>Ga0194137_10001479_pt1 | contig 14364 bp, 15 predicted proteins | sample TARM_MetaG_T3_14_FD_134025 | JGI IMG/M metagenome (GOLD analysis project Ga0194137, IMG submission 134025) | Freshwater microbial communities from Pennsylvania, USA, analyzing microbe dynamics in response to fracking - TARM_MetaG_T3_14 (version 2) | ecosystem: Environmental > Aquatic >... | reverse complement strand
CAAAAACGGGCACCCCCGGGAGCGATTCGGAACCTCGCCGAATCGCTCCCCCATCCGAAGGCTTCCGAGCCCTCCGAGACTCCGTGGTTCCCCCTTTCTTGCACCTCCCACTCCCGAACCACGGTCCCGGACACGGAGCCCGTCAGGCCGTCAACGGCGGAGGCGTGCTCCGCGCCGCCGGCCGACCCCCTTCGCCCAGGGAGGCGATCAGCGTCAGATTGCCGGGAACCAAATCCACCTCGCAATCCGATTTCAACAGCTTCTCGGTCTCCATCACGTCCAACACGGCCTTGAGCACCTCCTCGTCCGCCTTGGCGATCCGGTTGAGGGTTTCCCCCACGATTCGCGGACGCGCGGTCGAGGCCTCGGCCATTTTCTGCGACACTTTCTTGGCGGTTTCACTTTTGATCAGGCCGACGCGGTTTTCACCGTCCTGTTTCATGGCGCTGGTGACCTGCACCAGACGCTTCACCACCTTGTCGGTGATGTTGTCCACCATCTGCTGGTCCGTGAACGCCACCTTCCGGATGTAGACCGAGCCCAGGCGATACCCCCACTTTTCGGACAGCGGAGACACGCTTTCCCGTACGGTGCGGCTGAGGCTGTGCCGGTCCTCCAGCATTTTTTCCATTTCCAGATTGCTCAGCACCGAAATCGTGGAGCTGGCCACGTTGGCCTGCAGCGACCCTTCGGGATTGGAATTGCTGAAGAGGTAGGATTGGGGATCCGTCACCTGCATCTCGTACCAGATGCCCACACCCATCGGCGTGCCTTCCTCGGAGTTCACCATCTGACTCCGCAGATAGTGTTGCCGCAGGGCGGTGTTCACCTTGTAGATTTTTCCGAAAAACGGAATCAGCAGCGCCTTCGGACCGAACTTGCCGATCGGCCAGTTCAACCCCGGCTCGTCGTAGGTGCCAATCACCTTGCCGAACAGCGTGAACACCTGCGCCTCGCTTTCCTGCACCACGGCGTAAAGACCGAACAGGCGGGAAATTTTCATCAGGAGCGGGATCAACACCAGCCCCAACACAAGAAATACAATAAATTCCATGACGATTCTCCTTTAGGAAGCGGGGGTGGACGCGTCGGAGGTTTCCACCACGCGCCGGGTGCGTTCCAGCAACGGCAGGCGCATATTGCGCAGGTAGGCACGAAGGGCTTTGGAGCCGCCCTCGGACTTTACCTGGGTCAGGGTGGTGGAGAGTTCGCGCAAGGGCGCGACCTCGGCCTCCGCGTTGTTGGTGGCGATGTCCACCGCGCGGTTGCTCATGGTGATCTGCTGCTCCGCGTCCGCCCGGGCCGTGCTGATGTCCGCCGCCACCTGGTTGCGGGTGCTGTTGATGGCCGACAACGCGCGGTCCACCTCCGACGGAGGATCGATTTCGGTAATCAACGCGGCGTCGAGTTCAATCCCGTACCGCATCACCGTGCCCTCGCACTGCTGCTCCATGTAGTTGTTGAGCAACGGAAGATTTTTACGAAGATCGTTGATCGACACGCCCTCGGACAGCTCGATCGACGACCCTTCGGAGGAACCTCCCTCTTCGGACGTGTCGGTGGACAACAACCCCTGGGCGCCTTTCGGATCCTCGAAATTGGCGATGCGTTCCCGCAGCACCGACACGAAGTAGCCCATCACATGCTCCAGCGGACTGCTGACCCCGAACAAGTACGGATATAGATTGTTTTCACTGATCCGGTAGCGGAGCTGGCCGTTGACCCCCGTGGTCAGATTGTCCTTGGTGACCGCCTCGATCGTGTTCTGCATCTTGCTCGGGTCCCAGGTGATGTCCACCGACTGGGTGGCGACGCTCACCTTGTGCACCTGCTGCCAGGGCCATTTGAAATACGGACCCCCGGGCCCCACCGTTTTCAACAGCGGATAGCGGTAGCGTTGCTTTTCCTCTTCGGAAATGTGCTCGGGCACCTCCGCGGTGGCGTCGCCGAGCCGATGGGCGCGGCCGAAACTGGTGACCGCGGCGCGTTCGTCCGGCCGGACCGTGTAAAAGCCCGAGATCAACACCCGGACCAGGGCATACAAAACCAGCCCTGCAAATAAACCGAATATGGCCATTCCTTCACTCCTGTGGTTCAAGGTTCCGGGGAGGAGTCCCCGCTCATTCAACCTCCGCATCCTAGCAAACCCCGTTTCCGAACACATATGATAAAAACCCGGAAAGTTTGGAACCGGAACACCGGAGAGTCTTGCATTTTTTGAACGAAGCGCCGAGACTGGCAACAACCCAAACCTTTCACCTGAACTCCCGACTATGAATACGCACATCCAAACCATGTCCATGTCGGCTTCCAGCGCCGAACCCTCCGCCCGCGCCGAATTCATCCGGAAAACCTACGGCCATCTCGCCGCGGCCATCCTGGTGTTCGTGGGCATCGAAGGCCTGCTGATCAACTCCCCCCTGGCGGAACCCATGACCCGCACCATGCTCGGAGGCCGCTGGAGCTGGCTGATTGTGCTCGGCGCGTTTCTCGGGGTGTCCTGGATCGCCGACAAATGGGCCCGCTCCGACACCTCGCCCGGCATGCAGTACCTGGGACTGGGCCTGTACACCGTGGCCGAAGCGGTCATTTTCCTGCCGATTCTGTATCTCGCCGGTCTCCACTATCCCGGCGTGATTCCGCAGGCCGGGGTCATGACCCTGCTCCTGTTCGCGGGCCTCACCGCCACCGTCTTTCTCACCCGCAAGGATTTCAGCTTTCTCCGCCCCATCCTCGCCATCGGCGGCATGGTCGCCATGGGCGTGATCGTGGCGGGCATTCTCTTCGGATTCAGCTTGGGCATCTTTTTCTCGGCGGCCATGATCCTCTTCGCCGCCGGCGCCATCCTCTACGACACCTCCAACATCCTGCACCACTACCGCACCGACCAGCACGTCGCGGCCTCCCTCTCCCTCTTCGCCAGCGTCGCCCTGCTGTTCTGGTACCTCCTCCGGCTGTTCATGTCCCTGCGGGACTGATCCCCGGCGAACAACAATCCCCCAAACAAAAAACCCCGCCGAGGCGGGGTTGAAAATGGTACACCCGATTGGTAAAATGCTTTATTATAAGGTTTTATGAATCCAAAATGTTACATTTCGGCTACATAAGACTTGACCGAATGAAAGGGGACGGTGTAACATATTGTGAAACCACATCCCACACCCGAGGGCCGCAATGGCTTATGTTCGCCGGATACCGAACCGAAAAGTATGGATCGCCTGTTTCATCGACAAGGACGGCAAGCGCAAAAGCAAGACCACCGGAACCCGCAACCGCAAGGAAGCGGAAAAGATTGCGAAACAGTACGAGTCGATAGCCAAAGGCCGCGCCACCTTCGCCGCCATTCAAAAGGCCATTTCGGAACTGTGCGAGGAATACACAGGGGAGGAATTGCCCGCCTATTCCGTACGGGAATACTTCGACCTTTTCCTTGAAAGGAAGGCCCCGACCGTGAATCCCTCCACCTTACGGAAATACCGGGAGGCCGCCCGCTCTCTGCTCGATTACCTAGGAGCGAAGGCGGAACGGCATATCGGGAACGTGACATCCGGGGACCTGAATTCCTGGAGGCTGGAGGAACTGAAACGGATTCGACCTGGAACTGTTCAACTCTACACCCGCCTTGTGAAACAGGTATTCAAACACGCGCAAGCTGAGGGTCACCGTCCGGACAATCCCGCAGCCCTGCTGGCCGCATTGAAACAGGAAAAGGCCGTCCGGAAAGCCTTCTCAACGGAACAAGTGCGGGACCTCCTACGGATCTCCCCGCCTGAATGGAAAAGCCTGATCCTGTTTGCCACATATACCGGGCAACGCCTGGGAGATCTCGCCGCTCTGACATGGGAAAACGTGGACGCCGTGAAAGGCTGTATCACCCTACGCACCCAAAAGACAGGGCAGGAACTCCACATTCCGATTGCCGCACCCCTGTTGCGGTATATCGCCACCCTCGCCGCTCCGGAGGACAACGCCGCGCCAATCCACCCTGAGGCCGCCGGGAAATCCGCGCAAAGGCTTGGGGCCGAATTCGCCCGTCTGCTGGTGAATGCGGGAATCCGGGAGAAAACGAAAAAAGGCGAAGGCCCCGGAAGCCGTGCCGCCAGGCGGACCCGCCATGAATACACCTTCCATTGTTTCCGGCATACCGCTGTTTCGATGATGAAAGCCGCTGGGATCGGAGAAAGCATTGTCATGGACGTGATAGGCCATGAATCTGCCGCCGTTTCCAGAGGATACACCCACCTCGATATGCAAACGAAGTCGGCAGCATTGGATACATTGCCTGACCTACTTCAAGAGGCATCTGAATGAGCGAAATCTCATCAATAGTAACAAAACCGGCTTGGCGTGTTTCCGGTATCATTCATGATGTCGAAATCAAAATACGTAGAATGGATGAAGGCCAGACTATGGGCACACCTCCGCCGGAGATGCCAAGTTCAGTAAGAGCAAAGATTCATTCAGAGTGTACAAGGTGTGGTGCAGAGGACGAAGATACAGAGAAATTTCTTAAAGCTATAGAATACGCATATTGGCCATTGCTGGGATGTTTAGCAGATCACCAGTTACCCAGTGTAATATCCAGAGATGCGCTGGATGCCCTATACCGTCTGCAACATGCGATTGAGGATGTAGTGTCTTCTGGAGCAATCATTCCACTCTATAAGGCGTCAGACGACTTTTTAATTATGGAGTCAGGAAAACCAACTGGATTTCTCCCCGGACTTAGCCGTCAGGTCAGACAGGCCATCCAACTGGTTGAAGAAACTCATGTGAAAAAAGGGGCCCCCGCGAAAGATAATCGGAGGCAGTTTGTAGAGGCAGGTATGATTCTCTGGAAAAAATACACTAAGCTAAATGCTACCATGTCAGAGGGTAGAGGGTTTGCGAAGGTATTGACAGAAATCTGGAACTGGATGCATACCAGTAATGAGCTCTCTAAAGAGGTGGCACCCTCTTTCAGGAACGACATGAGGTGGCTAAAGGAGCAGGGTAGAAAAGGGTAATTTTGTCGTTTTTGTTACCGTAGATTCCAGCACCACATCGTCCTAAGATGCCCTCGTTAATCCCACAACGAGGACATCATGGAAACAGAACAAACAAATAAGTTACCGCACCAACTGGACTGCAATCAGCGGTTCATCCGAGTACCTGCAAAAGGCTACTGCCCGAATAGTGGACTGTCTCGGAGTCATATATTTGACCTAATCAAGCAGGGCGAGATACAAAGCCGCTCATTGGTCAAACCCGGAAACATTAGAGGTATTCGGGTTGTATGGTTACCCTCCCTGCTCGAATACATTGAGCAAATGGGAGCTGAGTAATGGTCCTAAACTTCGCTCCCCTCCGAATCTTTTTTAAGCCTCCGTACCTCCCAAGTTGTCCGTGCGGTAGGCCAACCCATACCCATGAGGTGAAAAGTGACAACTGTAACGCATCCCCAAAACGGCACTGTGCCTAAGACTAAAAAACAGATCAGCCCCCGTCAAATCCTGGCAGACGCAACGGAGGCAGGTCTGGAAACGAAAACCCCAAAAACGAGGGCGTATCCGGACATGTATATTTTAACCTCGAACGCCTCCAACGTCAACACCGATGTTGACCGCCTGACCGCTTCAGGATCAGGCTCCAGCCCATCAATCCAAGACCTGGTCGCGGTCGATTTTGAAACCTATTACGACGCGGATTACAGCGTGAAAAACATGGGGGTGCACGCCTACGTGCAAGATCCCCGGTTCGACTGTTACCTTCTCAGCATCACTCTCACAGACGGTTGGGTCTACAGCGGTCCACCCCAGGGGGCACCGTGGAACCTTTTACACCGGAAGATTGTAGTCGCACACAACGCAACCGCCTTCGACCGTGTTGTGTTTGAGAAGCTGCAGGCAGATGGCGTTATACCTGCATGGGTCAAACCAGCTGGATGGCTGGACACTGCCGCGTTGAGCGCCTACGTCGGTGCTCCACGGGATTTGAAAGGCGCGGCCCTACAACTGCTCGATGAAGATCTGGACAAAGAGTACCGCTCCACCGTAAAAGGAAAGCATCGGGACGACCTCAATCAAGATGAACAGGCCGAAGTGAAAGCTGCCTGCGTCGCCGATGCCAAGGCATGTTTGGAGATCGCCTGCCGGTATCTTGACCAATGGCCTGACTTGGAGCGGGAGCTGGCCCGCCTCCACATGATTCACATCGACCGCGGGATCCGGGTAAATAGGGCCAAACTTCGACAGGGGCTTGCGCATCTGGATCGGCTCAAAACCTCCAGAGAGTCCGACATCCCATGGGTCTCCGATGGAAAGGCTCCTTCCTCCCCGACTGAGCTCAAAAAGTACGCCGCTGAAAACGGTCTGCCTGTCCCGGCAAGTTTCTCGAAGAAAAACTCCGCTTACCTTCAGTGGGAACAGGAATATGGCGAAGCCCACCCTGTGATCAGAGCGGTCCGGGACTGGCGGGAGGTCAACGGATTGCTGACACGCCTGGGATCCATCAAACGCAGAATCCGGAAAGACGGTCGTATCGCCGCCGATCTTCTTTACTTCGGAGCGGGAACCACTGGGCGCGCGTCCGGCGGTAATCTGAACCTGCAGGCGTTGCCCAACGGTAAGCGGTTCGGTGTGGGTATCCGTTCAATGCTCATTCCTGATGAGGGGCATGTATTCCTGCAGGTTGACCTCGCCCAGATCGAGCCGCGTGTGGTCGCGACGTTGATGCAGGATGAGTCGATTCTCCAGCAGGTGCGTCAGGGGGTCTCTTTGTACGAGGCCTACGCCCGGAGTTACCTGGGATGGGCTGGTGGCAAGCTGAAACAGGAGGATCCACGGCTCTACGCCCTGGCGAAGATCTGCATGCTGAGCCTAAGTTACGGCACCAGCCATGTTCGCTACCGCGAGGCGTGTTTGGAGGCCGGGATTGAATTGACCGAGTCCGAAGCACGGAGGGCCGTTGAGGAATACCGCCGCAACCAGAAGAAAATTACCGCGCAGTGGAGATCCCTCGAAGCACGGTTCAAGTCCCATGCAGGCAGAGCAGAGCCGTTCGTCGTCGACCTCCCTTCCGGGCGTAAACTCCGATACCACAATTGCGCATACCGACCTTCCGATTATTCGTGGGTCGCGCAGCCGGTACAGGGGAAAGCTCACCGGAAATTCTGGGGATCCAAGCTCTTCGAGAACGCCATCCAAGCCACGGCCAGGGATGTGTTCATGCAGCAGATGCTGGAACTGGAGCGTCAGGGCCTGCGGACCCTTTTCCATGTACACGACGAGGTCATCCTTGAGGTCCCTCTCACTGAGGTGGCTGCCGCGACAGAGATCGTCCAGCGTGTGATGACCACGCCACCGGACTGGTTACCCGACCTGCCGCTGGAATGCGAAATCAAGATTACAACCTGTTTTGAGTGAGGAGACCATCATGATCAATACACTCAAAGCTATCCCGAATCATAAGGCCCATAAAACCTTCGACACCACTCCTTGGGATTGCTCCCAAGGGGGCTCTGTGCACCAACGCTTCGGCGGCGACAAAAAAGCCTTCGAGCACTGGGAGAAAGATCCAGGCACGCAGCATATCTTCTTTTCCGGTTTCGAAGGGGAGGATCCAGACCGGAGGGTGAGCAAACAAAACCCGGCACATCGATTACGGGCAATCGTGGTGGATGTGGACGAAGTTATCCCGGAGTCCAATGCCAAAGCCTGGATCGAACGGCAGACGATAAAACCATCCTACGCCTCCAACACCTTCTCCAGCAAATGGCGGCTGGTGTACCGGCTGGACGCTCCATTCCCGGAACCCGAATGTGGTTGGAAAGCCTTCATGCAGACCGCGAAGCGGGAGTTGAACCTGCTCAGTCTCTCTGCGGAAATCGACGAAGCATTCGAAAGGCCGAGCCAGTATTACGAACTGGGTCGGGACTGGTGGAAGGCCTCAGGTGATTTCATCCGGGCGGACGTTCTGCGCGACTGGGCTGAGAAAGCCCAACAGGCGGAGAGGAAGGTCTCCAGCAATACGTTTGCAGCACCCCTCGATGCGATCAGCGCCTTGGTTCACAGGCACTACCCGGGGCGCTGGAAAGGTGAATTCAAAGCCGGCGTCCGAGGCATCCGTTTCTGGGATCCTTCCGCCGACAATCCCACAGCGGCGGTCGTCACTGCCACAGGGATGCGGTGCTTCACCGGCGACAGGGATTTCCTTACCTGGCGCGAGATTTTCGGGGACGATGCCATCGATGAACTGGAGGGGAAGGTATTTGAGGATCTCCTCAGGGATATCTGGTTCGACGGTAAAGACTATTGGCGAAAGTGCGGCGGAGACCGTTACGTCAATTATAACCGCCAGGACACGCAGCTGTACCTTATGAACCGCCATGACCTTGTCGCCACCCCCAAGGGAACATCCCCAGTCGACAAAGCGCTCCTCTTCATTCAGGACCACAAACGGGTCAAAGGAGTGGCTCCGTTCCTTTATAGGCCATTGGGAATCCTCACCTTTAACAATGATCGCTATCTCAACAACTCAAATGTCAAACCAGTCGCGCCTGCCGAAACCCCGAAAAAATGGGGCGAGGGGTTTCCTTATATCGCCGAGTTCTACGACCGTTTACTGGATGGGAAAGACCGTGAGGTGATGTTCCTCTGGCTCCGTCACTACTATACCGGCGCGGTCAACGAACAGCCGAACCAGGGTCACACAATGATCATAGTTGGCGGAGTGGGCACGGGAAAAAACTTCCAAGACGAGATGATCGTCGGGAGGATGATGGGCGGGTCCGTTGACGCGGCTCCATTTATCACAGGAGAGGACAATTACAACGGTCACTATCTTTCTTCGCCGCTGATGCGCGTCGATGACGAAGCGGGGCTTGAAGATAGGAGGTCCAGAAGAAAGTTCATCTCCAAACTGAAAAAACTCACAGCCAACCGCCTGTTCACCATGTCCGAAAAATACGTGAAAAACAGCCTGACCGAGTGGATGGGGCGGGTGATGGTCACTCTGAACCCGGACGGGGAAAGTCTTTCATTACTGCCCTCGCTTGACCAGGGGAACGCGGACAAGATCTGTTTTATCCGCACCCGCGATGAGCCCATGCCGCATCCTCCTGCGGACATTGCGGAGGTAATCGACGCGGAGCTGCCGAACTTCGGACGATGGCTTCTGGACTGGGAGCCGCCGGAGTGGCTGAAGCCTGGTGGTCGGTTCGGGTTCGAGGCATACCATAACACAGATCTGTTGCAGGAATCGGAACTAAACTCCGATGGTGCACAGTTTGAAGAATTGCTGACCCTCTTCGCTCAGGATGCTTCCGCTGACACCGAATGGAAAGGCTCCGCTACGGAACTTCATGCCGCCATAAGCGGAAATGATCGGCTCGCCAGGCAGCTCCACAACTGCACGCCCAATTACGTGGGAAGGCAGTTGGGTAAACTGCAGACCCGTGATTATATAGAGAAATGTACGCGCGGAAGGTCTCGCGGGTGGCAAATTGATTTGGCCAAGCTGAGAGCTGGCTGAGCGACGTCCTCGAAAAACCTCACACTGACGGGTCGGCCGCTTGGCTGACCCGTTTTTTTTGCGTCACTACGACACTACCATCGACATTTATCTCAACACTATCGTCGAGGCGTAAACTCCTGTAATCAAAGGGTTTAACCGGTAGTTCGACACTACCGACACACTTACACGGAAAACTTTTGGGAAACTCTCTTGCTGCGCTTTCGTCTTCTATTCCGTGTTAGGCAAAGAATAGGAAACAAGTGTCGGAAGTGTCGCAAGTGTCGTGTGCCGTTCCTTGGGATTCATCCCCAGTCAGGAAACGGTCTAAGTGAAATTCCTCCCCCCTGGCTGTTATATATAAACGAACCCGCCGGTGTCCCCGGCGGGTTCTTCTTTGTAACCATCCGCCAGGAGACCAACATGTATTCACCAAAAATACACCCCACGCTGATCCCTATTCTCTACCGGCTGGGCCAGCACCGCAGGCAACCGATGACGAAGCTCACGTCGGAACTGATCCTGGGCGCTCTGGAGAACATCGACATGCCCGAAGGCTGTTATAACCTTCACCAGAACGCCAAGCGCGTCCTGGGCTATTCTCCGGCCCTGAAGGAGGCCGCATGACTGGCCAGACCATCTTCCTTCGCTTTTACGAAACGGAACACCACGGGGACCTGGAAAATTACCTTTCCGATCTCCGGTCCTCCGGTGCCACCATTCTGGAACACCGCCTGGACGTGGATGCCGAGGAGGCGCTGGTCAAAATCCGGGTCGAGAACTTCACCCAGTTCAGGGACCGGTTCCGGAAAACGGACAGCGCGGAATTCACCGACAGTCTGGACGGCCTGGAGGTCTCCCATGCGTAGGCTCTCCAGATCCGAAATCGAGGCCGGCGGAAAGGCCATGCCCCAGATCATGCAGTTCCACGACCGACTCGTCGGATCCCGGCTGGAGACCGTCACCAAACGACGCTCCGACTACCGTCAGCCGCCTCCGCTGCTCATCTTTGAGCAGGGTGTGATTCTGGCCACCCAGTACGACGACGAGGGCAACCCCGGCGCGACCGAATGGCAGGTTACCGACAGGGAAGGGTATCTGTACCGCCCGGTGCAGGTACAGGATCTGATCCGGCAGTCCGTAACCGGAGTCGGCTACTTTCTGGATCCGCTAAACGGCGACCGGAAGGTCATTCCCTATGTGGAGATCGCCGAGGTCTTCCTTATCTGTTGCCTGACACCCCATGGTGGCGGGGTGATCCATCACCACCGTCCCGACGAAAACACCTGGGACCTGTTTTGCCAATTCAAACCCAAACTCTAACACATACTCAAAGGAACTCTATGACATTCGAATTCCACTGCCGGGAACTCCTCCAGATCCTCACCGGCCTGGGGCGGGCGCTGCCCAAACGGGCGTCCCTCCCGGCGCTCAAAAACGTCCATCTCTCGGGCGGTGGAGGCCAGCCCGTGCGCTTGCAGGCCACCGACCTCGATCAGCACGTGACCCACACCGTGCCCGACTCTGTATCGGACCAGGCACCCGACATCCTCATACTGCCACACAAGGAGCTAATGAAGCTCATCAAGGCCGGAAAGGACGACCAGGTCACCATTCAGTCCTCCGACAATCCGGACACCGCCCGGATCGTGCTGGACGGGGAGCTGGGCCGGCGTGAACATTTCCTGCCCACCCTGGATCCCGAAGAGTGGCCGGAAGCGCCAGCACCGATCCAGGTCCGGAAAACCGACGGCCGGCTCCTGGAGCTTTACCGCACCCTGCTGCCCTTCGCGTCGTCCGATCCGGCCCGGCACGTGATCACCGGGATCCCGGTTGAGCCCCATGCTCAGGGCCATACCCTGATCGCCACCGATGGACGCAGGCTCTGCACCGCCGGAGGACTGGCGCTACCCGACGACATGAACGGGATTCTGCCTCCGTCAAAGGTCTTGGAATGGAACCGCCTGGAGGGCGAATGTGCCGTCGGGTTCCACGATGGGCATTATCGGATCGAAACCGGCCCGTGGGAGATCCAGGGCAGGCTCATCGATGGCACCTACCCGAGCTGGAAACAGGTCATTCCGGATCGAAATGACGAGGACCAGATTCTAAAACTGGGCCAGGAGGACCTGCCGGTGCTGGAGGACGCGGTCCGGACCTTGCCGACCGGCAACGCCACCGGAAAGGACGCGCAGGACGCGATGATCCACATTCTGGCCCAGGGGGATGTGCCGGCCCTGGCCGCCTGTGACGGGCGGGGGAACTGGGCGTTCCGTCCCTTGCCCCATTCGACCATCACGCCCGGAGAGGGAACGGCCGTGAACCGTCGTTTTCTGCTCCAGGCCGTCCAGGCGGGATTCCGCGTGTGGCGGTTCCGGGATGAGCTGCACCCGTTGCTGTCCACCCGGGACGGGGACGTGCATGTTCTGATGCCCTGTCGGCGTGAAGTGGCTCCGCCCGTGGAGGAGGCGCAGGAAGCTGCCCCGGACCAGCCAGTGCCTGTGCCGGAGTCAGTCCCTGAACCCGAACCCCAAACCGAAACCAACCCCGAAAAAGGAAAGATTATCCCCATGCCGAAACCGAACGAAGAAACCGACAACGAAGATCAGCCCGAGCTGCTGGAGTTGGCACAGTCCGCCCGAGACCAGGCCAAAGACCTGTCCCGCACCTTAACCGAACTGGTCCGGCGTGTGAAAGCCGAGAACCGGGCCAGCAAGGCGTTGACCAACGAGCTGCAGAACGCCAAGGGCGTGCTGGAGAAGCTTCGCGACATCGCCGCCTGATTCCGAAAATCGGAGTCCTGTGCAACCGTCTCCCTTTGTGGGGAGGCGGTTTTTTTAGGTGTCACGTGATATCGGGTTGAAACGGTATGAGTATCACCCAGCGAGCCACTGAGCTTGTTCATCCGATAACGGCTTGTAGACCCATTCCCGCATCTGCTCTTTCATCCAGGTCTCCCGGACGTGCAAGAACTCTTCAAGAGTTGCTTCAGTTCTTCAAATTCCTCTCCACCCTCCAGGTTGCCCGGGTTCCGCGCCAGCCGCTTGGTTTCACGGTATTGATCCAATGCCCTCACGGCCGCGTGGGTACCATCCTTCTCCCGTACGGCCAGCATACCCCGCGCGTTCACATTTTCATGATCCTCCACCTCCTCGAACACCGACCACCGGTTGGAGAGTCCATGCCGGAACCCATTCAGCCTGGCGGAAATTCATGTGAGATCGCTGATCAGGCGTGTATGAAGCACAGCGGCCGGGTCGGCCGGAGTGCATCGGCAAAGGACCTGGAGGAGAGCCCCGTTCTTCTTGCGGTCCGTGCACAAATCCGCCGCCAGGAGACGAACTATGACGAGCTGATGAACGAGGGGATGCCGCGGGAGATCGCGCGGGAGCGTGTCCGCTCGGATATTGACAAAGTCTGTTGTGAGTGGATGAACCAACCCTAGAGATTCACTCCCGGTATTGTTGACCATCACGCCCCGGAGGCCTGGAAACCTCCGGGGGTTTTTACTGTCCCTCGATCTCCACGACCAACTCCGAGAGCTTCATGCCCAGCGCCCGGGCGATCCGCATTGCCGATGTCAGTGTCGGCACCCGTTTCCCGGCCTCATACAGCGAGATGCTGGACCGGTCCAGCCCGGCCAGTACGGCCAGCCGTTCATGGCTCAGACCTTTCTCCAGGCGCCGTTCCCGGACCAGCACGGCGAATTTCCGGACAATATCCTCGGATTCAGACATCCGCGCATCATGGCACGGAACCGCCGGGTGCTCATACGTGACAATAGTCACATTGGGATTGACAGGGAAATCCGGCCGTGACTACTGTCACATTGGATAGACCCTGTACGTCATAAACCAAGGAGAAGGAGACCGGATGAAAGCGCTAGGATACATGTTTGTACTGCTCGGGATGGTGGCCAGCTCCCAGTTGCGGGCCAACTTGCTGACAAACCCGGATTTTGAAACCCCGGAATCTGTCGGGGGGATATTGACAACCACCGGTGACTGGGGATGGGACCACGGATCCATAGTGGGTTTGGAAAACGGGGTCAGTCCGCAAAGCGGTTCCCTGATGCTCCGCTTCGACTCCACGCAGCCAAATGGAGGGGCTGCAGGGGACGGCTCGGAAATTCTGCAGTTGCTGGATATGACACCGTATTCGACGCAGATCGCCAATGGAACCGCTTATCTGACCGGTTCAGCCTATTTCAACCGCGTGGCCGGGGATGCGGACACAGACACCCTTTTCGGCCTCCGCTTCGTAGCCTACAGCGGTTCACCGGCCGATCAGCCCACAACGTCGACCGAGTTGGGATCTTCCTCCTCGAATGACCTGGGGGATTTTATATCCGATCCGGATCCGGGAACCTGGGAACGGGTCTCCCACTCCTGGCAGGTTCCGACCGGAACCACCTACGTGAAATTCATTGTGGAGGCTCTGGAAAATGTGACCAACGATGGAGTCTCTCCTGAATTCGACGGCCATTACGCGGACAACGTGGTCGCGGACGTGGTTCCCGAGCCGGGAGTGTTCGCCCTGTTGATTGTGGGGCTGGCCATTCTGCGCCGTTTCCGGCGATGACCCGACATGGCCCCGCGATCCTCCAGAGCACGGAAACGGGCAAAACCCAAGGCCAAGTCCAAGCCCCCGCTCATTGGCCGGCCGTTGATGGTCACTGGCCCGGACGGCAGGGACATGCGGTTCCTGTCCCGCACCGGTATTCCGCCCGAGAGCCCGGCCCATTTTACGGCCTCCGAGCCTTTCACCGTACTGGGAATCAGCCCCCGTGCCAGTGCCCGGGATATCACCGCCCTGGCCGGGAAACGGGGAAGGCAATGGCTGGCCCTGTTACCGAATACAAAAAAATGGGATGTT
>Ga0194137_10001473_pt1 | contig 14378 bp, 11 predicted proteins | sample TARM_MetaG_T3_14_FD_134025 | JGI IMG/M metagenome (GOLD analysis project Ga0194137, IMG submission 134025) | Freshwater microbial communities from Pennsylvania, USA, analyzing microbe dynamics in response to fracking - TARM_MetaG_T3_14 (version 2) | ecosystem: Environmental > Aquatic >... | reverse complement strand
CTGAATGCGCCAGATCGTCTGCCACCGGGTCGCCCCCATTGCCTCGGAAGCTTCGGTGAACGCCTTGGGCACGTTGTTCAGCGCGTCCTCCGCCAGGGTGAAAATCGTGGGGACCGCCATGAGTGCCAGCAATCCGCCCGCCGTGAAGGCGTTGAGCCGCTCACTGATCGGAAAAAAGTCGCAGCCGGCCAGCCAGTCCCATTCCGTGACTTTCCGTACGAACGTCCCGTACACCGCGATGCCGAAAAACCCGATCACCACAGAGGGAATGGCGGAGATGAATTCGATGTAGGGCTTGATGAAATGCTGCTCGCCCTGGCGTGCCACCTGGTTCACGTAGATAGCCGCGAACACCCCCAGCGGCACCGCGTAGATCATGGCGATGCCCGTCACCATCAGGGATCCGCTCAACAGCGGCCAGATGCCGTAGAAATCCTGCCAGGAACTGTTGGTGATCCACTGGCTTCCCAGCAGGAATCCCCGCAGGGTCTGCCAGAACGTGTAGGGCCGGTCGGCGTCGTACTCGGCCAACTTCGATTCAAACGCCTCGAGATCCTGTAACAGCTCGCGGGCGTCCTCCTCGTATTCCTCCAGAGCTTTGGCCGCCTCCGGCAATTCCACCTCCGGCATGTCTTCGAGCACGGCGTTGAGATTGGTTCGGAATTGGGCGTTCGCCTCCGCCACGCGCGGGCGATACGCCATCACCTCCTTCCGCGCGGCGGTCAGAAACGCCTCGGTCTCCGCCGGCGTCATCAGCGTCTCCGGATCCACGCCGAGAATCTCCCGGCGGGTGAGATCCACCTCGACCTCCTCCTTCGCCGCGACCGCGATTTCTCCCGCCTCCTTCATCACCTTCCGTAACGGAGCGGCCGACTCCCGCGCCCGGTCGGCGAAATCCTGGAAGGGGGCCGTCAGACGGTTCACCTCCTCCCATTCCTTCCCCTCGTCGTACAACTGGGTGAGGATCTTCACCTGCACCTTGTTCAAATCCTGCTGCAGGGCGTCGAACTCCTCCACCTGCTCCCGCATAAGCCCCACGAATTCCTGGCCCGAGGCCCGGTACAGCTCCATGTTCTTCCGGTACTGCGGAAAAAACGATACGCCCTCCCGAAAGAGGAAAATGGTGATCAGCGCCAGGACGATCATGGCCACGAAGGCGTTGCCGCCGAAGAAGACCTTGATCACTTTGCTTTTTTCCAGACCAAAGAACCCGCGGTTCTTTTTCTGGATCGATTCCGCGCTGAACGGGGTTTTCTTAAGTGAAGCCGCCATGGAATGTCGTAGGATCGGGTGTGGAGAGCGTCTTGAAAAAGGCCCGCCCGCCGGATGCAGCATCCACAGGCGGGCCTATCGGATTCCAAGCGAACCCGCAAGGGTTCGTTGGAACGGAGTTCAACTATCGCAGAGGCACGAAGTGCACGTCCTTCACGATTTTCTGGCCTTTCTCACCCAGCGTGAACTCGATGAATTCCTTGGCCAGGCCGGTCGGCTCCCCGTTGGTCAGATAGTACAACGGACGGGCCAGCACGTAGTCTCCGCTGTTAATCGTCTTCACGGTCGGCTTCACGCCGTTTACGGCCACCACTTTCACCCCGGGGGTGTTGATGTAGGCCAGGCCCACGTAGCCGATGCCGTTCGGATTGTCGGCCACTTCGGAGGCGATCTGCTCGTTGCCGGCCATCTTCTGGGTCTGGTCGCCGTAGTCCTCTTTGTCCATCGCGAGCTGCTGGAACACCTTGTAGGTGCCGGAGGAGGTGTTGCGGGTGTAGGCCGAAATGTCGCCGGGCTTTCCGCCCACCGCGGCCCAGTTGGAGGTCTTGCCGGTGAAGATGCGGCCGACCTGGTCCACGGTCAGCTTGCTGATCGGGTTCTTTTCGTTCACGATCACCGCGATCCCGTCCCGGGCCACCACGATGGTGTTCATGTCCACGCCCTTGGATTTGGCGTCGGCCATTTCCTGCGCCTTCACGTCGCGGCTGGACATGCCGATGTCGGCGGTGTCGGTGATGATGGCCTTCACCCCGGTGGAGGAGCCTTCGGCCGCGATTTCAAACGTCACGTCGGGGTGCTCGGCCTTGAAGGCCTCGGCGATTTGCGGCACCATTTTCGCGCCGAGCGTGTCGGAGCCCTTGATGACGAGTTTTTCCGCGGCGAGGGCGCCGGTGCCAATCGCCAGCGCGCCAGCGGCGGCGAGGGTCTTGAAGAGAGTGCTGTGTGTCATGTGATTCTTCCCTTTTTCAGGTTGGGGGTTGGTTGGTTCGATCGGTGAAGCGGTGCAACTCGACCACTCCTGCCGACGGGTCGGACATTCTCCAAACCACGCCCCGGAGTCAAGCGGGACAAGGTTAGGTGTTTGTTACGATTTTACGAATCGACAAAGAGCAGGTATACTACTCCCGAACCGGGCGCGTCCCGCGCCCGGACAGATTGATTGGAACCCACATCCGTTACAACGGGAGAACACGACATGAAGTTGACCTACATTTTGACCCTCGCCGCCCTGCTCGCCACAGCGGGATGCGCCACCGAGTCCACCGTGCAAACCAAGAAACGCGCCGTGCAAGGCGGCCTCGGCGGCGCCATCGTCGGCGGCATCATCGGCCACCAGAGCGGACGCGGACTCGAAGGCGCCGCCATCGGCGCGGCCGCCGGAACCGCCGCGGGTGGCGTGATGGGCAGCGCCGAGGACGAACAACGAACCAACACCGAACGCCGCTGACCCCGGCCGGCTTCGCAGAAGCGCACGCGTTTTGACAAGTTCGGGAGGCGCACTGGCGATCTTCGGGCTGGCCCGGAGATCAAGATTCTCCGGAGGGAGAGACCCCGCGTCCGCCTCTCCGGAGGACTGCGTTGGAAAACGTGTTCACCTAAGGTCCCATTCAAATGAGATCGCCCTGAATCAGGCTCCGGAGGAGCCAGCGCGTGAAGCTCGGGGGCCATGCCCCCGAGAGACTTTTATATGAAAATGGCGCCCCCCGATCAGGATGCACGCGAGGTTTCGGACATGAGAACGATTTGGGTCATGCACCCGGCTCCGGAGGCCGGGCGCGAACCTGCTTGACAACCGGCCTCCGGAATGCCTATACGGCTGTCCGTTCCCGACGAACGCGGCCAAAGTAGCTCAGCTGGTAGAGCAATTCACTCGTAATGAATAGGTCGCCGGTTCGATTCCGGCCTTTGGCTCCATTTTTCCTCCCCGGCCACCCGGCCCCCGGGAGTGCCCCATGCCCCACCGCACCCTCAGTCTGCAGGAACTGTCGGAATACCTCCACCTCAAGGAGGAGGACATCCTGCGGCTTGTCAAACGACGGGAAATTCCCCACCGGCAACAAGGCGACCAGCTCGTCTTCCCCCGCATCGAAATCGACCGCTGGGCCTCCCAACGCCTGCTCGGCATGGACCACGACGACGTGGGCGACTTCCACGCCCGCTCCACCGCCAAGGTTCACGACCTCAGCGCCCGACACGCCCTCATCCCCGAACTGATGGAACTCAACTCCATCGACGCCCACCTCGACGGGAAAACCCGGCCCAAAATCATCCGCAACATGGTGGATCTCGCCGACCGCACCGGCAAGGTCTGGGATCTCGACGGCCTGCTGAAAGGCGTGGAGGAACGCGAGGAGCTCCAAAGCACCGCCCTCGCAGGCGGCGTGGCCCTCCTGCATCCCCCCCACCACGAACCCTACATGTTCGAGGACAGCTTTATCGTACTGGGGCGCAGCCTGAATCCCATCCTCTTCGGCGGACCCGACGGTGCCCCCACCCAAATTTTCTTCCTCATCTGCAGCCAGGAAGACCGCATCCATCTCCACCTGCTCGCTCGTATCAGCATGATCTGCCGCCGCACCGAGGCCCTCCTCCGCATTCTCGACGCGGAAGACAGGGGAGACATCTTCGACATCCTGGTCGAATCCGAACGCGAAGTGATCGACAAACACTCCCCCATCGATCCCTGAGAGTCTCCGGGAGTCGGAAGGCCTTAAAGCCCATCCGCACTCAACGTGACCTCGCCACTGTGCAGCACGTGCGCGGTGCCCTCCGCGTCCCGCACCCGCAAGGCGCCGTCCTCGTTCACATCCTCCGCCACCCCGTCGAACACCTTGCCGTCTCCTCGGGTCACATGCACCCGTTTCCCCGGCGTCACCGCCCCGCGACGCCAAACCTCCATCACCGGCCCCATTTCTCCGCTCCAGGTCGGAATCGCCAGCCGGTCAATCTCCCGCAACACCGCCTCCATCACCTCGCTCCGCGACCAGCGCCGCCCCGTCGCCGACGCCAGCGAACAGGCCTTCCCCTGTAACTCCCCCGGAAAAGCCCCACCCGGCGTGTTCACGTTCATCCCGATCCCCAGCAGGGCGAATTCAATGCCGTCCATGTCCACGCTCATTTCACACAGCACTCCGCACACCTTCCGCCCGTCCACCAACACGTCGTTGGGCCATTTGATTCCACACCCTTCCACCCCCAGCGATTCCAGGGCCGAATAAATCCCCGCCGCCGCGAGCAGAGGAATCAAGGTCCCCTGCCGGGGCGTCAGCGGCGGACGCAACAACAACGACACCAGAAGCGAATCGCCCGCCCGATTGAACCACGCCCGCCCATGCCGCCCTCGTCCCCGCTCCTGCACCTCCGCCACCACCAGACTCCCCTCGGGCGCTCCCCGTCGCGCCAGCTCCCGCACATCGTCGTTCGTCGACCCCGTCACCTGCGTGTACACGTACTCCCCCTTCGCGAACCGGGTGCCCTCCAACCGGCTTTTCATAAACTCCGCCTCCAACGAGTCAGGTTCCGATTTCAGCCGATACCCCTTCCGCGGACTCGATTCGATCTCATACCCCAACGCCACCCAGCGCTTGATCTGTTTCGAAATCGCCGCCCGGCTCACCCCCGTCGGCTCCCGCAACACCTCCCCGCTCACCCACTCCGGCGACGCCGCGCGCAACATATCCAACACATCCGTTTTCATTCTCCACCCGATACCTCAAACCACAACAACTGCAAGCCAGTAGCTCGGGCGGTCCCCCGCCTGAGTACCGCAAAGCCCATGGGCCTCTGGCATTTGCCAGAGGCCACACCGTCTCCTTGGCCCGTTCGGCTTCGCTCTGCCATCTACGCCGAAAAGGCCCGCCAGCAATACGCACCCTCTTCATTGTAAACGTTACATCAAATTTAAGGTTTACAATAAACATCCAACCCGCTACATCCCGGGCGTTCCCAACCCCAGCAAAGGAAGGCACCGTTATGCGCAACTCCATTTTCTTCACCCTCCTCGTCACCGGCTCCCTGGCAGCATCCGCCGAAGACCCAACCACCGAGGCCGCTCCGCTCCAAGTCACGGAAAGCCCCCTCGTCGGCCTGCAACAGGTCGGACAGGACACCAGCATCGCCACCGCCCTGCAAGACGTGCCGGGCGTCGTCGTAACCACCCAGGGCCAACCCGTCGGACAAGCCGACCTCACCATCCGCGGCTCCAGCTTTTCCGGCGCCGGACTCAGCATCGCCGGCCTCTCCCTGCGCAACCCGCAAACCGAACACTTCCACGCCGAACTCCCCTTTCCCGCCTCCTGGCTTTCCCAACCCACCGTACTCACCGGCGTCGCCCAGGCCGCGCACACCGAGGGCCACCTCACCGGCACCGTCCTCCTTTCCCCCCTTCCCATGGAAAATGGCGGACGAGTCACGGCCGGCGTCGATAACAAAGACGGCTACTGGGTCAACAGCGACGTTCAGCGAGTCAGCGCCTCCGAAAACGGCAATCAAACCGGCGCCGGCGTTTTCGCCGGGCACACCGAAATCCCCGCCGTGGACTTTCCCGACAACGACGTCCGGGCCACCCGGGGCGGCGGACGCGCCCAGATTCTCACCGAACACGGTCAGGGCGACCTGTGGATCGGACATCAGGACAAGACCTTCGGGGCCCGCGGATACTACGGCGTCTCCGATTCCCTGAAAGCCGAGGAACGCACCCAGGACACCCTGCTTCTGGGCAGTTGGCGCACCCAGGACACCGCAGAACCCTTCTCCGCTTCCTTCGCCCTCCGCCAATTCGAGGACGACTACAAGCTGTGGCTGCCCACCAGCCTGTACCGCAACCAACATCGCGCCCGCACCGCCGCGGCCCAGACCAGTAAAACCTTCGCCCTCCAGGAGCGAGTCGACCTCGTCACCCGCCTCGCGGCCGACATCGAGGACATCGACAGCAACTCCCTCGGCGACTTCAACCGCTCCCGCCTCGCCGCCACCCTGCTCCCTGAAATCGATCTCACCGATCGACTCGTGCTCAGCACCGGAGTGCGGGGCGTGCTGCTCGAAGGCCATCCCGACCCACTTCTTCCCCTCGCCCGACTGGCTCTCGCCGCGACCGACACTCTCGACCTGCACGTCGGATACAGCCAGTCCGTCCGACGCCCCAGCTATACCGAGTTGAATTACGAATCGCCCGGCAGCCTCGGCAACGCCGGCCTCGAACTCCAGGAACAAACCTCTTGGGAGGCGGGGGGCGACTGGCGACCCGACGCGCACACCCGTCTGCAAGCCGTCGTGTTCCAACGGAAAACCTACGACACCGTCGATTGGGTCCGCCCCGCCGCCGCCACCCGCTGGCAAGCCGAGAACATCGGCCGGGTCGACACCCTCGGCACCGAGATCATCGCCTCCCGCAACCTGAACGACGCCTTCTCCGCCACCACCAGCTACATGTGGCTGGACAAAGACGCCGAGGATCCCCCCTACTCCAGCCGCTACACCCTCGATTACGCCCGGCACTTCGTGAGGGCCCAACTCGACTGGACCCTCTCGGACTGGCTGCGGTTCGAACTCTCCCAGTGGTGGCGGGAACAGGCCGACAACCCGCTTCGCACCGACGGAGGGAATGAACAGTGGCTCACCAACGCCGCCGTCCACCTGCGCTGCCCCGACCTCCCCGGCGTGCAATTCAGTCTCATGGCCAGCAACGCCACCGACGACGAGTATCGGGTCTTTCCCGGCCAAAACACCGTCAGCGCGCGCCGCCTGTCAGCCGCCGTCACCGTCGACTGGTGACCCCATCGCTCCATAAAAAAACGCCGGCCCCGCAAGGAGTCGGCGTTTTTTTGCACGCGCTTCTTCAGTCTCCGAATTCAACCAACGGCGGGAGCAACACCCGATCCAGACAGTGGGGACACCGGAACCGCCCCCCCGCGAACTTCGGCAGGGAGATCACCTCCTCGTCACACCATGGACACGCCCATACCAGACGCTCCACGATACTGTCTTTCGGCCCCTCCTCCAACACGCCAAATTCATTCGGACGCACGGCGACCCACTCCCCTTCCTCTCCCACGCCCGGCTTCGGAACCCTCGTCGATTTCCCACACCCCGGACACTCCACCTCTTCTCCCTCCATGCGTTCCGGCGCGTGAAGATGCTGCCGACACGACCCGCAACTGTATTTGATACCCATCGTCTTTCGACCGTCAGGCGGGCGTGCGGGCGGCCATAAAGGCGTCCAAGAGATCCACGATCAATCCGCGTTGTTCCCCACGGGGAGCGACCCGGTCGATCAAGCCCTTGTCCCGCAGGAATTCGGAACGTTGAAACCCCTCCGGCAGATCCTGCAGGGTGGTTTCCTTGATCACCCGCGGTCCCGCGAATCCAATCAAAGCTTCCGGTTCCGCCACGATCACGTCGCCGAGCGTGGCGAAACTCGCCATCACCCCCGCCGTGGTCGGATGGGTCAGCACGGGAATGTAGGGAAGCCCCTTGTCCGCGTGCCGCGCCAGGGCGCCGCTGGTCTTCGCCATCTGCATCAGACTCAGCATCCCCTCGTACATCCGCGCGCCGCCGGAGGTGCACACCAGAATCACTGGCATGTCCCGCTCCGTCGAGCGTTCGATCAGGCGGGTCACTTTCTCCCCCACCACCGACCCCATACTGGCGGCCAGAAAACTGAAATCCATCACCCCGAAGCCCACGTCCCGATCCTCGATCTTCGCCTCGCCAATACAGATCGCGTCGCTCCGGCCCGTCTTCTCCTGGTTCTTCTTGAGCTTGGCCTTGTAGGAGTCCGTCCCCGTGAACTCCAGTGGATCCTCGCTCGTCATCCCCGCGTCCCACTCCTGGAACGTGTCCGGATCGCAAAACATGGCGATCCGCTCGTCCCGGTCCATGGGAAAATGATGCCCACAGGATGTGCACACCCGCAGGTTCTTGATCAGGTCCTCCTGATACAGCATCTCCCCGCAGCTGGGACACTTGTTCCACAGCCCCCCGGGGATGTCCTTTTTGCGGGAACGGTTGAAACCGAAACGACGTGAAAAGAAAGAAGTCATACCCCTCTACCTAGCCGTCGCGCCCCCCCCTGTCAAATCCAGAAACCCCCGGGGTCCGAGCGCGAAAACGTCCCCGGACCTCACTCACAACCGGCTCCGGAGGAGCCACCGCGCAAAGCCCGGGCACGCGCCCCCGAAGAGGTCACACTTCCTCCGCCACCCGCCGATACCCGCTCAAAAACGCCCGTCGATACGCCGTGAACCGCCCCTCGCGAATCGCCTCCCGCGTTTCCGTCATCACCGTCTGCATGCAGTGGAGATTATGCAACGTCAACAGCCGAAACCCCAGCAACTCGCTGCAATGAATCAGATGCCGAATGTAGGCCCGGGTGTAGTGGCGGCAGGTGTAACAGGTACACCCCTCCTCCACCGGACGGGCATCCTCCTTCCAACGCGCGTTGCGCACCGGATACCGACCCCGACGCGTCACCGCCGATCCATTGCGGGCGATGCGGGTCGGCAGCACGCAGTCGAACATATCCACCCCCCGCGCGATCGATTCCAGCATCTGATCAAACAACCCCACGCCCATCAAATACCGGGGCCGATCCTCCGGCAGATGCGACACCGACGCCTCCACCCCCGGCAGAATCAACTCGTCCGGCTCCCCCACGCTCACCCCGCCAATCGCATACCCGTCGAACCCGATGTTCACCAGTTCCTCCGCGCACCGTCCCCGCAAATCCGCGAACTCGCCCCCCTGCACGATCCCGAAATACAATTGCCCCTCCGCCCGCGGCTGCTCCTTGCACATCCGCGCCCACCGCAGCGTCCGCTCCACCGCCCGGTCCGCGTAGTGCCGCTCGGCCGGATACGGAATACACTCGTCGAACAACATCGCGATATCCGACCCCAACTCCCGCTGAATGCGCATCGACTCCACCGGGCCCATAAACTCCAGACTGCCGTCCAAATGGCTTTTGAACGTCACCCCGTCCTCGGTGATGTTGTTCAAATCCGCCAGCGACCACACCTGGAATCCGCCGCTATCCGTCAGGATCGCCCGATCCCAATGCATAAACCGATGCAATCCCCCCATCCGATCGATCAAATCCGATCCCGGCCGCTCGTTCAGGTGATAGGTGTTCCCCAGCAGAATATCGAACCCCAACCCCGCCACGTCCTCCGGCGTCAACGACTTCACCGTGGCCTGCGTGCCCACCGGCATAAACACCGGCGTCTCCACCGCGCCATGGGCCGTGTGCAACACCCCGCAGCGGGCATCGCTGTCGGGATCGAAAGCCGCAATCTCAAAAGTTCCGGGTACGGGGCACATGGCGTCGCACCCTGCCCCCTTTTTCCCCGTTTGGCAACTTCATAGCACGCCGGATCGCCACACCTCGACCCATAGACCACTCCCCGCGAGATGAATCCGCAGGAATGTCTCTACATCCTCCAAACACCACCCCGGAGGGGTGATCGCACATAGCCCGGGGGCCAAGCCCCGGGCTTCTAATCCATCCATGTCCCGCGCCCCGGACGGGGTGCACGCACATCCTCGACCGCCCTCATTCACGCCCCTCCCCGCGACGCCAACACCCTGCCCATGAGAAACAACAAATTGAACAACCAGAACAAACTGCACAGCATATTCAACAACAACGCCTTCCACTGTGCCCGCACCCCTTTCCCCACCAAAATACGGGCGATCGCGAACAGACAGATCGTATAGCACACGCCCAACAAAACAAACGCGCCCCGCACCCCGATGTCCGGCACAACGCCCCGCTCCACTAAAAACAACACCACCAGATACACCATCACCGAAAAAGGCCCGGCCCAAAACCGCCACCCACGCCCCGCCGCCTTCCGTTTCGTATCGTGCTCACTCATCCCCACACCACACTCCAATCATCTCCGAAAATCCAGCCCCGAACACGAAAAACCACCCTTCTTTCCCACCCGATAGAGCCCCGCACCAAAGGTCACAAAGACACAAAGAATTCCATCTCACATCCTTCCGACTCTCCGTGTCCCTGTGCCTCCGTGAGAGACAATATACACATCGAGAGAAACGTGTCACACGGGGGCGCGGCGTCACGGAGGGAGAAAGTCTGGGCTCTACAACAAAAGAAACTCCGCGCCTTTGGGAACCCCGTGCGAGGCACCCACCGCATGGCCGAAGCCGAAACCCACAACCCTACAACATCTCCGCCAGATAATGCCCGGTGTGCGACTCCTTCACCTTCGCCACCTCCTCCGGCGTGCCCTCCGCCACCAGCATCCCGCCGCCGTCGCCGCCCTCGGGCCCCAAATCCAACAGCCAGTCCGCCGTCTTGATCACATCCAGATTGTGCTCGATCACCAGCAACGAATTCCCCGCGTCCCGCAGACGCAACAGCACCTCCAGCAACTTGTGCACGTCCGCGAAATGCAGCCCCGTCGTCGGCTCGTCCAGAATATACAAGGTGTTCCCCGTGTCCCGCTTGCTGAGTTCCGTCGCCAGCTTCACCCGCTGCGCCTCCCCCCCCGAAAGCGTGGTCGCGGGCTGGCCAATCTGCAGATAGCCCAACCCCACGTCCACCAGCGTCTGCAACTTCCGCTGCAACCCCGGCACCTTGCTGAAAAACTCCAGCCCCTCCTCCACCGTCATTTCCAGCACCTCCGAAATGTTTTTGCCGCGATACCGCACCTCCAGCGTCTCCCGATTGTACCGCTTTCCGTCGCACACCTCGCAGGTCACGAACACGTCCGGCAGAAAATGCATCTCGATCCGCCGCATACCGTCCCCCTTGCAACTCTCGCACCGCCCCCCCTTCACATTGAAACTGAACCGCCCCGGCGTGTAGCCCCGCACCTGACTCGCCGGAAGTTTGGCGAACAAATCCCGTATCAACCCGAAGGCGCCCGTATACGTCGCCGGATTCGACCGCGGCGTGCGCCCGATCGGACTCTGATCGATCACGATCACCTTGTCCACGTGCTGCAGTCCCGTCACCGACTTGTGTTTGCCCGGCAGTTCCTTGGAGTCGTAAAACTTCCGGAACAGCACCCGTTTGAGAATCGTGTCCACCAGGGTCGACTTCCCGCTCCCGCTCACACCGGTGACGCAGGTGAACACCCCCAGGGGAATCTGCACCGTCACGTTTTTCAAATTGTTCTCCGCCGCTCCCTTTACCGTGATCCGACGGCTCTTCACCACCTTCTTCCGTTGCTCCGGCACCTCGATGCGTTTCAATCCCCGTAGATACTCGGCCGTCAGCGTCCGCTTGCGCAGCAACTGCTTCGGCGTGCCTTGGAACACCACCTCGCCGCCGTGCGTGCCCGCCATGGGCCCCATGTCCACCACGTAATCCGCGTCCCGAATCGTCTGCTCGTCGTGCTCCACCACCAGCACCGTGTTCCCGCTGTCCCGCAAGCCCTTCATGGTGTCGATCAACTTGAGATTGTCCCGCTGATGCAACCCGATGCTCGGCTCGTCCAACACATACAACACCCCCATCAACCCCGACCCCACCTGGGTCGCCAGCCGGATCCGCTGCGCCTCCCCGCCCGACAGACTGCCGCTTTCCCGATCCAACGTCAGATAATCCAGTCCCACGTCATTCAGGAACCGCAATCGATGATGAATCTCCTTGTACACCTCCGCCACGATCTTCCGCTCCTGACCCGACATCTCCAGCCCCTCGAAAAACGCCAGCGCGTCCTTCACCGACAACACACACACCTCGTGAATGTTCCGTCCATGCACCGTACACGCCAGACTCTCCGGCTTCAACCGCGCCCCCTCACAGCCCCGACACCGCAGCTTGCTCATGTAATGGCGAAGCCGCTGGCGCGTGTAATCGCTTTCCGTCTCCCGCATCCGCCGTTCCAGATTCGGAATCACCCCCTCGAACGGTTTTTCATATTTCAATCGACGCCCGCCCCGATACAACTTCATCTCCACCACCTCGTCCCCCGAGCCATACATCAACACCTGCTTGAACGCCTTCGGCAGATCCTTGTAGGGCGTGTCCATCGACACCCCATACGCCCCGGTCACACCCCGCAGCAGCTTTTTGTACCACTGAATCACCCGACGCCCGCCCCGCTTCCAGGCCTCCACCGCCCCCTCGTCCAGACTTTTCTCCGGGTCCGGCACCAGCAACTCCTCGTCGAACACCTCCATGCTGCCGATGCCCGCGCACACACTGCAGGCGCCGTACGGACTGTTGAACGAGAAATGCCGGTTCTCCAGCTTTTCAAAACTCCGACCACACGGCAGACAGGCAAAATCCTCGCTGAACACCCGGTCCTCCCACTCCGCGTCCCCTTTGCCCGGCACCATCGCCAACATGCGACCGCCTCCCAGCCGCAACGCCAATTCCACGCTGTCCGCCAGACGCGACCGCATTCCGTCGCCGATCACCAGCCGGTCCACCACCGCCTCCACGCTGTGCTTCGTCTTCTTGTTCAACTTCGGCGTCTCGTCCAGCTCCACCACCTTGCCGTCCACCCGCGCCCGCACAAACCCCTGATTGCGAATCTCGTTGAACACCTCCAGATGCTCCCCCTTCCGCCCGTCGATGTACGGCGCCAAAATCATCACCCGGCTCCGCTCCGGCAACTCCATCAGCTGATTGATGATATCCTCCGCCGTCTGATGCGTCAGCTCCCGGCCACAGTCCGGACAATGCTGCACCCCGATGCTCGAATACCACAAGCGGAGATAGTCGTAAATTTCCGTGGTCGTGGCCACGATCGACCGCGGATTCGACCCCGCCGTCCGCTGTTCGATCGAAATCGCCGGCGACAACCCCTCGATATGGTCCACGTTCGGCTTCTGCATCTGATCCAGAAACTGCCGCGCGTAGGCCGACAAACTCTCCACATACTTCCGCTGCCCCTCCGCGAAAATCGTGTCGAACGCCAGCGAGGATTTCCCCGAGCCGCTCAAGCCCGTGATCACCGTGAGCGATTCCCGCGGAATCTCCACGTTCACGTTTTTCAGATTGTGCTCTTTGGCGCCTTGAACGATCAGATGCGATTTCGACATATCAGGGTTTCCAGAGATAAAGAAAACGGGCCTGCGGCGGCATCCCCGGCAGGGCGATTTCCGGCGACCGCACCGAAAACAACCCCGACCAGCCGCCCGTGTATTCGATTCGAACAAATCCGGCCTCCTCCACCCCCAGCACGTCCAGCACCTTCGCCCGCGCCGCCTCGCCGTAGCCGATCTCATCCACCATCCCCAATTCCCGCGCCTCCGACGCCGTAAACACCCGACCGTCCAGCAGCTCGTGCTCCGCCGCGAACGCCGCGTCGAACGGACGATGCTCCAGCACCAGGCCCGCGAAACGATCGTACAAATCGTCCACCACCCGTTGCAGAATCCGTTGATGCTCCGGATCCACCGGGTCCAGCGGATGCAACAGATCCTTGTTCTCCGACGACGTCAGCGACACGTCCCGCACCCCCAGCTTCTCGCCCAAACCATGCGCGTTCACCGCCGTCAACATCACCCCCACCGACCCGATAATCGAGGTGGGCTGGGCCACGATCACGTCCCCCGCCAACGCCGCGTAATATCCCCCCGACGCCGCCATGTCGCCCACATGCACCACAATGCGCCGATCCGGATCCGACTCCCGAAACCGCTTCAACGCGTGGTAAATCTCGTCGCTCGCCGTCACCCCGCCGCCGGGAGAGTTGACGTTCAACAGAATCGCCCGCACCTCCGGGTCCACAATCGCCGCCTGAATCTCGTTCAGCAGACGCGTCACCGGATCCACCTGTTCTCCGAACAACGTCGGCGGCGCGTCCCGCAGAATCGTGCCCGACAACTCCAGCATCGCCACCTTCGTCTCCGCCCCGTGCGACCCGTAGGCCAGCGTCTCCTCCACCTCCGGATATTCCGACCTCCCCGCCACCCGCGCGGCCCCCGCGAACCGTGAACACGTCGCCACGTTCACCAGCAAACTCAGTCCCAGCACCAGATACACCACCCACGCACACCGCCTCCGCTGCCGCGGCGGCGGAGGCGGTGTGCGTGGGTGGTGTATCTGGTGCTGGGACTGAGTTTGCTGGTGAACGTGGCGACGTGTTCACGGTTCGCGGGGGCCGCGCGGGTGGCGGGGAGGTCGG
>Ga0194137_10001471_pt1 | contig 14387 bp, 13 predicted proteins | sample TARM_MetaG_T3_14_FD_134025 | JGI IMG/M metagenome (GOLD analysis project Ga0194137, IMG submission 134025) | Freshwater microbial communities from Pennsylvania, USA, analyzing microbe dynamics in response to fracking - TARM_MetaG_T3_14 (version 2) | ecosystem: Environmental > Aquatic >... | reverse complement strand
GTCGGTTCATCAAAAATCAACAGGTTGGCACCGCGATAGAGACATTTTAAAATTTCGACTTTTTGTTGCATACCGACCGGCAGATCCTCGATTTTGCTGGTCGGATCCACCTTCAGCCCGTACTTCGTGGAGATATCGCTGACTTCCTTCACCGCGGCCTTCATGTTGATGCGGATACCGTCCTTTGGTTCCATCCCTAAAATGATGTTTTCGGTTACGGTGAAATTTTCGATCAGCTTAAAATGTTGATGAACCATTCCGATGCCCAGATGGATAGCATGATTCGGGTTTTCGATCTTCGTCTCGTTCTCATAAACGGATATGACACCGCCGTCTGGTTGATACATCCCGAACACCACATTCATCAAAGTGGATTTCCCAGCCCCGTTTTCACCAAGCAAGGCGTGGATTTCTCCACGTCCTACCGTCAGCGAAATATCATCATTAGCGACAAAATCGCCAAATTTCTTTGTGATGTGCTTCAATTCCAATACTTTTTCGACCTTCGCTTGATTCATCATAATATTCTCCTTACGGCTGTTCAGGCACTGTGATTTCTCCTGAAATGATTTTTTCCTTATAGCTTTCCACTACATCCAACACTTCTTTTGGCACATTGATATCAGAAGTATCAGCCAACCCGACGCCATTTTCAGCCAAGCCTAGACGCACCACTTGTCCACCCGGAAATTCCCCTTCGGCTGCTTGTTTGGATACTTCATAGACCGCATTGTCGACATTCTTGATCATGGATGTCAACGTAACATCATTCCCGAATTCCAAGGACTGATCTTTATCAACGCCGATGACCCAAACTTTTTCGCCTGCTTTGAAGCGTTCTTGCGCTTCATTGAAAATGCCGTTGCCCGTGCCGCCTGCAGCGTGGAAGATGACATCCACACCATCGTTGTACATTGTTGAGGCAGCGGATTTCCCGATATCCACTCGGTTGAATACACCTGCATAGTTTACGACGATTTCTGCATCCGGCTTGATTTCACGGACTCCGGCTTCAAAACCGGCTTGGAAGCGTTGGATAACAGGGATTTCCATTCCACCGATAAATCCAATTTTATCCGTTTCAGACATGCTCGCTGCAACAATACCAGCCAGGAATGCCCCTTCATTCTCCTTGAATGAGATTGATACAATATTGTCGATCCCTTCAATATCAGCATCGACAATCCCCAATTTAGCATCGGGATTGTTTTTGGCTATGTTTGTAACAGCATCCGCTAACGTTGCTGCAGTTGCCCACGTCAAGTCCGTGCCGCTGTTGACGAATTGCAGCAAGCTCGGTTCCACTTCCGCATCGGATTGCGGCTCGAGGTATTTCACATCGTAGCCGAAGTCTGCCTGTAGTTTTTGCAGCCCTTCCCAGGCGCTTTGATTGAAGGACTTGTCGTTCACACTGCCCAAATCGGTTACCATCCCGACTTTAAACTCTTTTCCGGCAGTTTTGCCGCTTTCGCTGCTGTCGCTTGAGCCGCTGTTTCCGCAGGCTGCTAAAAGGGTTGTTGCCAATAAGGATAGTCCGATCGTTCTAACTGTAAATTTTTTCATCTGAATCACTCCTATGATTTGTTTTTTATTTCAATTCCGCCAAAAAACTTTTTCCGTGTTCTGTTTGCGGTACACCAAAGTTATCCGCGATGGTTGCGGAAATATCCGCGAAATGCTGGGCTGTCGTCAATTCGCCGGCTTGAACAAACCGCTTCGAATAGACAAGCAATGGCACATATTCACGCGTGTGATCCGTTCCTGGTGCTGTCGGATCGTTTCCATGATCTGCCGTGATGATCAGCAGGTCATCTTCGGCCATTTGTCCAAGTATTTCCGGCATGCGGGCATCAAACGCCATCAAAGCTTCCCCGTAGCCTTCAACATCCCGGCGATGCCCGTACAGCGCATCGAAGTCGACCAAGTTTGTAAATGAAAGCCCTTCGAACGGTTCGCTCATAACCTTCAGCAACTGATCCACACCGTCCATATTGCTCTTTGTCCGGATGGCCTTGGTGATGCCTTGTCCATTGAAGATATCGTTGATTTTCCCGACGGCGATGACGTCTTTTCCGTTGTCCTTCAGCTGATCCAAAACGGTCTTCCCGAATGGATTCAGCGCATAGTCATGCCGGTTTGCCGTTCTTTGGAAGGAACCGGGTTCGCCGATGTAAGGCCGTGCGATAATCCGGCCGATCATGTAGGGATCGTCTTTTGTGATCTGGCGCGTATATTCGCAGATATCATACAGTTCCTCCAACGGGATGATGCCCTCATGCGCTGCGATTTGAAGGACAGGGTCAGCGGATGTATAGACGATCAAGGCTCCCGTCTCCATTTGTTCCGGTCCGAGCTCATCCAGAATGGCTGTTCCCGAAGCGGGCTTGTTGCCGATGATTTTTCTGCCTGAGTAGGACGAAATTTTTTCCAACAATTCCTCGGGGAAACCATCCGGGAATACCCTGAAGGGCGTATCGATCTGCAGGCCGGCAATTTCCCAATGGCCTGTCATCGTATCCTTTCCTGCGCTCTTTTCAGCCAACTTTGTCCAATACGCTTTGCTTGGCCTAACCTTTGCTGTTCCTTTTATGTCGGCGATATTGCCTAACCCCATGCTTTCGAGATTGGGAAGCCGCAATGCCATATTCTCGGCGATGTGGCCGATGGTGTGGGCCCCGCTATCATGGAAAACTGCCGCATCCGGAGCCTCCCCGATCCCAACCGAGTCCAATACGATCAAATGTATTCGTTTACTTCTCACGATACCCTTCCTTTCTGTTTCATGTTACAATTTTGAACGAGGTGAAATTATGAGTAAAAGCATTCAACTATTTGATGGCATGACCGATGAACAGGTACAAGCCATCCTTTCAAAGCTCCCATCGAGGAAGTACAAGAAAAACCATATGCTGATCTTCGAGGATGATCCCATCGAAAAAATTTATATCATCAAGAGCGGCATGCTGAAGGTGTACCGTATGCATGAGGGGAAAGAACTCATCCTTGGCTTCGTAAAAAATCAAGAAGTGCTCGGCGAAATCGAGCTTTTTTCGGACGGCAATGCCATTTCCTCTGTCGAAGTGATCGAAGATGCGGAAATTTACTATTTATCCCAAGCGGATTTCACTACCTTGCTCTACGAGAACAAATCCCTTCTGAAGAATATCTTCCGGATTTACAACCAGCGATTCAAGGCATTGAACAGGCAAATCCAAAATCTGACATTCCATAGTGTCCATACCCGCGTCTGCCGTACCTTGCTTGATTTCCTTGAAAACAGCGAGGCTTCCACTGACCTGATCATCCAGCATACGAACCAAAGCACGATCGCCAGCATTATCGGCGCGACCCGTGAATCCGTCTCAAAGACATTCAAGGATCTGCAGGATGAAAAAATCATTGCATTGGAATCAAAGAAAATCCGGATACTCAACCTTGCCAAGTTGAAAGCTTACGCAAACATCTAAGTCCCTGATGTCGTGCCTTCATGTTAACAAAGAAAACGCTTTCTACGAATGAACCTTTTAACAAAATAAGTGTGAACATCCTCACACTTATGATGAGAGCGATTTCATAACGCTTCATCCTCCTTTACTCTATCATTGGTACTAACCACTAAAGAGGAGGAAATCATTATGAGTCTTCACATTGATGCAGAAAAAGGGCAAATCGCGGAAATCGTTCTATTACCAGGGGATCCGCTTCGTGCGAAGTATATCGCGGAAACATTCTTGGAAGATGCGGTATGCTATAACACCGTCAGGAATATGCTGGGCTACACGGGCTCTTATAAGGGCAAAAAAATATCGGTACAAGGCACGGGAATGGGGATGCCATCCGCAACCTTGTATATCCATGAATTGATCAATGATTTTGGCGCCAAAAACTTGATCCGTATCGGTACATGCGGTGCTATCCAAGAAGATGTCCATATCCGCGACGTCATCATCGCACAAGCGGCGGCAACGGATTCTTCCATGATCTACAAAGATTTCTCGCCAGCCTATTTCCCGCCTATCGGAAATTATGACTTGATCAATAAAGCCTACACGCTCGGGAAAGAAAAAGGGATGAACATCCATGTCGGAAATGTCTACTCATCTGACAGCTTTTACAGTGATTCCAATATTACAGACAATATGAGCAAATATGGCGTACTCGGGGTCGAAATGGAAACAGCTGGGCTTTATTACTTGGCCTCTAAATTCCATATCAACGCACTCAGCATCCTGACGGTCAGCGATCACTTGATCACCGGTGAATTGACCTCCAGCGAAGAACGTCAAACAACATTCAACGACATGATTATAGTTGCGCTGGAAGCAGCCATCCAGGAGTAATACTTAGACTTAAACTAGAAATGGATCCACAGAAAAAAGCTGATTGCGGGTATGCAATCAGCTTTTTTTGATTTCGTCTTGTTTTGGGGGTGGAATTGTCGAAAGCCTTCCAGCATCCGACAATTCCGCTTGCGGACGCGTCCGATTTATCGGATACTTGCCTCTCATCCGGCAAATCGGCCTCTTCGGGTGCGGCGTGACGCCATTATCAGTCGAATCTTTTTCTTTTGGAAGTGGACGGAATGTTGAGCCCCGTCCTGTACTTGGCCACCGTCCGCCGGGAAATGTCGATCTGTTCCTTGACCAACAGCTCGACTATTTTCTGATCGGATAGAGGTTTATTCTTGTCCTCTTCATCGATCAGTTTTTGGATCATCTGCTGGACCGAGGTTGTGGAGAGTGCGTCTTCGTTTTCCGTTTTGGCTTTCCGCGAGAAAAAGTGTTTCAGCTCATAGAGGCCCGAATCTGTTTGGATGTACGTGTCGTTGATTGCCCGACTGATGGTGGACTCGTGCAGACCCAGTTCATCCGCGATATCCTTCAATTGCAGCGGAACCAGCGGATGCGCTTCGTCGAAGAAAAACGCTGCCTGTCTGTGCACGATTGCCGTACTGACGCGCAAGATTGTTTCGCTGCGGAGCGCCAAACTTTCCTGCAACACTTCATATTCCTTCTTTTTGTCTTTAATGTATTGCCCTACTTCTTTATCTTGGAGTTGCTCCAATTCCCCCGCGTACTCTTTGTTGAAGGACAGAATGGGTACGCCATATCTGGTTTCTCTTATCGTCAGCTGCGTATCTTTGATGGTGACGATGATATCCGGCCTGACAGAAATCTGCTCTTCAGTTTGGAAAGCTGCCCCGGGAGAAGGATTCAGATGCTGGATAAAGTCGAAAACCGCCTGGATATTCTCCATTGATACCGCATACCTCTTGGAAATGGCGCCCCATTTTCTGTTGATCAGATCATCGAATGATTCTTCCAACACAAGATAAGCGATGTCGGGCGCATCCTCCCGCCGTTCCGTCTGCAGCATCAGACACTCCTGCAGATTGCGTGCGCCGATGCCCGGCGGATCCAATTGCTGCAACAGCGTCAGGGCATCCATCAGTTGAATGGGGTCAGCCTTCGTATCGGCAACTGCATCTTCAATGGTTTTGATGGCATAGCCCTTATCGTTCAACTGGTTGATCCACCAAAAAATCAGCGTGCGGAGATACGTATCGCGGTAAGTCAGCAACACTTGCTCCGTAACGTATTCAAAAAGGGATTGCTTGCGGTCGGGTATCCAGCTCAGATCGTTGGCTTGGCTTTTGTTTCCCGAAGATCGCGACTCCCTGACTTCCAGCTGCAGGAAAGGATTTTCCAGAACCTTGTGTTCCAGATAATCACGTAAATCCAATCTGCCCAATTGCAGCAAATGAATCCCCTGCAGCGCCTTTTGGGAAAGCGCTTGCTTTTGTGTCTGCGTTTGGGTGAGATTGTGGCTTTGGCTTAAGTTCACACTTTTTTCCTCTTTTCTGGTTCTGCGATAATTCGATGATTCCATTAGAACATCTTTCCGGCCTAACATCAAGCATAAATAACTTTATCGTTGTGATCAGGGAAAAAGTGTCCCTGATCACAACGATAAAGGCTCATTGTCCATTATTCGCTTTTGTTCATTTATACATCCAGAAATTTCGCTTGATTCATTCTGAAGTTAATTCCGTACTAATTCTTTCGTGTTTTTATCAACAAATGTGATCTCTAGGTTTAATCCATCGGCAATTTTTGTTACCGTCTTTAGTGATGGAACATAAGAAAAGTTTTCTAGCCGAGCTATCTGGGCCTGGGAAACATGAACTTTCTCAGCTAATTCTTTTTGCGTTATATTCTTTTCTTTACGAATACTGGCTAGTAAGGCCATCAATTCAATGAGCTTTTTATCTTCTGGAGAAATACTGGTAATTTCTTTCTTTACATCTGTCCACTTCATAGTGATCATCCTTTCTTACGCTCCAGCCAATCATTTAACTCGCGTTTGGCTTGTTCAATTTCTCTTTTGGGTGTTTTTTGCGTCTTTTTCCTGAATTGGTGCAGTAAAATCAAATGATTATCTTCTAATGTTGCAAAGAAGACGCGGTTAGGAATTGGGCGTAGTTCCCAAAGTTTCCCTTCAATTTGTTTTACGATCGGTTCTCCAACAAAGGTTCCATCATATTCGAGTCGTTCAATTTGATAGTACAGCTTTTTCAAAGTGGACTTGTTTTCTTTTGTCGGATTGTTATTGAGTTCTTTAATCCAATCTACTATTTGACTGAAACCTTTTGCATCTTCATAGATTTCTACTTCATATTTTTTCATAGAAGCTCCTGTCAGATTTCTTTTCACTTTTATAATATATCACATTTGATATATTATCAACTCAGAGATCACTTTTAAATAATTTCAGTTTTGCATGGTTATGAACACCCTATACAAAATCCAGAAATTTTAAATATGGTTTTCGGTTGCTGTTGGCTCTCTCTTATTCCTCCCCAACTGTCTTAACAACGCTGTACTCATCCACCACCGACAGATCGGACACTTTGTACGTGGTGAAGGTGAGCGAATCATCCGTCACTTCGACGTTCATGTAGGTCGGCTCTTCAAGCTGAAGCGCTACTGCCGAGTAGCGTTCATAAACCGCTGGCTCCTGCATCTCGTAATATTTCGAATCGGAGGCCGAGTTTCCGGTCAGATAGACTGTGCCATCCGGATTGACGGCCTCCTCCTCCTCGTTATAAGTGATTTCATTGACCACCCGATCGCCCTCCATCTGGTAGGTCCGCACATACACATGGTCGTGGCCCATCAGGACGGCGTCGATATCCAACTCATCGACTACCGGAACCAGTCCGGCGCGCAAAGCCAAGACGTCCTCGTCGAGCGCATGGTCAGCGCTGCTGTAGAGCGACTTGTGCAAGAGCACGATCCGGTGGGTCGCATCCGGGTTTGCCGCAATCGCCAACTCCATCGCTTCCTTATGCTCAGCGATGTCACTGCTTTGGGAATTCAGCGCCATGAACAAAGTGTTTTCATAAGAAAAGAAAAAATCGCCGCCTTCGGAATCCCCTCCCAAGCCCGTTTCATTCGGCACATTGAAATAATACGCAAAAGAGGCCGCATCATGGTTACCGACAATGGGCATGATGGGATAGGCGGTCAACTCTTCCGGGAAAAACCAGCCAGCATATTGTTTCTGATTGTAGGCTGTATTCACCTGATCACCCGACGATACAAGAAAGTCCGTATCGGGAAACATTTCCGTCGCGGCTGTCACCGTCCGGTCCCATCCGTCCGCATCGATTTGGATGCCGTCGCCCGCTCCGATCTGCGGATCGCCGAAGAACAGGAAGTTGAAATCACCGTCTTCGGTCGCCTGCGTCCGGAATGTATAGGATTCCGACCAGGCACGGTGGCCGTCCCCGAAGCGGTAGGAATAAAGCTGGTTCTCCTCCAATCCGGTGATGGTGGCTTCGTGCCTTGAATAGCCGCGCAAAATGCCTTCGACAGTCGCCTCAAACGTTTCGCTCGACAGGATATTGCCTGCTTCATCCAGACGGCTCAGCTCCACTACAGCTTTTTTGTTCATGCCCCGGGTGTGCCAGCTGAACGTCCGCTCCGTTTCATCCGATCCTGGAGCAAACGCTATATGAAATGCATCCAATGCATGAGGAGCAGCTTTGGTTGCCGTCGATTCTTCGACCGCGGAATCCCTGTATGGTTCCTTCGCGCAGCCAGCCATAGCCGTCACCATTATCAGTGTTGCAAAAAGGATTCTCATCCTGCGATTTCTGTTGAACATCGGCCATCCCTCCAAAACGTCATAGGCTAACTCCAAAAAAAACTGATTTGCTTACATTATATAACACCAACGGTAAATCGAAAAAAGAGAGGCCGCTTATCTCGTAAGCGCCTCTCGGATAACTATTTATGCATGCTTGTCACAACAAGTGCGGCAAGAACATTTTCGCCAAGCTCAAAAACAGGAAGAACCCGAACACATCAGTCGCCGTGGTCAGGAAAATGGAGGAAGAAATCGCCGGATCCAGATTCCATTTTTTCAGTGCCAAGGGAATCAAGAACCCAAAGAAGCCCGCGATGATGAGATTTCCGATCATGGCTATGAAAATGATGAGTCCCAAAAAGAAATTATCGTATCTCAAGTAAAGAATGACGCCAGTGATCAACCCGGTCACCGACCCGTTGACCAAACCCAAGCCGACCTCGTTGAAAACATATTTCCAATCGTTTTTTATATCCACTTCCCCGAGGGCGATGCTGCGGATGACCACCGACAGCGTCTGGGATCCGGCATTCCCGCCCATTCCGGTGACGATCGGCATCGCAGCCGCAAGAGCGACCACTTGGATGATGACATCCTCGAACATCCCGACCGTAAAGGAAGCCAGGAAGGCAGTCATCAAATTTATGACCAGCCAAGGCAGCCTTCTGACAACGGAAGTGCTGATTTTATTGCCGACCTTTTCATCTTTGCTTACCCCTGACAGCATCAGCAAGTCTTCTGTCTGTTCCTCGACGATAACATCGATGATGTCATCGATCGTGATGATGCCAAGGATGACGTTTCGGCGGTTCACGACAGGTATGACTTTCAGATCGTATTTGGAAACGATAAGCGAGGCTTCCTCCTGGTCGGTTTCCGGGCGGACCGAGAGGACATTGTCGTTCATGATTTCTCCCAAGCTGACATCTTCGGCGGATGCCAAAATATCCCGCAAGTCGGCCGATCCGATCAGTTCATTCGCCCTATCGACGACAAAAATCGTTTCAATGATTTCCGTTTTAGGGCCGATGCGCCGGATTTCCTGCAGCACATCTTTCATGCTGAGATCGCTTTTCAGGGCGATGTACTTCGTCGTCATGATCCCTCCGGCTGTGTCCGGTCCATAACCCAAAAGCATCTGGATCTCATTCGAGTCGCTTTTTTTCATCATCCCCAAGATTTCTTTGCGTTGTCCGACACCGATTGTTCCCAGGATATCGGCAATGTCATCGGGCGACATGTAGGCGAAGAACTTGACGATCTTCTTCGAGTCCAGCAAGCCCATCATGCCTTGCTGGAGTTCTTCTTCCGCTTCCTCTATGATTGCGGCGATTCCCTTCGCATCCAACAAATTAAGCAAGGCGGCAAGTTCTTCATCTTCAAATTCAAACAGAGCCGTTGCGACATCCACAGGATAGTGATCGCCGATGAGCTCCTTCAATTCCGTAACATTTTGGTTTGCTACTGCGTTTAACAACAATTCGTTCAATTCCATGTCTATACCTCCAAATTGATTCATTTTTTTGAAGGCATAACAGACGGATTCTAGATGACAAGTTTCCGGTTTATATTATCTGCGATTGGGCTGAGGATACAAACAGACCTGATGGCTGGCTCCGGTTGGAACCATTCAGGCTAAAATCGCACCTAGGTGGTTTATCTGTTATACCCTGACTACTGTCCGCGTCCATTTGACCTCACCTCAATCTTTTTGTTATTCATGCTGCACAAGGATATCGATCAATCCCCCTGCTCTCCATACTTAGTCTACTACTTATCACCGTGCATGGCCACCTTTCCGGTACTGATTTCAAGATCAGAATGCTATAATGGATGCAAATGAATCCGCTGCCAACAAGCGGTCCGAAAGGGGAGCCATTATCATGAACGAATCAGACTTATTAGCGCATGGCTATCGAAAATACACAGGGGAAAAGGTCGATGTCTACTTTAACTTAAGCGTTTGCACGTACTCCGGCAACTGCGTGCGGGGGAATAGCGCAATCTTCGACACAAAAAGGAAACCTTGGATTTTGGCTGATGCGGATACGCCCGAAGAAGTGGCGCGCGTCATCCACACTTGCCCATCCGGAGCTTTGAAGTACCGCCTGAAGGGCTCCGAAGAAATTCTGCCGACATTTCCCTTGGGAGGGATGAAGCCTGATGAGGTTGAAGCCAGCCCCGAGGAAACAAACGATTGCTCCCCGGATGAGACTAAAAACTAGCCGGCTGTCCACACCATTTGCCCAAAAAATAACCCGCGAAGGATATCAAGATCCTTTGCTGGTTATTTTTTTCACCTAAGTATTATTCAATTCATTCTGCTTCAGCTGGTTGCACAGCGCTGCTCGGTTTTTTCAAGGTCATCATTAACCGGATGACCGCCAACCCGAGCAGGATCGCCGCTTCGATATAGAAGATACCGCGCACCGAGGTCAACCGGAACAGCCGCTCTAGCACCACGATGCCGTAAGGCGAGAAGGCGGCCCCGATATTGAATCCGACCAAAATAAGTGAAGTCCGGTAAGCCGCATTGCCTGCCGAAGAGGTGCTGACCTTGTTGAAAAGATAAGGCAGGAACGTCCGGAAGGAGAAGCCGCAGATGACGGCAGCGATGCTGGTCTGCAAGACACTGTTCGATGAGGCGATCAAAAACATGCCCATGCTCATGACGGCGAATGAAACCGGAAGCGTATAGGTTCTTGTGACCCGATACACCTTCCCGAACAGAAAACCGGCTGACATGGCCCCCACCCCGATCAGCGCCAGAATATTGCTGCCGTCCGTGGCGTCGCCGTAGCCCAGCGTGGTCATCAAGGTCGTGCCCTTCACCGCGATGGACATGTAGATGATGACGGCTATGACCAGCAGCACGATGTAACCCAGGAAATCCCGTTTGCCGAGAGCCGGCGCGCTGTCTTTCGGGACGGCCATCTTTTTCATTTCCCCGTCCGCAGGCTTTTCTTTCCCGATTTCGTCATAAGCGACATTCGGGACGAACAGCAGAAACAGGATGAAGACGGGCAGTGCGATCAGATAGACCCAAAAGGAGGTTTGCCAGTGGACCTTCAGCAGCTGTCCGACGGCGAAAGTCATGAACATCCCGCTCAGGCCTTCGAACGCGCTCTGGTAACCGATCATGGCCGCCCTTTCGTCCCCTTCGTAAAAATGGCTGATGATCGCGATGAGGAGCGAATTGAACATTCCCACGCCGAAACCGAAGAGCGCCCGCGAAACTAAAATGATCCAAAAGTTGGCGATCAGCGCCGGGATGATGCCCGAGATCAGCACGATGGCAATGCCGATCAGGATCGTCCGTTTGTAACCCAAATACCGCGCGAACAGATTGCTCAGCAACACCGAAATGATGATGAACAGCGATGGGATGGTCGACAGCATTTCCACGGTCTGGAGCGGGACGTCCGTGAATGTTTGCGCCATGGCCGGGATGTTGGCAGCGATGGCCCCTCCCGACACCACAACCAAGGAGGCCGAGAGGATGGACATTTTCATGATCAGAGCTTTTTCCAATTGGATACCGCCTTTCCGCGACAAAGCAGCTTGCATCATTGTAATCGCTGATTTTCGGGCTAAGCATAACACCTGGAGTGCACTCCAGGTCAAGCGGATTCGATGAAATGTTTGCGGAAGTTCATTCCGTATTTTGGGACACTCGTTTTTGGAGCGGCGCTCTCCTCCGGCGAAGCTTCTCTCGCCGTAGGACAGCGGTATCTTGAGGGTTCTTCTCCGGCAAGCATGTCCTCATCGGAGCACAGACTGTAATTGTGAGGCGTGCTCCGGCGTAGCCTCCGCTCGCCGGAGGAGAAAACACTACTTGTTGACTTATCCCCTGTCACAAGTAGTATAATTGAAATGTATCCGCTTCACATACCAGGAGGATCCCATATGAAAAAAACATTATATTTGATGCGCCACGGCCAGACGCTTTTCAATGTCCGCAGAAAAATTCAGGGTGCCTGTGATTCGCCATTGACGGAGCTCGGCATCCAGCAGGCCGGAATCGCCAGCGCCTATTTTGACGCTATCGATCTTGACCACGCTTACAGTTCCACAGCCGAGCGCGCCTGCGATACGCTGGAGATCGTGACGAACGAACTGATGCCCTACCAACGCCTGAAAGGCCTGAAAGAAATGCATTTCGGCACCTTCGAAGGTGAGAGCGAAGACCTCAATCCCAAAGACAAGAACACCTTTTTCGTACAGTATGGCGGCGAGTCAGGCGATGCGGTCCGGGAACGGATGGTCCGCACTTGCACCGACATCATGGAGCAGGACGACCACCAGACAGTGCTCGCCGTCTCCCACGCTGGCGCCTGCATCCACTTCCTGAGCGCTTGGCAGGATCCCCACGAAGTGATGAAGGACGGCATCACCAACTGCTGCGTCTTCAAATACGAATACGACGTGGCGGAGAAGACTTTTGAACTGTTGGAAGTCGAGCGGCACGAGTTCTGAAGTTTCTTAAAAAAATTTAGACAAACAAAAAAAGTTAAGGACGCCTCCCCAGTTATTAGAGGCTGACCTTAACTTTTTTGCGCATTTCCTGTTTTTAAATGGTTCCTGAAAAATGTGAAAAACCTGAAATGATGAATGTCTCGCATTTATCCATCTTTTTCCTTCACATCCTTAAGATTTCATATCCCTAACTCCATCTGACTTCTTCCTTCAACTCGATCGCGAAGCGTTTCAGCAACCAGGCCTCCGCCAAATCGATCCACTTGGCGGCATTTTGGTCGACAAGCGGTTTTGAATCTGCCGTGGCTTGCGTTGCAAGGCTCAAGCCATGCGGGCCTTCTTCGAATACATGCATCTCAAACGGGATTTTGTGCTCCGAAAGGGCCATACCCATCCGCAGCGTGTGACCGACTGGGACAAGCGCATCCGCTGCCGTGGCCCATAAGAACATGGGCGGTGTTTTGTCCGTCACCAACAAGGCCGGGCTCACTTCAACTAATTTCTCATCGTTAGGGCGTGCTTCCCCCAACAACGACGTAACTGAGGCCTCAAACAAAGCGGTGGCCATTTCATACTTTTCTGTTTCTCTCATGAATAGGTAGTCGCTCAGCGTATATCCTAAAATAGTCGCGGCTGGACGGAGTTTTTCTTCCGATACTTGATGATGATCGGTCAGAATTGGTTTGTCCCAATAGACCGAATACGTCGCGACATTGTGCGCGCCTGCCGAAAAGCCGCACAGCGCAATCCGATCCGTATCGACCAGCCATTCATCGCTATGTTCATGGATCGTCAGCATCGCTTTGCCGATATCGCGGATCGGGGCAGGGAACACCGTATGTTCGCGCCTCTCGACACCGCCAAAAATCGATTCGAAAGCTTCATCCTTGTTCAAATAAACGGAATAGTGCAGGACAAAGGCGTGATAGCCCATCGATGCGAACTTCAGCGCCACAGGTTCAGCTTCCCGATCCGAACAGGAAAGGTAAGCGCCTCCCGGACAGATCAGCACAGCCGGGCGACTGGCTCCGTCCAACATTTCCGGCGAATCTGCCAGAACGTAGGTTGTTAACGTAACATCTTCCCGTTCAGGGTATAATTTTAATGTTTCAACAAGCATAATCGATTTCCTCCTTAAATTAAGCTCTAAAAGTTCGTTCCCCACACCCCGCAGAACGGATCCACCGGGCTTTTGCCTTCGAATGCGGATTTCCCGATCAGTTTTTCCACGATGACTTCGGTGCCCTGTCGTTCGCGCTGTAGCCGTTGATGTAGGTCTTGATCATCGGTGCATCGGTCGCCTGCTCCGGCGAAGCCAAGTCTAATCGGAGCTGGCGCTTTCCTCCGGTGAGCGCCCTTCTCATCGGAGGTGCGGTGCCGGTAATTCGCTCTCCTCCTGCGAGCGAATGTTGGCCGGAGCTGGGCGCGTGGATCGAGGCTGTCCTCCGACGAACAAGGGCTCGGCGGAGGTGATAGATTTGATCAGTTCCAAGTAATGCGCGTTCTTTTTGACGCACATCGCATCTTTCTCGGCTGAGGAATACTGATCCGCAACCCCGCCTTGCACCAAAATGCGCTCCAGCGAATCGATTCGGCTGACGCCCTTCAACTCCTCGTTGAATGCCTCATCCACTTCAATGCCTAATTCCGCTCCCAATTCGCGCCAAGCCAAAAAGTGAAATTTCGCCGCATCCGTAATCACACCGTCCAAATCAAATAGTACCGCTTTCATATCTCCATTCCTTTCGTCGACATTTCTG
>Ga0194137_10001470_pt1 | contig 14404 bp, 8 predicted proteins | sample TARM_MetaG_T3_14_FD_134025 | JGI IMG/M metagenome (GOLD analysis project Ga0194137, IMG submission 134025) | Freshwater microbial communities from Pennsylvania, USA, analyzing microbe dynamics in response to fracking - TARM_MetaG_T3_14 (version 2) | ecosystem: Environmental > Aquatic >... | reverse complement strand
GCCCCCGGTGCCTCTGCAGACTACCGAGCTGCAGGCGCAAGACTGCAGCTCGCCGGGTTTGCGGCGCTAACCGCTCGCGGTTAGTTCACTTCAATGAAAAACGCAGGTAGGCGGCAGATGCTTCCTCGAAGACGGAGCGGCCGACCTGCTGTTGTCCCTCAGAACATGTTGGATAAACTTTATTGCGGCACAAATAAATAAAGAAATGGTGCCATTCGACAAGGTGGTGCTTGCTGCCCGCCTTGCGACGATCAGGCGGGTCGAGGCCGGTTTTTTCCCATGCACCGCGCGCACCGACGAACTGTCGGCGGTCAGGCGGTCACGCGGTCACGCGGGAAAAATTCAGGCGGATCACGGTATCTTTCCCGACATCGGATTTCTCCACTTTTTCTGTCGCAAAACCTGTGGAAGACTTGCCTAAGTTAATGCAAGCCATTGAAAAACATAAGCTGCCTTTTTTAATGTGCAAAAAAGAAGCACTTGTATAAATCAGTCGGGGATAGCCAATGACCATCGATTGGTACTGGCACATGACAGCACGCGGTTCACAAAGCCAGGACTCGCTGATATTGGCCCGTTTTCAACTTCGCCGACTGTGCCATCGTAGCCGGGGCAATGACTCCGGCTACGGCTCAGGTTCCAAACCCGCCCAAGAATGACAAGTCCGCTGTACGGCTTTCAGGAATCGGTCAGATCCGATCGAAAAGTTGACCCCTTTCAATGGCTGGATACCGTGTAAATATCGCCATCGTGGCAGTGTTGTTCGAAGTGAACCGACATGGCCTCAGACATTGCTCAGTCCCTCCTTTCACCGCAGTCAAGGTAAAATTATGCGCCGCAGAAAATGCGTAACATATTGATTTATCGAAATATTTATTGGTTTCAAGATCGACAGTACTCTTCCTAATGTCTTTATAAGTGCATTCTCGTACCACACAATCGTACGTAGAAATTTCGGTAACGCTGAACAGATTTCAAGGTCACCCCGTCCTCGTGAGCCTCGTTCTCCTTTATGTATTTGCAACGTACTTCCAATGTCAGTAACGATTCCTGCTGAGCTTCAAGTTATCCCAGCCGCTTCCCTAGACCACTGCATCATTGAAAGCATCACGGATTTTGCAGTGATTGCAATGGATACGGCCGGGCATGTCATCCGCTGGAATGAAGGTGCCTGTCGAGTTCTTGGCTGGACTGCGCAAGAGATGGTTGGACAGCACGTGTCGCGTTTCTTCACGCCCGAGGATTCGGTCGCACAGCAGCCTCAGAAAGAAATGCAACAGGCGCGACTGCTTGGACGCGGCATGGACGAACGTTGGCACGTACGCAAATCGGGAGAGCGATTCTGGGCTTCTGGCGAAATGATGCCTTTGAAAGGCGGTACTGGTCAGATTATCGGATTCGTAAAAGTCCTTCGTGACCAGACCGAACAGAAGCTTGCAATTATTGACATTGTCGACCAGAACGAGCAGCTCGAAGATAAAGTCGCAACCCGAACCCAGGAGCGCGACCGGGTCTGGCGTAACTCCTTGGATCTGATGCTTTCGATTGGCGCAGACGGCATCGTGCGTATGGCGAATCCTGCCTGGACCGCCACACTCGGCTACGAATTGCATGAGTTGGTCGGTCAACACTTTGCCCCGTTTGTGCATGCAGACGATATACCAGCGACTACTAATGCTATTGCAACTGCATCCAGGACTCCTGTTGAACACTTTGAAGTGCGCCTGAAACACAAGGATGACTCTTATCGCTGGTTTGCCTGGCGTGCCGCACCCGAAGACGGCATTGTGTATGCGAATGGACGCGACATCACCATCGAGAAGAAGCAGGCCGAGCAATTACGTCTTGCAAGCAAAGTCCGGCTGCAACTTGCCATGGGTGCAGGTGAGATGGGCGCATGGGAATGGGATATCCAGACAAACACGATTGTTTGGCTGCACGGTGCCGCAGTATTACATGGAGTTGCTCCATCCGATGACAACATGGTGTTCCCTGTTGAACAGTATGTCGAATATGTACATCCGGAAGACAGAAGCGAGCTTGCTGCCGTGATGCGGAACGCCGTCCTGGGAGGCAAGCACCATCATGTCGAGTACCGTGTTGTCTGGCCTGACGGCAGCGCTCATTGGATTGAAGCCCGCGGGGAAATGTTCTTCGATGAGTTGGATAAGCCAGCATATATGGTCGGTGTGAGTGTCGATATCACGCGGCAAAAGCGTGCTGAACAAGATTCAAAATTCTTGGCTCATGCCAGCAATGAACTGGCACAGTTGATTGACCCGCAAAGCACGCTCGACCGGCTGGCCTATCTCGCCGTGCCGTTCTTTGCCGACTGGTGCGCCATTGACATGCTGCAGGGCGAAGACACCCTGCGCCGAGTTGCAGTGGCACATGTCGACCCGACTAAAGTCAAGCTTGCCATGGAAATCCATCACCGCTTCCCTCCTGACCCGAAGCTATCACAAGGCATCTGGAGCGTAGTGCGTACTGGCCGACCACAAATGGTTCATGAGCTGACAGACGAGATACTGACCCAATACATCAAGGAGCCAGAGCGCTTGGCCATCATGCGGGAAGTGGGTATCCGCTCCTTCTTGTCCGTGCCGCTGACTGCACGTGGCAACACCATGGGTGTCATCACATTCTTCGCCGCTGAATCTGGCCGGTGTTACGAGCCGGCGGATTTGGTATTGGCAGAGGAGCTCGCCCGCAGAGCGGCTATTGCGATAGAAAACGCTAATCTGTACCGTGCAATCAAGGAATCCGACCAGGCAAAGGACGTGTTTCTTGCGACGCTGTCGCACGAACTGCGAAATCCCCTTGCTGCAATCGTGAGCGCATTGAACCTGTTGTCCATTACACCTGATGACAGGGAGAAGGTCGCAAAGTACATCAAGATGATGGAACGGCAAGCAGGACATCTCACGCACTTGGTCGATGACTTGATGGATGTTGCCCGCATCTCTAACGGAAAAATTGAACTTAAGAAGGAAGCATCAAGCCTTGCTGGCATTTTGAACAATGCCATTGAGACTTGCCGCACGCAGATGGAGAACGGGGGCCACCGTCTTTGTTTAGATTTGCCTGGTGAGGCCACACCAATTCATGCAGACCCTGTTCGCCTGACGCAGGTCTTCTCAAATCTCTTGTCAAATGCAACAAAATATACCCCCGCTGGAGGTCAGATAACGGTTAGCCTTGAGCATGTCGATTCAGAGTACGTTATATCGATAAGAGATACCGGCGTGGGTATCCCATCCGACATGCTCAAGAGTGTGTTCAAGCTGTTCACCCAAGTCAACCATCCGCTCCAGTCGAGCGAGGGCGGACTGGGTATTGGATTAGCGCTGGTTGAAGGCATTGTGTCGCTACACGGCGGCAAGGTTGCGGCATTTAGCGATGGTCCGGGAAAAGGAAGCACGTTCATAGTCCGACTACCTTTGAATATGTCGTTGGCAGACTCCGCCAACAAAACTGGCGGAGACTTGTCTGCTTCGGCTGTTCGAACGACAAAGAGGAAGCGTATCCTCGTCGTTGATGACAACGTAGACGCAGCTCTGACCGCAGGAGAAATTCTGCGTTTACTTGGGCAAGAGGTCGATATTGCACATGATGGGCTCATGGCGGTCTCAGCAGCTGATGCCAGCAATCCGGACATCATCTTCATGGATATCGGTTTGCCGGGTATTGATGGCTATGAAGCTGCGCGTCGCATTCGGGCACATCAACAAGGAAGCACATCACGGTCGTTACTCATTGCTGTTACTGGATGGGGGCAAGAGAAAGACAAAGAGCTTGCCTTTGACGCCGGCTTTGACCTGCATTGGGTAAAACCCGTCACACTGGAAAAGCTAAAAGAACTTTTGGAAGCGTCCAACCGTCAATTTGAAGCCTAGATGCATTGCACGAACATAAAAGGCATTTCTTTTGCAGCACGATAGGACTACCAACGCCGATGACGCTGGCAGTCCAATTGGTATCAAGGCTTACTGGTACGAACAAACTTACTTTGCGGTGAAGTTAGTCAGCCATCGCAGGTTTTCTTCAAGCTGCCAGGCTTCACCTCCGGATTGCCATGCCGGCTGAAGGGTGTCTTCGCTACTGCCGCAGCCAGCCGAACGCATGTAGCAGTGGTCTGCCAGGCCGCTGGTCATCCGAAGTTGCTGGACCATATGCCAGCCACTACCGTTCGGATTGACGCAGCCGTTTGCCGTGAGACCGCAATTGAGTCCGGTCACTTCCTGCATTTGGCTGCGAACAGTCAGCTGATTCCCACCCATAAATTCATCGGCTTCTCCGTTGACGATGCGTAGACGGTCATTGGGCAGCACGTGATTTCCATTGGCCATACACTGACGTAAATCTGTGGAAGCATATTGCACCCCGGTGCCAAGCCCATATGCCGCTTGTACCCGTGCGTCGTAGTTCTTTGCCAGGACAGCCATAATGGAACCTTGACTGAAACCGCCGACCACTAGCCCCTTACGGCAATCGGCTCCCTTGCGAGAGCAGATTTGAGTAATCGCACTTGCGGCATTATTCGGGTCGAAGATGCACTTTGATTTTGAGCCGATGACGTCACAGCTACCAAAAGCCGAATTACCGTACTCGACGGTGGCAGCGACATATCCTTTGGCTGCCATCCTTTTAACCGCTTCAAGAGCTGAAGCATTGGTAAAATTTTCCCAAGTCCCCACCATATATACAAAGACCGGGTGCTTGCCCGGCGTGGCGGGCTCCATGCCTACAATGTTATATGTGCTCGAGCACTCGCCGCCGGAAGGGCTAGCACCGTTATACGTCATCGCAAAATTTGTCTGAGCCCATACAACAGTACTCAAAAGAGCTCCAGCGCCAAGCAACGCTACCTTCTTCGTATATTGCATTAACTTTTGTCTCATCTCCGTCCTCATCTCATTTTTGATGGCCGCCATCCACCTACGAATCACATAGGGCATGACGTACGACATACTGCAAACCGCATGCCGAAGATAAGACGTGAGACAGGTATGCAGCTAGGCTGAACGCCATGATTTTGGACTTTCGTCAAAGTTAGGGACAACTGTTTCGCACAACGAAACCGAAACACGATTCGCTTCAGCCGCCATCTGCGCGAGTGCAGGCTTCGCAAGGCGCCTGTGCGATATAGACCCGTGCGCCCTGTACTCTGGGTGAGACGGCCTGCGCTTTGAATGAGACCTCAATGCTCCCGTCAGCATGTCCTTGAAGCAGCAGCAGTCGACCATGACTGACGTATGTTTCAGGTGCGACTTCTCTTCTCATCGGCAGAACTACGCCTTGCCTGCCCGCCAAGCATCGGCATCAAGTACGCCGGCGCCGATATGCGTTCCCGGAGGACCGGTAAGGCAACCTGCAGAGCGAGACAAAAAGCTTGCCTACGCATAGCCATCCGCTTCTATGAGGATTCATGCATAAAGCAGGAAGCGAGGCTACATCTGACGCACGCCAGTCCAGAGAAACTCTTTAGCAGCCTGGTTTGACTGGCCGCAGCAAGGGCAAGATCGCCTCGCTAGTCTCGCGGCTCTGGAAATCGCCGGAATGAGCCCAGCAGCGTGATTCGGTTTTCTGCATGAGGTGCTTGCGCACAATAGGACGTCAACTGCATTAGGCTTCTCAATTCGACTACCCATGCCTGGCCTGCGCGGAGCTCTTGTCCTCCCGAATGCAGGAGCTAACCGAGTAGGTAGGCGCAATAAAAGGAGCGCGAGGAAACATCTCTATGCTTGAAATAGGCCTGTCAAAAAACGTAATAGCAGAGCTAAAAATGTTGACTGCAGTTAACATTTTTAGCTCTGCTATTTGTATCATTGCTGGCTGAAAAGAGACTACGGCGCCTAGCCGTGACAGGCCTGAAAAATTGACAATGACACTAATTTGTCGAAGACGGAAATGCCGCAAGCAATTTTGCGTATCGGCTTATGAAAATGCATCCCGCACTTTCTTGCGTGCCGGGTCAGGTCGTTTTCCCATACTGTGCGCACGTCTCAAATGCGGACACAGCCCATATCTATTTGGCACGCCCGATGCCAGCTGGTGAAACCAATATCTATTTCACGCAGAGGAAGGTGGCATAGCCTTCTTTCTTAGCCCGTTTAAGAAAACAATAACTGGGCTTGGTGGGCCGGCACGGGTCTTGAGATGTAATGTCCTTGAGCTTCATCACAATTGAGTTCATGGAGAATTCTCATCTGATTTTCCGACTCCACCCCTTCCGCTACAACCAGCATTCCTAATGCATGCGCCATCATAATCATGGCTGTGACAAGCACCTTACCTTCTTCATCCTCAATTTTGGCGGTAAAAGCCCTGTCAATCTTCAATACATCGAAATCAAGCTCTTGTAGTTGAGAGAGCGAGGAATATCCTGTTCCAAAATCGTCCAAACAAAGCTTGATGCCCACCTCGCGTATCGAGGTCAGGACGTTTGCGTCATGTCCTGTTTCCTGCATCATCATCGATTCGGTTATCTCAATTTGAACCCATTCAGGTTCAATGCTGTACCGCGAGAGCGCTGATGTGAAAACATCGAGCATGTTCGATTCATTGAACTGCCTTGGCGACACATTGATAGATACAGGTACGATGGATTTCCCGGCGCGCGCCCATACCGAAAGCTGCTGGCACACCTTTTCGATAATGAGGATGCCAATCGGAAGAATTAGCCCCGTACTTTCTGCCAAAGGTATAAATTCAATTGGACTGATAATTCCCTTTGTAGGGTGATTCCAGCGTACCAGTGCTTCCATGCTCGAAGCGGACCCGTCCTTGATATTGACACGAGCCTGGTAGTACATCTCGAACTCGTCAAACTCAATAGCACGACGCAATTCGATTTCCCGATTCAAGCGGTTTTTAAGAGCTTCGTAGAAGTGATGCTGGTAAAACTGGTAGTTGCCCTTTCCTTCCTTCTTTACAGCATACATTGCAATGTCGGCATTCTTGAGCAGAGTTTCAGCATCGGTACCATCACGCGGATAAATGCTGATGCCAATGGATGCGCCGATGGTATGGTTTTGGGTGACCAAGTGGAAGCTTTCGTTGAAAACGTTCAGCGCGCGCTGAGCTACCCGTTTCACGTCATCTTCTCCGCCCGCCCCTTCAACGAGAACAACATACTCGTCTCCACCGAGCCGGATGACGTGGTCATGCGGCCTGACAGTCCTTTTCAGTCGGCTGGCAATCATCTTGAGCAACTCGTCACCGGCAGTATGTCCAAGTGCATCATTGACGGCTTTAAAGCCATCGATATCAACAAAAAGCAATGCAATCGTAGTGTTCGATTCTTTTGCGCGCGCAATTGCTGTTGGCAAGTAATTCTGTATCCAGTGACGGTTGGGAAGTCCGGTCAATGCGTCTTCGTTACCCCGCCTTTCGAGTTCTTGGAGATGAGCCTTGTTCTCACTTATATCGCGTATGGTCACCGCCAGGTCGTCGCCGGAGCGAACTGCTTTGTAGTTTATCCATTCTGCATCCAGCCGGTCGCGCTTGGACACTTTGACTTCGCTTTCATGCACTCCTTTTTCGAGCGCTTCCTGCAGGCGCGCAAATGCTGCTTCCTTCACTGCTCCCTGATAAAAATCAGAGATTGTCTTACCAATAAGGTCCTGGCGTTGTAACCTGAATATCTCTGCACCGCGGTTATTACAGTCGACGACGAGATAATCATAAATGCGGCCATCTTTGTCACGTAACGGTCTATTGATATAGAAACCATCTACGCCTTCCTCGGTCGCAGCACGATATGCGATGCGCGCTGATTCCAACTCGGATTTCCTGCGCAGGAGGACGTGTGCAAATGCCATTGCCATCAAGGTAAATACAGCTAATCCAAGCGAGTTCCAATAGGCATTGGATAGCACATTGTTCCGCTCAGATTCGAAATGAGCCAGCATTTCTTCTTCATCCAAGCCGACGATTGCAATGAGTTGCGTTCCTTTTACCTTACGCCATGCCACAAAACGATTTCGCTCGTCGGCGAACCATCTTTTCCCTTCCAGTTGGGTAACGCCCCGTTCACTCTCTGTATCGGGATAGAACGATGTCACCGGATCTGCTGATTGAACTGCAGTTATCTTGTTACCTATCCGGGCAACTCGAATCTGTTTGTCTACACCAAGGACTCCTAGGTAACCGTGTTCGCCAAAGGTAGTTGCTGAATAGTTTGCGGTTAGAAACTCTGGGCGAATACCCGCAACTACGACTCCTTTAAAATCGGTGCTCGCCGGATGAAGGCGCCTGGACAGCAATATGACTTCTTCATTGGAAAAGCGCCCGCGCATAGGTTGGCCTATCAGCAGTTGGTCCTCAGTTATGTACTTATGGAACTGAAAATATGGTCTGTCAAAGACAGTAAATTGCGACGTACTCGGGTGAGAGCTCGTGAGCACGTTTCCTTGCTCATCAAAGATGGCAACTACTACGACTGCATCACGAGGGAATATGCCGACTGCCTCTGCCTTTTCGAGCTTGGTTGCACCTTTCGATAAATCCCAATCATGCCGCACATGAATCAGAATGCGGTTTAAGCCATCAATTGTTCTATCCAGGCGTTCCGCATAGCTCTGGGCCAACCCTTCAGCATGAGCGTAGACGTCTTTTATAGCTTGGGATTTCTTGCCTTCAAGACTAGTGAGAAGACTAGACCACGCGATGGCTGCCAGAAACAGGGAAATGAGCGGCAGCATCACGACAACGACTTGATGCTGCCAATGCGACAAAGCAGGTAAGATATGCTGCCGCAAGAAGTAAGTCACAGCCGTCATAGTTGATGCATTGATCGTGTAATGCACCTGGGCAAATCACGTTTGTGCCGTGCATTGGAATGGATAATTTGGCACTCATTGTAGCGTGAGTTGGGAGCAAAGCCGCTTATTGCAGATAAGAAGCTAATGCCGAAGAGAACGGTTCTCGGCAGTGCCATGGCAGGCGCTGAAAAGGCTTTGAGGGCAAAGCATCCTTTTGTGACGCAGAAAACTGTAACTGGCCGCAAAGTTGCTGTGGAAAAAAGCCGTCCTGTAATCTCTATGCCTGGAAATTAAGGCAAACCACTTTCAGGCAAGAATTTTCAACTTGTCACAGGAAGGCGAAGGCAAGCTGACGACTTGGAATTCCAAGTGTTCAAGGCTCTGCACGAGGAGGAAATAAGCAACAGGGAACTACGTCCAGTTGGCAATGCCTGGCTGTAAGCTGTACATCGCTGTGCTTACCTTAAATAAACCATAACATGGCGTAACCGCCACGTTATGGTTTATTCGTCAGAACATATGCATGATGCCGGCGGAAATACCCGTCTGACGCGTCTGGTTCAGGCGGGTGGTGCCGCCTGTCGCATAGCCGCCGCTGAGCTTCTGGATATCGATCTCGGAATACAGCGTGGTGCGCCGCGATAGCTCGTAAGTCAGGCCGACCATGTACAGGTCGCGTTTCGCATCGCCTGCGGCGACCGAGGCCGATGCGGCGGTATTGAATGCCTTGTTGCGGTACCAGGCGCCGGTCACTCCGAGCTGGGGCGTCAGCTTGTAGGCCAGCCCTGCCCATATCCATTTCGCTGTGCTGTCGCGCGCTGCGCCCTCCTGCGTTTCATCGACATAGCCAATCGATGCGGTTGCATTGCCGAAGGTGTAGGCGCCGCCGGCGGCGAAGTGGTCGTAGTCGCGGTAGTTCGCCGCAGCAGCGGCGCCGACATTGCGCTCGGCCCGCGTATAGGATGCGCCCAGCTTGACCGGTCCGCTGGCATAGGTTGCGCCGAGGGCTTGCGTGGCGCCCTGCGACGTGCTGCCCGCGACCTCTCCCAGCGCGTATTCGGCACGCAGGGTCACGTCGCCGAAGCTGCCGGTGTACTGGATATCGTTGCTGTTGCGGGTGCCGGCGGTGGACGAGAGTGCGTAGGTGACGCTCGGGTAGCGATAGACGAACGGGTCGAAGGCAAGAATGGTCTTGTAGGCGACCGTGTACTGCCTGCCCAGATCGACCTGTCCCCAGCCTCCGGCCAGCCCGACGCGCGCTTCGCGCTGGAACAGCTGGCTGTTCGTGTTGTTGAGCGCGCCGGTGCCGGTATTGAAGCCGGCTTCCAGCAGAAAGACCGCCTTCAGGTTGCCGCCGAGATCCTCGCTGCCGCGGAAGCCGATGCGGTTCGAACGGAAGGTGCCGTTCGAACCCATGGTCAGCCTGTCGTCGCCGGCGGCATTGACGTTGGTGACGTTGCGCAGGCCGGCATCGATGGACCCGTAGACGGTCACGTTCGATTGGGCATGGGCGAGCGTGGACATCGCGCCGAGCGCGATGGCAGTGAGCTGGTGCTTCATAGTTCTCCTGGAGTTGTAGTGTAGTCTTGCGGTGATGAAATCAGCGAGCCTGGCCGGCAGTCTTGCCATCCCTCGGAGCGACGCGGGTATTGAGCGCGGGCGGCTGGAACCGGGTATCGAAATGGCAGCCGCCGGAGAACCTGCCCGACCATTTTTCGCAGGCGGCGGCAATCTGTGCGGGAGCCGGCTTGCTTCCTTCGGTGATCCACAGCCGCATGGCGTCGAATACTGCCGCATACTCGGCGTCGGACAGCTTGCTGTGGTCGTTCTCGGTCGTGAAGACCTGCACCAGCCTGGCGTCGTTGCCTTGGGCGGCGACCAAGCTGCGGTAATCGGCCTCGTACTCGACCATCGCCGTCGGATCATGAATCGCATGCAGGCTGATGGCCGGCACCGTCAGGTCGCCGCTCATGTCCGAGTCGTCCGCAAGCTGCCTGGCGGCCACCGGGTCGGCATCGAAGCGCTGCACGCCGCGGTTGAGCGCGTCGTCGTTGTCGGAGCCGCGATAGACGACGTCGCGGTTGGTGAAGGGATTGCGCCCGCCGAGCACGCGCTGCGTCATGTCGCGGAACAGGAACGTGGCCCAGCCGAGATGCGAAACAAGGCTTCGCTCGGGAATGCGGATCACGCCCAGTATGTTGGCCAGGTTGCGCTTCTGCTCGGCGCTGCGCTGTTCCGGCTTGAGGCCGACGCCGGTGCACTCCCCGACGCGGTCCGCAAGTTCCTTGTTCGTCATTCTGGAATCGGCAGGCAGGCCCATCCATAGCGGATATTGCGGCTCGTCGGGGCGCGGATGGTTCCTGCAATAGTACTGGTAGACGGCGCGCAGATCGGCGCGGTGCAGATAGTTGCGCGAGCCGCCGGCGAGCATGCCGTTGGTGTAGATGACGCCGTCATAATTGCGGCCGCCGTCTGCGCTCCGCGCATACAGTTCGATGCCCTTGGCGGCGATGTTGCCGCCCCAGGACTGGCCGTGCAGGATGGTGTAGGCCGGCTTGCCGAAGCGCTCCACGAAAATCCGGCGCAGGTTCTCGGTGTCTTCCGCCGCCATGCGCACTCCGTAGCCGGGACGCCGGTAGCTCGAACCCGCCCAGGCGTAGCCCTGCCTCACGGTCACGGCGAAGCGCTCCAGGTCTTCCACGCTGATGTCGCGCGAGATCGGCGCCAGGCGCGGGCCGCCGTGCGCATGCATGACGAGCGTTCGGTTCCACTCGATGGGAATGGCGATCCAGTAGTGCGCCCCCTGCTGGTCGATGCCGGTATAGCAGCGGGCGACGGTGTCGAGGCCGGCAGGACAGGATGCGGACGCGGGATGGCTTGCAAGGAGCGGACCTTCCGATAGCGGCGCGGCGGCAGGCTTTGCAGGCGTTTGGGTTGCCAGCGGAATCTGGCTGCACGCGGTCAGGACACCGGCGAAAGCGGCGGCTGCCAACAGGCGCGGATAGGACATGCTGTCTCCTTTTGAATTCACTATGCTCTCGGCCCGGGAAACCGGCGGAATCATCGGGCCCGTTTGTGATGAGCGGGATACTAAAAATGAATTCACTGCATGTCAAATATCTCAATATCTTCCATTCAATACGTTTTACGTATGCCTGCCGATGGCGCGGGGGATGCAATGCCGAATAGGCAAGCCCCGCGAGCGCCGCGCAACACGCTTCTGCCGCCGGCATGAACTGCTGTAGAATCGCCGCACCATTCACGCCTGCAATCGCTTGGCTTCATGCGCAGGCTTACGACAATCATGAAGAGACTCTCATTGCCGAGCCCGTTTGCGCTGATGGCATTCGCCGTCGCCGGCGGCATCCTTCTCGGTTATTACCATCCTTCCCTGGCCGTGCAGATGAAGCCGCTCGGCGACTGGTTTCTTGCCGCCATACGCCTGCTCGTCGTGCCTATCGTTTTCTTCACCGTGATGACGGGCATAGGAGCGCTCGTGCAGGTCAGGCAGGTTGGCAGGCTGGGATTGCGCATCTTTCTGTGCTTTGAACTGATGTCGACGCTCGCGCTGCTGGCCGGCCTGCTGGCCGCGCATCTCGCGCAGCCGGGAGCCGGATTTCCGCTGGGCGCCGAAGCCGTGCGCGCCGCCTACGCCGGATGCGCCGCGATTGCCATGCCTGATCTGCCGCAGACCGTGTTCCAGGCCTTCAGGAAAAGCAGCATCCTGCAGGCGCTTCTGTTCGCCTGCATCTGCGGTGTGGCCATGGCCCTGCTCGGACGCCGCGCGGCAGGATTTTCCGCCCGCTGCGACTGGATAGGAGCGCGGCTGCTGAAGCTGGTGGAATGGCTGATGTATCTTGCACCCCTGGCAGCCTTCGGCGCGATTGCCTTTTCCGTCGGCAGATACGGCCTGCACTCCGTCACGCCGCTCATCCGCCTGCTGGTGTTGCTGTACGCGACCACGGCGCTGTTCGTCCTGCTGCCGCTGGGCCTGCTTGCACGCAGGGCCGGCATCCGCATCGGCGCCTTCATCCGCTATCTCAAGGAAGAGCTGCTGCTGGTCTTCGGCACTTCGTCGTCCTTGACCGCCATGCCCGGATTGCTGAAGAAGCTGGAAATGGCCGGCTGCCCGCGCATCGTCGCTGGCGTGGCGGTCCCGGCGGGCTACTCGTTCAATCTGAACGGCAGCAATATCTATCTGGCGATGGCGGTGGTGTTTCTTGCCCAGGCATTCGGCATCGAACTCGGCCCCGGCGAATATCTGACGATACTAGCCGTGGCCATGGTGACGTCCAAGGGAGCAAGCGGCGTGGCAGGCTCGGCCTTCATGGCGCTGGCGGCGACCATCGCTGCCGTGCCCGCCCTGCCGGACGGCAGTTTGCTGCTGATCGTCGGCATAGAAAGGCTGCTCAAATGCAGGCCGCTGGCAAACGTGATCGGAAACGGCGTGGCCTGCATGGCGATTGCGGCATGGGACGGCAGGCTCGAACAAGATGCGCTCGACAGGCAGCGGCTTCGTTAGGCGGCAGTGGCACGACTGCGCGAACCGCGATATCAGCGGCGGCTTCTCTTCGCCGCCATGGAGCCGTTGATGCGTTCGGCCTCTTCCACGAACTGCCTGACGGTCGGCGCATCGCTGCCGCTACGATAGGCCAGCGTGAGCGGCGCGCTCAGTTCGCGCCGCGCATCCTGGAAGCGGCAGTACACGACCGCATCGGCATGAAAGCCCTGCATCGACGCCGGCACCGCCGACACGCCCGCGCCTGCGGCGACCAGGCTGATATTGGTGATCATCCTCTCCACCTCGACGGCGATGTTGGGCGTGAATCCGGCCCTGACGCAGGCCTCGATCAGATTGGAATACATGCCGGGCGCGCCGTGCCTGCGCACGAGAATGAACTGCTCGTCCTTGAGCGACTTGAGCGGAACGACCGGCATGCCGCGTCCGGCATGCTTTCTCAGCAGAGGATGGCCCAGCGGCAGCACGAGCAGCATTTCCTCCTCCAGCAACTGGCTGAATGTGAGGCCGTCGGGCCGGCTCACCGGCAGGCGCAGGAAGGCGACATCGACCGTTCCCGCAACCAGCGCTTCGGTAAGCTCCGCCGCATTGCCTTCCTTGTATTCGATAGCGACGCCGGGCTTGGCGGCGCGGTAGCCGCGCACGATCTGCGGAATCAGTCCATGCGCGGCCGCCGAACTCGTGAAGCCGATGGTCAGCCTGCCCTCGGCACCGCTGGCCGCCCTTGCCGCGCGCGCGGCGCCCTGCTCCACGCTGTCGAGAATCGCCTTGGCTTCCTGCAGGAATGCGGCGCCGCCGACGGTCAGCTCCGCGCCTTTCGGATGCCGCCTGAAGAGTTCGAATCCCAGTTCCTGCTCCAGCGCGCGGATCTGCTGGCTCAAGGGAGGCTGCTGCATGCCCAGCCGCTGTGCGGCGCGCGTGAAGTGAGCTTCCTCCGCCACGACAAGGAAGTAGCGCAGATGCCTGAGTTCCATGAAGAGTCCCCGTGTTTTTATATATGAAAAATGTCTGCTCTTTTCGAGCGCCAGACATTTTACCTATCCTTGCGTCATGCGAGCCATCGGTGGTGATTGGTCACCGGTACTGCCGCAGATAGGCAAGCAGGTCGGCCACCTGGTGT
>Ga0194137_10001469_pt1 | contig 14405 bp, 12 predicted proteins | sample TARM_MetaG_T3_14_FD_134025 | JGI IMG/M metagenome (GOLD analysis project Ga0194137, IMG submission 134025) | Freshwater microbial communities from Pennsylvania, USA, analyzing microbe dynamics in response to fracking - TARM_MetaG_T3_14 (version 2) | ecosystem: Environmental > Aquatic >... | reverse complement strand
TTGATGTAATCCACGATTCTAATACCATTTTAAACTTTACTGTAGATCTTTCAGATCCTACCCAAGCTCATGTTTATTACAGCGATAGAGATGAACTTTATAAACAGATCATTCATATTCCTAAACACCTGAATCCTGATAATAAACTACTGACTCATAATACCTGCGATATTCATGTTCGTGGGCTAGATATTAATGGAAATCCTGGTAAAGGTTTATATCTTCATAGGTGTGCAGATGAAAGTGTAGACCAGATCACCCACAACGATATTTCCATACCGACATATATTCTCGATGCTTATCGTGACTATCTGGAGACACAGTCTATAGAAGTCAGAATCATGTATCGTCAGCACGATAAAGATAACCATCTTATCAGAGATAAGAACTACGTTGATCTTCTGTATACATTAGACGATAAGACTATCGTAGATCATCTGATGGGTAGAATCAGTTCTAAGTTATCTTTTTGGAAAGCTTCTGAACTTGAAAAGAGTAAGTACGTAGAAATGATGTTTGATGTTCCCAATGTTGTTACTCCTGAAACAATGTGGGATTATGTCGAAGGTCTTGGCTACTACCATGTTCTGGCATTACTTTGTCAGAAAATAGTTTCTTCATACATGTATGAAGGACATACCAACCACTTGCGGGTAGGTAAGCCTTATGTATATTACGACAAAACTATTTTTCCATTAGTCTATTTAGATGGAGTTAAAGTTCCATCCAATCACGTAACTTGTTCTCATGTCGATGAATTGACCATAGATGTAGGAATCGCTGATCACATCAATATCCCCAGTAACACTACAATGACTGTGGAAATGTTCTTAGGTGGAAACACTGAAACATTTGCTATAGAGCCACATGCGGGAGAAGTGAACATCACAGTTCCTTTTACTGAACTTGTCATTCTCGAAGAATTTGATATATCTATTCATCCTGCGGATGCTCTTGATGAAAAAAGAACTCGAGCATATGTTCAGTTCACAGATTTCCCTGGAAATGTGATCTTCACCAAGACGGAGAAGTCGACTTCTATCTTATTTGGACCAACATGTTACGGACGAAAGTTCATCATTCAAAATAGAGAATGTGTATTCCGGGGTGAACGTTATCTTGATGCAGATCTTCTTCAGGGTAATCCTATTTACATTACACTTGAAGATGGTGTGATAGATCAAGGATATACTGCTCCTCTTTGGGATCCTAGAACTGTGAAGGTCTTTTTCAATGGTCATTACCTTATACAGGGAATTGACTATGAGATTTATGAGACCAGAGATAGAAACGATAAGTTCTGTTGTTATCAAATTTCTATGCAGAATTACGAATACATGAAATCTAGTGATAACTATATCGAGTGGTTTGTAACTAGTTCTGTAGTGGAAAATAAGGTTACAGGATACGTCATTGACGACCAAGCTGCAGTACAAGATAGTCTAGCATTATTGTTTGACAATCTTACGACTGTACATGTTGCAGGTAGTTTGGAACGTGATGTACAAGATCATGGAAACATCATCCAACTTCCTATAGGAAAATATGAACAGGGTGTACCATTTGAGGTTATGACTACTGTTCCTAAACTCTTGCAGGATTTTCTTTCAAAGTATCACCCTAACACAGATACAGAACGGTTAAGTATTCTGAATGAATATTTCTACGGAAAACAACCGATATATCCTGACACTATTGTGATTCCTAATTCACACAAGTGCTTCTCAAATTACACAGTCATGATTGTCCGAGACATCGTTAATAAAACGTTAGCCGGTATAAGTGTTGATGCTGACTTAGAAAGAATGAAGTCTCAATTTGTTAATTATCAACACGTGTTTGCTCGAGATTTGGTGATGCAGGAATCCTTAGATTTGATGTTTGTGGACGTCTACCCACACTACACTGATATGGTAGTAGAAGGGCCTGAACTGTACAAACTTCTACAGGCATTTATCAAGTTAGTGATGCCTAAAGATACATACACTTCTGGAGTAGTAAGTTATGACAACTGATCTTCAATCCTTACTGATCTTGTTCAAAGATCGTAGACCTAATTCATGCTATCTGGATCAAATCTATGATCCTGATGTGGATGGTCCGGCATACATCGATATGCCTAAACTTATTCCTGCAGAAGGTGCAGCTGTTTTTGATCGTGATAATGAAGGTATCATCTACTATGTCAAGAGTGTTAACTCTCAGACACTGAAAACTACAGTTGCTCCAGCACGGTTGTTACCAGTTGCAGAGTCAGATGAAGCTAAGATTCTTTCGTACGGAAATGATCTGTTCACTCTGTACTACGATCATCGTGAAGATCCCACTAAGCTTTTAGTAGATGGTAAACTGAGGTTATTTGGAGCATCACTCGCAGAATATCGTCTTTCTCGACTGACTGAAGATGGTAATAAAGAATATATCTCCGCGTACATCAATAGTGATGGTGTGCCTACAGGAGAACGTATTCCTTTGGCAGTCATTGCTCCAGGAAGTCCTATTAAGTATTGTACGAACTGTCACACGTTCCACAATATCACGGACGGTGATCAGATCCTTTTAGAAGTCTTCAGTTCTGAAGGAATACTGATGGCTTCGGTTGTTTTGTTTGTTAAACAGGCAACTATACTCAATGATCTGTTATCTACGAATACAGTTATCACGGGTATGACTGCAACCGCTAACCAGATGGATGGGGTAGATTTCTATCTTCATCAGCGTCAGGAAGTTAGTGAACTTGTGATATCCCCGATTGTTCAACTTAGTGACGGATCGGAAGTTAGAATACCAATCGACAATCGTAGTTGTTTTGTATATGGGTTGAATGATTTCATTCCTTCTTTTCCCGGTCAGAAACAAAAAATTCTGATCAAGAAGTTCTTAGGAAGAAGTCAGATTTCACCTATACAGGAAACCGATGGTTTCTCTAGGTTCATTTCCATAGAACGATTTGTGACTGTGTTGGCGAATGAATCTCTTGATGGTATCAAGGTATCCATTATCCCCATGTGGAATCCTGGTTCGAATAAGTACGATCTTAAGTATATTGCATATTCAGATCGTCGTGACAAGGTGTATGATGTAACTCCATATGTCACACCTCTGAATTCTTACAATACTGGACTCTTCAATACCCAGCAGGAAATCTTATTCTCCGTAGATTTGACTCCTGTATTCGGAACTTCTGCAACTGTAGAATACCGTCAGAGTACGTTTGCAAACTTCAAACACTACAACGAGTTTGAAAGATATATTTTCAAAGATACGGTAGACGATAACTACGCTTATGGTGTAGAGTATATGAATCGTCGTAGACCAGTTCTTCACTACGACGCAGATTTACAAAAATTCTTCATTCCTACTTCCAGATTCCCCACTAAGGAATCTTTTGTTGAGAATTTCTATACGATGGCACGAGCACCTTATGATCCGAAAACTGAAATGGGTCCCATTACTCCGACTCACTTCACCATTCGAGATAAGGATACTCTGAACACTATACTTGCTGCACCTATTCCGGTGGATGAATTCTCTCAGGCATGGAGTATAACTCTTAATGATCCTCAGAACTTTGTAGGATCAAATGTCATTGTAGAATTTTTACAGGAAGTAAGTGATACATTCTTAATCATTTATGGTGTACCTGTCGATGTGTTCAATAGTCCCACAGGGTACAACCTGTAAGAACAGTTAGAAGGTACCGTGAATGGAGTTACCCATTCACGGTACTATTTCTTGTAGAGGTGAATCATGGGTTTGTTTCATAAAGTAGATGGTACCTATCGTAAGTGCAATCTTTATCATAATCAAGATGGAATTTGGAATGAAGTCAAAAATATTTATCAGAATATAAACAACATGTGGAAACCCGTATGGAATTATGTATGGGCCACATCAGATTGGTCAGAATGTTCAGTTTCATGTGGGGGAGGAACCAGAACCAGAAATGTCCAATGTCTACGTTCTGACGAAATTATAAAATCTGATATATTCTGTAATCATCTGACTGCTAAACCTGCAGTTTCTGAGCTATGTAATACTAATCCGTGTGGTATATTTCGAGACAGATTCCATGATTGTTCATTTTGTTGTGGGAACTATGCTTCATGTTTTTCATCTAGATCCTATATACCTTACGCAGAGATACCCGAAGTACCCGGAATATATAAACTCTATCTCGATTACCGTGTAACCGACGCACGTAGAGGTGGGGGTCAAGGTGATCTGGCAATTTATGATCCCGATACCATGGTACGACGATTTATTACATCTACAGATGGGGTTAACTGGAACTCTGGAGCAATAGGTCAACACTGGAATACATACACTAAAGCCAGTAGGGTTCGTACGGTTCAACGTTTCGGTGAATACATTGGAGAAATAACTATTGCTCAAGCAGGTACCACTCAATTTTCATATTTACCATGGACTCGTCGAAGAGACCATGACCATGTGTATCACATATGGAATCTTGTAGTACATCCAGTATACGATCGACCTTTACCAGAATAAACATACAACTAAGGGATCCGTTCATGGGTCCCTTAGTAAATAACCACGGGTGCATGTACGCAAGGATAGTATAGCCAGTACAACGGAAATTACAATGGAGAACGTATCGTGATAGTCAGTAAGTTATACAAAAAACATCGCACTACTTTGACAGAATGCGACATGACTATAGCTCCCCAAGTCTATAAAGAATCTGCAGAATTAAATACTGTATATATACTTAAGATTGATAATGAAGATATCTCTTATCATGTTAATCTAAGTAAATTATTTTTAGAAACTCCGGTAGTCAACATAATCACATGGGATGACATTATACCTATTCTGACTCCAGCTATGGTGCAGGCATATTCCATTCCAATTCCTAATCTGACACATCCTCAAAAAGCTGTAGTTACAACTAACCCGCTCAACCATCCGGATTTTTTACTGGAATATACCGATATCAATACTCCGGATAGAAGAAACGTTAGAACCTTCATTGACATTCTTCCAGATTTAGCAATTACTAAAATTGGGGATGCAACACCGATTGATTTGAATCAATCTATTGTTTCTATCAATGGTTTGATCTCTAGACCTGTCATATTCGAAACTGACGGTACTCTCGAATATTTTGTTCCGCACGGTAAAACCTTCATGAACTCTGCTCGGGTGAATAGACATCCTACAGTTCAGCTATTAGACTTCTCTGGGGTCGGCGGAATAACCATTGTTCCTTTAAGTGATTGTCAGCACATATTCAGAAATAAAAAGAATGTTCCCGATGCTACAACTGATTTAGAGATTTTACTTCCCGAAGGATTTGATCTTTCTGAATATTCTGTATTTACAGTATTGGCACATTCAATATTTTTTCCTAACCAAACTGTGATTAAATCTAAACGATCAATCATTCTTCCACTGAGTAAACTGAGATTACAGTTGTCACTTATCAAACAAGCGGTATGTAGTGATGAGTTTATCGAACATACCTATCTGTCAAAGGCAGCATGTACTTCATTGGAATACGTATCATCGGTCATGTGGGATAGCACTCACAGTGGTGCATTTTTGATATTGGTTAAATCTAATTCGTTATGGATAGATGAGATACCTTCTCAGAGATATATCCATAACACCGATAGAACTTTGTATCAGCATTACATTCCATTTGATTTACAGACTCAGTCATTCTTGGATTATACATACATACCTTACGACACAACCAACTGGAATTATCTGAGTAGGATCATGGACGTTAAGGGAATAGATCTCGTTTCCCAAGACCAAGCTCAGATAGTTGCAGAGGAATTTAGATGTGATCACATTGAGAATATCCAAGACTTCTCTAATCGTCAACCTAAGTACATACGCATCTTAGAACTTTAGAGAGATATCTAGATACCGGTATTTACCGGTATCTAGGTTTTATTTTATGCAACTACGACACATTTCAGGTAATGTAACCTGTGATTTGAAAGAGGATTTTATTTATGGCTAGATTAAGCCCGTATCTAAAAGAAGTGAACGATTCATATATCTTCACTGGTAATAAATTGAAGGTTTATATTCCTGAACGATATCAAGTACACAAATTACTTACTATAGAAGATGTAGTTAGTACTCTTGGTATATTCAAATTTGTCATAAACAATACGGAAGAAGGTCATCTCGTTCTTCCTGCAGTTATTAAGATGGCCCCAAGTAAAATTTCTACTATGGTAATCGATGAAATCACCTACAAGGTTTTAGAATTTGAAAAGGGTGATACTTTCATGATCACTAGAACCCTTCTTCAAAGACAGAGTCTAGTATACACCATGTTCGTGGAATTCTTAGCAAACGGAAGAATGCCAAAAATTAATTACGAAGATTCACCCAAACTCTTTGAGTTAGCTCAGATTGTTTGTGGACTAAACTTACGTGTAGCCAGATGTGCATTTGACGTTATGTACGCAACATGTTATCGTGATGCGGATAATCCTAGCGTACCTTATCGTTTAACTAATATGAAGAAACCCCCAGTGTTTTTGAAACTCCGTGATACGACATACGGTACAGATAGTACCACTGCTAAATTAGTGGGTGCGTATATGTCACAGGGTATAGATTCGGCCATAGTTAACCCGTCGACAGAAAAGAGTTCTGTTGAAGATATGTTACGTAGATAGGAGAATTTTCATGTCTAAGTTTACACCGAATAATATTCATTTTTCTGTAGCAGTACTTGATCAACTTGATGGTCATAAGCTGAAGACTCTTAAGGCTGACGAACATGGATATTTTACTATCCCTGTTGCAGTCATAGGTGCAACTTCTAGAAACCGTGCATTTTACGAAGTTCAGAGTCTGGTCGATCAGATCAAGAATCCTAATTCATATTTCAACATGATGCTTCGTGAAGGTAATTTACGTGGTGAATATGGACATCCTCCGATAGATGCAGATCTGGCACGTATTCAGAATATTTTCGAACCTAAGGTATCTCACCACATTCGTAGGGTTTACACTGGTGAATCTACTGATAAGGGTACAATCATCTATGCTGAGATTAAACCTTGTGGTCCTCAGGGAAAATATTTACTTGAACACATTCTTAACCCGAATGAGAATACTACGTTCTCTTTACGCTGTCTGATGCAGCCTATGGCATCCACTACTCCTGGTGTACAGAACCGTATGGTTCGACAGTTGGTCACATTCGACTACGTTAACATGCCCGGATACAAAGAAGCATCTAAGTGGTATGCACCTGCTCAAGAAAATTTTGTATTGTGCGATGTTCCTCTCACCATGGACAAGGTGTACAATTCTTCCACAGGGAAGTTCATAGGTTGTGAGAACTGGTCTGATGATCAGATCCATGACATATTCGGTATCAAAACGGTAGACCTTTCCGGTGAACATCTGTCTAACTACATACCTGGTTCACTGACCTATAAAGATGATTCCGGTATAAACCGCAGTGTTCTTCAGTCTATTCTGGAACGCTAAAGAGGTTTATGTATGTTACGCAATATAGATCGTAAATTTTTGTCTGAGGATACTCATACTCACGATAGACTAAGAGTAGACTATCCGATGTTTATTGTCAGTACCCCCACTATGAAAGGTGCAGACGAAACTGTAAGTGGACCTACTCGAGGACTTCTTGAGTATACCCAGAATGTACGTAGACTCCCTTACTGTCCTGTATTTGTGGATGCAGATAAAGATGGTTCCAGGCATTATTCTGCGCACTTCACAGGTGGAGTCATTGATCCTCATCACTATCTTAATCTTGTAGAATCCTTACGTAGGATGCAGGAAAAAGATACGATGAAGATATACATCGCATCGCCAGGTGGATACATTTGTTCTGCAACCTACATTACTTCAGCTATGGAAGCATGTCGCGGACATGTTACTACGATCGCTACAGGTATCTGTGCATCTGCAGGTTCTCTTATATGGAGTGCTGGACATACTTGTAAAGTGAACTTCACTGCGCAGCTTATGTACCATATGAGTTCACACATAGGTACTGGTAACTCTATTAAGGTTGCCAAAGATGCCATCAGTCAGGTAGAGTATATCCGTAGGGTCTTACTGGATCTTCCACTTAAGAAAGGTCATTTGACTCAGGATGAGGTCGATCTTTTATGTAAAGATCCTAATCGTCAAGTGTGGTTAGATGCAATTGAGATGGCTAAGCGTCTCAAAGGAGTAGATCATGGGTAGTGGTCGCTTGGAATATATTCCTGATACTTTACAGTTCTCAGATGCACTCACCGATAGTGAGTATGACAACATAGTAAGTGCTGCAGCTGAAAGTATGTTACCTCAGTTGTGGATGACTCCCGATATGGAGAACAATCCCCTTGCGCCTATCTATGATCACAGTTATACAGTTGATCAACAGATATCTATCGGTCAACGTTTAATAGCAACTATGGATAGTGCAGTTAATAGTGCATGTCGTCCAGAGCAGATACCATTTCATCTGTATGTAGATGATGTTAACCCTAAAGTTCTGCGGTTGTATATTAACCCTACAGTACTGATAAGTACGTTACAGTTTCAGAACCAGTTCTATTCACTACTGTTCGAATTAGGACAGGATCATGAATTGAATATATATCTCGGAACAGGGGCAGGACATTGGCCACTTGACGGTAGTTCCATTGGACCTATCTTAAATGCCATGGCACAGTGTGATGCAAATATCATCTGTCATGCTACGGGTAAGTGTTCTGCTTCAGAAACACTTCTTTGGATGTACGCTAAACACCGGGTTATTTCAACCTATGGGGTTTTACGATTTGAAGGTTGTCTGGACATTATCGATAAGCTTCGGTATTATCACAACTATTACCGTGCTCTTTTGAGTAGGGCTGTTGAGATCGAACTTTTCGGTGAAGATGTTCTTGAAATGCTTCTTACTACCAATGAAGAATTCGATATGCTTCAGGGTAAAGAAATCCTCAAATAATCCAGTCGTGGAGTACCTATCTGGGGAGGGGTTAAAACCCCTTCCTCAGACACTAATTTATACAGCTACACGTATATTTTTTATAGAAAAATATTGTTAGGAAGAAAATTATGATTTTATTCCCATCTGATTATTATAAAGAAAAAGTTTACTTCGATACTAAGTCGACAAACATATCTGCTTTACATATGACTCGTGTTCTTCACAACATGGGAATAAAGAACAATAAGTTCTTCATGGTAACAACTCAGAAGGATCTAATTGGTCGAGATATTCATAAAGCTGATCCATCAGAAGAATTGGCAGGTATAATCGCATATGAGGTTAAGGTCAACCCCTGGTACTATTATCGTGAGGTAGTTCGAGTACCTATTCAGGGTGGTGCACCTATTCCATTCAAATTTCATAGAGGTAACTTGGCACTTGCCCACATGTTCTATTGTAATATCGACATGTACTTGGTAATGCCTCGACAGACTGGTAAATCAGTAACTACTCAGACCATAGTTGGTCACACGATGTATTTTAGTGGTATGAACTTTACCCAGACCCTCATCACTAAAGATACTGACCTTGTCCAAAGTAACGTTACACGTCTTAGAGCTATCCGTGATGCATATCCAAAATATCTCATTCATAAAAGTAAAGATGATACGGATAACAAAGAAGGTTTGTCATACGCAATTTTAAATAACTCGTACGCTACTCACACCAAAGCTAACGATCAGTTCTCTGCTAACAACCTTGGTCGTGGTCTTACTACAGCGTTCATTCACTGGGACGAACTTGAGTTTCTCCGGTATAACTACATCACGTATCCCGCAGCAGTTGCTGCAACGACTGAAGCTAAAGCACAGGCTAAAGCTAATGGATTACCATACAGTATGATCATTACATCTACTGCAGGTAACCTCGATACTGAAGAATGTAAGTTTGCATTGAAATTGATCAACAAGGCGATGCCGTTTACTGAAAAACTGTACGACTGCGAAGATCGTGAGGCACTTGAAGCATTAGTTTCTAGGAACTCTCCGTCTAAAATGGTGTATGCTGTATTTTCATACCTTCAGTTGGGATATACTCACGAATGGTTTAAAGAAACTTCTGTACGTACTTCGGGTTCACAAGAAGACGTAGCACGTGACTATTTGAACATTCGTCAGGCAGGGACATCTAGTAGTGCATTAGATCGTGAAATACTCGAAGCCATTAAATCCAGCGAAAAAGAACCTGTACACATTTCGTTGGATGGCGGATATATGTTCAGGTGGTATGTTCATCCTGACCAAGTATTTGCTAATCCTAATAAGGTATTGATCGCAGGATTGGATACATCTGAAAATATTGGAAAAGACTTTACCACAGCAGTATTTGTTGATCCTGAAGATATGAGTGTGGTAGCTACAACTAGATGTAATGAATCTGACTTAGTTCTGTTTACAAGATTCTTAGGTAGATTTATGGTTGAGCACCCTGGGGTTATACTCATACCTGAACGTAAGAGTACTGCCACGATGATGATATCGTTATTGTGTGAGTTATTCCGAGCTTCTGGTATAGATCCATATACTCGTATATTCAACATGATCTTCCAGAATAAACAAGAACCTCAGTTCAGAGATATAGTTACTTCCAATACTAAGCTAGAGTTGGGTCCTGAAAAGAAGTACCTGGGATTTTCAACTGCAGGTCAGGGGGAAACCTCACGTAACTCTATCTACAAATTGACTCTGAATAAAACCCTCGAAAGAAATGCTAATCGCATTCATGATAGTATTCTAATCAACGAGTTCTGTGCATTGTCAGTTAAGAATGGTAGAATAGATCACAAAAATAGTGGACATGACGATATGGTATTCGCTTATCTCTTAGCATGCTGGTTTATCTTCTTCGCTAAGAATATCAAACTGTACAATGTCGATCCTACTCTATTCTTATCTCGGGTAAACACTAAGGGTCACAAAATAGATCCTTCGGATAAGAATCTCTATCTTCAGACGACTCTACGAATAAAGGAACTGAGGGATATGATTCAAAAGATTCCCATTGGGCCTGTACGTGAATCGTATATTCGTGAGTTAAGAACCCTTGAGGATATGATCGCACCCATCAATATGGCTATAGATCCTATCCGTGGGGATGATGTCTCCTCAGGTATGAATCAAGAAAATCCTGACTATCTGGTTCAAGCATTTTTACGAATGAGAACATAAGAAATCTATCACACTAGAGAGACCTGTCAAGGTCTCTCTAGTGGTATTGAAAATATTTCAGGGATATATCACTGTATTGATGTATAACTAACTTACTTTATTTTAAAGAAAAAGGAGCTAATCGTGATACAATACATCGATACCCCCAATGGCCAGGTTACGTTTCATGGAGAATTCAAAATGATCTCGGATACTCCTTGTCACATCGAGACCCATATCGAACTTATTGACTTCTCCCAGTTCATGGAAGTACCTCCATTCTCTAAACTGGAACATCAACTGAAGGTTGTGGTGGAAATATCTACACATAGAGAAATTCACATTCACCCTCAGAATGGTTATCGGGCGGGAGATGTTGCAAGACTACTGTCATCCGTATTCAAGTATCCGACACATGTGGCGGGTGCAGCCAGAATACTGGCACGCTATGAAGATGGGCTGTGTCTCACCAAAAAGTCCATCACGGATTTTTACTATATGGAACCTGGTGAAGAACGGATGTACAAATACGAGTAAGTAAGCGTACATTCGTATTCCTAAAGAGTTGACGGACTCTTTTCAATTTAACCTAAGTGGGGAATGACTCATGCGTAAAGTTACCAAATCGCAACACACGCGGTTGCGTGAAAAGATCCTGTAGCGTAAACTGGACCACACCACCCGTCCATTCCGTGGAATTACTGGATACTCAGATATACACCATTACGTACTGTCTACGTTGATGATGTTCATGCGTGAATCGTCGGAAGTTTATACCGACGATCTAGTCGCATACGCGGAGTGGTGTAACTCTACCGGACATGAAATTGAATACGCTACTCTGTACCCTGACGTCACGGGGTTGGAATACATTGCGCAATGTCATGCCGGAGATTGGGTCCATCAGATGTCTGATTTTTCCGGATTAGTTGAGGAAGAATGTGATCCGGCACAACGTGCCCGAATTGAAGCATATCTGAACAGTATACGTGGACGGATCGTGTTTCATCCAGTTACCATGGCGTGGTCTATTCATAAAGCGTCTGAAAATCGGATCATCGCTGCGGAAGACGTGATTCTGCAAACTCTGGCGATCATCTATCATGAACGCGGACATGCACTACAGAGGCATCACGATATTTTACAGTATGCAGATGCCAGTGCTATTGTAGCAGGAAATTACGATCTGTACTCAAACAATCCTCTGGAACTTGATGCTGATGCATACTCCAGAGATTGTTTATTGGGGATTTGTGAACATCTGGATTGGTATCTCGATACTGTTCTGGAATTTGCAGATCTTTGGAAAGCATGGGATCAACAGAACTAAACAAAGGAGCCAAACATATGTTTACTGAAGTTTTCAGACAGAATGATTCTTGGTTGAAGGAACATGCCGAAGGTATCTACGAGGTAGCTGAATTTCTGGAAGATATCTACCGCACGTTAAGTGAAGGACGCGACGACGTCCAATTTCTCGATGCCCGAGACATCCCAGGATATTGGAGACAACTTGAACTCGGTATAAACACTGAGTTCAGTTTCAAATCTACTCCGGATGCACTTGCTGAACTGGATGATGAAAATTCATTGACGCTTCTGCAGTACATGTACCCGGATGACATCGTACGTCAACAAGAAGTCAGGGAATGGTACAAGGATCTTTACCGTTGTAGCCAGGGTAAGATCGTATTTCAACCCATCGCTGATGCATTGGCAATAGCAGAACAGGTAGATAACTTCGATATTAAAAGCTACCATACCTGGCAAGACGACATGGTAATAATCACCATTGTTGTGTGGACATTCTTAACGAGAATAAGTGATGAGGTGATTGCGAAACTCAACTCCAGCACCCGTAGACAGTGTACAAACACAAACTCACTCGAAGAGTTCAAAAATGCATTTGAAAAATCTAAACTTGATAGTGCTACGGTCCTCCGTTGGTTTTTCAACGAATTTTCAGGCCAAGAGGGGGTCGCGGTATACGTCAATTCCAAATTAGATATACTCCGTGAAGCAGGGCTGATCTCGTAATTAATATATCCGATGGAGGGACGCGGACATACGCGTCCCTCCATCACCAAGGAGAACATATGAATAAAGTTAATTATTTTTCGGAACTGGATGAGCTTTTCCACAAATACCATACAAAGCAATATCCAGGAATGATCCTTGTCAAAAATTCTTTAAACCAGAACGTACATACCGTGTATTTTCTGAAGCCTCTGTACGGAAAACAATCCACATACGTCACTGTGACTAGATACGGTAACCAGTCCGGTCTACTGACTGCTGCGATCATGAAGCGTCTTCGTAAGTTCTACATCCGCGCAGATGTTCGGGAACATATAGGAACTAAGGTATCTTGTAAGATGAGTCACAGTTCACGTTGTGACAAATCTATACCAGATCTTATTGTTCTACATGACTTCAAACCCAAGTATGAACTTACTGAGGTGAGACTCATTAGAGACAAAGTTGCAATACATCCTACCCAGATGTCGTTCTTTCCGTGGACGTATCCTCATCATCCAGAATAACCTTGATCGACTGATAGAATACCTAGATTCTTCATTACTCCACGATTTGGAGGCTCGTTCCAACATATGTCACCATTGGTTCATGGACCTCTGGGACCAGCGTATCGTGAACTCCACAACAACTTGAGTCTGAAAGTAATTGACTATAGAGAGGGATCCCTTGGTGGGTCCCTCTCTTTCTTACTACTAACAAGTTATCTTTATTTTTTCAATATATGAAAAACAAAAGGATGGATACATGACTGTATCAACCTTATACAACTTCAGTGTTACACACACTGATGGTTATCTATTTTAGTGTGAACATACTTACGTGTTCACACTTAGTTATTCTCTTCTAATTTTTGGGGGATACACTTATGGTGTATCCCTATCTAGGATAAGGTATATCTTTCATGATTCGTAGTATCTACTTCGTATCTACTACTTTCGTCTAAGGTATATTACTTATATATACATAAACCCCTACCCCGGGGTTGGACTCCTTGTATAATACATATTAGCTGTGTAACTTTTTACACATGTAATCACAAAACTACGAGTATACCGATAAAATCACCTTTATCAAGTATTCATGCTATGAAGTAATACACGATCTATAGGAGTGTAGCCTACATGAATACTCAACTTAGAGATGGATTCACAAACCTTCATCTCTTACCTAACGGTATATCCCCATCATTCATCACCCAGCTTAATCAATAC
>Ga0194137_10001467_pt1 | contig 14414 bp, 12 predicted proteins | sample TARM_MetaG_T3_14_FD_134025 | JGI IMG/M metagenome (GOLD analysis project Ga0194137, IMG submission 134025) | Freshwater microbial communities from Pennsylvania, USA, analyzing microbe dynamics in response to fracking - TARM_MetaG_T3_14 (version 2) | ecosystem: Environmental > Aquatic >... | reverse complement strand
TGAAAGAACGCCGCGCGGCCCTCCTGGAATCCAGGGACGGGTTCACCCTGGTCCGCGGCGACATCGGCGAGGGGGACCTGCTCGACCGAATCGCGAAAGAAGGGACGCCCGAGGTCGTCTGCAACCTCGCCGCCCAGGCGGGCGTTCGCTATTCGCTGGAAAACCCCATGGCCTACCAGAAATCCAACCTGGAGGGGTTCCTCTCCGTTCTGGAATTCTGCCGCCGCCACGACATTCCCCGCCTGGTCTACGCCAGCAGCTCCAGCGTGTACGGCGGCAACACCAAAGTCCCCTTTTCCGAAGACGATCCCGTCGACCATCCCGTGAGCCTCTACGCGGCCACCAAAAAAGCCAATGAGTTGATGGCCCACACCTACACCCACCTCTATGGCATTCAGACCGTCGGGCTGCGCTTTTTCACCGTCTACGGACCCTGGGGGCGGCCGGACATGGCCTACTGGCTGTTCACCAAAGCCATGCTGGCCGGAGAACCCATCAAGGTGTTCAACCATGGCGACATGCTGCGCGACTTCACGTACATCGACGATATCCTGCAAGGCGTCAACGCCGCCCTGACCGCCGACCACCTGGCGCCCTACGAACTGTTCAACCTCGGCAACCACCGTTGCGAGCAACTTGAACGTTTCATCGACGTGCTGGGCGACACCCTGGGCATCGAACCGAAAAAGACCCTGCTTCCCATGCAGCCCGGCGACGTCTACCAGACCTACGCCGACATCGATCGCGCCCGGGAAAAACTCGGCTACGCCCCCTCCACGCCGATCGAAACCGGGCTCGCCCGTTTCGCGGAATGGTATCGGCGCGAAATCGCCTGAACCAGGCTCCGCCTCACTCCTCTGAAACCGACACCGGAAGAGAACCCTCCTCCGTCGGCCGCGGCGGAATCCCCTCCGTTCCCTCCTCCGGCGCGCCGCCCACCAACAGGCCCAGCGCATGCCAATACCCGTAGCGGGCCCGCACCCGCTCCAACCGCAACTCGTCCAACTCGGCCTCCGCCTCCACCCACTCCTCCTCCGCCTCCCGCAGTTGCAACGCGCTGGTCCGCCCTCCCGGATACAGCCCGCGCGTCATCCGCAACCGTTTCGACGCCAGTTCCGTCCGGGTGTCCGCCAACCGCAATTCCTCCTCCACCATCCGCAAACGGCTCAAGGCCTCCCGCACCTCCCGGCTCAACTGCAACTCCACCGACGCCACCTCCATCAGCGCCGCGTGCACCCGCGCCTCCTGTTGCTCCACCTCCAGTTCGGTCACGTGCCGATCCAGCGTCCCGCCCCCCGACAATCCAAAAAACCAATTCCCCTCGTTCTCCACCGCCACCGGCTCCCAACTTCCCACCAGACTGATGTCCGGATACAATTCCCGCCGCTCCAGCTTCAATTGCCGGCGCGCGTCCTCGTAGCTCGCCAGAGCCTGCATGCGCTCCACCCGGTGTTCCCGCGCAAGCTTTTCCGACTCCGCCGCGGGAACCCCCTCCCAAGGGTCCAACGCCACCGGTTCCAATTCCGGGACCTGCTCCGCCACCCGTCCCAGCAATTCCGCCAATTCGGCCCGGGTGCGGATCAAGTGTTCCTCCGCCCGCCGCAACCGCAATTCCGCCTCCTGGTGCAGTGTCTTCATTTCCAACACGTCCACCACCGTCGCCCGCCCCTGTCGCCGCTTCATCTGCACCATCCGAACCAGATCGTCCGCCCGCGCCAGGGCCAACGCCTCGCGCTCCACCCGTCGTTCCTGGTTCAAGGCCGACGTGAACGCGCGCACCACCCGCATCATCAGCATTCCCGTCTCCCGCTGCAAATTCCAGCGGGCCATATGAAGCCGGTGGGTGGCCGCGTCCACATTCCGCAAGGCCGCCAATTCTCCAAACCGGCGGAACAGCGGTTGCTCCACCCGCACCTCGACGCTCTCCGAGTCCCGCCCCTCCTCGCGGGTGGTCCATTCCGCCCGTGTCTGGAACAACGCCCCCGAAGAGAATTCCTTCGACGCGGTGCCCGCCAGACGGGTCAAGACCAGATGTTCACTCGACCGCTCCAGCGCGAAAGAGGGACGCACCCGCCACCGGAAGTCCGACTTCTCGATTTGCACCTGTATTTCCGGAAAGACCGCCCGCAACCGGGCCGCCGCCAGATCGAAATTGTGCTCCACCGCCTCCGACACCGCCTCCGGCAAGGACAACGTTTCTTCGGAAAATCCTTTTGGGGTCGCGCACGACCAACCCAATAAAACAACTCCCACGCCCTTCCTTATGATTCCGGAAACGTATTTCATCAACACTCCGTTTTACTTCCCGTCCACGACCTGTTCCAGATTTTGGATAAATCCCTCGGGAGTGGATCCCCGGGACACGCGCCTGGCGTTTCGCCCTTTTTCGTCCACCAGAATCAGGGTCGGATATCCGCTCACCCCATATTCACGCAACAACGCCCGGTTGGCTTTCTGCACCAACCGCTTCTGCGAACTCCGCCTGGGAAAATCCACCAGCATCAAGACCAGATGTTCCCTCGCGTACGTTTTGAATTCCGGCTGGGAAAGCACGTTCTTTTCCAGGGTGATACAATACCCGCACCAATCCGATCCCGTGAACAACATCAGGATCGGCTTCCGCTCGGCATTCGCGATGTTCTTGGCCTCCTCGAAATCCTCCACCCAGCCACCGTCATAGTCCGGCGCGGTCGCGGCCGCCTGTTTCGCTTTCACATACTCCACGTCTTCCCGGCTCAGTTTTTCGAAAGGAAGAATATAGGTGGCGCCGCTCTCGGTCATCAGCGTCACACTCGATTTCGTGTGCGACAACATGCGCGCCCGGACGGTTTTCCCCTCCGGATTCGTCCATGTGCGGAGAGGCTCCGCGCCAAAAGCCGCGGAAAGAAACATCCACACAACAACTAAAAGAAATCCCTGCGTTTTTTTCATAAAAAAGGAGCGTGTTTTATAAAAACTCAATTCATCATCCCGGAAAACAAAGTTAAAAAAGTATTATACAAATTGCGAAAGTGTGATATAAGAACCGTCCCATAGTTTGAAGCGGAACGTTCATTCTGCGTCCGCGCAACCTGTCATATATCCCAGACATTTCAACCAAGGAAGTCAAATGGAATACAAAGCCGTTAAAAACAGCAACAAGCCCGGCCGTCCCCCCAGCGGATGCGTGTGGGTCAAAGACGACGAAGGCAACCTCAAGGTCAACGACAAGGGCGAAGTCGCCTTCCGCCCGGCCACCCCGGCCGACCTGAAGAAAAAAGCCGCCAAAAAGAAAACCCGCGGACGCAAGAAAACCGCCGGACGCGGACGTGGACGCAAGGCCGCCGCCGAACTCAGCGACGACCAGAAGTCCGCCCTCACGCTGAAAAAGACCTACAAGGACCTCAGCGCGAACGAGCTTCAGAAAGTGAAGACGATCGTCGAATCCCTCATGGAATCGGCCAAGGAAAACGAGCGGAAGCAGCTCGAAAAACAGATCGACAAACTGCAGAACAAACTGCAGAAACTCGACTGAGTCCGTTGCCGATCCCATTCGGAGAACGCCCCGCGATCCCCCGCGGGGCGTTTTTTCATTTCCACCCTCACTTCTCTCGGGGATAACCTTGACCTCGCCCCGGCTTCATGAAAAGAGGATGGCCTTTCTTCCCGATTGACGCGTTTCCCCAATGGCCAACACCGAACTCCTCTCCTTACTCAAAGACGTCGGCGCCCTCCGCGAGGGCCACTTCAGGCTGGCCAGCGGCCGACACAGCGCCCACTACGTCCAGGTCGCCCAGCTCAGCCAGCACCCCGCGAAACTGCAGCCCCTGCTCGAGGGCGCGCGCGACCGGATCGCCGCGCTCGGCGCGGTCGACACCGTGTTCTACCCCGCCATCGGCGCCCTGCCCGTCGGACAGCAACTCGCCCTCGCGCTCAACGCCCGGGCCGTGTTCGCCGAGCGCGACGCCGACAACCACATGGTCCTCCGCCGCGGCTTCGAACTGCGCAAGGGCGAAAACCTCCTGCTGGCCGAGGACGTCGTCACCACCGGCGGCACCCTGAAGGAAATCCGCCCCATGGCCGAGGCCGCCGGCGCCAACGTGCTTGGCGTGTTCTGCGTCATCAACCGCTCCGGACGCGACACCTGGCAGGACCTTCCGTTGATTTCCCTCCTCGATCTGCAATTCCCCACCTACGCCCCCGACGAGGTCCCCCCCGAACTCGCCGCCATCCCCGTCGACCGGCCGGGCAGCAAAAAAGTGTAACCAGAGGTATCCCCATGACCATGAGTCACGACATTCCGGAAGGCTTGAGCTACGACGACGTGTTGATGGTGCCGCAGCGCAGCGGCGTGCTTCCGGGAGAAGCCGACGTGCGCTCCCGGCTCACCGACGAAATCACCATGAACATCCCGTTGGTCTCCTCGGCCATGGACACCGTGACCGAAGACCGGCTCGCCATCGCCCTCGCCCGCGAAGGCGGCCTGGGCGTGATTCACCGAAACTGCACCATCGACGAACAGGCCCAGATGATCCGCAAGGTCAAGCGGAGTGAAAACATCGTCATCGACACTCCCCAGACCATCGGCCCCGACGTTCCCCTGTCGGAATTGTTTATCATCATGGAGGAGCGCGGCGTCAGCGGCTTCCCCGTCATCGACGACGACCGCAAACTGCTGGGAATCATCACCCGGCGCGACATCGGCTACCCCGATCATCCCCCCTCCACCAAAGTGCACGACGTGATGACCCCCCGGGACCGCCTCGTCACCGGCAAGCCCGGCTACAGCCTGGAGGACGCCCGCGCCGTGCTCTACAAACACCGGATCGAAAAACTGCCGCTGGTGGACGACGAAGACCGCCTCGTCGGCATGATGACCGGTGCCGACATCGAAAAGAGCACCATGTATCAGAACGCCTCCAAGGACCGCCATGGCCACTTGCGCGTTGGCGGCGCCATCGGGGTCGGCCCCGACGCGGTGGAACGCGCCCGCGCCCTGGTCGAGGCCGGATGCGACGCCCTCTTTATCGACGCCGCCACCGGCCACACCGAAACCACCCTTTCCGTGCTCACCCGCGTTAAAAAAGAGGTGCCCGATGCCGTGGTCGTCGCCGGCAACGTCGTCACCGCCGACGGCGCGCGGGACCTCATCGACGCGGGCGCCGCCGCCATCAAAGTCGGCGTGGGCCCCGGCTCCATTTGCACCACCCGCGTGATCGCCGGGGTGGGCGTGCCCCAGTTCACCGCCATCCAATGGGTCGCCCCCGTCTGCCGCGAACGCGGCGTGCCCCTCATCGCCGACGGCGGGCTCCGCTACTCCGGCGACATGGTCAAGGCGCTCGCCGCCGGCGCGGATCTCGTGATGGTCGGCTCCCTCCTCGCGGGCACCGACGAGAGTCCCGGCGCGCTGGTCCGCATGCAGGGCCGGAACTACAAGGAATACCGCGGCATGGGCAGCACCGGAGCCATGCGACGCGGGAGCGGCGATCGCTACGGGCAGAACTCCTCCGGCAAACTCGTTCCCGAAGGCGTCGAGGCCCGCATTCCCTACAAGGGCGCCCTCGCCCAGGTCGTGTTTCAACTCATCGGCGGCGTCCGTTCCGGCATGGGATACGTCGGTGCCGCCACCCTGGAGGAACTCCGGGAAAAAGCCCGTTTCGTGCGTATCACCGCCGGCGGACTGCGCGAAAGCCATCCCCACGACATCTTCATGACCGAGGAGCCGGTCAACTACAGCGCTTCCTGAATCCTCCCCCAACCCTTCAGCCCCCGAGCCCTTCATGGATGTTCAAGTCGCCGTACTCGATTACGGATCCCAGTATTCCCAGCTCATCGTCCGCCGGGTGCGTGAACTGGGCTACTTCGCAAAACTCTACGCCCCCGAGGCCCTGCCCGATCTCGCCGATCTGGCGGGCGTCATCCTCTCCGGAGGTCCCAACAGCGTCACCGACCACACCGCTCCCGACGTGGACATGGACGCCTTGGAACGGCTCAACGTTCCCGTGCTTGGGGTCTGCTACGGCATGCAACTGCTCAACCAGAAGCTCGGCGGCGACCTCACCCCCTCCACCACCAGCGAATACGGTCCCGCCCAGCTCAAAATCGGCGATCCCCACGATCTCTTCAAGGACGTCACCGAAGGCTCCCAGATCTGGATGAGTCACAGTGACACCGTCTCCCGCCTGCCGGAGGGGGCCTCCATCCTCGCCCGCAACGAAACCGGACAACCCATCGGCATCTGCTTCCGCGACCACTGGTACGGCATCCAGTTTCACCCCGAAGTCACCCATTCCCACGACGGACGCCAGGTCCTCAAGAACTTCCTTGCCTGCCTCCCCGCCGAACCCGGGTTCGACGTGGAAGCCTTCAAGCAACAGCTCCTCGACGACATCGTCAAGGAAGTCGACGGACGCGAGGTCGTCTGCGGCGTCTCCGGCGGCGTGGACAGCACCGTGCTGGCCGTGCTCCTTCATAAAGCCGGCGTCAAAATCCACCCCATTTTCGTGGACACCGGCATGCTTCGCAAAGGCGAGGCCGAAGAAGTGCAGGAACAGTTCGCCGAAGTCGGCGTCGAGATCGACACCGTCTATGCGGAGGATCAATTCCTCGACGCGCTGGAAGGCGAGGAGGACCCCGAGAAGAAACGAAATATCATCGGCAACCTCTTCCTGGACGTCTTCTTCAAACACGCCGGCAGCGTCGAACTCTTCGCCCAGGGCACCCTGTATCCCGACGTGATCGAAAGCGCCACCAGCGGCTCCATCGCCTCCCGCATCAAGACCCACCACAACCGGGTCGACCGCATCATGCAGCTCAAGCAGGAGGGCCGCGTGCTCGAGCCCCTCTCCGAACTCTTCAAAGACGAGGTCCGCGCCCTCGGCCGCTCCATGGGCATTCCCGACCGCGCTCTGGATCGCCACCCCTTCCCCGGCCCCGGCCTCGCCGTGCGCTGCCCCGGCGTCGTCACCCGCGAAAAACTCGACATCCTTCGGGAGGCCGACGACATCTTCATCTCCACCCTCCGCAAGACCGGCTGGTATCCCAAAATCTGGCAGGCCTGCGCCACCATTCTCCCCTCCCGCTCCGTGGGCGTCAAAGGCGACGTCCGCGCCTACGAATTCCCCATCACCCTCCGCGCGGTGATCAGCGAAGACGCCATGACGGCCGACTGGGTCGAAATCCCCTTCCCCGTCCTCCGCGAGATCTCCAACAAGATCCTCAACAACGTGCGCGGCGTCAATCGCGTCCTCTACGACATCTCCACCAAGCCCCCCGCCAGCATCGAGTGGGAATAGACCCCGCCGGAGGCGGGGTCATGGGTCATGGGTCATGGGTCATGGGTCATGGGACGGGGTAAATCCCTCCCCACAAATAACAAGTGACCAATGACTCGAAGCCGCGCGTCACGGGGCTTCGATATCCTCCCCCACCCGACGCAGGATCTCTTCCGGCGACACCAGATCCCCCTCGCCAATTCCGGGACATTCCGCACAGGTTTTCCGCCAGGCCGCTTCGCTCCGCACGTTGTTGAACCAGAACGGATACAACCGACACTGTTTCGGCTTCACCGGATGCACCGAGCATCTCCCGTCCTCGAAGAGCACGCACTCCCCGTTCGGCCGCTCCCGCAACCACCGTTCCCCCTCCACCATCCGGGTTTCCGACCTTCGGAAGTCCTCCGCGGATTGCTTCCGAAACTCGGAAATCGCCTCCACCTCCGCCTCGGACACCCGCACCCGCCCCGGCGCGCCCGTACAGCACGCTCCGCATTGCGTACACCCAAAGCGCACGCCGTCTTGAAGAAATACGGGAAGATCGGGGACCGAAGGGCTCATGATGTCAAGTACGCACAGATATAATGGTTCCACCAAAGCTCAATCCAGAACGTCTCCCCATTTCTCATCCGTGAAACCCGCCTGAAACGCTACGCGTAGCATGGCGGGCGGGTCCGTGTTCGATCCGTGGTTTAAAAAACTCCCACACTCAACCTCTCCATAAAATCTCAGGGAATCCTCGGAGAGATCCGTGAGTCATCCCACCTTTCAGACGTTGATTTTTCCGAAAAGGATTGGATGTTCCCTCCTCTGAATGCCAGTACATCCCCATGCTCTCTTCCTTTATTGATTTTCTGCTTCCCGCCCTCGCCGTGGTTCTGTTCTTCGGCGGCACCGTGCTGATCCACGAACTGGGCCACTTTCTCACCGCCAAATGGTTTGGCCTGCGGATCGACGCCTTCGCCGTCGGCATGGGGCCCGCCATCTGGAAAAAAGAGAAAAACGGCGTGGTGTACAAAATATGCTGGCTGCCCATCGGCGGCTACGTGGCCCTGCCCCAACTGGACATCACCGGCTCCGCCTTCGAAAACGAGGACGCGAAAAAAGGACGCCTGGAGCCGGTCGCGCCCTGGAAACGCATCATCATCGCCTTCGCCGGTCCCCTGATGAACATCATCGCCGCATTCGTGCTGGCCACCATTGTCTGGGGCGTGGGCAAGCAGGCCGATCCCGGCACGCAACCTCCCGTCATTGGCGAAATCGCCAGGGAGAGCCCCGCCTACGAGGCCGGATTGCGAAAGGGCGACCGCATTCGCATGGCCGACAAGGATCGGATTCATTTCTGGGCCGATCTCCAAATCGCCGCCATGTTGAACAAGGAACTGGACCTCCAAGTGGTCCGGGACGGGGAAATTCATTACATCCGCGACATTCCGACCACCGCCAATGCCCTCGGCTATTGGTCGATGGCGGGAATCGCGCCCGCCATGCCGGACATGCTCGCGGTCAAGGTCGGGCGCGTGTTCCCGGATTCCGCCGCCGACAAGGCCGGTATCCACACCGGAGACACCCTGGTGTCCGCGGGCGGCAAAGAGATTCGGACCATGGAGCATTTCCAGGAAACCGTTCAGGCCACGGAGGGCGAGCCGATTGACATTACCGTGCGGAGGGCCGATTCCGGAGACACGGACGTGCTGACCCTCCAGCCCGAATGGGACGGGGAATACGAACGCTGGCTCATCGGCATCGGCATGTCGCCGGTGTACGCCGAAGTGCATCCCTCCCCCCTCAGCCAGATCCGGTATTTCCAAGGATCCATCTTCCGCACCCTCAAGGCGTTCATCCGTCCGGAGGAGGCCAAAAAAGCCGCCAAGGGCGTCGGCGGACCGGTGATGATTCTCAGCGGTATGCACATGCAGGTGAGTCACGACTTCATCGACGGACTCTGGTTCACCGCCTTGATCAACGTGAACCTGGCCATCATCAATCTGCTCCCGCTCATCATTCTCGACGGCGGACATATTCTGGTCGCCCTGTACGAAATGATCGTCGGGAAAATGCCCCCCCGGGGCCTCATCGTCAGCCTGGCCAACGTGATGGTCGTCATCCTCATTCTCCTCATGGTGTTTCTCAGCTTCCGGGACGTGTCCCTGCTGAACAAAATCTACGGAGAAAGCCCCGACCCGACGCCGCCCCCGGAACAACCGGCATCCCCCGCGGACACGCCCTGACCGGAGCTTCCCATGGCGGGTTTTTTCACAAGCTACTCCTCCTCCAGCACCAGCTTTTGCCGTATTCCCCTGAATGCGCCCGGGGAGTTGTACGTCAGCCCCATGCCCTATGGCCGGTACGACAACGAGCGCGTGTTCCGCCGCTATAAACAGGAGGAAATTCAGCGGGTGGTGATCCTGCTAAGCGATCAGGAAATCAAAAAAAGGTGCAAGCGCGACCTGAAAAAGTTGTACGCCAGGCATCACATGGAGACGACCCAATTCCCCATGATCGACTTCCTGCAGCCGGGCCATGGCGACATGGACCAACTGATCCCCCATCTGGTGGCCAAACTCCGGGCCGGGGAACGCATGGTCGTGCACTGCCACGCCGGCGTGGGGCGTTCCTCGGTGGTGATCGCCTGTCTGGTGGCCGTACTCCACCACCTCCGCATCGAGGAGTGTATCGAATACGTCAAAAAGTACATGGAAACCAATATCACCGTGGAGCAGAAACGCTTCGTGGCCGGATGGATCGAACGCCTGCACGAATCGGATCCCGACGCTCCGTTGGTGTTGCGCAGCGCCGAACTGATCACCACGGGCAGCGAACTGCTTCGGGGACGCACCCTCAATCTCCACGGTTTCAAAGTCGGCGCGCTCCTGACCTCCTTCGGCATCCCCCTGGTCCGCGAGAGCGTGCTGCCCGACGACCCGCAAGCCATTGAGGAGGCCGTGCTGGAGGCGGTCAGCCGCAGCGACGTGGTGATCGTCACCGGAGGACTCGGGCCCACCGACGACGATCGCACCCGGGAGGCCGTCGCCCGCGGCCTGCATCGCGACGTGGTGAAAAACGAAGAGTCCGAGACCCACATGACGGAATACTTCGTGCATCTGCGAAGAACCCCCACGCCGAAGCAACGCGCCCAGGCGCGGGTAATCGACGGCGCCGCCGTCTACCTCAACCCCGTCGGCATCGCGCCCGGACAGCGCCTCACCCTCAGCACCAGCCGCCACCTCTGGCTTCTCCCCGGTCCGCCGTGGGAACTGGAGGCGCTGCTCGAAACCGCCGTCCGGCCCTGGCTCGAAAAGGCCATTACCACCCGGGACCACCACCAGCGCCTTTTCCGCATCGTCGGCCTCAGCGAATCCCACATCCAGGACCGCGTCCGCCAGATGCGCAACGTCCGCGAAGTCGACGTGGCATATTGCGCCACTCCCGGGAGTGTGGAACTGCGCTTCACCGGCATCGAAGACCGGGTGGATGAACTCCAACGCCAAACCCGCCAGGCCTTCGCCGACGATATTTTGAACGAGACCGGCGACGTGCTTGAGGTGGAACTGGGCAAACTCCTGTCCGAACGGGGCCAAACGCTCGCCACCGCGGAGTCCTGCACCGCCGGCGGCATCGCGCAGCGGTTCACCGACGTGCCCGGCAGCTCCGCCTACCTGGTGGGCGGCGTGGTCGCCTACGCCGACGCCGTCAAACGGGAACAGCTCGGTGTGGATCCGGACACTCTGGCCCGGGAGGGCGCGGTCAGCGAAGAGGTCGCCCTCCAAATGGCCATAGGTGTCCGGGAGCGATTGAAAGCCGATTGGGGACTGAGCATCACCGGTATCGCCGGCCCCGGCGGAGGAACCCCGGAAAAACCCGTCGGCCTGTTTTACATTGGCGTGGCGGGCGAAGAATTCCAACGCGTGGCGGAATATCGGGTCAACGGAGATCGGGGACAGGTGCGCGAACACGGTGTCCAACGCGCCATGACCGAGCTATGGAAAGCCCTGAAGACCCAACCCGGGTCATGAATACAACATGTACTTTCTGCGGAACGCGGCCGCGGTGAGCCCGGTGTCCCGTTTGAAGGCGCGACAGAAGTTTTCCACATTGGCGTAGCCCACCTCCTCCGCGATCACTTTGATCGGATCGCGGGTCGTGGCCAACCGTTGCCGCGCCGCCCGCATCCGGGTCCGCACCAGATAGCGATGCGGCGTGGTGCCGACGAACTCCTTGAACCGCGCGTGAAGATGCGAAGGACTCAAGCCCACCCGCTTCGCCAGATCCTCCATCCCAATCGGATCGCCGTAGTGCCGGTCCATAAAATTAAGCACGGCCGACACCCGTGCGGGAATACGCTCCCGCTCCGTCCGCAGCCGGTCAATCGAGAGACGGAAACGAAACTGCGCCCGAATCAACTCTCCCGTCACCTCCACTCCCAGGTTCATGCGGTAAAAGGCGGTGAGAATTTCACGGGAAAAAGCCTGTGCCTGATCGGCATCGTCCCACAAAAATTTCCGGGGCCACTCTTCCTCTCCGCTCTCCACGCCTTCGAACAGCGCGACCATGCATTCATAGCGCGTCGGGGAACGGAACACGGTGTCCTCGCCCGCCGCGTGCGCGAAAATCCAACCCGCTCCGCACAGGGATCCGTCGTCGGGCGCGACCGCCTCGCCATGGGTCATCATTTCAAAATACAACTCCCCCTCTCCCACCCGCGCGGGATTCAGAGCGCCTCCTTCGGGACTTTGATAGGTGCCGACATGTGACAGGATCATACAGATCTTTGAACCATGAATCGTAGTTTCTGTCAATTGACAGTTCAAACTACCTCGATTTATAAAGGAAAAATCCACAGCATTCCAAGAATACGTCAAAAAAACAAATCGAGGAGACTGAATGACCCCCGAAATCACCATCCAACTCTACACCCTGCGCGAGGAGCTGAGCCAAGACTACGAGGGCACGATTCGCGCCTTGGCCGACATCGGGTTCGGCTGCGTCGAACCCGCCGGATATCCAGGAAGCTCACCGGAAGCCGCCTCGAAGCTTCTCAGCGAACTGGGCCTGCGGGCGCCCTCCTGCCACTCCTGCCTTCCCGTGGGGGACGAAAAGAACCGGGTTCTCGACGAGGCGCTCCTCATGGGACACGAGGCCATCATCACGGGCTGCCCTCCGAAGTTTCAGGAGGATTTCTCCTCCCTCGACCGTATCCGGGCCCTGGCCGACCTCTACGCCGAAGCGGAACAGAACGCCGCGCCCCACGGCATCCGCATCGGATACCACAACCACGACTGGGACCTCGCGGACGTCGACGGCACCCCGGGGTACCGCGTGTTTCTCGAGCGCACTCCGGAAACGATTTTGTGGGAGGCGGATTTGTTCTGGGTCGCGCGCGCGGGACGGAATCCCGTGGAGTTCGTTCAGGAAATCGGTTCCCGCGGCGTTTTTCTGCATTTTAAAGACGGCCGGGTGGATACCAACGACGCGTTTACCGAAGCCGAAACCGAAAGCGGAAAGGTAATGGTCAGCGACGCCTCCCCCTTCCTGCCCGCCGGAGCGGGCCAGGTCGACCTCGTCGCCGCCTCCAAAGCCGCCCGGCATGTGAAGTTCGCCGCCGTCGAACTCGACAGTTACGAGGGCGACATGCTGGAGGCCGTGCACGAAAGCTACAACTACCTCACCCGCGCCGGCATCGCCCGGGGAACGAACAAAGGAGATCGCGTATGAACCGGGAAGCTCCCATCGGCGTCGGCATCATTGGATGCGGCAACATCTCGAACATCTATTTCACCAACCTGAACACCTTTGAAGGAATAAAGGTGGTGGCTTGCGCGGACCTGATCCAAACCCTGGCCGAAAAGAAAGCCACGGAGTATGGATGCCGGGCCGACTCCGTCGACGGCCTGCTCGCCGACCCCAAAGTGGACCTGGTGATCAACCTCACCATCCCCGCCGCCCATTCCGAGGTGAGCCTGAAGGCGCTGGAGTCCGGGAAACACGTCCACAGCGAAAAACCATTGGCGGTGAAACTGGAGGACGGGCGGGCCGTGCTTGATCTGGCGAAGGAAAAGGGACTCCATGTCGGTTGCGCCCCGGACACGTTTCTGGGGGGAAGCCTCCAAACCTGCCGGAAACTTGTGGACGACGGCTGGATTGGACGGGTCACCAGCGGCACGGCGTTCATGCTTGGACGGGGCCCCGAGTCCTGGCATCCGAATCCCGGCTTCTTCTACCAGCCGGGAGGAGGGCCGATGTTCGACATGGGGCCCTACTACCTCACCGCTCTGGTCGCCCTGCTCGGCCCCATCAAACGGGTCGCCGCGATCACCAGTCGCGCCACGGACACCCGAACCGCCACTTGCGAAGCCCGTTTCGGAGAGCAGATCCCCGTCGAGGTGCCCACCCAGTACAACGGCGTGCTGGAATTCCATTCCGGCGCCAACATCACCCTCGCGACCTCCTTCGATGTGCACAGCCATCGACACCATCCCATCGAACTCTACGGCACCCGGGGGTCGCTGCAGGTCCCCAACCCCAACGCCTTCGGCGATCCGGTGTTTCTGTGGACGCCCGAAACGGGGGAATGGCGGGAGCAGGCCCTGAGCCATCCCTACACGGGGAACCACCGGGGAATCGGCGCGGCCGATCTGGCGCGGACGATCCGATCCGGTGGCGCCGACCCGGCCCGCGCGGGCGGAGAGCTGGCCTATCACGTTCTGGAACTCATGCACGCCTTCGAACAGTCGTCCACCACCGGAACCCATGTCACCCTGAGGTCGAAACCCGACCGCCCCAAAGCTCTCCCCCTCGGGCTGATCGAAGGCCGGGTGGAGTGACCCTCTTTACGGACGGCGAACGATAAACACCCGGGCCTCTCCGGGTTGGAGCGGAACCGCGGCCAATGTTTCGGGGGCCTCCTCGGTGTGGAGTTCCGAGACGGGAACCCCCGCTTCCCGCAGATCCAGCACGATGGGGTGTCGGGAGGCGTTGAAGGTCGTCAGCACCGACTCCGGCACACCGGGGCGGAGATAGGCGACCGACCCCGTTTTAGGGTCCAGGTGAACGATCTCCACCTTGTCGTGATGCAGGGCGCGGTGGGAGGTCCGCAAACGAATCAACTCCTGGAACCGGTCCCACAACGCCGCCCGGGCCGGTTGTTCGCGCACCGCCCAG
>Ga0194137_10001462_pt1 | contig 14441 bp, 14 predicted proteins | sample TARM_MetaG_T3_14_FD_134025 | JGI IMG/M metagenome (GOLD analysis project Ga0194137, IMG submission 134025) | Freshwater microbial communities from Pennsylvania, USA, analyzing microbe dynamics in response to fracking - TARM_MetaG_T3_14 (version 2) | ecosystem: Environmental > Aquatic >... | reverse complement strand
TCTGGATCAGGTAGTAGAAGATGATGTACGCGATGCCGGAGCCGAATACGCCGATGCCGGCCAGCGCCCCGATGAACGAGCCTGAGCGGAAGGCTTCAGCCGGAAAAGGCTCCGTGGAAAAAGCGGCGATTCCGCTCCCGGCTGCGGAGCATAACAGCGTTCCGAAGGTGAGCTGGTACATCGACAAGCCTTTCAGGCGCCTGGACAGCTGCGAGCCGATCCCGTAACAGAGCGTCGCGGCCAGCATGCAGGCGAAGCCGAGGCCGTCGACGGAGATGATCGTGGACGGATTGACGCCGAGCAGCACCATCATCCCGGCGAGAGCGGTCAGCATGCCCGCCCACTGCAGCCTGCCGGCCGCATTCCGGAAAAAGAGCGTGCCGACGATGATCGTCCACAGAGGAGTCGTCGCGTTCAGAACCGACGCCATTCCGCTGGAAAGCCTCGTTTCGCTGAAGCCGATGAGCGCCCATGGAACGGCGGTATTGAAGAGAGCCATGGCCGCCATGGGAATCCAGGGCACGGAGCGAAGCCCGAACGGCTTGCGCAGCAGCAGCATGACGGCGGTAATGGCGACGAGGCCGAACGAGGAGCGCAGGAAAGCGATCATCCACGGTCCCGTTTCTTCGAGCAGAAGCTTGATGAAATAGAAGGAGCCTCCCCAAATCAGGCTCAGAGCGACGAGTGCGGCATACAACGATTTTGGCATATGAACTCCCCCTGCGATGCCGTTCAGGCATGGCTATAGAACGGTCCTTCTATTAAAAGGGCTGAAGGTCCGTTTGTAAATGCGATGCGGATCTATTCTTTCTCCCTCGGAAAGTTGTGTTGTCATTTCCCGGCGCTGTCCTCTATACGGAACCAAGGCCGGAACGGCGAGCTGCCTGAGCGAGCCGCCAATACCGACCCTTCAGCCTCCACGAACGGAGTGATGTATTCCATGTCCAGTGCTCTTTTGCCCGTCCTTATCGTGATGATGGGCCTGATTTATATTTTCGTCATCCCTTCCGATCCGGAAGGAGTCAAAATCGTCTTCAAGCTGATCCCGATGGCGCTCATCCTCCTTTATGCCTACCTCGGCAGCTTCGGCGGAAGGCGCCGCTATCCTGCGCTCGTGCTCTCGGGCTTATTGTTCTGCGCTGTCGGAGACGGCACGCTGCGCTGGTTCGTCGTCGGCTTGTCCGCCTTCCTGATCGGGCATCTCTTCTACATGTCGGCTTTCTTCGGCAGATGGCGGTTCTCCCGGCTGCGCTTCGCAACGATCGTTCCGATCGCCGTCTTCGCCTTTCTCATGGGCAGCAAGCTCATATCCACCCTCGCAGCCGACGGCAAGACGGAGCTGATTGTTCCCGTAGCCGCCTATGTGGCCGTCATCTCCCTGATGGCCTGGTCCGCCATCATGTCGGGCAATCGCCTCGCCATCGCGGGCAGCCTGCTGTTCATGCTCTCGGATTCGATTCTGTCCTGGAACATGTTCGTGTCCGATGTCGCTTATTCGGGTTATTGGATCATGCTGACCTATTACGCCGCGCAGTTCCTCATCGCCGGCAGCCTTCGCCCGGGCAGCGGAAAGTCCTCGTATCCATCCGTGTCTTACAGGGACTCAGCGCTTTGACAGGCAGTCGAGCAGGCTTTTGAAAGCAGGGAAGAAGGAGACGGCCCCTGTCATGGGCATCTCTTCGAACCGCCGGAAGCCTTTCGCCATCTGTCTCTAGTCCATGCCTCTTCCGCTTATGATCCTAACATGCCTTCTCTTTCGCTGTCTTGCTCTTTTATAAGCTTTGATCGTTGGGCGCGAGCCGGGCATCGGCTCCAGCCGGGCTTCCTAAAAGGAAGTCCGGCATTTACGGTTATAATATTCCTTTACAGGAATATTCCTATTGTGGTATATTCCAATCATGGGACGGCAATGAGGAAGGAAAAGAGGTGAGCGGGATGATTGGATCGGCAAGAGCCGTGCCGGAGTGGAGCTTTTCCTTGCATCCAGGCGACAACAGACAGCTATGGATATAACGACATTCGGTGCTTTAAGCGAGCCAAGCCGGCTGCGGATCGTCGAGCTGCTGTCGACGGGGCCGCACACGGTCGGCGAGATCGCCGAACGGCTTCAGATCCGGCAGCCTCAAGCCTCCAAGCATCTGAAGGTGCTGCTTGAGTCTGGCCTCGTAGACGTAACGGCGGAGGCGAACCGGCGCAGCTACAGCCTTCGCATGCAGCCCCTCCGGGAGATGGATGCTTGGCTGGAACGCTACCGGCGCATATGGGAAGAGCGGTACGACGCCTTGGAAGATTATTTGCTCAAGCTGCAGGCAGCGGACGAAAATTCGGATATAGACTCAAAGCGGAAGCCGGAATAGACCCTTGCCCTCGCGCTCAAGGTCATGGCGGACGAAGGCAAAGGCTGGCTGGCATAAGCATAGGCGGACAATCGATAAGAGGAGGAAATACGAGTGAACAAAATGACCCTCAAAGCCGAAGGCAATACCCTTATTCTGGAGCGGGTTTTCCCGGCTCCGCGCAAGCTGGTCTTCCAAGCCTTCACCGACGGCGAAATGCTCAAGCACTGGTGGGGCCCCCGCGGATGGGAGCTGACCGCAAGCCGGATGGATTTCCGTCCCGGAGGAAGCTGGCACTACTGCATGAAGTGCATGGACCAGGCTCAGGGCGACTTTTTCGGCATGGAATCCTGGGGCAAGACCGTCTATGAAGAAGTAGTCGACGGCGAGAAATTCACGGGCACCGATTACTTCTCCGACGCCGAGGGAATCGAGAACCGCGACATGCCCCCCGCCCGCATCATGCTGCTCTTCGAGGATGTCGAAGGAGGCACCAAGGTGACGAACCATTCCGTCTATGCGAGCGCCGAAGCTCTCAAGAGCGTGATCGATATGGGCATGGAGCAGGGCGTCACGGAAACTTGGGATCGGTTGGAGGAATATGTGGCTGCGGCTGCGAAAGCCTAGAGTGGGGGAAGCTGCCGAATCGCGGCAGCTTTTTTCGTTAGCGGCTGCCCCTCATGATCCGAAGCTGAAGAGTCCCCTCTGCATTCCGTCCTGCGGAATTCCCTCTGCATTCCTTCCTGAATCCCCTCTGCCGTCCCGTCCTGCACAATCCCCTCCGCCATCCTGCCGCATGCCCTCTTTTCGAAACGCTACCGATTCCGTACAATGAAGAGAAAATGGATTCGGTCCAGCAGATGGGAGAATGCCGATGAACAAGCCGATTGCCGGGTATCTCCTGTACGACCTGGTCACCAATCATTTGCGGCTTGAGGCCGTCGCCCGCTTTGCCAAGACGTACTAATCTCCCTTAGAAAGGAAGCCGTTCATGGACCGTCCAACCTCCGCATCCATAACCGCCCGCCTGCAGTCGGATCCGCTGCTCCATATTACCCTGCTCAAAATGCTGGAGAGCTTCGGCGGCGGGATGACCGCCCATATGGCGGAGGAAGGAGAGCAATGGGGCGCTCTTCTGCTGCTGCCTGCCGAGCTGAACGCCTATGACCGGCTTACTTATCCCGAGGCCTCCCATGCCGGATTTCTGGCCGGAAACAGCGACTCCCTGCTGCTTGGACTGCTGGACCGGCTGCCGGAATCGGAACGCTTCGTCTTCAAGCTCCAGCTCCCGCGCTTCAAGGCCATTTTGGCCAGCCGTTTCCGTCTGGAGAAAGCGAGAGGCTTTTATACGTATACGGCGGGGGACACAGCTTTCCAGGCTCCGCTCGACGGCCGCATCGTGGAAACAAGCGGTGTAGATGACGGACTGGCATCGTTCTGGACTCCGCCTGAAGCGGAGGAGCTGCTCGGCTATATCAATAAAGGAGCCCGGCTGTTCGCGCTATACGTAGGAGACGAGCCGGCCAGCGTATGCGCCGCTTTTCCGAACTTCGGGCCGATCTGGGAAATCGGCTTCCTGCGCACGCGGGAGAGGTTTCAAGGCCGCGGCCTGGCGAAGCAGGTCGTGTCCGCGGCGATGGCAAGCATCGGCAAGGACGGGCGCATTGCCCGCTATCATGTGCTGGAGACGAACGAGGCGTCCATCAAGGTCGCCGAGTCGGTCGGCCTGTCCAGAGCGGTCCATCTGGAGCACTTCCTGACCTGCTGAACATGGATTCCGCTTACAGGCGGGTCAGCCTCTGCCGGCATTTCTTGCCTCTGCGGCGTGACATCAACGCCAAGTTAAGTACGAAAAAGAGCGTTCTTCCCCACCGGAAGAACGCTCTTTTCCTAATCAATCCACAATGAGGCTGCCGCCAGCACCTTCTTGACTGCCGCAATCCGCTCCGGCACAGGCGGGCGGAGCGAATGTCCGCCTTCTCTGACGGCGGAACCGAAATGCACTTCGCCAACGCCCGTTTCCTTCAGAAAGCTTTCCAGCGCGTCCAAGGTCAAGCCGCTGCCCGCCAAAATCGTCTTTCCGCTTCCTGCCGACGCTTGAACGAGCTGCCTCAGCCGGGCCATTCCCTGAAGCGCGCTCGGCTGCCCGCCGGAAGTGAGAATGCGGTTGACGGCAGGGTGCCTGGTCAAAATCTCCAACGCCGCAAGCTGATCGCGGACGGCATCGAATGCCCGGTGGAAGGTGACATCCAGACCTTCGGCTTCGCTCAGCAGAAGCTTCAGCGCTTCCTCGTCGACCGTTCCCTCCGGAGTCAACGGGCCAAGGACGACTCCCGCCGCTCCCGACCTGCGGATCATCCGGATGTCCGCCCGCATCGCCTGTAGGTCGAGCTTGTCGTACACGAACGACAAGCTGTGCGGCCGCACCATGACGTTGACCGGAATCGACACCGCCTTGACGGTCTCTTCGATAAGACCCGGTCCCGGCGTCAAGCCGCCCTCCAGCATCCCGGTGACGAGCTCGATCCGATCCGCTCCTCCTCGTTCCGCCAGCACCGCGTCCGATACGCGGGTCGCGATGATTTCCAGCTTCATCCCCGCCGCCCCCTCCTCTGTCTATCGGTCCCGCCTGCCCTTGCCGCCGCTGTTCATCTAACCGTTGTCACGACTCCGCCAGGGCGCGGTTCGCCAGATTGGTCAGCACGACATCGTCCATGGGCGGGTTGTGCAGGCCCGCACGGACATCCCGGTACATGCGCTCCAGCGGGTAGCTGCGGGAAAGGCTCAAGCCGCCGACGATCCGCATCGCCTGATCCACGATGGAGATCGCGGCGTTGGTGGCGATGTATTTGGCAAGCCCCAGCTCCGTCTTCAGCTCTGCGCGGCCTTGCTCATCGCGGTCCCAGCGGTCCGCAATCCCGTACAGGTACGAGCGGGCGGCGAGCCAGTCGGCTTCGATGAGTCCGAGCTGGCGCTTGATGTTGGGGAGCTCGGCGATCGGCACGGTCAGCGAATTCGGCTTGTGGCTGCGGGCGAATTCCAGCGCGAAGTCGCGCGCCGCCCAGGCGATGCCGATATAACAGGCCGGAATATGGAGCATCGACGCCTCCGTCGGCGCGAACGGTGCGGCCGGGGACGCCGAATCCAGGCCGACGATCGTCTCCTCGTCGGGAACGAACACATCGCTCAGCACGACGTCATGGCTTCCCGTCGACCTCATCCCGAGCGTATTCCAGGTTTCCTCGACCTGCACGCCTGGGCCTCTGTGCACGAGAAACGAGCCGACCTTGCCGCTGCCCTCGAAGCCGGCCGTCACGGTGAACCGCTCCAGAATCGGGCTCAGCGTGCTGAACGTTTTGCGACCCGTGAGGAGCCAGCCCCCGTCGGTCCGTCTCGCGGTCGTCTCCGGCCGGCCTCCCCGGGTGGGGCTGCCCGTCGCCGGCTCGCTGGCGAGCTCATTGATGACGATGCCGTCCCGGACGATATCCTGACAGAGCCGGACGAACAACGGCTCCGGCCAGGAGCGGGACAGCCTCAGCTTCATCAGCGTATGGACATGCCAGCCGACGGCCAGCGCCGTCGAGCCGTCGCCGCGGGCCAGCCGCTCCTGCGACAGCACGAGCTCGTAGGCCGATGCCTCCTCGCCTCCGTACGCCTCCGGCACGGTCAGCTTCAAGTAGCCGGATTGCTTCAAATCCTCGAAGTTTTCAAAAGGAAACGAGCCTTCCCGGTCATGCTCCGCCGCTCTGGGAGCGAACCGGGCGGCAAGCCGGTCCGCCCTCTCCGCGATCGCCGCCTCGCGTTCATTGCGGATATAGGGATCCATCGATGGTGTCATATTCTCAGCCGCCTTTCCTGCGAACTCATGAAGGATAAGATGCCCCGTCACGGTATAGGGCATGAATTATTCACATCCTAACATAGTTGCCCGATAGGGAACCAGGCTTATACCCTGACCTCTGTTCAAAAAAAAGAACTTATCTCCGAGGAAATAAGTTCTTCATGCCGCTGCCGTGTTCCTTGTCGGTTGTCGCGATGTTATCTCGCTTGAATATAACCTTCCGCCTTCAGCAGCTCGGCGATCAGCACCGCTCCGCCTGCCGCGCCGCGCAGCGTGTTATGCGAGAGGCCCACGAACTTGTAGTCGTAGACGGAATCCTCGCGCAGACGTCCCGCCGAGACGCCCATGCCGCCCTCGATGTCGCGGTCCAGCTTCGTCTGCGGACGGTTCTCTTCCTCGAAGTACGTGATGAACTGCTTCGGCGCGCTCGGGAGGCCGAGCTCCTGCGGACGTCCCTTGTAGGTTTTCCACAGCTCGAGAATCTCTTCCTTGGAAGGCTTCTTCTCGAAGGAAGCGAACACCGTCGCCATATGCCCGTCGGCTACAGGCACGCGAATGCACTGCGTAGTAATCAGCGGCGAGCTGGCCTTGACGATCTCGTCGTTCTCGATGCGGCCCCAGATGCGGAGCGGCTCCTGCTCGCTCTTCTCTTCCTCGCCGCCGATGTATGGAATCACGTTGTCGAGCATTTCCGGCCAATCCGTGAAGTTTTTGCCTGCTCCGGAAATGGCTTGGTACGTCGAGGCGACGACCGTCGTCGGCTTGAACTCGCGCAGCGCATGAAGAGCCGGCACATAGCTCTGGATGGAGCAGTTCGGCTTGACCGCGATGAAGCCGGTCTCCGTGCCGAGACGCTTGCGCTGGGCCGCGATGACTTCAATGTGCTCCGGATTGATTTCCGGAATGACCATCGGAATGTCCGGCGTCCAGCGATGCGCCGAGTTGTTGGAGATGACCGGCACGCCCGCCTTGGCGTAGGCTTCCTCCAGCGCCTGGATTTCGTTTTTCTTCATATCCACGGCGCAGAAGATGAAGTCCACCCCGGAGGCGACCTCCTCCACCTTGGACGCGTCCTGCACGACGATCCCTTTCACCGCTTCCGGAATCGGAGTCTCCAGCTTCCAGCGGCCCTGCACGGACTGCTCGTACGTCTTGCCTGCCGACCCTGCGCTTGCCGCGATTGCCGTCACCTCAAACCAAGGATGCCCATCCAGCAGCTGCACGAAGCGCTGCCCGACCATGCCCGTTCCGCCGACGATGCCGGCTTTCAGTTTTCTCTCTGCCATCCGAATTCCATTCCCCTCTGCGTATGATGAAGAAATGCCGCTCCTGCTACTACCTATTCAGGCCGCCGGCTCGATGTACCGCCTGCTGCCCTTATAGGCTGAACTTTCGGTCGTCCGATAGACAACAAAAAAATCCCACCCCCAAGACTGCGCTTCAGTCTCAGGGACGAGATTGGATTCCTCGTGGTACCACCCAGGTTCGCCGGCTTGGTCGCCCAATCGGCCTCTTCGAGTACGGCAGCGCCAAGCCATGCATGAGGCAAGATGCGTATACTCTAGCTCTGTAACAGGAGCTCCCGTCGCGCCATCCCCGCTCAAGCCGGTTCCTGCGCGCTGCTCGGAGTCTTTTTTCAATAAAGGCTTCTTTGCTCCTTTTCAGCGGACGGAGCTCTCTGGGAAAGAATCGCTTTATCTACTTCTCTCTTCATCGCATTTTGAATTGTTGCACCTATAGTAACAAATTATCCATGCCAAGGTAAATAAAAATTTAAATCCCTTTTGCGTGGGGTCATACGGCAAAGAAAAAAGCACGCCGCCAGGGCAGCGTGCCTCCTAACCGATTACTGTTCGTTCGCAGCCGCTACCTCGGCATTTTCATTCTTGCGAGGTCTTCCAGGCTTGCGCCCGCTCGTGCTGCGAGGAAGAGACGGATTCCGGGGAGATCGGGTCTGCTTGACCGTGTCAGCCTTTTCAAAATGCTCTTTAATCATCTCGATAATGCTTTCATAAGCGTGAATATTAACTTCACGTACAATCGTGGAGCTGTTTCCTTCGACAGAAAGCTGCTTTTCGAACTCAAGGCTTTTGGATTCATGGTTTTTAAGAGTTTCCAGACGATGAATCAAGCTGTCTACAGAATCGGACGAGTACAGTTTAGCCAAACCAGTCACCTCATTTTTGTTTATTCGTTTAATTATACACAAAATGATGGCTTAAATACCTTTCCTTATTAATCGAAATGATATTTATTTATTTCCTATTCCGCTTTTATTTATGATGAACAAATGTCTTTATTTGACCCCATGAAAAAAAGAGCCGCGGGAAAATTCCCGCAGCTCTAACAGGTTGCGCCAATTCGTCCTGAAGAGGGACGGCAAGGAAGCCGATCGCTTACGCAGGGGCGGATGGCTGCCTATTTTTCCATGACCGCAAAATAGTTGCCTTCGGAGTCGGCGAAATTGAACACCTTTCCGAACGGCAGCGTCACGAGCTCTCCAAGCGTCACCTTCTTGTCGGCCAGGTCGCGGTACAGTCCCTCCAGATCCTCGGAGTAGAACATCAGCGAAGGCGTGCCGAGATTGATTTCCGGCGACATCTTGGCGACAGCTTCCTTGCTGTGCAGAACGAGGCTCGTCCCGCCTTCCTTCGGAGCGACCTCGAACCATCTCATGCCTTCTCCATTTTCTTCGGCTACGACCGCAAAACCGAGCTTCTCCGTCCAGAACTCCTTGGCCTGATCCTGGTTTTGGACATACAGCATCACCTGACCGATCTTGCTGATCATCGTTTGCACGCTCCCGTATCATATTGGCTTCCGCAGCCGTTTGCCGATGGGCTTAAGATCCCCGGCTTCAACGTCCTCAATTCCACATCCAACCCGGCGTTTTCCTGCTTCTTCATAAAAAGAATAAAAAACAGCCGCTATCGGGCTGTCTTTTGGGCACCTTATTCCTTTGTACGGCATGGTTCAAAAATCCTTCTGAGCTTGCCGCCTACCACTCGCTGCCCCAGGCATTCGCGTAGGCTTCCATCATCCGCGGGGCGGTTTCCCTGACGCCGGTCATCGCCTCGGCTTCGAGCTCGTGTGCGAACCGGCGGGTTTCCGCCGGAGCGGCTTTTGTGTTCTCCGCCGCAAGCTTTGGCCGGCTGCGGTTCTCATCCAGCTTTTCCTTCGTTTTTCTCAAGCTGAATTCCGGACCAAGGACGTCGGCGAACAGCTTGCTTTCCTGCCTTCTGATCTTGCGCGCTTCTTTTCGTTCCCAGGCCGTTTCATGCAGCCGCTGCTCTTCCACGGTTTCCGGAATGACAGCCGCCACCTCGGTCGGCCTGCCGTCGTCGCCCAGCGCCACGAAGGTCAGGAAAGAGGTCGCGCATACTTTTCTTTCTCCGGTGAGCAGATCCTCGGTCACGACCCGGACGAAGATTTCCATCGACGTCTTATGGGCCCATGTTACGAAGGCGGACAAGCAGACGGCATCGCCTTTTTTGACCGGGTGCAGGAAGTCGACGGAGTCGGTGGAAGCCGTCACGACGGGACGGCGGGCATGGCGGGTAGCGGCGATCGTCGCCACGTCGTCGATGTAGGCCATCAGCTTGCCGCCGAAGATCGTCCCGTGATGGTTCGTGTCGGGCGGCAAAACGATGGAGGCTTTGATCGTATAGGAGAGGCTTGCCGGCTTCGCAGGCAAGGTTTCATTTTTTGCCATTATGCATGTACCTTCTTTCTCGATATAACCCTTGTATCCGGGCTAGACCTAAAGTGTACACGCGATAGAAGTATAGGTAAAATACATATATCGAATTGTTTTCATTCGTTTTCTCTATAGGTCAACTTCAAGAAAGGCTGGTGCCCGGAGCCGTGGATATCCGTCAATTAACGTATTTCATGGAAGTCGCGAAGCAAGGAAGCTTCACGAAAGCGGCTCAGCAGCTTCATATTACCCAGCCCTCCCTGTCCAAGATGGTCCGTCTGCTGGAGGAGGAGCTCGGCGTCGCCTTGTTCGACCGGTCCTCCAAGAAAATCGTGCTGACCGATGCGGGAGAGAGCATTCTGCGCTCCTCGCAGCAGGTCATGGAATCGCTCGACCATATGACCGCGGAGCTGGACGATGTCGTCCAGGCCAAGCGGGGAACGCTGCGTCTGGGCATCCCGCCGATGATCGGCGGACGCCTTTTTCCGTCCATTCTGGAAGGCTTCCACAGCAAATATCCTCAGATCCGCCTGCAGCTGGCGGAGCGCGGCGGCAAGCTGATCGAGGCCGGGGTCGACAGCGGCGAGCTGGATGCCGGTCTTGTCATTTTGCCGATCGGCAACGAAGAGAAGTTCCACCTGCTTCCATGCATCGAAGAGGAGCTTCATCTCGTCGTCTACCCGGAGCATTGGGCGGCTGCGCGCCCCAGCATCGGCTTGCGGGAGCTGCGTGACGAAGCCTTTATCCTGTTTCGGGACGAATTCACGCTGCATGATCTCATCCTGGACACATGCCGCCAGGCCGGTTTCGAGCCGCATATCGCCTTTGAAAGCACCCAATGGGATTTCATGGCGGAGCTGGTCGCGGCCCGGTTCGGCATCACCCTGCTGCCGAGCGGCGTGGCAGGAGCTCTGGACCCGGCCCGCTTCCGCGTCATTCCGCTCGTACAGCCGGCCGTCATGTGGCGCCTCTATATGATCTGGAAGAAGGACCGCTATCAGTCGTTTGCAGCGAGGGAATGGACGGCCTTCATGCAGAAGAGCCTGGATGGGGGCAGCGGGTAAACCTCGACGGAGCCGTGGTCCAGGCTCTCCGATTCGTCCTGGCAGATTCGGGTCTCCGAGGGGCGTGACTCATCCCCGCTTCTATTATCGGCGGCGTCTTCTGCGCAAGACAGCGGCAAGGCCGAGAGCTCCAAGGGCGGCCGCAGCCAAGATCAGTCCCGCCACCGTCAAGCTTCCTTGCGCTTGGATCAGGTTTTTCCAGGCTGTGTCTTGCGCCGCAGGCTCCGCTGCGCGTTGCAGCGGAATTTCCTTTCCCTTCAGGTAGGCGAGCGCCGCGGCCGATTCGGCGACCGGCCTGGAGGGAGCGCAGAGCGGGTTTTCCCAATGGTCTCCTTTTATTTTCAAGAAGAACAAATAGTCCTCTCCGCTTGCGCTCGGTCCATTCACAACTCCCCAGAACTTGTCTTCATCGGCGATGATTCGTTCCTCCCCGACTCCTTTGTAGCTCGTTTTCACCGTAATTCGGAGTTCATTCCGGTTAAAATGGGAGACCGATTTATCCAGATGTCCCTCTAGGATTGCATCGTAATAGATATAGGCCTCTTCCATCGACCTAGGCTCCGCGCAGGACAAGGCCTGGACTTGGGAGGGCTGCAGCGGCAGCAGAACGAACAGCATTCCGGCGAGAAGCAGAAGCGGCTTTTTCATCGATGTTTCCTCCTTCCCTTTCCTAGAATTAGGAACGTGCTCAAGGGCCGATAAGGTTGCAGCGATTGTCTGGCAGCCCGGGGGCCGCATTTTTCATGGGCATGCAAAAAAAAAAAGCGGCTGCCGGCAAGGCCTGGCAGTCGCTTTTGTTTGTAGCTGGAGGTCTATCGTTCGTTCCTGTTTGCATCCGTCCCGCTCTTGCAGAGCTCGACTTATCGATGCTGAGAATGCGCCTTGGCGAGGGAAAGACGTCAGCCTGGGCGCCTGGTGTGCCAAGGTCCGTCCTGTCCGCCTCCCGCAGCACCCGCAGGCTGCGGATTCAGTCTGCCTGCCGGAAGCCGTCCGGCAGCAGCGCCGTCAGATCGGCCATGCCGACCGCCAGATGGATGCCTTCCATCGTGCGCAGCGAGCCGGAGATGATGCCCGTCAGACGGCCCTGCTCGTCGATCAGCGGACCGCCCGACATGCCGCTGGCGATGGCCGCGTCGATCAGCACTCGGCTGCGGCCATTGACGACCGCGTCCGGGCTGCTGACGATGCCTTGCGTCACGATCGGCGTATTTTTGAGCGGGAAACCGATCGCATAGACGGCGTCTCCATGCTCCAGCTTGGCCGATCGCAAGGTGACGTACGGATACTTGCCGCCCCCCTTCCGAGCCGAGAGCTCCAGCATGGCCGCATCGGTACGCTCGTCATACCGCCCGACCTTGACAGAGGCGACGGTGCCGTCCGCCAGCACGGCCTCCAGCCGGGCCGCGCCCTTTACGACATGATACGCCGTGGCGGCAGCTCCGCCGGAGGAGAGCAGGACGCCCGTCCCGGTCGCGGACACCGTGCCGTCGGCGCTCAACGCCCGCAAATAAAAGACGGCGTCCGAAGCGAGCCTGTAGCTTTCGTCGGCGGCCAGCGGAGCCTGCTGCTCCGCCTGGATGCTGCTTGCCGCATAGGGTCCTGCCGCCAGCATGGCGCCCAGCGCCAGCGCGGCGATCCATCTTTTTTTCATGGCTTGGCCTTCCTTTCCTTGAGCGTTGGGCTGTGCGCGGACAGGCTCAGCGGCCTGCCGGCGCCTTCGGGTCCACGGCCGACATGATGTCCTTGTACGCCCAGTGGGCGGACGTCAGGTCGGCGAAGCGCGGTTGGGCATCCGTACGCTTGACGGTGCCGGCCATCCGATTGATGAGCACGACGGCCTGGGCGCGCGTCAGCGGACTGTTCGGACGGAAGCTGCCGTCCGGGAAGCCCTGGATCAGCCCTGCTTCGGTCAACGCGCCGATGTAAGGCGCAGCCCAGTGCTTGAGGGCGTCCTTCTGCTTCGGCGCGGCCGCCTGATTGACATCGAGCTTCAGCACCCTGGAGGCGATGACGGCGAATTCCGCCCGCGTAAGGCTGCGGTCGCCGCCGAAGGTGCCGTCCGGATAACCGCCGACGATGCCGGCGGAAGCGAAGAAGGCCACGAGCTGCCCGCTGCGTTCCGATTTGTCCGGGAAGGCATTGAACAGCTCTCCGGGCTCGCGGTCGAGCAGCGGCGCCAGGAATTCGATCAGCTCGTAGCGGCTCATCGCCGCGTTCGGCTTGAAGGTGCCGTCGGCATAACCGGCGGCGTACCGGATCGTGGACGCATCCTTGCGGAGGTCATAGCCGGCATTGCCGACCTCGAAGACGTACGTCAGGATGAGCTTGTCTCCCTCAATTCTGGCCTTGACTGTCATAGAGCGGGTCAGCACCAGCTCGCCTACGTAGCGCTTGCTGTTCTCCGTCGGATCGCTGCCGTCGGTCGTATAGCGGATCCACTTGCCCTCCGGCGCCGTCAGGCGCAGGATGCTGCCGCGCGGCACCCGCACGGACTCCGGCTTTTCCTCGCCTATGGCCGGCTTGCCGATGTTGGATTCCAGAGCGGGCTTCGGCTCCGGCGTTGGAGTCGGAGACGGCATCGGGCCAGGGAAGAACACGAAGCCTCCCTCCTGCTTCAGCTTCCACTCCCCGCTCAGCGCCGGGCTGTATTCCTTGCCCGCCGCGACGGCGATCGCCGTCAGCGTCGTCGTCTCCTTGAGCGTGATCGGCGAAGCGTAGACGGCGGACATCTCGCTCGGCATGCTGCCGTCCAGCGTGTAGTAGATGACGGCTCCCGGCTCGGCCGCGAGCGTGATCTCTACTTTTTCCTTGAATTCCTTGGCGCCCGAGACGACGTGCGGAGCGTCTGCGGCCTGCGGCCAGCGCAGCTCCGGCGAGTTCAGGACGATGGAGCGGGAGAAGCCTCCAAGCTCGGCCTTCAGCACGGCGGCGCCGCCGGCCGGCAGCTTGCCGGAACCGGCTTGCAGCTGCGCGAGCGAAGCGTCCGCGCTCCAGCGAAGACCTTCGGCCTGGCTGAGGCCGAAGCTGGACGTCAGGCGGTTCACCGTATCGCCTGCTGCCGGAACGGCAGCCGCGGCGGCGAGGCGCGCCAGAGTTCCTTCTGCCGGAGCCGGATAGAATCCGGCCGCCGCTCTCCAGACGCTGCCGGACAATCCGGCCGGCAGCGTGCCGGAGGTCAGCTCGGCGCCGCCGAGAGCCCCTTCCGTGCGGATGGAGCCTTCGGCATCGTAATAGGCGACGCCGCGCTTGACCATCTGCTTGTGGAACGAGGAGCCGCGGATCTCGCCGCCGGCTTCCAGCCTGCCGGCCAGGCCGCCGAAGAAGCTGCGGCCAGGCATGAGGGCTCCGTCTACGGCGGCGACAGCTTCGCCGCCTCCGACGGAGCGCTCGACGAGGCCCGCAACGCGTCCGGCGATGCCGCCCGCCCATGCCTGCTGCAGGCCGTCCGCCGTCGTCCGGCCCGTGGCCAGCGTGTCGGCGATGCGGCCCGCGTTGACGCCGGC
>Ga0194137_10001458_pt1 | contig 14461 bp, 13 predicted proteins | sample TARM_MetaG_T3_14_FD_134025 | JGI IMG/M metagenome (GOLD analysis project Ga0194137, IMG submission 134025) | Freshwater microbial communities from Pennsylvania, USA, analyzing microbe dynamics in response to fracking - TARM_MetaG_T3_14 (version 2) | ecosystem: Environmental > Aquatic >... | reverse complement strand
GCCGTTAGTGGGCAGTCCAGCCCAGGTCGATGTTCCAGCTGGCACCGGTCACCGCGCCAGCGGCATCCGACGCCAGATAAGCGACTAGCTGGGCCACTTCGGAAGGCTCGATCAGGCGTTTCACCGCCGCGTTTTTCAACATGATCTTCTCGATCACTTCCTGCTCATCCATGTTATTTAGCTTTGCCTGATCGGCAATCTGATTGTCGACCAGCGGCGTCTTGACGTAGGCCGGGCAAATGGCATTGGCCGTGATGCCCTGCTCGCCCCCTTCTAGGGCCGCCGTCTTGGTCAGACCGATCATGCCATGTTTGGCACTGATGTAGGCCGCCTTGCCAGGAGACGCCACCTGGGCATGGATAGAAGCGATATTGATGACCCGCCCCCACCCCCTCTGACGCATGTGCGGCCAGGCGGCCTGAGTCAGCAGGAAAGGCGCGGTCAACATCAGGTCGATGATTTGCCGCCACTTCTCTTCGGGGAACGACTCGATGGCCGCGACGTGCTGGATGCCAGCATTGTTCACCAGGATATCCACGCCACCAAAGCGCTTCACGGCGTCGGCAATGGCACCACGGCAGGCGTCCGGGTCGGTCAAATCGGCCTTGTAGAACGCCGCTCCGGCCTGGTCGGCCACCTCCTGACCCGCCTCGTTGAAATCCACTGCCAAGACCTGGTGGCCCTGCTCGCAAAAATGCTTGACCACAGCGGCACCGATACCACTGCTGGTACCGGTGACGACTGCAACACGGGGCGTTGACGCTTTATCTGCTGACATGCAGGCTTCCTTTTATCGATGTGTCTGAAATGAAGATATAAACACTTAAAACTATAGGTGCTGTCTCGGGCTTCTGCCTTCTGCCAAGTAAATTCAGAGAGTGGCAGATGACATCAACTGCTCCATCATACGCTGGGCAAGCCGAGACGCCTCTTGCAGACTCTCAAGCTCACTCAGGTCATCCAGAATGCAGCGCTGATAGAACTCGATACCATTCGGCAAGCGCTCGAGCGTCATGCGATAACGGCCCGATGGCAAGGAGACCACGTGAGACTCTTCCAGAGGGGCCGGCAGCATTGCCTGTTCGGGCACCACCAGCATCCATAATGCACACGGGGTGATCAGCGCGCCTACCAGCGTGCTGGCGCCGCTGATCCGCAGGTCGCTGTATTGAAAGCACAGCGCATCCACACTCAATCGCGGGTTGTAATGGGCCTCCTTTTTCAGCGCCGATAACGATGCGTCTCGGTAGCTGGTCGCCAACTCGGCCAGATAGCCATAGTCGTGGGCCTGCAAGACTTGCATGAGAGTGCTCCTGTAAATGCACGAATCGCGTGACGTCCATTGTAGGGCTTTATGGATAGCGTAGTGTGCTGCTATTGGCGAAACACGCCGGGCTACGCCAAAATGGGCGCTACTGCACAAGTCATACCTTATTCAACGGAGTCATTACCATGTTCGTGGTTATTTTTGGGCGTATGTCCTGCCCTTTTTGCGTACGCGCCAAACATCTTGCCGAACACCTGGAGAGCAACGGCAAGATCGAAGGCTATCGCTACGTCGACATGCCATCCGAAGGCGTCACCAAGGAAGATATCGCCAAAACGGCTGGCAAACCCATTCATACCGTCCCGCAGGTCTTCATCGACCAACAGCACATCGGCGGTTACACCGAGTTCGACCAGTTCGTCCGCGACAAGCAGCTGCTGGCTTCTTAGCCCGGCCTCGCCGCTTCGGGCGTTAAAACCTCCGTTAATCCGCGTTGAAACAGCGTCTACTCGCTTGCCTATACTGAGCGTTCGATGATCGTGTTCGATTCACTCAGGTCAGCAGGCGGCGAGGAATGGCGATGCAGCGCGAGGAGTTTTTACAACAGCTTTGGCTGGACTATATCCATAATCATCCGGATATCGGGGCGCTCCGACTATGGCCCATCAGCGCCAGCGCCGAATACCTGACGCTGGTGACGATCAACCACGGGCCTTTTGCCATCAATGCCCTGAGCATACCTTTGGCACGGATGGGCTATCGTTCCGTTGGCCACTATGCCATGGCAGACAAAGGGCTCCTGATTCATTTGCTGGCACCTAACGATGACAGCAGTTGGCTAGTGCTCGCCGAACTCCAGGTGGGCACGCTCTCCAAAGCTCCCAGAGAAGCACTCACCGCCTTGATACGGCAGAGCCATCCAACCGACTGCAAGGGCCACAATCTGCTGTCTCGCGGCCGCCCATGGCCCATGCCCAGCTGGACGCTCTACCAACAGCTGCATACCGCCCATCCACTGGCCGCCTGGCTGGCGGTAATGGGGCCACGGCTTCACCACGCCGGGTTCGATTGCGCCACGCTGAATGCCTCGCTGGACTCGCTGGGCCTGCAGTTGGAGCATGTCGGCCTGTACGCCCTCGATAGCCAGCAAAACGGGGTTTTCTCGGTCTCCAGCCTGCTGAATCATCGTTTCTACCCCGCCATGCCACAAAAAATCGTGTTCAGCGATGGGGACGAACACCGCCTTTGCCTCGGAGGGCTGTCGCTGACACAGCGCCATGTGGAAGACGACCACAAGCGGCTGGCGGAAATCCTGCTGCCCTTCCATGCCCGCTGCGAAATGGCGTGAGTCTCACTGACCCACGCCACTCATGTCATGCGTCGAAGGTCATTTCAGGCACATGATCGGGAACGATCAGCTTGCCAGCTGTCTTTTCGACGATCTCCTCGACGCTGACGCCGGGCGCACGCTCCTTGAGAATGAACGCTCCGTCCTTGATTTCAAGGTAAGCCAGGTCAGTCAGCACTCGATTGATGCAGCCAGCCCCGGTCAACGGCAGCGAGCATTTTTCCAGCAGTTTGGACTCACCATGCTTGGAAGCGTGGGTCATGGTACAAATGATGTTATCGGCACCCGCCACCAGGTCCATGGCACCGCCCATGCCCTTGATGAGCTTTCCCGGAATCATCCAGGACGCGATATTGCCTTCCTGGTCTACCTCGAAAGCGCCGAGCACGGTCAAATCCACGTGCCCGCCACGGATCATCGCAAAGGATTCGGCTGAAGAGAAAATGGCCGCGCCAGGTCGTGCTGTCACGGTCTGCTTGCCCGCATTGATCATGTCAGGGTCGACTTCTTCCTCGGTAGGAAAGCGCCCCATGCCCAGCAAGCCGTTTTCCGACTGCAGCATGACATCCATGCCGTCGGGGATATAGTTGGCCACCAGCGTGGGAATGCCGATTCCCAGATTCACATAGAACCCGTCCTGGAGTTCACGAGCCACTCGCTGTGCCATTTGTTCGCGTGTCAAAGCCATGGTGCCACCTCTTGTCGTTGATTAGCTGCGCACGGTGCGCTGTTCGATACGTTTCTCGAACGTGCCCTGAATGATGCGATCCACATAAATACCCGGCGTATGGATCTGACTGGGCTCCAGTTCGCCTGGCTCAACGATCTCCTCTACTTCTACGACGGTGATCTTGCCGGCAGTAGCGGCCATGGGGTTGAAATTCTGGGCGGTGTGGCGGTACATGACGTTGCCGTAACGATCGGCTTTCCACCCTTTGACGATGGCGAAGTCACCCTTGATAGCCTCTTCGAGGATATAGTGACGACCGTCGAACTCACGCACTTCCTTGCCTTCACCGATCGGCGTACCGTACCCGGTGGCTGTAAAGAACGCCGGGATGCCCGCTCCGCCTGCGCGCATCTTCTCTGCCAGCGTACCTTGCGGTGTCAGCACCACTTCGATTTCATTGTTCAGCATCTGTTGCTCGAACAATGCGTTTTCGCCTACATAGGACGCGATGATCTTGCTGATCTGACGGTCTTCGAGGAGGATACCCAGCCCAAAGCCATCGACACCACAGTTGTTGGACACCACGGTCAGGTCATTGACCGCACGGCGTTTGATTTCGGCAATCAGGTTCTCGGGAATGCCACACAGGCCAAAGCCACCTGCAATCACGGTCATGCCGCTTTCCAGGCCTTCCATTGCTTCTTCATAGGAAGATACACGCTTGTCGAATCCTGCCATTGTGTTGCCTCACGTGGTTGGTAAAACGTTATCAGATATTGTTGGTTACGTGGTTGCTGACCAGTCTGGCACAAAAGCTGCGCGCTGGATGCAGTTGCTTCGATAGAGTCAGTGTTGTGTCTGGTGATATATTTGTTAAGTTTGTTTTTCTTATCAATTTATTTTAATAACTTATAAAGAGTTCTCATGACCGTCAAGCAGCTCAGGGCCTTTCTGGCCGTGGCCCAAACACTCAGCTTTACTCAGGCATGCGAACGCCTGCATCTTTCCCAACCCGCGCTCAGCCTGGCCATCAAAGGGCTCGAAGACTCACTGGGCGGCAAGCTGCTGATTCGCAGCACGCGTAGCGTTCGTCTCACACCCGAGGGGGAGTCGCTGTTTCCGCTGGCCAAGCACCTGCTGGCCCAGTGGGACAACACCGAAGAACGCTTGCGGCAACGCTTTACCCTGCAGCTGGGACGGCTGAGCGTGGCCGCCATGCCGTCGTTTGCCTGCAACTTGCTGCCCGGCGCGCTGGTCAAGTTCCGTCAGCGCTATCCCAAGATCAACGTCACCGTGCACGATGTCATCAATGAAGAAGTGATGGACATGGTGCGCTCCAGGCAAGTCGAGCTGGGCATTGCGTTCGCCCCCGAAGGCGCTGGCAGCTTGAGCTTTACGCCACTCTTCGAAGATCAGTTCGTGGCCGTCGTCCCCCTCGACTCCCCGTTGGCCCATCGGCAAAGCCTGGATTGGCAAGAGCTGCTGCGCCACGACGTGATCACCCTACAACGCCCTTCCATGGTACGGCGCCTGCTGGAACAGGAATTAGCTATTCAAGGTATCGAACTGCCCGTCGCCTTCGAAAGCCATCAGCTGTCGACCGTGGGGCGCATGGTCGCTGCGGGTCTGGGCGTCAGCGCCGTGCCCTCCATGTGTATTCAACAAATGGACGAGCTAGGTGCCCACTGCCTGCCACTGACCGAGCCCCGCATTGCCTGTCGAGTGGGCATCTTGACCCATCAGGAGCTCTCCGTCGCGGCTCATGCGCTGCGTAACGTCCTCATCGAAAACGTTAAAACTCCCAGGCTGACGCGGCACTGACAACGCCCTTCATGGCAAAGTTATGCTGGGCAGCTCGCGCTTGTTCCATTAGCATTTGTCTTCACATGCGTAGAGTCGTCTTGGCACGCCTTCCACATCAGGGGCCTTGGCAGTTGCTTTGTGCGTAGTATCGCTTTGTGCGTAGTATCAGTAGATCAAGGACCGCGGTATGCCAATTATCAAAGGGGGTGTCAGCATCTTGCTGCTGACGCTGAACACACTGGTTTGGGGTGTGCCCCTGATTATTCTGACGCTGCTCAAAGTAATGGCACCTGGCCGAAAGGCCAAGGAGTGGTTGCTGAAAGGGCTGTGCGCGGTGGCCTTGAACTGGATAGGCGTCAACCTATGGTGGATGCGCCTATGGTTGAAGCCGCAGGTGTCCATTCAGGTGCCCGACAACCTCACGCCCGAGCAGTGGTGGCTAGTCATTTCCAATCACCGCAGTTGGACCGATATTTTCATTCTGTTCATGGCGCTCCATCGTCGCATCCCGATGCCGCGTTTTTTTCTCAAGCATCAACTGATCTGGATTCCGATTGTGGGGCTGGCTTTCTGGGCGCTGGAATTTCCTTTCATGCGACGTTTTACCCGCGAGCAGATTACCAGAAACCCAAAGCTGGCCACGATCGACAGAGAATCCACCGAGCGAATTTGCCGCCGTGCACGGCACGCCCCCATTTCGATTTTCAATTTTGTGGAAGGCACTCGCTTCACGCCGCTCAAGCGTGATGCACAGCAGAGCCCTTATCGTCACTTGTTGCGTCCCAAGGCAGGCGGCGTCGGGCAAGTACTTAGCCTGCTGGGTAACCAATTGGATGGTATCCTTGATGTCACCATCAGCTATACCAATCCAACCCCGACGTTCATGGGCTTTCTGTGTGGAAAAGAAGCCCCGATTACCCTCGAAGCCAGGCAGATTGATATCCCGGAGTGGATGCAAAATGCCAACTACCACGAAGATTCGCAGCACAAGGAACGCTTCCACGCATGGATCAATTCACTGTGGCAGGAAAAAGACGCGTTGCTGGACACTCTCAGCGACCACGACTAGGGCACTGGTTGAGCGCTTGCCTGGTCGTCAGCCTGCTGGCGGGCTGTGCCAGCTCGACCCCCGCAACCAGCCAACGCGCCCCGGCAAGCAGCAGCGCCAGCACGTTGAGCGGTGGCTGGATCGAAGTGGGCCGCGGAGACACCTTGGGGCAGTTGGCCGCTCGCGCCAATGTTCCCATCGAACGCTTGGAGCGCTTCAATCCGGGCGTCGATGCGCGACGCCTGAACGTCGGCCAACGGCTGTTGATACCCACCCAGCAGGAGCGCGCGCCCTCAGGCGGACCTTACCGCTATCAGGTACGCGCTGGTGATACCTATTCTGGCATTGCACGCCATTTCGGCACGACCACAGGAAGGATCCAGAGCGCCAACCCCGGCACCCCCGCTACCGCATTGCGGGTGGGCCAGATCATCAGCGTACCGTTGAGCGGCAGTGGCAGAGCCGTTGCAGCCAGCAGTGGCGGGTCGAGCGGCTCATCGGCAGCACCCGCGACGCCTGCGGCAACGCCCAGCGCCAGCCTGCCCGCCTCGGCACGCCGTTGGCCATGGCCGCTGGAAGATTACCGAGTCGTGCGGCGCTTTGGTGCCGATAGCCGTGGCACGCTGCAACCGATGTTGCTGGCCACCCAGGCTGGTGCCAAGGCCAAGGCCGTGGCGCCTGGAGAAGTGCGCTTTGCCGATGGCATGCGCCAGTTGGGTGAGGTGGTGATCGTACATCATGCAGACAACCTGCAAAGCGTATATGCGCTTTGCGAGCGGCTGCTGGTCAACGTCGGCCAGCAGGTCAGCACTGGCGATGCCCTGTGCGAAGTTGGCCAAAGCGCCTCGACGCAGCGCTATGATCTGCTCTTCGACCTGCGCCAGGGCGGCAAGCCCATCGACCCGCGACAGGTGTTGAGATAGAAGGTATCGAGATAGAAGGTATCGAGCAAGCCCCCGCTTTTGGGGGCTTGCACAGAAGTACCTCACCCTCGATAGTAGCCTGGTTCCACGAAAGGCATTGGCGTGACTGTCATAGGCAGCGATTTACCCCGAACCAGCGCAAACACCGTCGTGCCCGGCGCTTCCCATTGCCGTTCCACGTAGCCCATGGCCACGGGCTTGCCGACGCTGGGGCCAAACCCGCCGGAGGTTACCTGACCGATCTCCTGGCCTGACTCATCCACCAGCGCGACGCCCTCACGCACAGGGGCACGCCCTTCCCCCACCAGACCGACCCGCTTGCGGGAATGATCCTTGGCATCCACCTGATGCAGAATGATATCCGCCCCCGGGAAGCCTGCCGAGCGCTCTCCCCCATGCCGGCGCGGCTTGCCGATGGCCCAGATCAAACTGGCCTCTACCGGCGTGGTGGTCATGTCCATGTCGTGACCGTAAAGGCACAGTCCCGCCTCAAGGCGCAGGGAATCCCGTGCCCCCAGGCCAATCGCCCCCACTTCCGGTTCGGCGAGTAGCGCTTCGGCCAACGCCTGGCTCGCCTCTGCGGCCACGGAAATCTCGAAGCCATCCTCTCCGGTATAACCGCTGCGGCTGATCCACACCTCGTGACCGGCCAGGCTGAAACGACCATGTTGCATGAACGTCATGTCGCAGGCCGCGGGGCACAGGCGCTGCATGACATCACGCGCCTGGGGCCCTTGCAGCGCCAGCAAACCTCGATCCAGCACATCGATCTGGTGAGTAGAACCCAGGTTGGTGCGTAGATGAGCAATATCCTGATCCTTGCAGGCCGCATTGACCACCAGATAGAAGTGATCTCCGGCATTCACCACCATCAGGTCATCGATGATTCCGCCCTCGGTCCCGGTAAACAGGCCATAGCGCTGCTGGCCGACCTTCAGCCCCACCAGATCGGCGGGAATCAACGTCTCCAGCGCGTCTGCCACACCGTCGCCGGACACCAGAATCTGCCCCATGTGCGATACGTCAAACAGGCCGCACTGCTGGCGCGTATGCTCGTGCTCCTTTTTCACCCCCAACGGGTACTGTACGGGCATCTCGTAGCCCGCAAAGGGCACCATTTTCGCGCCTAGCTGGGTGTGCAGTGAATGCAGCGGCGTACGTTTAAGTTCGGTCATGGGTTTCCTCAATGGTCAAAAGAGAAACGGGAAGCCTTAAAGGCTTCCCGGCTCTGATGGATCTTATCTTCCCGCCTGTGAAAGGCGCTTATTTATCGTGATCCAGGGCTTCACCCGGCAGGATGTCCTTACCCGCAAAATAATCCCGAGTGAGTTTAAACACAACCGGCGACAGCAGCGCCAGCGCAATCAGGTTGGGAATGGCCATCATCGCGTTGAAGGTATCGGCCATCAGCCAGATGAAGCCCAGCTGCGCGATGGCACCCAGCGGGATGGCCAAGACGAACAGCACGCGGTACAGCATGATGGAGCGCGTGCCAAACAGGAACTGGCAGCACTTCTCGCCGTAGAACGACCAGCCCAGAATGGTGGTAAAGGCAAAGATGGCCAGCGCCACGGCCACGATCTGATTACCAAAGCCCGGCAAGGCCGCATCGAAGGAGAGCGCGGTCAGAGAGGCCCCTGCTTCGCCATCGATCCATACCGTAGAAGTCAGAATGACCAGCGCGGTGATGGTACAGACGATGATCGTGTCGATGAACGTACCCAGCATGGCGATCAAGCCCTGACGAACCGGGTTGCGGGTCTGTGCCGCCGCATGGGCGATGGGCGCACTACCGAGGCCCGCTTCGTTGGAGAAGATGCCCCGCGCCACGCCAAAACGAATGGCCGCCATGACGGCAGCACCGGCAAAGCCACCGGCAGCGGCAATCGGGTTGAAAGCATAGTAGAAAATCAGCCCAAAAGCCTCGCCAATTTGTCCGGCATTGACGATCAGTACCAGCAGCCCGGCGGCGACATAGGCAATCCCCATGATCGGCACCAGCTTGCCTGCCACCTTGGCAATACGCTTGATACCACCAAGAATCACCGCCCCGGCCAGTACCATGATGATCACCCCCGTCAGCCAATGGGGAACGCCAAAGGTGGCATCCATGGCATCCGCCACCGAGTTGGACTGCACGGTATTACCAATGCCAAAGGCAGCCACGGCACCAAAGAATGAAAACAGGCCGCCCAGCCATAGCCACTTCTTGCCCAGGCCGTTCTTGATATAGAACATCGGCCCACCAATGTGGTGACCGGTGCTGTCGGTTTCACGGTAACGCACCGCCAGAACCGCCTCGGCGAATTTCGTCGCCATGCCCACTAACGCAGTAATCCACATCCAGAAAACCGCACCTGGGCCACCCAGCGCGATGGCCGTCGCGACACCGGCAATGTTACCGGTGCCAATGGTGGCAGAGAGCGCTGTCATCAGCGCATTGAAAGGCGAAATCTCGCCTTCATCGCTGGCTTTCGAAGCGCTCTTGTCGGCAGGTTTTACATCGCGGCCTTGCCACATTAGCTTGAAACCCATGCCGAGCTTGCGTATCGGCATCAGTTTCAAGCCAATTTGCAGGTAGATACCCACCCCCAGCAGCAACACCAGCATCAACGGCCCCCACACCACGCCGTTAATTGCGCCCAATAGGCTCGTCAACATTTCCACACGACTCTCCTTAACCGAAGGATTAGTAAATTTATTATAAAGGTCCTGTCGCTCTCCCACCCATGACGCTCACGGAAGAACACCCTCACGCATGCCTACCATAGCGCTGACTGCACGCTGGAAAAACGCAAGATTGGCATGTTTTATACCATTTTACTGGTGTACATCCATGGTCATGTCGCCAAAAGGCAGAAAAAGCCTCTTTTTTTTGGAAAACCAGCCTGCCTTGCCATGCCGTGAATGACATGCGTTTTTTTCTCATTTTGACACTCAAGAGAAACTTGTTTCCAATCGGAAACAAGGTACCATACGCTCATGGCACGCCAGACAGCCCGTGCCCAACAGTCGCCAAGCTGAACGACAAACGCTAGTATGCTGTCGTTCACTCCACTGTTTAACAAGGGAACCTTCATGAGCAATCTTCCAGCTAATTTGCGCTACGCTGCCAGCCACGAATGGGTACTGGATCATCAGGACGGTACCGTTACCGTCGGCATTACCGACCACGCCCAACAAGCGCTCGGCGATGTGGTCTTCGTCGAGCTGCCGGAGGTCGGTCAGAGCCTCAGCAAGGGCAAAGAGTTTGGCGTGATCGAATCGGTCAAGGCTGCTTCTGATCTCTACTCGCCGGTGGATGGCGAAGTGATCGAGGTCAATGAAGCGCTGGAAGATGCGCCTGAAACGGTCAATGAAGCCCCTTACGAAGGTGGCTGGATCATGAAGGTACGCGTTGACGGTCAGGCCCTGGAAGGCCTGCTGGATGCCGATGCCTACCAGGCGTCGCTCAGCACCGACGATTGATTCTGCTTCACCCGAACGCCTGCCTCCGTGCAGGCGTTCACGTTAACACCCTGATGCATCACGCGGCAGCACAACCTCCCACGGGTTGTACGAGCGGCACCACAACCACGCAGAACAGGCTGCCCTGAGCCCCCACGGTTTACTCATCACGTTCGGAACCTTCCCATGCCTTTTGAAACACGCCGTTTGGCCGAACTGGCCGACCACGATGCTTTTATCAAACGCCATAACGGGCCTAGCCCCGACGATGTCGCCATCATGCTAAAAGCGCTCGATTTGCAGCGTATGGAAGATCTGATCGAGCAGACCGTGCCAAGCGATATTCGCTTGGGCCGCGAACTGGCACTGGACGCCCCCCGCAGTGAAGCAGAAGCCCTGGATTACCTGAGCCAGCTGGCACGCCAGAACCGCGTGGCCAAAAGCTACATTGGCCAGGGTTATTACAACACTCATATGCCCGCCGTGATCCAGCGTAACGTGCTGGAAAACCCAGGCTGGTACACCGCCTACACGCCTTACCAGCCCGAGATTTCTCAGGGGCGCCTGGAAGGTCTGCTGAATTTCCAGCAGGTGGTCATGGATCTCACCGGCATGGAACTTGCCAACGCTTCCCTGCTGGATGAGGCCACCGCCGCCGCCGAGGCCATGGCGCTGTGCAAACGCGGCAACAAGAAGAGCAAGTCCAACACCTTTTTCGTGGCCGAAGACGTCTTCCCGCAAACCCTGGACGTCATCAGGACCCGCGCGGAATTCTTTGGCTTCGAACTGAAGATTGCACCGGCGGAGCAACTGGCAGACGAGGAGGTGTTCGGCGCGCTGGTTCAGTACCCGTCCGCCAGCGGCAACATCACCGACCTCGCCCCGCTGCTCGCCAAAGCCAACCAGAACGGCATCATGACCTGTGTCGCCACGGATCTGCTGAGCCTGGTACTGCTGAAAGAGCCCGGTATCTTTGGTGCCGACATCGTGGTGGGCAGTTCGCAGCGCTTTGGCGTGCCCATGGGCTTCGGTGGCCCTCACGCGGCGTTTTTTGCCACCTCCGACAAGCTCAAGCGTTCCATTCCGGGCCGCATCATCGGCGTTTCAAAAGACAGCCGCGGCAAGACCGCGCTGCGCATGGCCATGCAGACCCGCGAACAGCACATTCGTCGCGAGAAGGCCACTTCCAACATTTGTACCGCCCAGGCGCTGCTGGCCAACATTGCCGGTTTCTATGCCACTTATCACGGTGCCGAGGGGCTGCGCAAAATCGCTGGCCGCGTTCACCGTCTGACCACGCTGCTGGCCACCGGCCTGCAACAGGCGGGTGTGCAGCTGGCCAACGATAGCTGGTTCGATACGCTGCGCCTTACCCAGGTCGATGCAGGCAAGATTCATGGCCGCGCCATGACCCATGACATCAACCTGCACTATTTCGCCAATGGCGATGTCGGCATCAGCCTCGATGAAACCACGACGGCCCATGACGTCGCGACCCTGTTCGATGTCCTGCTCGGCGATGAGCACGGTCTTTCCGTCGCCGCCCTCGACGAGCAAGTGGTGGAAGGCAAGCTGGCAGGCATTCCGGCAGAGTACCAGCGGGAAAGCGACTTCCTGAGCCATCCGACGTTCACGCGCTACCGCAGCGAAACCGAAATGCTGCGCTACCTGAAACGCCTGGAGAACAAGGACCTCTCCCTGGCCCATGCCATGATTCCGCTGGGCTCATGCACCATGAAGCTCAACGCCACCAGCGAGATGATTCCGGTCTCTTGGCCTGCCTTCGCGCATCTGCACCCCTTTGCGCCTCGCGACCAGGTGGCGGGCTATCATCAGATGATCGACGAGCTGGCCGCTTTCCTGGTGGAAGTGACCGGCTATGACCATATCTCCATGCAGCCCAACTCTGGCGCTCAGGGCGAATATGCCGGCCTGCTGGCCATTCGCCGCTACCAGGCCGCCCAAGGGGAAGCCCACCGGGATGTGTGCCTGATTCCCAGCTCTGCCCACGGCACCAACCCGGCATCTGCCGCCATGCTGAGCATGGAGGTGGTGGTGGTCGAGTGCGACGCCAACGGCAACATCGACCTGACCGACCTGACCCAGAAGGCCGAGCAGTTCAGCGAGCGGCTCTCGGCGGTGATGATCACCTACCCGTCTACCCACGGCGTGTTCGAGTCCCACGTTCGTCAGGTGTGCGAGGTGATTCACCGGCACGGTGGCCAGGTCTACGTGGACGGTGCCAACATGAACGCCCAGGTGGGGCTGACACGCCCAGGCGACTTCGGCGGGGATGTATCGCACCTCAACCTGCACAAGACCTTCTGCATTCCTCACGGGGGTGGCGGTCCGGGCATGGGCCCCATTGGCGTCAAGGCGCATCTGGCTCCTTACGTTTCCAACCACGTGGTCACGCCCATCGATGGCGTACAGCCCGGTGGCGCAGTCTCTGCTGCCGCCTTTGGCAGCGCCTCGATCCTGCCCATCTCCTGGGCGTACATCAAAATGATGGGCGCGCGGGGGCTGCGCGAGGCAACGGAGATCGCCATTCTCAACGCCAACTACATCGCCAAACGGCTGGCGCCGTCCTACCCGATTCTCTATCGCGGTCAGAACGGCTATGTGGCCCACGAGTGCATCATCGACATCCGCCCGCTCAAGAGCGCCTCGGGTATCAGTGAAGAAGATATCGCCAAGCGACTGATGGACTATGGCTTCCATGCGCCGACCATGTCGTTCCCGGTACCCGGCACGCTGATGATCGAGCCTACCGAGTCCGAATCACTCTACGAGATCGACCGCTTCTGCGACGCGATGATTGCCATTCGTGAAGAGATCGCGCGCGTCGAGAATGGAGAGTGGCCGCTGGACAACAACCCGCTGGTCAATGCGCCGCATACCCAGGCCGACGTCATGGACAGCGACTGGCAGCGCCCCTATGACCGCCAGCTAGGGGCTTTCCCCAGCGAAGCCGTCGCCGCCGCCAAGTACTGGCCGTCGGTCAACCGAGTGGATAACGTCTTTGGTGATCGCCAACTGGTGTGCTCGTGCCCCAGCATTGACGAATACCGCCGCTAGGCAAGCCCCCCTCACACGCCTCTGGGGCCCTGTTCAGGGTTCCAGAGGCGTCGTTTCTTGTAGCCGCTGGTCATGGAAGCCCTTGAGCAGCTTCTCGTAACGCTTGGGCAACACGGAATCCTTGCGCCGCAGCAGATAGAGCACTTCGTGAATGACCTGCGACAGTGGCAGCGGCTTCACCTGGCGCTGCCAGGGAGAAGTTTCCAATACCAGCCGTGACACGACGGTAAAGCCGAGCCCCCGGGCCACGGCGTCCAGCACCATGCTGACTTCGTTGGTAAACCCCTGATGGCGAAAATGCGTCATGGAGCGAAACTCGTCGGGGAAGTTGGCCCGTAGCAGCGCGTTGGCGTGATTGATGCCATCGTAGTAATTGATGAAGCCCAACCCCATCAGTTCGGCCAGGGTACTGCCCGCGAAGTCGGCGGGTACCACCAGACACAAGGGCTCCTTGTGCCAGACGGTGCAGGCAAGCTCGGTATGATTGAGCTGCTCGGTGACGATGCCGATATCGTAACGCCCTTCCAACAGGTCGTTGACGATTTCATGATTGAAGGCAAAGCTGTAGTTGACGGTCAGGCTGGGGTGCATCTGCTGCTGCCCCAGGATGTAGGGGTAGAACATCAGCCCGACGCTGCCTGGGGAGGCAATGCGGCACTCGCCGCTGTCCAGCGAATCATCGTCCAGACCATGCCTGAACTGCTCATGTTCGGCGAACAGCTTCAACGCATAGTCGTAAGCGCGACGACCAGACTCGGTCAGCGTAAAACTGCGCCCGTGACGCTCGATCAGCGCTTTATCCAGATAGGTTTCCAGCTTTCTGACGTGCTGGCTGACGCCCGGCTGCGTCATCTCCAGGCGTCGCGCGGTGCGCGTG
>Ga0194137_10001456_pt1 | contig 14462 bp, 16 predicted proteins | sample TARM_MetaG_T3_14_FD_134025 | JGI IMG/M metagenome (GOLD analysis project Ga0194137, IMG submission 134025) | Freshwater microbial communities from Pennsylvania, USA, analyzing microbe dynamics in response to fracking - TARM_MetaG_T3_14 (version 2) | ecosystem: Environmental > Aquatic >... | reverse complement strand
GTGAACGCGCCGCGGTTTCAACCGCAACCCGCCTTTGCCTCAAAGGCATCTTCGAAAACATTACTCTCGACTGACATGAAAATTACTCATTCCATCCACAAGGATCTGCTCACCCGCGCCGTCAAGGTCGTGGTCGTGGGCGCCGGCGGTACCGGCTCGGCATTGCTGCCGCGCCTGATGCAATTGCACTCGGCGATGCTGGCTTTGGGTCACCCGGGCGGCCTCGATGTCACGGTCTATGACAGCGATACGGTGTCGGAATCGAATATCGGCCGGCAGGGCTTCCTGCCGTCGGATATCGGGCTCAACAAGGCAACCGTACTGGTGAACCGGCTCAATATGTGCTGGGGCACGCAATGGCACGCCATACCGGCGCGGATCAATAAATCGGACCGGCTGTTCCCCGACATCATCATTGGCTGCGTCGACACCCGTAAGGCCAGGGCCGCGATCAAGGGCTGCGTAGCCAGCAGTCGCGCCTACTGGCTCGATTGCGGCAATGCGCTCGATTCCGGGCAAGTCGTCCTGGGCGAACTCGGTAGCGAAGCGCTGATGAAAAAGCAGGAACGGCTGCCCACGGTAGCCGACCTGTTTCCGGAGATGGTCGATCCATCGCTCGATGCCACTGATGACGCGCCCAGCTGCTCGGTTGCTGACGCACTCCGCAAGCAGAGCCTGGTCATCAACATGGCCATGGCGACAGAAGCCTTCAACCTGCTATGGACGTTGTTCAGAACAGGCTCCGTCAACTATTCGGGCAAGTTCATCAATCTCAAGTCAGGCACAGCCGCGCCGATCCGCATGGATACGGACGTCTGGGCTCGAATGGGGTACGTAGCACCTGTACCGAAGAAGCGGCGCAGTAAAGCGCTGGCATAAGTCACCCATCAGGTCCCTCCGGGGATCTGATGGCGCTTTGCAGGAACGTCGGGATAGAACCAATGGTTGCTTCCCACGCGGCAATCCATTATTCTTGCTTCACGCCGCCCTGCGGCAAGTAACTTCCATTTTCTCTTCGAGAACGAATCAGCTGCTTCTCAATGCCGAACTGCATTGATGAGCATTGCTCACAGGTTTTCTACGCCGGCCTCCGGCATTCATCCATACAGCACTACCATCTCGTGCTGCCTTGCCATGTCACCCGTTGGGGATTCATTCCCGATCGGGACTGGATTCTCGACATTCTCGGAGAGAATCCATGAAAACCATTAACGCCACCGTATTGCCTAATCGTTTTGACGCTCGCTTGCTGGCCGACCGTCGTGATTACCCAACCCTCGACACCGGACGCATCAAGCGTCATAGCCGCCGTCAGGAGCGTCTTCACGCTAAAAACACCCTCCACAATGAAGTGGTGGACATCATGGGCGAGTTTGAGAGGAACCGTCGTGTGATGTCACCAGTCCGGCTGGCGCCGGCACCGGCTCGCGCGCCACTGGAGATTGCAACTGTCAATCCGACGTTCGTAAAACCGGTCGTGATCCCGTTCCCGACCCGTGCAATCACCGTAATCCGGAAACGTCCGTTTCAGCGCATGTCAGTAGAGACGCTGCTGCTTGCCGCCTGAACGACTCTTCCGCGCTTGCTCGCTCTATTCCCATCCGGGGGTAGAGCGGGTTTCCTACGGCTCATGAATGGCGCTGTCATCCATTAGCTGTTCCCCTTTTCCTACGCCGATTCTCGGCACCTTATCAAAACTGAAATCAACCCGATGCGGTGCTCCGCATTGGGGCCCGCATCTTCTACCAAACAGGAGATGTATGAAACTTCGAAACGTCAATCCGGCAAGCCTGGTCGATCGCACCATCATCTATCGCGGGCAATTCTGGGAGGTCGCTGATGTCACCGACGCCCACGTTTTGCTAAAAAAATCGTGGTCAAACCAGACTGGGCGCCTGCGCGTCGACCAGCTTGCCGAATGCAGCCTCTATCCGTCACGCGAGGAGGTGGAAAAGCGCTACCCGTTCCTGATCCGCGCACTACGACAAGCCTGCATTCTCACCACGTCTGAAGCCATCGGCGCCGTGCACGGCTATCTGACAACGGGCCCGTTGTTCATGGGTTCCGAGGCGGTCGCCCACGTGGGTGGCGCCCGGCGGGCGGTCGAGCATGCACTTCGTTGCCGATACTTCGTGCGGCAGCTGTTCCTGCAGCCGGCCTAATCACCTCTCGCACATTACTGCCACCAATCCCGGCCGCTCAGCGGATCCGGCGAAACCATCACGTGCTGCCCTTCGGGGCGGCGCATTTTGAGGACATTAATGCAAACAAATACGACCAACGCGGCATCGACCGCGGATTTCTTTCGCGCCTCGGTCACTGTAGGCAGGCTCGCGTTCCAGGCATTTGGCATGACGGAAGAAGCGGCGCTGAAAACCTTACATGAAGGCTTGGCCCGCCATGGGATGCAATATTCTCTGCCCGCCGACTGGCTGGCGCAGGCAGAGGTGGTCTGCGAACCCCTTTCCTTTGGCATTGTGTATCGGGCTGGCTCGGCAATTCCGCAAGAGGTAGTTCCCATTGCAGAAATTCCTAGGTACCAGAGGGAATTCCCCGACTACGGTGAACTCGACATTGCGCTACCACCCGGCTTTACCGATGAATCGTGGCATAACGACGCAATGCCGTCATTCGCGAAGGAACTGCCGAACGGGTATTTCCTGAAACTGTGGATCGACTATGCGGATCAGTCAAAGAGCGAAGTTCCGATGACGTCTCGGTTCTCCCTGGGGCTGTATAACCAGGACATGGAACACATCACGGACCTCAAGTACGTCGATGACATTGCTGATATCACCAACTTCGTCGCTTCGTACCAGCCGAAGCCGACGCCAGCGCAGTTCATCCGGGATTGTTCTCGCATGAGCCGACAGGAACTCAACGACTGGTATCTGCAGAATGTCGGATACCGACCGGATGACGAGGCCTCCGACAGTGACGATGACCTTTGTGTTGGCGTCGCGCAGATGATGTTCTTGCATGCTGGAGGTACTGAAGTCGAATGGCAACATATCGACGAACATCATCTACTGAACTGGGCGCGGCGGGAAGACGAACACAAGAAGCTGGCGGAACGCCGCTATCGCTGCGAATGGCCTGAAGGCTATGGCGGGGCGAAACCGGAGGAAGTGGACCTTAGCTTCTTCACCGGTAGCCTTGGCTACAGTAGCGAAGACAAGTATCGCATCACACAACTGGCGGTGTGCGAGTCTGCCAGCTTTTCTGACATTGTCAGCGTTCATATCGTGACGCGAACCCGATAGACCGAACCGCTTCCTTCGACCCCCATGAACGGGTCGAAGGGGAGTTCGTACAATTCAAAGGAGGCTCTATTGAGTTTCAAGGAAGCTAGTATGCTCTGCGGTGAGTTTGACCTCTTTGGCGATCAGGTTGGGACCCCAGCGGAAACCGGCCGAGCGGTCATCGAAGCGGAGCAGCATCCGCTTTATAAGAAGCGGATGATTGAAGTGATATCCGATGAAGTCGTGACGGCCGCACTCCACGCAGACGCCACTGCACGGAAGGTAATGCAGAAAAATCTGCATCCCAAGGAAGGCCAGATCGTTGGCTGCAGACTGAACCTGAACATCCAGAAAAGCCAAGGGGTAGCGGTAATGACCGTCCACCAGGGCAATAGCTCCGATGGCTACACACGCAACAAGGGGTTATACAACGGGGCGGCGCTTTGCTACCTCAAGGTGGTAACCATGCGCGACGTTTACTTCAATGTGCAGCAATCCGGCAGAGAGAAGATCGCCTCCGGAAGCGTTAGCAAGTTTCCGATGGCCTCGGCCGATGGAGCATTTGCTGACTGTAGTGCAAATTTCGATGGCATTGAGATCTCGTTCAACCCTAAGAACGTTAGGCTTTTCTGCGATACGCAGATGCGGCCAGTTCGTTATGCGGAGGAGGTTACGTGCTATGCAAATCGACTATATGCGAGAGGAAGGATTGAGTACTACACCATCACAAATGCTCCACCCAAAGGTGGTGATGCAGATTGTGCGCTTTGCTTCTAAGCGAAGCGGAGAAGTTTGTTGATCCTTTTATGAGTGGCCCGCTTCGGCGGGTCATTTTTCTTGAAAACGAGGATCATTTCCTTTGACCAATGGGAAAATGCTCATCCAGATGGATCGTTGGATACGCCGCAATTGAAAGGGAGAATTCGGATTGTTGTAGCGCACTTGTTGACCGCTGCAACTGTGTTTTACTATGGCAGTGATGACGAACCGTCGCCGCTTTCATTAACCCACGGCACGCTCTATAGGGGGTAGTACGGGTTTGCTTGAATACAATAAATCAGTGGGCGTCACTGCGAAACTATCGGTATCGGCTGCGGGTGCCGCCGCGCTTGCCACCGTAACATTCCTGCTTTACCTGGCCAGTGAAACTGTGAACCAGTCCAGTTTCTACGTCGGTACCGCAGGCGCTGTCGCCGCAATCTATTTTGTAGCCAGCTTGGGATTACTGATGCTCGGGACAATTTTGACGGTCGCTGAACGCTTTATATCATTAAGAGAAAGCAAGGACAGTGCAAGTAGTTTAAAAAGCTGGAAGATCAATCTTGTCTCCTTCCTTTTGGGAAATATTATTGCCTCGATAATTACGCATATCCGCTTCGCTTGAGATTCGGAAATTAAGCTAGAAGAAACCAATACACTCATTCGGCCCTCACTAGATTATCTATTGGAGGGCCGATTGCGATATGTGTGAATTGGTCGTATCGTATTTTGTGGTGGCGCACCGCTCCTCACCAACGTAAGCGTACGGTCTGCGCCGTGTTGACGGAACCTCGTTTTTAACGCGCTCGGTTCACTGGTGCGATGCGTCAGTGTGCAGCTTGGAGCTAAGCAGGGCAGCAAAAGTTGTTTGACAAGTCGTGTCTTTCTCCCTTCTCCCGCAAGCGGGGCACAGGCAGGGTTTCGCAAGCCCTGGTTTGCGCTGCCGTAGCCGACTTGGCTTGCAAGCTAGGTCGTGGGGCGCGGAGCGAGGGCCGGGAATGAGGGGCATTGTCAAGACCGCTCTTGGTCACAATCCCCCTTACCCCCAACCCTCACCCGCCTGCGGGAGAGGGAGCGAAATACAAATGCACCGGTCTTGTCGAAGAATTTCTGCGCACTTGCTTAGACCGTCCCGGCTTAGCAATGCGCCTATGAATGAGGTACGCCACAATCGCTCCTCCATCTCCAAAACTGACAAGGTAAGATTTTGCATCAACCCAGGAATGCACGTCCTGTAGATAAGCAACAATAGCCCCAACTCCCATTCCTGCAAAAACGAAAAGATAGATCGCAAGTCCGTAGAGGCGAGCATCGCTTCCCTTTTCTATCGGATCACTTTCGTTCATGGTGCTTCTCATCGCTGAGTTATCGATCATACGCATCCCGATTGCACCCTGTGCTTCCCCGCTCCATCTGGTACGTGCCATCAGACTGCCCCTTGCCGTCTCGTCACGGCGTTAGATGTGATTATGACATCGAATGTTTCAATAACGGGGCCCTCCAGCGTACCTGTGACTTTCCGAAATAGATGCGACGTTTCGGAAATTTCTGCACTATGGCCAGTGAGGTAGCGAGGTCCACCGCTTCTTGCTGAATCAGATTAGCCCTGATAGGCTTCCGCTTTCGGCCATTACCCGCCATTGGATAGCGTTCCAAAGCACCGGCAAGCAGGCATTTGCAAATGCCTCAAAAGTTTTTGCATAACAATAAAAACAGCAGTTCTGCGCCAGAAAGAAGTATTTCACTTGCAGAAAGCCAACATCTGGTGGTCAATTCTTACTGGATGGCTCATCCCGTATTAGCAGGGTCCGTATAATTAGGACCATGTTGGACAAACGCTATTCAAAACAACAACTTGGTTGCAACTTGCTCCGGTGCTTATCAGCCTATGCCGTGCATATCAGCAGTGCATGCCATTGAAATCACAGTTAGGCCGCTATGACCTGGTCAAGAGATGAAAAAATGAAGAGCTTGCTCCGCGAAAGATTTCAGGCGTTCCTAGTGCTTTGGGGTATTTATCTTGCTCTCATCTCGGTTTTTGTCATTTTCTCAGTATTTTTTCTGGCTCCTGTCTTTACCTATATTCGCATCGGCGAGGTGGTTATACTGCCCGACGCTGCCTTTGGTATCAAACTAGTAAAGGCCACGGTTTACAGTTCTTTTGTGTTGGCACTGTTAATGGTTATTTATAATGAATTGACGGGTCGCAGGGGTCAACAGTAAATGAAAACGTCCATTGTTGGATGCACTTGCGCGAATAATCATGGTGTGAAATTGGAGCGACAGGTGCCTAACATGTGCATGAACACCGACCGCCTCGCGGCCGGTTATCCGAAACGTTAGGCATCAGACCACTTTTGCGATGAAACGCTACACACAAACCTTTCTTGCAGCATTGGCTACGGGCGCAATCCTTTTATCTGTGACGCCAGCGCACGCGAGCACCCTAGTGGCGTCTGAAAGGTTGATTGACGGCTTGCGCAACGGTATCCCCCAGGATGTGTACGTTACGTTGGATTCCGATGCTATCAATAGTGATCTGGCGAAGATGAGAGCGGCGAGGGGACTGCTTCATGACGACCGGCAGATCGTTGAAGAATCGTGTCGCCGATATGCACAAATGAAGAAAAGGCTATTCGGAAGGCGCGGAATGGAATCGGTACACATCATTCTGGACTTCGAATGTTTGGCAACTGTGAAGGTTCGAATTTTTGACTTGGCGGGCCTGGCTTTGTTACTAAGGCAACCCATGGTGACAAATCTTTCTGAGCCTTTTCAAGTCACGACCACGGGTTGATGAAGGATCATATGCCTAACATCGACATGAACTCTGGCCGCCTCGCGGCCGGTTATACGGAACGTTAAAACTCATATGTCGCGCAACCAACTTATTGTTCAGTTACCCTGTCCGGAAAGTGCCGATTTTGACTCGCTTATCCGCATTGAGGATACGCTGATCCAGGCCTTCTCTCAAAATGACTATGCTGTTGTCGACGGTCACGATATAGGAAACGGTAAGTTCAATATTTTTATTTACCCCAAAGGTCCGTGGGAGCCAGTGATAGAGCGCGCGTACGCCTTCCTCAAGCTACGCGGTGTTTTGAATGAAGCGTTGATAGTCAAAAGAATGAAAGCGAGTGAAAAGTATGTTGTCGTCTGGCCAAAACATTTTTCCGGACCGTTCGAGCTTTAACTTGATGTTCGACACCGACGCTTTTCAGCGCTGGTCAACGCGGCGTTAAAGGCTGGGTTCCGTCAACACGGCACAGATCGGACGCTTACGACCGTCCTATTCCTGTTGCTTTGCTCATTGCATCTATTACCGTTCTATCTGGATATGACTGATGCGGTGGCGCCGTTATGGGCTGCATCAATGTACTTACCGCTAATGGGCTTGAGGGCATTTGGAATGCCTGTGTTTTGGATAGCGAATCAGGCGGATGGCAATCTCCCTCCCTTATTGGATGGAGCATCCTCATCTTGTTCTGGTCCAGCGTATGGTGGAGTGTGGCCGGACTCGCGGTAAAGTTTGCGCGTAAGCTAAAGCACGGCAACTAAAACCGCGCAAATGCACCATCGGCGGTACTCGCTATACCGAGCCGGTTGAATCAATCGTTTGCGTGCCAGCGCTTATGCGTATTAGCCGCTGGCGGTAAATGCCCCACACGGTCTCAACACCGTCGATGTTGCCGACCAAGGCCCAGCCCGTACCAATCTTGCGTGGATCGACTTGTATCCCTAGCTCGATCCCTACCTGCTGTGCCCATTGCTTAGCTGCGCCTTGTCCTTTGAAAAGCTCGTTGCCTTCGAAGATGACAGTGCCGTCGAAAACAGGTTTTGTAAAAACGCTGTACCTGTTCACCTTGCCGGAAGCGTCCGGAAGTCAAGCCAAACGCTGCGCAGCACTGAGTTGCGGCAATGAACAGTAAAGAGGCGCGTTAAACCCGCAACCTCGTGCGGTTTGGCGATTCTTACGTTCATGAGTATCGACCTGTCGCAACCAGCGCCACGGGTGCGCACCGTGGAAGAAGCCCAAGCGCTCATTGACGCGTTGTGGCTAATGTTGCGTACGCAAGCGCAACAGCTACAGGAGCGGGACCAGCAGATCGCCACCCTGACCGAACGTGTGCAAGCCCTGGAAGAGCGACTGCGCACCAATTCCCGCAATTCCTCCACACCGCCTTCGGCCGATCCACATCGGCCTTCTGCCGGCAAATCGCCGTCGGGCAAGAAACGTGGTGCCCAGCCCGGTCATTCCGACAAGGCGCGTACCTTGCTGCCGGCCGAACGGATCACGCACGTACACGATTGCGTGCCGGGTCCGTGTCCTGCTTGTGGCGGCACCGTGCGCATTACCGGCTTGTGTGCACGGCATCAAGTGCTTGACCTGCCGCCGATTGCGCCCACCGTGACCGAGTACCGGCTCCTGGCCGGTGCCTGCTGCAGGTGCGGCCAAGCCTGTGAAGCCAGCTTGCCACCCGGCGTTTCCCGTCGCGTCACCGGTCCGCGCCTGCTGGCGGCCATTGGCACGCTCACCGGCAGCTATCATTTGAGCAAGCGGCAAGTGCAAGGGCTACTGACCGATCTGTTTGGTATTGAGCTGTCGGTAGGCGCCATCAGCGAAGGCGAAGCCGAAATCGGCGCCGCACTGGAGGGTGTTGTGCAACAAGCGCACGCCCACGTGCAGCAAGCCGGCGTCGTGCATGCCGACGAGACGGGTCACAAGGAGCGCGGCTGCCGGCACTGGCTATGGTTAGTCGTGGCCGACACCGTGGCGGTGTTCCAGGCTGCGGCCACGCGCAGTACGCAAGCGGCCAAGGCAACACTGGGCGAGCGCTTTGCCGGCATTCTGGTATCGGACCGTTATGGCGCCTATGCCTGGGTCGAAGCACCGCGCCGGCAACTCTGTTGGGCGCACCTGCTGCGCGACTTCACGAAGATGGCTGAGCGCAGCGGCGGGCCCGGACGCATCGGCGATGACCTGGTCGCCTGCACGCAGCGCATGTTCCGTTTCTGGCATTGGGCAAGGGACGGCACTTTGAGCCACAGCATGTTCGCTTGCCACATGCGGTTCTTACGCTATCGGATCGAGGCATTGCTGCAACAAGGCGCACAGGGTCGGCATGCTGAGACGGCGCGAACCTGTCGACACATTCTGCGTTGGCGCCAGGCGCTATGGACCTTCGTGGATATGCCGGGCGTGGAGCCAACCAACAACACAGCCGAACGAGCGCTGCGCAGCTTTGTTCTATGGCGCAAGATGAGCGGTGGGTCTCAGTCTGCGCGTGGTTCCCGCTATATCGAGCGCATCATGACCGTCATTGGCAGTTGCAAACTGCTAGGGCGCAATCCGCTCACCTTCCTCACTCAGGTCATTCAGGCGCATTGGGGCGACGGCATCGCTCCATCCTTAATCCCAGACAGCAGCGTAGCAAGGTGAACGGCTACAAAACGCTCATTGTTGATTCCTCTAATGCTCTCGTGTCGCTCAACTAGCCTAGCCACGGCGGGCTTCAGTAAGCTGGCGAAGTTCTTTCATGAATAGATCGGCAGCCACATTCGCCGGCCAAGGCTCCCACGGTGCGTAACCTGAAGGCCGGTGGAGAGGATCTTCGTCCAGAATCGAGTGGGTGATGCCAAGGACGTCGCGGACTTCGTGCCTCTGCCACCCGACGACATGGACAGCCTCACAGGCGGCGGCGATGCGGTCGGCTTCCTTGTGCACACGGTATTCTTCAGCTTCCCAAGCGCTCAGGGCATACCTTTTTTCGATGGCGCCCATCAGGCGATCGCAGACATCCTTGAATGGCTGGCCCAAAACACCCTTCAGGGGCGTAATGCAGTCGAACGACAGAAATGCTTCTTCTCCATCATGGAGCAGACATTTCAACTGCTGTTCGATAGGCAACGGCTGCGTGGCCCACTGCCGCCTTAATGCCAGGACGGTCAGGCTATGCTGGGCAACCGACAACGGCAATGACCAGGCCGAATCGCCCCCCCATCGATAGGTACGGGCGATCCGCACGGCGAGATCCTCATCCGTCCATGCTTGAGGCGAAGGGTTCAACAGGTCAAGTCGGCCACCCGACACAGGCAGGCGAATCCAGGCACGAGGAGGATGGGATAGCACGGGTTTTGTGAGCAAGATTGACCACTAAACTATAGCAAGATAGCGCGGCCGGCGCGCATTTGCGACCGACTTTCCTGTTTGCTATGGTTGGTGTATTCTATGCATACGCCGCTCTGCGGCACGAAGTCAGAATCCATCGCCAAGTGCCATTCCCTGCTTTTCTATGCCATCGGCATAAGAGAGCATCCCAGCTCGCACCTTTTCATTGCCGGTTTCCGGCATCTCAATACGCCAGTTTCGATCGTTCGAACTGATTTGCGTCATTCATCCAACCCGACGTGGGCATTCCCACTAGGGGAGTGCTCCGTCATGAAAAGGAGTACTTATGGGATCCACCGTCCTCACTGGAAAAGCCGCAGCCGCCTTTGCGCGTCCTGACGGCACCATCATTTACGCCGCGTTCGAGCGCACCTACGAACAAAACTGCTATCCCCATAGCGACCACTGGGGCTGCATTGCCATCGGCACCTATCAGGATGTCATGCGCCGGGTCTTCGTCAATGCGACGTCGGTTGAGGGCGGCATGCTTCGGAGCCGGGCAGGACACATCAAACCGGAGAACTACATTGCCCATTGGCGCCAGCAACTGGCCAAGCCGCAACGGTTTGATAATACGAGCTTCAGACTCAGATTCGCATCGTCGTTCGACTCGGTGCTCCCGAAGGAACGGGAAGAGGATGTGCAGAAGGCGCTTGGCTCTGCCGGCCTCGACCATGTCTTCGACCGTATCAAGGCAGGCGAGTGCACGATATCGCTGCATGACGATTATCCGGTCATTGAGGCGCTGTATGGCAAGAACGGGCCGCTGGCCGCTTGGCGTGTGATCAAGCATGGCGACATCAGTACCGCGATAGAACCGGGCCTTGGCTTCACGCCGGCGGTTGGGCACGTCACGGTGCCTCAGGTACAGGCCTACCGTCTCGACAACGATAACTTGGTTGTCCGGGTTGGTGCCGAACCGTGGTCGCTCGGTGGATGGATATACCGCGCGGTGGGCGACTACATCACGGATCACGTGTACGCACTCGAAATGCAGTGCACCGGTGCCAGCGGGATGCTGATCAAGCATTTCAGGGACCTATGCAACGCCGCGGAGGGGCTGCCACCAGAAACCGTCATCAACGTCCGTCGCGCCGAAGGCGAAGTCGAACGGTGGTATCGCGAAAGTGCCGACAAGCTTGCCGAGAAGGTAGGTGCAGTGAAGGAGGGCGAGCCCGCCCCAGCGCAATTTAGCTGCCGATTCTCTGAAGTCGTAGATCACGACGGGATGTACGAGCTACGCAACCTTCACAACAAGCAAGTCAGCTGGACGGTGCCGGAATCGATTGCCGTACCGGCAATGCCTGTATTGGGTGCGGAGCTACAGCTGGACGCCGATGTCCGTCAGCAAGCGCTGTTCTGACCCCAACCAACTTACGTGCCTGGAGGGACTGCCCTCCGGGCAGTTCTTTCGCTCCATTTCCGGTTCATTCCTGCTTCCTGCAGCAATGAGCTCGCGCTCAAGTGTTTTCCCAGCCGATCTTCGGCATTCCTCAATGTGGCGGCCACCAGGTCGCCCACACCCGAAAACAACAAGCATCGCAAGCCGATGCAGCGCAACCTCATAGGAGCAACAAATGGCAAACAGCGACAACCGTTATCTCGTCATGGGCTTTGGCTTTGGCGGAAACCACGGCGATGGCATCGATGGTCAAGGCCACGTGTTCAGTTCGTCATGGTACGTTCGGCCCGAGCACTTCCAATCCATGATCGACAACGGTCACTACACCGCCAAGCAGCTGGAAGGCTGCATCTTGATCAACAAGATCCCTGCACTGGAAAAGGACATCTGCCTTTCCTATCAGGCGCCGATGATCGGCGTGAAGCTGCTGGGTGGTGAAACCAACCGTGGCGCCGACCTGTTGCGGGATCCGGCCTCGGCCATGGTTGCCACCGCCATTGGCGAGCACAACCCGACGGTCGCCTTGATGGCGGCAAAGTCCCTGACCGACGATTCCTTCATCGGTCTCGACAAGGTTAGTCCCCGCGCCGCGGCGGACTGGTGGCGCAGCAAGGGGGCTGTCATTGGCACTGTCGAAGCCGGCAAGGTCATCTGGAAAGCCGCCTAAGCAATAGCGACTGCCGCACCACTGTGCGCGGCCTATTCAATCAATATGACAACAACATAGGAAATCTATGCCGCAATCCCGTTTTCTCGTGCCCATCGAAATCGAAGTTGAAGCTGCCGATTCGTCCGAAGCTGAATCTGAAGTCCTGGAACTGGTGCGCTATGCATTCAGCGTCTCCAATGACCTGGGCATGTTCAAGAGCTTCCGCCTGCACGAAACCTCCGACACCATCAAGGTCGGGTAAGGGGGCCGGATGAACACACTCTCGAAAGTCTTGCTTGCGCTGCTAGCGGTCTATTACGGCGCGGGGCTGATCGTCGGCCTGTACCTGTTCTTTGCGGGGGGAAAGGAACCCTTGGGTTCCTTGACTCACGCTGAGGTACTAGCGCTGGAGTTCGTTCCGCTACTGGTGGCCATGCTGATCGACGTATTGGCCGGCGCAGTCGTGTCGTACCGGAATCACAAAATACTGACAGGAAGGCGCAGATGAGCAATACCAGTCGTCCTCTTACGCCCTTCGAGGCTCAGCGGCTTGAATGCGTGATTGCCAACGAAGCGCGTTGTAACCAGAACGGCGTCCATTTCTGCGAATACGATCTGCAGCAGGAAGGGCGTTACATCCTCGGCCTTGGCCAGTACCGTGCGGGTTACGCCGCCGGCGAAGTCTAGGCCGTACCAACCGCAATCAATGCAAGGGCGATTCTGTTCGCCTACAACATCTACCCAACTTCCCATTGGAGTACTTCCCCGGTGGGCAGGACTCCATGGATTCTCCATTGGAGTAAAACATGACCCAAAAATACTTTTGCAGCGTCAAGCCGGGAAAACAGATCGGCGACGGCACCGTAGGCGATCTCGTCGACGGGCTTGAAATCTACGTCAATCTGCTCTTTCCCGAGAACGGCATCGAATATTTTTCCGACAATCGGCATGGCGGCCCGAATGCGTTGAAGCGGTTCCAACCAGTACCCGTTTCCGGCAGCAAGCAGGAAGATGTCCATCACGTCGTCTGCTATGTCCGGCCAGGCAACTGCGAGGGCCGGATCATCGAGATTGCCCTGTACCTGCGTGATGACACCCTCAAGTCGGTGGTCTGGATGAAGACCTTCGGAAGCAGTGAGGAAAGCTGGGAAATCGCTCACGCCATCGATGCCTCCCTCAATCAAATTCTCTTTTGGTACGAGACACCGGAGATCGTTGAGATGGGCCTGAAACTTCCGAAAGAGCAGAGGTGGCGCCGGGAGACTTCGCTTGCCGAGGAAGTCATCGTGTCGGTGACCGCCGACGCGATCAAGGTCGCAACAGCCTCAGGTACCGTTCTTGATGATCGCTCATGGCGTAATGAAGACCGCAATGCCAAGTTCTATGTCGAACCTCGACTGCGTGACTGGGAAAAGGTCCTCACCAACATGAAGGCCCGTTACCGCGTGGTCAAGGAAAACCGGCTGGTCGTTCCGGATTGCCCTGGGTACGTGATATCGGACCGTGGAGTGGAAGGCTGTAATGGCTATTACGTTCTGCCGCCGGGAGGCAATCCGAATGATGACCGCGACTACGTCGGCTATTTCTACATGGAAGCGAATGCAATCAAGGCGGCCCAGCTTCATCGGGACGGTAAGACTGCCGAGCTGGCCAGCCTGATTGCCAGTCTGGAGACCTGCAAGGGGCGTCCAAACGCTGTGGCAGTTGCATAACCGAATCGCATAACTAAGCGTGGAAAACGGCTATAGTAGGGCAAACCTCGGTAGCTATTTTCTATCCATATAACCCTACTGCCGGTGTACCATCTGGCCGCAGTACCAAAAAAATCCAATACAAGAGACGAGAGAGACAGAAAAGCCCGTTGGTTACCACCAGCGGGCTTTTGTTATTCATGAGGCTTATACCTGACATCACGATTCAAAAGCAGACGTTATTGGTGCTGGGAAGTAATATGTACCTGTCTCCTCCAACTCTTCTTGAATTGGATTGAAGCCCGCTCTCATCAGCGGGCTTTTTTTTCGTCCATGCCTCGCAAGCCGTCGTGATTTCCCTTTCCACCCGGAATATAGTATTCTTTTGGCACGCCGCCCTGCGGCATGAAGTCAGAATCCATACCCTCCATCCATAGCGTCATGCTGTTCCGTGCCCTCGGCACCGGAGAGCATTGCTCAAGTGTTTTCATCGCCAGTTTCTGGCATTTCGCTTGTGACCCATGTAGCGGTTACGGCGATTCATCTCCAT
>Ga0194137_10001455_pt1 | contig 14466 bp, 12 predicted proteins | sample TARM_MetaG_T3_14_FD_134025 | JGI IMG/M metagenome (GOLD analysis project Ga0194137, IMG submission 134025) | Freshwater microbial communities from Pennsylvania, USA, analyzing microbe dynamics in response to fracking - TARM_MetaG_T3_14 (version 2) | ecosystem: Environmental > Aquatic >... | reverse complement strand
TGCTGGCCGCCGGACAGTTCGGCCGGGTAATGTTTCATGCGCGAGCCGAGGCCCACATCGGACAGGGCCTTTTCGATGCGCTGGCGGCGCTCTGCGGCCGACATGCCGCGGTAGCGCAGCGGCACGTCGACGTTGTCGAACAGGTTGAGGTCCGGGATCAGGTTGAAGCCCTGGAAGATGAAGCCGATCTTGCGGTTGCGCAGCCGCGAGCGGGCGTCGTCGCCGAGGTGGCTGACGTCTTCGCCGTCGAGCAGGTAGGTGCCGCTGGTGAAGGTTTCCAGCAGGCCGGCGATGTTGAGGAAGGTGGTCTTGCCCGAGCCGGACGGGCCGGTGACGGCGACGAACTCGCCCTCCTTCACGTGCAGGTCGAGCGCGCGCAGAGCGTGCGTTTCCACCTGTTCTGTACGGTAGACCTTGGATACCTGGCGCATCTCGAGCATGTCGTGTTCCTCTGGAGGGTGGCGGGCGTTCAGGCGGCGCCGGAACGGGGGGGGCAAGAAGCCATCCCCGCCGCTGCCATGCGGCGCCGGGAGAGTGTCGGCACGGCGCGCGGCGAGGCGGGCCGATGCGACGGGGATGGGAAAAGGACGGGCACGGCGGGCATGGGCGGGTGTCCGTGCATGGCGTTCAGCGGCTGATCGTCACGCGCTGCGCATCGCCGAACAGATCGCTGCCGGAGACCACCACGCGGTCGCCGGGCTGCAGGCCGGAGCGGACCTCCACTTCGCCCAGGCTGCTCAAACCCAGTTGCACCGGGCGGCGGATGGCGGTGCGGCCGTCCATCACGTAGGCGTAGCGGCCGCCGGATTGCTCGACGAAGGGGCCGCGCTCGACCTTGAGCACGTTCTTGCGGGTGCCCAGCAGCACGCGCGCGGACAGGCGCTGGTTCTGGCGCAGGCCCTCGGGTTGTGCGGCGGTGAAGCGGATGCGGGCGTTGACCTCGCCGTTGACGACTTCCGGCGACACCGCGCTGATTTCACCCGGATACGGCTTGCCGGTGCCGCTGGTCAGTTCGGCCGGCATGCCGATGCCGAGGTCGCGGGCAAAGCTCTCGGGCACCTTGATCTCGACTTCGAACCGGCTCAGGTCGACCACGCTCAGTACCGGCGCATTGGTCGCCAGTTGCGTGTGTTGCACGGCCTGCACCTGGCCGACCTGGCCGTCGAACGGTGCGCGCAGCGTCAGCGCGTCCACCTGCCGCTGCACCTCCATCACCACCGCGCGCTGGCGGTCGGCCAGCAGGTGCTTGTTGCGGGCGTCCAGCTGGGCCACTTCGCCCTTCAGGCTGCCTTCGCGCTGCGCGTTCTGCAGTTCGATGTCGGCCTTCTTCAGCGTGTCGCGGGCGCGGGCCAGGTCCACCTGTGCCACCGCGCCGCCATCGAAGCCGCGCTGGTAGCGTTCCAGGTCGCGGTCGGCGGCCTGGCGGTCGATGCTGGCCTGATCGGCCTGCTTGCCGGCGGTCGCGCGTGCCAGCACCACGTCGAGCGCGGCACGGCTGGCTTCGGCTTCCAGGCCGGCCAGCGTGGCCTGTTCCTGCGCCAGCTTGCTGCGCAGTTCCGGGCTGTCGATCACCGCCAGTTCCTGGCCCTGCTTGACCGGGTCGCCGGCCACCACCTTCAGGTCCACGGTGCCGGCCGAGATGGCGTACAGCACCGGGCTGTTGGCGGCAATCACGCGGCCGTCGGCGGCGATGTCGCGGACCAGGTCGCCGCGGGTCACGGTGGCGATGCGCACGCGCGCGCCATCGAACGAGCGGCTGCCGCCGAGCCAGCCGCGTACCGCGAACACGATGCCCAGCAGCAGCGCCACGCCGGCCAGCGTCGGCCACAGCCAGCGCTTCCACGCCGGGCGTGCGCCGCGTGCGGAAGAGAGAACCTGGTCCTGGCCGGAGGTGTCGCGGATCATCGGGCATCTGCCTGCGAGAGAAGTCATCTCCCGTTTAGCAGGCGTCGTGCCAAGTGCAACGTGTTGATTTAAAAAGGGTGCAGGTGACGATGGCGGGTGTCCGGGTGTCCGCGGACACTTGCGCGGACAGGCTGTCTGTCCGCTGTCCGGCATGACGGGCGGCGGGTCACCAAGCGGACAAATGCGGACAGGCGGAACGCTAGAATGGCGCCTTTCCCCATGCGGTAACGGCTCCATGTGCGGCATCGTCGGCGCGATCGCGGATCGCGATGTGGTTCCCTTTCTGATCGATGGCCTCAAGCGCCTGGAATACCGCGGCTACGATTCCTCCGGCATCGCCGTCGTCGCCGACGGGCAGGTCAGGCGCGTGCGCCGCACCGGCCGCGTCGCCGAAATGGAAGCGGCCGCGCAGGCCGAACACTTCCACGCCAGCCTCGGCATCGGCCATACCCGTTGGGCCACCCACGGCGGCGTCACCGAGGCCAATGCGCACCCGCACGTCAGCCACGGCGACCTGGCGCTGGTGCACAACGGCATCATCGAGAACCACGAGGAACAGCGCGAGAAGCTGCGCGCGCGCGGCTACGTGTTCGAGTCGCAGACCGACACCGAGGTCATCGCCCATCTGATCCATTGGCACATGAGCCAGGGGCTGGATCTGCTGGCCGCGTTGCAGACGGCGGTGAAGGAGCTGGTCGGCGCCTATGCGCTGGCGGTGTTCAGCAAATCGCGGCCGGACCGGCTGGCCTGCGCGCGCATGGGTTGCCCGCTGCTGGTGGGGTTGGGCGAAGGCGAGAACTTCGTCGCCTCCGACGTGTCGGCGATCATCTCCGCCACGCGCCGGGTGATCTTCCTGGAAGAAGGCGATACCGCCGAACTCACCCGCGCCGGCGTGCGCGTGTTCGATGCGACCGACCGCGAAGCCGTGCGCGAGGTGCACGTTTCCGACGTATCGCTGGCTTCGCTGGAACTCGGCCCGTACCGGCACTTCATGCAGAAGGAAATCCACGAGCAGCCGCGCGCGATCGCCGACACCATCGAGGCGGCGGTCGATGCCGGCGCGTTCGTGCCCGGGCTGCTCGGCAAGGATGCCGACGCGGTGCTGCGCGGTGTGCGCGGCGTGCAGATCCTCGCTTGCGGCACCAGCTATTACGCCGGGCTCGCCGCGCGCTACTGGATCGAGGCCATCGCCGGGCTGCCGTGCAGCGTGGAGATCGCCAGCGAATACCGCTATCGCACGGCCTACGCCGACCCCGACCAGCTGGTCGTCACCATTTCCCAGTCCGGCGAGACGCTGGACACGATGGAGGCACTCAAGCACGCCAAGTCGCTGGGCCAGCAGCGCACGCTGTCGATCTGCAACGTGCCCGAAAGCGCCATTCCGCGTGCCAGCCGGCTGGTGCTCTATACCCGCGCCGGCGCCGAAATCGGCGTGGCCTCGACCAAGGCCTTCACCACCCAGCTGGTGGCGTTGTTCCAGCTGGCCTGCGTGCTGGCGCGCATCGGCGGCAAATTGCCGCCCGAGCGCGAGGCCGAGTGCATGGAGCAGCTGCGCTTCCTGCCGGGCAGCGTGCAGCACGCGCTGAACCTGGAGCCGCAGATCGCGGCCTGGGCGGAAAAGTTCGCCGGCAAGTCCAACGCACTGTTCCTCGGCCGCGGGCTGCATTACCCGATCGCGCTGGAAGGCGCGCTCAAGCTCAAGGAAATCTCCTACATCCACGCCGAGGGTTACCCGGCCGGCGAGCTCAAGCACGGCCCGCTGGCGCTGGTGGACGCGGCGATGCCGGTGGTGGTGATCGCGCCCAACGACGGGCTGCTGGAAAAGGTCAAATCCAACATGCAGGAAGTGCGCGCGCGCGGTGGCGAACTGTTCGTGTTTGCCGATCAGGACAGCAATTTCAACGCGCCCGAGGGCGTGCACATGATCCGCACGCCGCGTCATGCCGGGCTGCTGTCGCCGGTGGTGCACGCCATCCCGGTGCAGCTGCTGGCCTACCACACCGCGCTGGCGCGCGGCACCGACGTGGACAAACCGCGCAATCTGGCCAAGAGCGTCACGGTGGAATGAAGTCGGGCGGGGCGGCCTGAAGGAGCCCCGTCCGGAACACGGCCAATGCGGCAGTGCGGGGCGTCAGGAGACGCCGCGCGTGGTTTGCCGGGCCGCCGGAAACTCAGGCTTCCGGCGTGGCGCCGATGTTGAGGAACCACACCTCGACGGTGCCGCGCAGCTTGAGCGTCATCGGGTTGCCGCGACGGTCGCGGGCCTTGCCGGCCTGCACGCGGATCCAGCCTTCGCTGACCGAATATTCCTCCACGTCGTTGCGCTCGACGCCGTTGAAGCGCACGCCGACGCCGCGCGAAAGGATGGCGTTGTCATGGAAGGGGCTGCGGGGATCGACCGCAAGGCGGTCGGGAGGCGTGTCGCTCATCTGTCGTGTTCCGTGGGTTTCGGGATGGGCGCCGCAGGCAAAGCGCGGTGCCCGGAGAATGTTCAGGCCGAAGGCTTGGCGTCGTCGGCCGGCGCGGCAGCGGCAGGGGCCTGCGCATCGGCTTGCGCCGCATCGGTGACGGCTTCGACGCTGGCTTCCACTTCGGCGGCATCGTCCGCGTCGATGTCTTCGCCGCCGGCTTCGAATTCGGCCACCAGCTGGGCCAGGTAATCGTCGGCGCTCTTGCCTTCGTCGCGGGCCAGATCGTCGATCATCGCCTGCAGCTGCTCGGAGTAGGTCAGGGTGACAGTGTTGCCTTCCTTCTCCTGCAGGTTGGCCAGATGCTTGAGCATGGCCAGCATCGGCACCGGGTTGTCGGCATTGCCCATGGTCTGGCCGCCGATGGCCAGCAGCCACTCGTCGCCCTGCAGGCCGATCGCGGCGATCACGCGACCTTCGGCATCCTGCATCACCGCATGGTTCTGCACGTCCGGCGCACGGCCGAGGCGGGCAAACGGGCGACGGGGCTGCTGCTTCTTGCGCTGGTCGCGCTTGGCCTTGGAGTTGCGGGACATGACGGTATGCCGGTGTTCTGTCGAATGGGGGGCGCCATGTTAGCCGCTGGCGCCTCTGCGCACGAATCGGCGCCGCCGGCGACCGCGAGTACCCCGGTTTCACGCGGATTTCCGGCAAGGCGATACGATCTGCCAGGCCGGGGGCGAGCGTGAAGCTGCCGCACGAGGGCGTTCCGGCAGGCGCGCCACGTGCGGCAACGGTGCCGGACCGCAAGGCCTGAAATCCACGTCCACCTGATCGGGAGTGTGCATGAACAGCGCAGAAGCCGTGCCTCGGGGGCCTTGGTTCGTTCCCGTGTTCGCCGTCGTGTTGGCCCTCATCGGCCTGGTCCTGGCCGCGGGGGGCGCGTGGCTCGCCGTGCTCGGCGGGTCCTGGTACTACCTGATTGCTGGCGTGCTGCTGGTGGTATCCGGCGTGCTGATCTTCCGCCGCCGCTTTGCCGGGGTCTGGCTGTTCGCGCTGGGCTTTGCCGGCACGCTGGTCTGGTCCTTTGCGGAAGTGGGCGTGCAGTTCTGGCCGCTGGTGCCGCGCCTGTCGCCGTGGATCGTGCTGGGCGTGGTCACGGCCTTGATCGCGCCGGGCTTGCGGCCTTCCGCGCGCGGTGCGAGCCGGATGGCGGCGGCGGTGTTGGCGGTGGTTGGCATCGTCGGGTTTGCACAGATGTTTTCCGAGCATGGCGCGATCGTCGGTGCCGCGCCGCTGGCCCCGGTCGCGACCGGCGATGCACGGGCGCAGCAGGGCGAACGTTGGCAGTACTACGGCCGCACACTGGACGGCCACCGCTTTGCGCCGTTCGACCAGATCACCCGAGACAACGTCGGCAAGCTGCAGGTGGCCTGGACCTTCCGCACCGGCGACGTGACCGGCAAGGGCGCCGAAGACCAGAGCACGCCCACGCAGGTCGGCGACAGCGTGTACATCTGCACGCCTTACGACCGCGTATTCGCGCTCGATGCCGATACCGGCAAGCAGCGCTGGCGCTACGACGCCAAGGCGCCGGACAGCAAGGTGTGGAACCGCTGCCGCGGCGTGGCCTATTACGACGCGCAGGCCTACGCGCAGGCGCATCCGGATGCGCTGGCAACGCAAGCAGCCGCGCAGGCGGGCACGTGTGCGCAGCGCCTGTTCCTGGGCACCACCGATGCGCGGCTGATCGCGCTGGATGCAGCCACCGGGCAACCATGCCCGGGCTTCGGCAAGGACGGCGTGGTGGACCTGAAAACCGGCATGGGCCTGGTGCAGCCGTTCTATTACATGACCACGTCCGAGAACACGGTGATCGGCAACCGCATCCTGGTGGGCGGCTGGGTGCAGGACGGCGCTTCCACCGATGAGCCGTCCGGCGTGGTGCGGGCGTTCAGCGCGGACACCGGCGAGCTGCTGTGGGCATGGGACCCGGGCAACCCGGCCATCACCCTGTTGCCGCCGCCCGGCCAGACCTACAGCCGTACCACGCCGAACATGTGGTCCACGCCGTCCTACGACGAGGCGCTGGACTGGGCTTTCCTGCCGATGGGCGGGCAGACGCCGGATTTCTGGGGCGGGTTCCGACGGCCGTCGAGCGACGAGTACGGCTCCAGCGTGGTGGCCATCGACATGAAGACGGGCAAGGTGCAATGGCACTTCTCCACCGTCCACCACGATCTGTGGGATTACGACGTGCCGTCCCAGCCGGTGCTGGTGGACATGCCCGACCAGAGCGGGAAGACGGTGCATGCCGTGGTCCAGCTGACCAAGCGCGGGCAGATCTTCGCGTTGGACCGCCAGACCGGGAAGCCGATTGCCGACGTCGTCGAGAAACCCGTGCCCACCGACGTGGACAAGGGCGACAGGGTGTCGCCGACGCAGCCGTATTCGGTGGGCATGCCGCAGGTGGGCAACGCCCCGCTGAGCGAGAAGGACATGTGGGGTGCGACGTTCTTCGACCAGCTGTGGTGCCGCATCGCGTTCAAGCGGATGCGCTACGACGGCGAGTTCACCCTGGCCAGCGAGAAGGTCGCCAACCTGCAGTTCCCCGGCAATTACGGCGGCTTCAATTGGGGCAGCGCGGCGGTCGATGCACAGAACGGCATTCTCTACGCAGGCAGCATGCGCATGCCCTTGTGGGGCCAGTACATCCCCCGCGCCGTGGCCGACGACCCCAATGCGCCGGGTGGCCACGACGGCTTGCACGTGATGGCCGGCACGCCGTATGGCTACAAGAAGGGCACCTTCCTGTCGCCGCTGGGCGTGCCCTGCCATGCGCCGCCCTACGGCCAGCTGACGGCGGTGGACCTGAAGCACCGCAGGATCCTGTGGCAGAAGCCGATGGGCACGGTGGCCGACACGGTGCTGCCGGGCGGGCTGAAGGTGCGCCTGCCGTTCGCCATCGGCATGCCGGTCATGGGCGGCCCGGTGGCCACCGCGTCGGGGCTGGTGTTCTTCGCGGGCACCTACGACTACTACCTGCGCGCGATGGACGGCGCCACCGGCCGGGAGTTGTGGAAAGGGCGTCTGCCGGTGGGTGCGCAGGCCACGCCGATGACCTACGTGTCGCCGAAATCGGGCAGGCAGTTCGTGTTGATTGCCGCCGGCGGCGCGCGGCAATCACCGGAGCGCGGCGACTATCTGGTGGCGTTTGCGCTGCCGCAGGATGCCGGGCGCTGAGCGGACCGGCCGTGGCGCGGTCATCGGGCACGTCGTGGCGGCGTGCCCGGGCAAGGTTCAGGCGGCCGGCAAGGCCTCGGCGCCGCCGCGATGCAGCGGATTGGGCAATGCGGTGCCGGCATCGACGAAGGCCAGTGACACCGAGTTCAGGCAATGACGCTCGAAGCTCGGCGGCGGGCCATCGGGGAACACATGGCCGAGATGGCTGCCGCAACGCGCGCAGACGATTTCGGTGCGGACCATGCCGTGGCTGGTGTCGCGGATGCGGCGGACGTGGGCTTGGTCCACCGGCGCGAAGAAGCTGGGCCAGCCGGTGCCGGAGTCGAACTTGGCATTGGAGCGGAACAAGGGCAGGCCGCACAACCGGCAGCAATAGACGCCCTGGCGGTGGTTGTCGAGGAACACGCCGCAGAACGGGGCCTCGGTGCCGTGCTGCAGCAGCACGCGGCGTTCCTCGCCATCAAGGCCATCGATCAGCGAGGCCAGTTGCGCGGTGTCGGGCGGGGTCAGGTCGAAGGCGGGCATGCAGGGCGTCGTCGTCAAGGACAGGACGCCACGATAGCGCAGCCAGCGCACCTGCTCCGTGCCATGATCGGAACACCGAATTCTCATTCACTAGGTGGCCGATGCCGCGTTTGCCCAAGGGATTTTCCGCCGCCTGTCGCGGGCTGCCGGGCGTGTTGCTGTTTTGCGCACTTGCCATCACGACGGCGGCCGCCGCCGACAAGGAGAAGCCGACGATGAAACAGGCCACGGGCACGTTCACGGTGTCGCTGCAGCCCATGCAGGATCCGGATGCCGTGCCGGACCCCGCGATGGGGCGCATGCGTCTGGACAAGCATTACCTCGGCGGTCTGGTGGCCGATGCGCATGGGCAGATGCTGACCGGCATGGGTGGGGTACCCGGGTCTGCGGCCTATGTCGCCATCGAGCGCGTCGAGGGCACATTGGACGGGCGCAAGGGCGGATTCTTGCTGGCCCATCGCGGCGTGATGCATGCGGGCACGCAATCGCTGGAGATCGCCATCGTGCCGGACAGCGGCAATGGCGCGCTGTCCGGCATTGCGGGCACGCTTGCCATCCGCATCGCCGATGGCGTGCACCACTACGTGCTCGATTACACGCTGCCGCCCGAATGATCCTGTATGCGTTTTCCCACTGGGCCGGCGGCAGGTGGCATGCTGGCCGCATCCCTTCACGGAGCTATGCAGCATGAAGAATCGGAAAGTTCTGACCGGCATCGGAGGCGGCGTTGCCGCGTTGCTGGCCCTGTCGGCGCAGGCGTGGCAGGTGCAGCCGGTGATCGGGCCGAAACTGGCCGAGCCGGTCAAGGTCGATGCGCAGGCATCCTCTTCGCGCGATGCGCAGGTGACGCTGCCGGCCCCCTTGCCGACCGATGCCTCGCAGCGTTCGCGGCCTGCGGCGATTTCCTCCGGCAGCCCGGCCAGGAAACCGCAGGCATCCGGAGAGGACGAGCGCACCGTTCGTTCTGCCGGGACCGTCGGCAGCGGTGTCTACGGCCGGAATGGCGAGCCGCTCAACGACTGGGTGCGTCTGTCCGATGGCCGCGCGCTCGACCCGAAGACCGGCAAGTACTACCAGACGATGCCTTACGGGAAAGGTCGGAAGGTCGTGGACGGCAAGTGAGCCGCCCGCGCGGACCGGCTCAGTCCTCGATCGGCAGCGCCAGGGTTTCCTTGACCTCTTCCATCACGATGTAGCTCTTGGACTCGCGCACGTGCGGCATGGTCAGCAGCGTGCTGCCCAGCAGCTTGCGGTACGAGGCCATCTCGTTGATGCGGGCCTTGATCAGGTAATCGAAATCGCCTGAAACCAGGTGGCATTCCAGCACATTGGGCAGCTTGAGCGCGGCGCGGCGGAATTCCTCGAAGATGTTGCCGGACTTGTAGGCCAGACTGATCTCGACGAACACCAGCAGGCTGGCCTTCACGCATTGCGGGTCCAGCCGCGCGTGGTAGCCGGTGATCACGCCCTCGCGCTCGAGCCGGCGCACGCGCTCGGTGCAGGGCGTGGTGGACAGGCCGACGCGTTCGCCCAGTTCGGTGAAGGAAATGCGGCCGTCCTGCTGCAGCACGCGCAGGATTTTCCGGTCGATGCGGTCCAGTTCGCGATGCGGGCGCGGCATGGTTCGGGGCATGGGTGTGGGTTTGTGGTGAATTTACCTCAAATTCCGCGGCAATTAGGGGAATTCGCCTGCCTGCGCATTCATATACTTCCGACATCGTTTTCCCTGCCGTCGAATGGCAGGGAATGTTCCCGAACCGGAGGCGTGCGAGATGCGGGTGCTGGTGCTCGGCAGTGGCGTGATAGGAACGACCAGCGCGTGGTACCTGCGCCAGGCCGGCTTCGAAGTGACGGTGATCGAACGCGAGGCCGGCCCCGCGCTGGAAACCAGCTTCGCCAACGCCGGCCAGCTTTCGTTCGGCTATGCCGTGCCGTGGGCCGCGCCCGGCGTGCCGTTGAAGGCCGTCAAGTGGCTGTTCCAGCGCCACGCCCCGCTGGCGATCAAGCCCACGGCGGATATCCACCAGTACCGCTGGCTGCTGCAGATGCTGGCCAATTGCAGCGCGCATCGCTACGAGATCAACAAGTCGCGGATGGTGCGGGTGACCGAATACAGCCGGCAGGCGCTGCACGAGCTGCGCGAGGCCACCGGCATCCAGTACGAAGGCCGCCAGCTGGGCACGTTGCAGCTGTTCCGCACCCGGCAGCAGGTGGACGCCTCGGCGCGCGACATCGAAGTGCTGCAACGCTACGGCGTGCCGTGCGAGCTGCTCGACCGCGCCGGCATCGTCGCGCTGGAGCCGGCGCTGGCCGATGCTCCTGTGCCGCTGGTGGGCGCATTGCGCACGCCGCTGGACGAAACCGGCGATTGCCACCTGTTCACCACCCGGCTGGCCGCGCTGGCGGCGGACGCCGGCGTGGAGTTCCGCTACGGCGCCCGCATCGAAGCCATCGAGAGCGACGGGGCGAAGGTCACCGGCGTGCGCATCGACGGCAAGATGGAAACCGCCGACCGCTACGTGCTTGCGCTGGGCAGCTTCTCGCCGCAGATGCTCGCCCCGCTCGGCATCCGACTGCCGGTATATCCGCTGAAGGGCTTCTCGCTGACCGTGCCGATCGTGGACGAGGCGCGTGCGCCGGTGTCCACCATCCTCGACGAAACCTACAAGGTGGCCATCACCCGTTTCGATCGGCGCATCCGCGTCGGCGGCATGGCCGAGGTGTCCGGTTACGAGCTGCCGCTGCCGCCGCGCCGCAGGCAGACGCTGGAAATGGTGGTCAACGACCTCTATCCGGGCGGCGGCGACCTGCCGAGCGCGACGTTCTGGAGCGGGCTGCGCCCGGCCACGCCTGATGGCACGCCGGTCATCGGCGCCACCCGTTACCCCAACCTGTGGCTCAACACCGGCCACGGCACGCTGGGCTGGACGATGAGCTGCGGCTCGGCGCGCTACCTGTCCGAGCTGATGGGCGGGCAGGCCCCCGGCATCGACGGCGAAGGCCTGTCGATCGCGCGCTACGCCGCCTGAGCGCGACAGGCACACACTATTCCGTTCCTTTCTCCGGTCTTTTCCCATGCGTCCCGCCCGTGCCCTGATCGACCTGTCCGCCCTGCGCCACAACTACCGCGTCGGACGCGAACTGGGCGGACAGCGCGCACTGGCGGTGATCAAGGCCGATGCCTACGGCCACGGCGCCGCACGCTGCGCACAGGCGTTGCTGCCGGAGGCGGACGGGTTTGCCGTGGCCTTCCTCGAAGAGGCCATCGCCTTGCGCGAAGCCGGCATCGGCGCGCCGATCCTGCTGCTGGAAGGCTTCTTCGAGGAGAGCGAGCTTGAACTGATCGGCCGTCACCATCTGTGGACCGCGGTGGCGGCGGACTGGCAGATCGACGCCATCGCCCGCGCCGCGCTGCCGCAACCGCTGAAGGTATGGCTGAAGCTGGATTCGGGCATGCACCGGCTCGGTTTCGCTCCCGGCGACTACCACGCCGCGTGGCAGCGCCTGCATGCCTTGCCGCAGGTGGAGGAGGTGGTGCTGATGAGCCACTTCGCCCGCGCCGACGAGCTGGACAGCGCCCGCACCGGCGAACAGCTGGCCGTGCAGGCCCAGGCCTATGCCGGCCTGCCGTCGAAGCTGAGCATCAGCAATTCGCCGGCCCTGCTGGCCTGGCCGCAGGCGCACAGCGACTGGGCGCGGCCGGGCCTGATGCTGTACGGCGCCAGTCCGTTCGGCACGGCGGCACAGGCGCAGGCCGCACGGCTGCAGCCGGTGATGACGCTGGAATCGCGCGTGTTCGCCGTGCGCGAACTGGGCATCGGCGAACCGGTCGGTTACGGCGGCCGGTTCGTCACCGCGCGTCCCACGCGGGTGGGCGTGGTGGCCCTCGGCTATGCCGACGGTTATCCGCAGTTCGCGCCCAACGGCACGCCGGTGGCGGTGGACGGCCAACCGGCCGGTACCATCGGCCGGGTGTCGATGGACATGTTGACCGTGGACTTGACCGACCTGCCCGAAGCCGGCATCGGCAGCCGCGTCGAGTTGTGGGGCAAGCAGGTGCCGGTCACCGACGTGGCCGCGCAGTGCCAGAGCAGCGCCTACACCTTGTTGTGCGGGCTCAAGCGGGTGCCGCGGGAATACGTCTGATCTTGCCGGGACAGTTTCCGGCGTTGGGCCTCGCGCGGGCGAACGGGCAGCGTTCGAAGCGTGGAAGATTCTGAGCCTTGAAGCTTCGGAGGTTCAACGTTTCAGGACGCCGCAGCGCCAGAGCTTTCGTGTCCTGCGGGCGGCAGTCACTTTCTTTGCTTGTGCATGGGAAGTAATCAAAGAAAGCACGCCCGGCCCTCGCGCCTTGCGCTTCGCTCCGGGTTCGCGGAGCCGGCGGGGATTTTTCCAAGAGCCTTCCATGGCCCATCGAAAAACGGCGGGCATCGCGCGCGCCGTCCTCAGCCCACCGGATTCGGCCCTCCGCCTCCGCCGCTGAGGGAAAGGGAAGGAAAGTCGAGAACGACGGCAAGAGCCAGGGCCAGGGGCTTGCATCGGCATGCCATGGGCATGGTTGCCTGCCCGGAGGCGGACGCGAGAACGCTCGGTACGGAATCGGCTTCGGCCAGCGAAGTGAGGGCGGGCATGTCCGGTGGATGCCGTGCTGCTGCGCGGACCGTCGTTTCGGCGGGTTTCGTGGTGGCTTGGGCCTTCACCGTCTTGGTTCGTCCGCGGGAGCGATGCGTGTGCCAGCAAGGAGGGAGATTCCGCAATCCCGCGTGGATGCGAGAATGCGCCCTTGTTCCGACGAGACCTGCCGCGCGTGGCCGATACCAACGATGCTCCCCTCGAAGTCCTGCTGCTGCCGTTCGTGCAAGGCGTGCTGGCGTGGCCGGCCGGCGGACGCGTGCTGTTCCTGCGCGCGCGCGACGGCTGGGCGTTGCGTCGCTTCGATGTGTCTGCGCTGATCTGCGAGCAGGGTTTCAAGCCGTTTTCCGATGCGCTGCAGCGGGCTGGCCTGCAGGTACGCGAAGAGCCCGAGGCCGATGATGGCGAACGTTTCGATCTGGTGCTGGTGCTGCCGCCGCGCCAGCGCGACGAGGCGCGCGCGCTGCTGGCACGCGCGGTGGCCTCGGTTGCGCCGGGCGGGCGCGTGGTCGCTTGCCAGGCCAACGACGAGGGCGCCAAGTCCGGAGAAGCCGACCTCAAGGCGCTGGCCGGTGCCGGCGGCGTGCTGACCAAGCAGCATTGCCGGGTGTTCTGGACGCAGCCGCTGCACGGTGCCGCCGATGCCGATCTGCTGGCCAAGTGGCGCGCGCTGGATGCGCCGCGCCGCATCGCCGACGGCTGCTACCTGAGCCGCCCCGGCGTGTTCGCGTGGGATCGCCTCGATGCCGGCTCGCGGCTGCTGGTCGAGCACCTGCCCGCCGATCTGGGCGGGCGCGCGGCCGATCTCGGTGCCGGCTTCGGCTACCTGTCCGACGCGCTGCTGCGCCGCAATCCGGGCATCGTCGCGCTGGATCTGCACGAAGCCGAGGCGCGCGCGCTGGCAATGGCCCGGCACAACCTGGCCGGACAGGCGCAGCGCGTGGCGCTGGGCTTCCTCTGGCACGACGTCACCGCCGGGCTGGTGCAACGCTACGATGTCATCGTCACCAATCCGCCATTCCACGCGCCCGGCCGCGCGGAGCGCCCGGACATCGGTCGCCGCTTCATCGCGGTCGCGGCCGAGGCGCTCAACCCCGGCGGTCGGCTGTGGCTGGTTGCCAACCGTCACCTGCCGTATGAGGCGGTGCTGGACGAGGCATTCGGACAGGCACGCATCGTCGCCGAGCGCGACGGCTACAAAGTGGTGGAAGCGAGGAAGGCACGATGAAACTGGTCCGCTATCTGGCCAACCTCGGCTACGGCAGCCGCAAGGACGTGGCATGGCTGTTCCGCGAAGGGCGCATCACCGATGCCGCAGGCGATGTGTTGTACGCCGACGACGAGCTGCCGGCCGACGCCGTGCGCGTGGACGGCGAGCCGCTCGACCCGCCGCCGGGCCTGAGCCTGATGCTGCACAAGCCGGCCGGCTATACCTGCTCCACCAAGGACATCGGCCGGCTGGTCTACGACTTGCTGCCGCCGCGTTTCCGCGCGCGCTCGCCGGTGCTGTCCACGGTCGGCCGGCTGGACCGCGACACCAGCGGGCTGCTGCTGTTCACCGACGACGGCACGCTGCTGCACCGGATCATCTCGCCGAAGTCGAAATTGCCGAAGGTGTACGAGGCCGAGCTGGCCGCCGACCTGCGCGGCGACGAAGCGGCCACCTTTGCCTCCGGCAGCTTGCTGCTGGAATCCGAGCGCGAGCCGCTGCTGCCGGCGGAGATGGAGGTGCTGGGCCCGCGCCGTGCGCGCC
>Ga0194137_10001451_pt1 | contig 14492 bp, 11 predicted proteins | sample TARM_MetaG_T3_14_FD_134025 | JGI IMG/M metagenome (GOLD analysis project Ga0194137, IMG submission 134025) | Freshwater microbial communities from Pennsylvania, USA, analyzing microbe dynamics in response to fracking - TARM_MetaG_T3_14 (version 2) | ecosystem: Environmental > Aquatic >... | reverse complement strand
GCTTTACGCTGTTTTCCTGTATAGAATGGATGACAGCTAGAACAAACTTCAACCCTGATATCTTCTTTAGTTGACTTAGTTTTATAAACCTCGCCGCAGGCACAGGTTATTGTGGTTTCTTTAACGTCTGGGTGGATTCCTTCACGCATCTATATCACCTCTCTTGCATACATAATTATTGTTACACCGATTATTTTATGTCTCAAAATCGGGCTGAAGACACAAATCTTCACGCTAAGATTTATTATAACACAGGCTTTTTAGTGTTGCAAGGGAAAAGCAGGTGAATTTCACTACTTATTCGACTTATAATGATTACCCAGAGCTGCTGGTGGTCTTGATCTGATAACAGCACCAGCTAAGACAATAACTGTCAGTACATAAGGCAGCATCTGAATAAACTCCGAGGCAACATTTAAATTTATACCCTGGAGCCTGAGCTGAACAGCATCTGTAAAAGCAAAGAGCATGCTGGCCGCAAAAGCTCCCAGCGGATTCCACTGGCCGAAAATATTTGCCGCCAGGGCCATATAGCCTCTGCCGGCAGACATGTTACTGCTGAACCAGTTTAAATGCCCCAGAGAGAGATAGGCTCCACCTAAAGCTGCCAGAACTCCACTTAAAGTAACAGAAAAATATTTAATAAAACGAATATTGATCCCTAAAGTATCTGCCGCCTCAGGATGTTCACCTGTAAACCTTATTCTTAAGCCGAGTGGTGTTTTAAACATTAAATACCAGCCTGCAAGCACAATGATAAACATTAAATAAACAATTGGAGAATGATTACCAAGAAGTTCACCCAAGACCGGTATATCTGCAAGAAGTGGAATTCTAATTTTCGACAGCCCATTAACACTCGGAGAGGCTCCTTTCTGGCCCCAGATAACCTGCATCAACCAGGTTGTAAATCCCAGTGCCAGAATATTTATTCCAACCCCGGCCACTACATGATCTGCTTCTAAATCAATTGTAAAAAAAGAAAAAATCAAGCCTAAAATCAAGCCAGCCCCTAGAGCAGCCAGCAGTCCCAGATAAGCACTGCCGCTAAAAAAAGAGCCAACTGCTGCTGCAAATGCTCCGGTCAAAATCATGCCTTCCAGACCGATATTGATTACTCCAGCTCTTTCAGAAAAAGCACCACCAACTGCTGCTAAAGCAATTGGAACCACCAGTCTAATCGCTGCTGTAAATGTATTAATGCTGAAGATAATTCTTAGAATTTCCACTAGTTATCACCTCTAAAGGCCAGACTCTTATTTTTAAATATTTTAAAAATTGAAGGTGCTGCCACAAATAAAATGACCAGCCCCTGAACAATTGTCATTAAATCAGCTGGAATTTTGGCAAAAAGCTGCATTGACATTCCACCCGATTCTAAAACTCCAAATAAAAAAGCAGCAGCTAAAACTCCAAGCGGCTTATTTCTACCTAATACTGCAACTGCTATCCCGGTAAATCCATAACCGGGTGAAAAGTTTGTAATAAACCTATGTAAAACACCTAAAACCATTGTACTTCCAGTCAAACCGGCTATACCTCCACTTAAAAGCATTGCATTAATAATCACTTTATCAGAATTGACCCCGCTGTATTCGGCAGCACTTTTATTTTGCCCAACAAGCTGCAGGTCATAACCATAAGAGGTATAATTTAATAAATAGTAAATTAAGATAATAACCAAAATAGCGATAAACAGTGCCCAGGTTAAACGAGTATTGGCCACTATCTCCGGTAGTTTAGCCTGCTCTGCAATCTTTCGACTCTGGTCAACCGGGCCCTCTTCTTTAAAATAATTTTTTAATAAAAAGGTAGTCATTAAAATCCCAATATAATTAAACATAATTGTTGTAATAACCTCATGAGCACCAGTTTTAGCCTTCAAGACTCCAGGTATCAAAGCCCATAAAGCTCCTGCAGCTGCTCCAGCTGCTAAAGCCAGCGGAATTAAAAGCAGGGCCGGCAGATTTGTAAAAGTAATGGCAATTAAAGCTGTAGCAAATGCACCCCAGTAGAGCTGACCTTCTCCTCCAATATTGAAAAGTCCGCTCTGAAAACCAACAGCTACTGCTAGTCCGGTAAAAATTAGGGGAGTAGTTTTTAACAGTGTCTGAGCAAAATTATAAGAGCTGCCAAAAGCTCCAAAAAATAAATAATAATATGCTTCCAGAACACTATGGCCGGAAAGTTTAATTAAAAGAGCTCCAACTATCAGTGCAGAAATTATGGCTGCTAATGAATATAACATTTCTTTTATATTTTTATTCAAATCCATCTACTCTTCCTCCCCACTGTGTCCGGCCATCAAAAGACCCAATTTTTCCTGATTAAATTCTTCTGATCTACCGCTGGCTACAATCTCACCTTCATAGATAACTAAAATTCTATCACTGAGGCTCATCAGCTCATCCAGCTCAGCTGAAATTAGAAATAGTGCCTTAGATTCTGCTCGCATTTTTAAAAGCTGACTGTGTATAAATTCAATTGCACCAATATCAACACCTCTGGTTGGCTGGGCAGCTAAAATAAACTCTGCTCCCCGGCTCAACTCTCTGCCAATAATTAACTTCTGCTGATTACCTCCAGAAAGTTCTGCAGCTGTCGAGTTTTTCTTAGAAAATCGGAGATCATACTGCTCCACAATTTTTTCAGTATAATTATTTAGATAGTCAAAATCAATGGCAAATTTATTCTTGAACTGCTCATTCCATTCTGAACCCAGCAAAATATTTTTGGCAAGAGAGAAATTACCGACCAGACCCCGCTTATTTCTGTCTGAAGGAATATGAGCCAGCCCCATATTTCTTCTCTTTCGAGTAGAGAGCTTAGTTATTTTTTGAGAGTTAAAATATACCTCTCCCCTGTCAGGATTTTTTAAGCCGGCAATAATTTCTTCCAGCTCCAGCTGTCCATTACCTTCTACTCCTGCCAGCCCAACAATTTCACCTTTTTTAAAAGTGATACTTATATCTTTAAGTTCCAGACCACTTATAGGATTTTTATAATTTAAGTTTTCCAGGCGAAAAATCTCTGCTCCTGTTTCTTTATTATCTTTTTCTACATTTAATAAAACATCTCTCCCCACCATCATATTAGCCAGCTTTTGAGGAGATGTATCACTTTTTTCTACAGTTTCAATTTTTTTGCCATCTCTCAAAATCGTTATTCGATCAGCTATTTCCATAGTTTCTTTTAATTTATGGGTTATAAAAATAATAGTCTTATTTTCTTTTTTTAAACTCTGCATAATCTTAAATAATTCTTCAGTCTCCTGTGGAGTTAAAACTGCAGTCGGTTCATCTAAAATTAAAATTTCAGCCTCACGGTATAAAGCCTTTAAAATTTCCACCCGCTGCTGTTCTCCAACTGATATATTTTCAATTAGAGCCTCCGGGTTTAATTCAAAACCAAAATTACGGGATATTTCTTTGACCTCAGCTTCAGCTTTTTTCTTATCGAGGCTGATAACCTTTGTTGGTTCCTGACCGGCAATAATATTTTCTGTGATCGAAAATCTGTCGACTAACATAAAATGCTGGTGGATCATTCCCATTTTTTCTTTGATCGCAGCAGCTGGACTTTTAATCGCCACCTCTCTACCATTAATTTTAATCTGACCCTGATCTTTATTATAGAGACCAAATAGAATTTTTACTAAAGTAGATTTTCCAGCTCCATTTTCTCCAAGCAGACAGTGAATTTCTCCTTTTTTAACTGAAAAGTCTATACTGTCATTTGCTTTAACACTGCCAAAAGACTTAGATATATTTTTCATTTCAACAGCAAATATTTTAATCACCTCCAGCTTTAATTGAAAATAGGGGCATTTCTGCCCCTATTAGCTGCTTACTAATTTCTTGCTTCTTCAATAGTGGCTGGAATTTCGATTTCTCCAGCTGCAATCTTAGTTTCTATTTCTTCTAATTCTTCAATAACATCAGCCGGCAGCAGACTTTCGGTATAACCAAGCCCTTCTTCCTTAACTCCCAGCACATGAACTCCAGGCTCAAATTGTCCTTCCATAACCTGCATAATTGCTCTTTCTACAGTATTATTAACAAATTTCATGCCATTAGTTAAAATATGCCCTGGAGCAACATCACCCTGATCAGAATCTGCTCCAATTCCATAGATGTTATTTTCTTCAGCTGCTGTCAGCACACCCAGACCAGATCGTCCAGCAGCACCCCAGATAACATCCGCACCCTGCTCGATCATTGAGGTAGCAAGTTCTTTTCCTTTAGCCGGATCTGCCCAGGCCCCAACATAGGAGTGAATCACTTCAACTTCAGGAGCAATATATTCTGCCCCCGCCATATAGCCGGCAATATTTTGATCAATCAGCGGTATCTTCATGCCCCCAATAACACCAATTACTTTTTCTGAATTTATCATTTCATTATCTGTTCTTGTGGTCATTAAAGCGGCTGCTGCTCCCATTAAAAATCCTCTTTCTTTTTCTGCATAAACATAAGAAGCAACATTAGGCTGATCTACTACTGTATCTACAATAGCATAACTCTGATCAGGAAATCTCTGCGAAACATTGCTTAAAGCATCTGCCTGGTCAAAACCAATAGAGATTATCAAATCATACCTATTTAAGGCTGAAAACTGGGTTAAATATGTTTCATATTCAGAAATAGAAGCAGGCTCAGCTGCATCAAACTTAACACCATATTTTTCTCTGGCAGCTTTAACCCCTTCAAAAGCTGCATCATTAAATGATTGATCCCCCAGACCACCAGTTGCAAAAACTATGGCCACTCTTCCTTCAGCCAGCACTGCAGAGGATAAAAGCACTGTAAACAAAAGCAAAAACACCGCAGTTAAAATTATTTTATTTCTCATAAATTTTACCTCCTAATTTTAGTCTTCTCCCGTCAGAGCTTCAAGTGCCAGAAATATTTCTCTTTCCACTGCGTTTGAAACTTTTTCTCGATGTGGATTATAGCTCTCAGCATCAAAATCAACGGCTATTCCATCAACTGCCAGCACTGCAGCTGCTTTAACATTATTTAATGAGGCAAGCACAAATAAAGCACTGGCCTCCATTTCCACAGCTATTACCCCTGCCTGACTGAAATAATTATTACTCAATGGTTCAAGTTCAGGATAGAAAGCAGCAATTGTTGAAACAATACCTGTACTTATTGCAATCTCCAGAGCTTCAGCCCTCCGATTTAGTCTGGCAACTAATTCCCAGTCAGCAACCGCAGGATAAGATTTATCCACCAGCTGTTCTGTTAGGCCATCATTTCGGACAGCTGCTGCTGCAATCACCAGGTCTCCATCTTTAATCTTTTTTGAAAGCGAGCCAGCAGTTCCAACTCTTATTATTTCTTCTGCCCCCCCTTTAATTAATTCTTTAAAAGCTACTCCAGCTCCCGGGCCGCCAACTCCGTGAGATAAAATACTAACTGGCTGCTGATTATACTGACCGTTAATAAGTTTATATTCCCTGTTATAACTTATTACTTCTGCTTCAGTCAAAAATTCAGCAATCTTATCAGCTCTGCCCGGATCTCCGCAGACCAGAACTTTTTTTCTAATATTCTTACTATTTGTCTTTAAAATCGGCAGAAATTCTTTTTTATCCAAAATCATCAACTCCAGATCAATTACTTAAACAAAGTCTTTATTAATAGTAAAATTCACGATAAATTGAAATAATCCTTTATTGTTTTCAAAAAAGCTTTTTAGCAGATAACTTTTTCGATGATAATAGCTGTAAAATGCTTAGATTAACTATAAAAACCAGCTGACTTAATAAGCAGCTGGTTTTTTGCTAATATATTAATTTAATTAAAAAAGCTTTCAGCCAATCTAGTTCTTAAAGACCTTATCAAGCATTTCAAGCAGTTCCTCATTATCCTTAGTATTTTTTAGCTGTTTGTGGAAAGTCTTCATCAATTCATAATCTGACATATCCTGAGTCTGCTGACGAAGTTTCCAGATAATCTCCAGTTCTTTTTCGCCAAGGAGCATCTCTTCTTTTCTGGTTCCGGAGCGATTAATATCAATAGCAGGAAAGATTCTTCTCTCTGCCAGGCGGCGGCTTAAGTGCAGCTCCATATTACCTGTACCCTTAAATTCCTCGTAAATCACATCATCCATCCGACTGCCTGTATCGACTAAAGAAGTTGCAATAATTGTCAAGCTGCCTCCTTCTTCAATATTCCTGGCTGCCCCAAAAAATCTTTTGGGAAAATGCATGGCTGTTGGATCAAGTCCTCCAGAGAGTGTTCTGCCGCTCGGAGAAATAGTCACATTGGAAGCCCGGGCCAGTCTGGTAATACTATCTAAAAGGATTACTACATCATTTTTATGTTCAACCAGTCTCTTTGCTTTTTCTAAGACCAGCTCTGCAACCTGTATATGTTCTTCGGGCGGCTCATCAAAGGTTGAAGCAATTACTTCAGCATCAACCGAGCGCCTCATATCTGTTACTTCTTCCGGACGCTCATCAATCAGCAAAATCATCATCTTGCTTTCCGGATAGTTGTGGCGAATACTGTTGGCTACCTTTTTTAAAAGCACCGTCTTTCCAGCCTTAGGAGGAGAAACCAGAAGTCCACGCTGACCTTTTCCAATCGGAGAAATCAGATCAATTATCCGCGAAGAAATTTCATTTTTATGATACTCCAGCTTATATCTTTCCTCAGGATAAAGGGGAGTTAAATCTTCAAAGTGTGAGCGCTCTCTTGCTTTTTCTGGATCCTGATAGTTTACAGCCTCAATTCTTAAGATAGCGAAATATTTTTCACTGTCCTTGGGCTCTCTCACCTGACCGGAAACAACATCACCAGTTCTTAAATCAAAGCGCCTGATCTGAGAAGCAGAAATATAAATATCATCACTGGAAGGAATGTATTTAGAAGGCCTCAAAAAACCATAACCTTCAGTCTGAATAATCTCTAGTACACCTTCAGCAAAGATATTACCCCCTTTTTCTGTTCCTTTTTTTAAAATAGCAAAGATTAGATCCTTTTTCCGCATCTGCGAATAACCGCTGACACCCATCTCCTTTGCTATCTCATGTAATTCTGTAATAGTTTTTCTCTCAAGTTCACTGATGTTAAGCACATCAAGTCCACCTTTCTTTATTTTACCCTGTTTTATTTGAAATTATTTTAATCGAATGAATAAATATTTATGTAAATCCCATAAAAGCAATAATCTTTTAAAAAAGAAGAAAATCTTGCTCCCCAATTTAATGGCTAATCACTCAGCCAGGAGCTTTAGCTGCTCTTTCTATATCCGGGGAGTAATTTAATTTCAAATTTTGAATGATATTTATATTTTTGACTCTGAACTCTTGTCGAGCTGACTTAGTAAATTACCTAGAAAAAGTTAATGATTAGCAGAATTAAAGCTGACCGAAGAACACGAGGTTCTGAGCTGACTGCGGCACAGGAGGTGCCGATCAGGAAGGAAGTCAGTTTTAACTCTAATAAGAATTCTACTTTTTCTTGTAATTTAATTTGGAATGAGACAAGAGTTCAGAGTCAAAATATTTAAGTCAATAACAAAAATTTGAAATTAAATTACATTCAGTCCTAACTGAAAGAGCAGATAAACTCCTGCAAAATAAACAACTGCAGCTGCAATCGCATCCCAGCCCATCCACATAAATGAACGGCGTGAGCGATAAAATAAGCCGATCAAAATAATCGTAGCCATCAAAATTCCAATAGTAGCAGTTAAGATATGAACTATTCGAACATCTTCTAAAATTACTCCCTGTTGATAAAAGACATCGGCAAAGAAAATAACTGTCATGTTGAAGATGTTGCTGCCAAATACATTTCCAACCGCCATATTATAGGCGCCAATCCTGATCGCTGAAATTGTTGCAACAAGTTCCGGCAGTGAGGTTGCTGCTGCCACCATAATAGACCCCATAAAACTCTGATCAATTCCAGTCATAGCTGATATTTGATCAGCCGTAATACTTAAATTATAACCACTAAAGACAATAACAACCGCACAGGCTGCAAATCCAAGTATTGCTTTTTTTAAAGTATAATTAGGATTGGGATCCTCTTCTTTAACGGGATCATCCGGGTCAAGTGGATTCTTTTTATCATAACGATAGATCATTCTCACAGTAATAATGTAGGTAACTAACAATAATATGCTGTCTACTCCCACTCCAAAAATACTTAAACTAAAATCCATAAAATTAGATAAGATAAGACTGAAGACCACCAATGCTGAAAGTAAGATGCCAACAAGACCGGATAAAATGTGGCTGTAGTTAACGCGGAGTAGTAATGGTCCTTTACCCTGAAGCAGATCAGCAAAGGCTAAGATAGCAAGATTAAAAGTGTTGCTGCCGAAAGCATTACCAACTGCAATATCTGGTGCCCCTACAATAGCCGAACTAATGCTGGTCACCAGTTCCGGCAGTGAAGTTGCCATTGCAATTAAAATACCGCCAATAAAAGCCTGACCCAGGCCGCTTTTATCAGCAATGATATCACCAAAACGAGATAGATAAGTACCTGAAATAATAATAAATAATGCCATTAAAATAAATTCTAACCAGAGCTGTGTCAATTAAATCCCCCTCACTTTTAAAAACGGATACTGATAAAATGTTTCTAATCATTTAACTCTGGATAATTATATGGAAACATTTTACAAGTACCCGGTGCTTAATAAAACTTAATAAAAAAAGAGGAGAAATCCCAAAAAGGGAAACTCCCCTTAATATATTTATTTAACTAAAATTACCAGGCCTGACCATCACTACCTAAAATCTTAATCTTTTCTTTAACTTTTTCAGCAATTGCTTCTCTACCAGGTCCACAGTACTTACGTGGATCATATAATTCTGGCTTTTCAGCAAATACTTCTTTAATTTTAGCAGTAAATGACTGCTGGAAATCAGTATTAACATTAACTTTGTTAACACCAAGGCTGACTGCTTTTTCTAAATCTGCAGCAGAAATACCAGAAGCTCCATGTAATACAACAGGCATATCAATTAAGCCTTTGATAGTTTTAAGTCTTTCAAAATCTAATTCTGGCTCACCTTCGTAGACACCGTGAGCAGTACCGATTGCTATTGCAAGAGCATCTACTCCTGTAGCCTCGATAAATTCTTTAGCCTGATCTGGATTAGTGTACATTGCATCCTTTTCTTCAACTGTGTGGTCATCTTCTGTACCACCAATTGTTCCTAATTCTGCTTCTACACTGACACCAACATTATGGGCAGCTTCTACTACTTTTTTGGTCAGAGCAATATTATCTTGAAAAGGTTTTTTAGAAGCATCAATCATTACAGAAGAAAATCCTGCTCTGATACACTTCATAATACTTTCAAAGTCACTACCGTGGTCAAGATGTAAAGCAACAGGGATATCAGTATTCTTTGTTGCAGCTTCTACCATCTGAATTACATAATCCATACCGATATAGCGAATTGCACCCTCACTAGCCTGCAGGATAACAGGAGAGTTTAATTCTTCTGCTCCCATCATAATTCCCTGCAGGAATTCCATGTTGTTGATGTTAAATCCACCTACTGCGTAAGTTCTCTTGTGTGCGTCCTGTAAAATATCTGCCATTGGTACTAAGTTCATAATTAATATCCTCCTTATTAAATATTAATCCAGGGTCTTTTAAAAATTATTTGGTTTTCCCTGAATAGAATGCAGCTGCACGCTGTTTAGCTGTCGAAGATTTTTTAAATCTTCTTTATCAACAGCTTCTATATTTAAACGCGAGCCGCAGTTGTTACAAATTAGTTGAATTTTATCAGAAAATAATTCTATATTTATATCATCACTGCCGCATTCACAGCTTAGAGCTCCCTCAGCAGCAATGTCATGAATAATGTCAAGCGCCTGCAGCATAATCTCAGGGTTTTTGAAATCATCGAAACCGAGTTCTGCCGCCATCAACTCCAGATCCTGCTTTTCCTTTTTTATTTCATCATTAACCAGAACTGGGGGTCCAAAAAATCCAGGGTTCAGACCCGTATCCCTGCAGGAAAGAGGTTGTAGATAATTTGAATGCCAGAAATCCTGGGCAGAAAATATCTCTTTATGTGCCTTATCACAGTGCAGACAGAAATAATTGATCTGCACCTGAGAATTTTCTTTTCTCAGCAGGGCAGCCTTTTCCGCTCCACAGCTGCAGCTTAACTGCTTTAGCTCTCCCACCGGCAGTTCAAAGATATTTACCTTTTCCTTTTCCAGACGACCACAGGCAGGACAGCTTAAAGCAATTGTTGTTGAAAGATTGATTAACATTATATATCCCGGCCTGTAAACTTGAGGCCAGGTCTTCACCTCCTTAACCTAATTATTCTTCATTGATTGTGAAAATCCTTTTTTGAATCTCAAAAATTAGGTTAAGGCTTAGAATACTGCTAATTATCCTCTTTAACAATTCGCTTAATTTCTTTAATTCGAACTCTGTGTTCTTCAGTTTTAAAACATTCAGCAAATGCTTCACTTTCATATTCATAACCGGCTTTAGAAGCTTCCAAATATTTTTTATTTACAGCTTTTTTGATCATTTTTACAGCCTGAGTTGAGCGCTCTGTGATTTCCAACGCTAGTTCTCTGGCCTCAGAAAGCAGACTGCGGGGAGTAACAACTTTATTAATCAAACCCAGCTCATAGGCTAAAGCTGCATCAATAATATCACCTGTATATAATAATTCTTTTGCCTCTGCCTCACCGATCAGACGCGGCAGCCTCTGGGTTCCGCCAAAAGCAGGAATAATCCCAAGTTTAACTTCCGGCTGACCAAAACGGGAGCGGGTTGAAGCAAGCCGAATATCACAGGCCAAGCTGATCTCCATTCCACCACCAAGGGCATAACCATCGATTGCTGCTATGACAACCGGGTCAGCTTCCTCGATTAAACTGCAGAGCTGCTGTCCTTTTTGGGAAAGCTTCTTTGCCTGCTCAAAGTTCAAGTTTTCCAAATAATCAATATCTCCACCGACTGAAAAAGCTCTGCTGCCTTCTGAAGTTAAAATTACAGCTGCTGCTTCCTCAGCTGCAAAAAGTTCTTCCAGCGTCTTTTGTAGCTGGTCTAAAAGTTCTTCATTATAAGCATTTAAAACTTCCGGCCGGTTAATACTGACAGTTGCTACCGGAGAATCAAAGTCACATTTGACTAAATCCCCTGCCATGTTTTTTCCCCCTCATTACTTACTCTTCTTTGTAATCAAGTGCTGCTTTAATAAAGCTGACAAATAAAGGATGTGGTCTATTTGGACGTGATTTAAATTCCGGGTGGAACTGCACCCCTACAAACCAGGGATGATCGGGTATTTCAACTATCTCGACCAATCTTTCATCAGGTGACAATCCACTTAAAATCATACCCGCTTCTTCAATCTTTTCCCGGTAGTGATTGTTGAACTCATAGCGGTGGCGGTGGCGCTCATAAATAACCTCTTCCTGATAGGCATTACGACTGATGCTCTCTTTTTCCAATTTACAGGGATAGAGGCCTAAACGCATGGTGCCGCCCATATCTTCTACATCGTGCTGATCAGGCATTAGAGCAATTACCGGCTCTTTTTCCTCTTCGTCAAATTCACTGCTGTTTGCATCTTTCAGATTGAGCTCATTGCGGGCATACTCAATTACCGCACACTGCATTCCGAGACAGATTCCAAAATAAGGAACCTTGTTTTTGCGGGCATATTCTACTGCCTTCAGCTTACCTTCGATGCCGCGGTCTCCAAAACCACCTGGAACTAAAATCCCATCGAGATCGGCAAGTTCCTTTTCCGCCTCAGCCAGAGTTTCTAAATCCTCAGCATAAACATATTCTATCTCAACTTTACAGTTGTTGGCAATTCCTGCATGAGTAAATGATTCTGCTATACTTATGTAGGCATCAGGCAGCTCGACATATTTACCAACTATTCCAATTTTAACTTTGTGGTCCCGATCTTTAATCTTATCAACCAGGTCAATCCAGTTTTTAAGATCTGCTTTTTTAACCCGATCAGTTAATTTTAATTTGTTGATTACATTTTCAGCCATTCCCTCTTTTTCCAGCATCAGAGGAACTTCATAAATATGTTCTGCATCAACAAGCTGAATAACATCCTCTTTTTCCACGTTACCAAAAAGAGAAATTTTATCCTTAACTTCCTGAGTCAGCTCTCGCTCAGAACGGCAGACAACTATATCCGGCTGAATACCGATACTGCGCATTTCCTTAATACTGTGCTGGGTGGGCTTGGTTTTCAACTCACCGGCTGCCTTCAGATAAGGAACCAGGGTACAGTGTAAATAGAGAATATTATCCCGGCCCAGATCATTTTTCAGCTGTCTAATTGCTTCCAAAAAGGGCAGACTCTCAATATCACCAACTGTTCCTCCAATCTCTGTCAGAACCACATCAGCATTGGTTTCTCTCCCAACTCTGGTTACCCGGTCTTTAATCTCATCTGTAATATGCGGAATTACCTGGACTGTTGCTCCCAGATAATCTCCCCGGCGTTCTTTTTGAATCACCGAGCCGTAAATTTTACCGGTGGTTACATTGTTGCTCTGACTTAAATTGGTGTCAATAAAACGCTCATAATGGCCTAAATCCAGATCAGTTTCGGCACCATCATCAGTCACAAAAACCTCACCGTGCTGATAGGGGCTCATTGTACCTGGATCATAATTAATATAAGGATCGAATTTCTGAATGCTGATTTTAAGACCTCTGCTTTTAAGCAGGCGGCCCAGGGAAGCTGCAGTTATCCCTTTACCAAGAGCAGAAACCACTCCTCCGGTTACGAAAATATACTTGGTCATTTTTGCTATCTCCTCCACTTTTAATCTTGAATTTAATTTAAGTATTTATGTAAGAAGAAGATTTACCATAAATATTTTAGCAAATCTCCCTTATTTTAAAACTCTACTAGTTATTTTCCTAAACTGACAGATTTATAGCTACATCTGCTCCGGTGCACTAATTCCAAGCAGGGTTAAAACATTTTTGAGAACCTGACGGGCAGCATTTACCAGATAAAGTCTTGCCTGAGCCAGTTCCTTACTGTCAGTATTTACCCGACAGTTATTATAGAATGAATGGAAAGCAGTTGCAAGGTCATAGGCATAAGTTGTCAGGTGATGAGGCTGTCTTGATTCAGCAATCATTTTTATCTCTTCCGGTAATTTTGCCAGCATTTTCATCAGCTCAAGCTCTGCCTCATGTGTCAGCAGGTCTAAGTTTTCCGCATCTGCTTTAAGCTCAGCATTATCTAAAATACTGTGAATTCTGGCATGGGCATACTGCACATAATAAACCGGGTTATTGCTGGATTCTTCTTTGGCCAGCTCCAGGTCAAAGTCAAGGTGGCTGTCAGTGCTCCGCATCACATAGTAGTAGCGGGCTGCGTCTGTACCAACTTCCTGATTTACCTCTTTCATAGTCACAAAACTGCCTGCTCTTTTGGACATCGGCACCTTCTTACCATTACGAAGCAGAGTCACCATCTGGACCACAATTACTTCCAGAATATCTTTATCATAACCAAAAGCTTCAATTACAGCTTTCATTCGCGGAATATAGCCGTGGTGGTCAGCTCCCCAGACATTAATCAGTTTATCAAAACCGCGCTCCAGTTTATCTAAATGATAGGCCATATCTGCTGCCAGATAGGTTGGTGAGCCGTCTGATTTGATAATAACTCGATCTTTATCATCTCCAAAATCAGTTGATTTAAACCAGAGAGCATCTTCTTTTTCAAAAATATAACCCTTATCTCGCAGCAGGTCAATCGCCTGCTCAATTTTATCCGGATGAAGAGTCCGCTCACTGAACCAGTTATCAAATTCAATTCCGAATTCTTCTAAATCCTCTTCAATATCTGCCAGCATTTCCTGGTAGGCATATTCGCGGCAGATTTCAAGCTGCTGCTCCTCGTCTTTTTCCATTAGCTCTTCACCGTGCTCATCATATAAATCCTGAGCAATTTCTTTTATATAATCACCGGCATAAACATCCTCAGGCATTTCAATATCTTCACCTAAAATTTCTCGATATCGTAAGAGAGTTGATTTACCAAGAATATCCATCTGATTTCCGGCATCATTGATATAGTATTCTTTTTCCACATCATAACCTGCTGCCTCCATGATTGAAGCAGTTACATCTCCAACTACAGCTCCCCGGCTGTGGCCTACATGTAGAGGTCCGGTCGGATTAACTGAAACAAATTCCACCTGCACCCTTTTGCCTTTACCGGCATCAATTTTACCATAATCCTCTGCTCTTTTAGTAATGATTTTAAGGTTATTCCAGAGCCAGGCATTTTTCAGCTTAAAATTAATAAAACCCGGGCCAGCAATGCTGATCTCCTCTACAATATCACTTTCAAAATTTTCTACAATAATTTCAGCAATTTTGCGGGGGTTCATCCCTGCTTTCCCTGCTAAAACCATGGCCAGATTAGTAGCATAATCTCCGTGACCTTTTTCGCGCGGCACCTCAATTGAAACCTCAGGCACCTT
>Ga0194137_10001449_pt1 | contig 14503 bp, 10 predicted proteins | sample TARM_MetaG_T3_14_FD_134025 | JGI IMG/M metagenome (GOLD analysis project Ga0194137, IMG submission 134025) | Freshwater microbial communities from Pennsylvania, USA, analyzing microbe dynamics in response to fracking - TARM_MetaG_T3_14 (version 2) | ecosystem: Environmental > Aquatic >... | reverse complement strand
GCCAGATACACGCCCGCCGCTTCGGCCGCGGCATTGCCGCCGAATTCGTATTCCTCTCGGCGCAGATCGACGCCGGTGGCCAGCTGCACCTCGCCGCCGGGCAACGAGAAGCCGAGGCCGCCGGACACGCTGGCATCGACCGACGTGGTCACCGACGTGCCGCCGTACAGCTCCACGCCATCGGCCGAAGCTGCCGCCAATGCGGCCATCGCTTCGGCGGTCTGCGGTTCGCCTTCGGCCAGGAACGGGTTGAGCAACCCGCTGCCCAGCACCGCCTTCAACTTGCTGGTGTAGTAGTAGCCGCTCTCCAGCGTGGAGGTGGACTTGCTGTACGCACGCGACAGGCCCGCGTTGTAGTCCCAGCTGCCCAACGTCCCCTCGAAGCCCAGCAGCAGGCGGTAGGACTTGGTATTGGTCGAAATCTGCCGCGGACCGCACGCGGTACAGCGCCAGCGGTAGGAGATAGGCGCACCGTAGTTGAGCTGGCCGGCACCGAAATAGGCGGCCAGTGCATTGTAGATTTCGTCGTAGGCCGCACCGGTGCTCGGATACCAGGTGCTGGCGTCGAACGTGCTGCCCGGCGATATCTGGTACGGCTCGAACGATTTCTTCGCGTCCACCTCCGAGCCGACCGCCTCGAAGAACACGCGATGCTCGTCGTTGATCTTGTACGTGGCGCGGCCGATGAAATCCTTGCTCTCCAGCGGCTGCTGGATCACCGCCGCCGCCGCGTAGTCGTAGGCGCAGGCATAACGTGCGGTGCTTACGCCCCACATCGTGTAGTCGTACGGCCCCATCGTCGAATTGGCGCTGTCGCAACCGGAGGCGCCCGGCAGGTTCAGCACGTTGATGTACTGCTGGGTGGAATTGTCCAGCGGGTCCTTCACGCCGTTTCCGATCAGCGAACCGGCGCGGCTGGCCACCGTGGCGAAGGGCGTGCCGCGCGTGTCGGGCGACAGGCCGCGGTCGGCCTGGAAGCCGTTGGAGAAATCGCGGTCGGTGCCGCGCAGGATTTCGTTCTTCTTCCAGCTCAGCGTGGCGAACGCGTTCCAGCCGTCCTTGTCGAGGTCGCCACCACCCACCAGCAGGGTGCCGCGATAGATGCTGCCGCCACCGGCTTCGGCCGCATCGACGAACGCGGAGACTTCCGCGCCCTGGTAATCGGTCTTGGTGATGAAGTTGATGACGCCGCCGATGGCGTCGGTACCGTAGATCGCCGAAGCGCCATCACGCAGCACTTCCACGCGCTCGATGGCGGCGAACGGGATCGAGTTGAGGTCGACCACGCGCCCCTTCAACCCATGGGCCGCCACCCGGCGCCCGTTCAACAGCACCAGCGTCGCGTCCGCGCCTTGCCCGCGCAGGTTGGCCGCCGACACGCCGTTGTTGCCGCGCTGGTCCACCCCGGACACGATGCCTGCGTTGCTGGAAAGGTTGTCCGAGCCGTTGCCGGAGATGTTGAGGTACATCATCAGCTGCTCGGCCGAACTGATGCCCAGCGCATCGATCTGCTGCTTCTTCATCACCGTGATCGGCAGCTGGGTCTCGATGTCGGTGCGCTTGATGCGCGAACCGGTGACCGAGACGCCATCGAGCGTCTTGGCCTCGGTCTTTTTCGTTTCACTGTCCGTGGCGGACGATTGCGCGAACGCGACAGCCGGACAGGCCAACGCGATCAGCAGGGCCGCGCTCAGGCGGTGGAAGGGCAGGCGATCAGGCATCAAGGCAGGCATAGCGTCTCCGTCGTTGTTCCCGTGCAACAGGCGTTGGCGTCGTCACCCGGCATGCACAGCGTGCCGGCGACACATGGTTGTCTCCACAAGCAGGAATGGCAGGAAGCCACCCCGACACCATCCCTGGCAATCGAACCCGCATCCGATGTCTGAAAATACCTGCATGGGCGCGTTCCCCTCCACGCCGATGCCGCTTGCTGATTACCACGCATGGAAAACCGGCTCAAGCACATTGGCTCGCGCCTGCCGACGAGCCCGCCCCCGCGATGCGGAGGCAGGGCCCCTTTTGCCTCAATAGTTCAGCGATACCACCAGTTGCGCGTAGCGCGGCGACTGGAAGCTGGTCGGCCACAGGAACGTCTCGTTGTGGTGGCCGATGTCGTCTTCCAGCGTCTGATCGACGGAAAGCTTTTTCTGCTGGTTGGTCACGTTGTAGACGGCAAACTTCACCCGCAAATTGGCATCGCCGAACTGCTTGGCCCATGTGGTGCTGAGGCCAAGCTCGTAGGTGAACGGCATGCGCCCGTAGGCGCCTCGGGTGGACGAGGCATACACGCGCTCGGATGCCACGGCCGAGGTGCAGTTCTCGATGCACACGTAGTAGCTGTGGTAGTTGGTGCCATCGAACGGATTGCCCACGCCGAAACCGGTGATCGGGCCGCCGGTACGGGCATCCAGGGTTGCGCCGATCGTCCAGTCATCGGTAATGGCGTAGCTGCCGCGCAACTTGAGCTGGTGGCGACGGTCGTTGGGCAGATAACCGTAGCCGTTGTAATTCACCCATGGATCGTCGAAGTTCTCGGTCCGGCCCGTATCGGCAAAATCGGTATCCGAATTGACCGGGCCTTCGGCATTGCCCTTGCCCCACGACAACGTGTAGGAGGCATTCATCGACCACTTGCCGTCCCACGCGCGATCCAGCTGCAGTTCCAGCGCCTTGTAATCGCGCTTGGGCTTCACCCAACCGCGCTGCCCGACGTAATTGCCATTGTCGTCATACAGCGCCCAGCCTTCCTTCGAGGTATCCACGGTCAGCCAGCCATCCGCACTGCCGTCGCAATTGGTGTCACCCCACACGGTGACCTTCTTGCCCGGGTTGGCCATCACCCAGCCCACGTAGGAATCGCCACACTGGCCGGTGGCGGTGATCTCCATGTCGTCGATGGCGTTGTGCAACTTGCGGTAGATGCCGCGCACCGCATACGACCATGCATCGTTGATGGACTGCTGGAAGCCGAGGATCGCCTCGTCCTGATAGACCGGATCCATGTTGCGGTCCACTTCCGAACGCAGATCGCCCACCGTGCCGTTACCCTGTGAATCGTCGACCGCACCGATCTGCGCGCCGAGAATCGGCGTCACGTAGGTCAGGCCGTTGAGCGTCTTGGTTTGCCAGCCGTCCAGCGCGTAGTAGGTGCGCTCGTCGAGCAGGCCACCTGCCTGCTTGATGTTGATCACGTTGGCCACCGGCAGGAAGTAGCGGCCCACGTTGCCGAACAGCTTGGTGGTACCGTCGCCCCTCATGTCCCATGCGAAGCCGAAGCGCGGCGCCCACATGTTGTCCATCTTGATGTAGCTCTTGCCGGCGGCATCCTTGTTGTCGAAGCCCTCGTTGCGGATGCCGAGGTTGATAAGCAGGCTGTCGGTGACCGACCAGTTGTCTTCCAGGTAATAGGCCGAGTTGGTGGTCTCGAAGCTGCCATTGATCTCGTAACGGCGCGCGCGCACGTAGGCCGTGGTGCCGGCCGGCACGACGCCGCCATTGGCGAGGGTCGAGCCCGGCGTGGTCGCCGAGACGGTGTAGTAGTAGCCACCGGGACCCGGATAATGGCGATCGTAGTCGGAGGTGTCCTTCTCGTGATCGACACCGAAACGCAGCAGATGCGCGTCGCCCAATTGCCACTCGAAATCGACGCGCGCCTGCTTGCGTTCGTCCAGACGCGATTCGACCTTGCTGCTCGACGTGCAACCGGCGGCCACGCCGACCGGACGAACCGATACCGGGGCGGACACATAGTTGCACTCGATGTCGGTCAGGCTTTTTTGCGAGGAATTGCGCTGGTTGTCGCCGTACATCGCACGCAACGACAAGCCATCGGTCAGGTGGCCTGTATAGCTCAACGCCCAGTTCTTGCCGCCGGACTTGGTGTAGACCTTGTTGGTCAGATCGCCCTTGGCATCGGTATCCAGGTCATAGCCATAGACGTCGTAGACCCAGTTGTCCTTGTCGCTGAAACCCAGCAGGCTCAGACGATGGTCGTCGTTGATCTGCCAGTCGAGCTTGCCGCCCCAGAACCCGTCATTCGTCGAGCCGTCCGAATACGTGGTGCCGCTGCTGTTGGTATAGCGGTCGCGATCGAAGCGCCCCTCGTACAGGCCGAAGAAGAACAGCTTGTCCTTGATCAGCGCGCCCGATGCCCACAGGTCGATCTTGTTGGTGTCGTGACCATCCTTGCTGGAGATGATGTAGGGGTCGCCATTGGGGGCGTAATGGTCGTCGGCCTTGGCCTGCAGCGCCGACGGCTCGAAGGTCATCTCCATGCCGGCATGGAATTCGTTGCTGCCCGACTTCGTGGACGCATTGATGACGCCGCCGGTGGTGCGGCCGAACTCCACCGAATAGCCACCGGTCTTGACCTGGAAATCCTGGAAGAACAGGAAGGGTGCGGCCGAGAAACCGACGCGGTTGTAGAAGTCGGTGACGTTCAGGCCATCGATGTAGACCGAATTCTCGGCTACCGACGAGCCGCCGAACGAGATGCCCTGCGAGCCGAGCGATGACTTGCCCGCCACCACGCCCGGCGCCAGCAAGGCCACCGACTTGAGGTCCTGCGCCACCGGCAGGCGCGCCACGTCCTGCGAGCTGATGTTCATCGCCGACTCGGTGGAGGTCACGTCCACCATGTTGATCACGCGCGGCGCGGACACCTGCACCGAGCCGAGCGTGCTGATGCCGCTGATCGGCACGTTGACGGTGGTGGCGTTGCCGATGGAGACGGTGACGTCGGTCACCTTGGTGGCCGCGCCGCCATCGCGCGACAGCTCCATCACGTAATTGCCGACCGGCAGCAGCGGAATGCGGTAATTGCCGTTGGCATCCACCGCCACCGCGCGCGAGAACCCGGTATCCGGGTTGCGCACGGTGATTGAAAGACCGTTGAACGACTCGCCCTTCGGCGCGATCACGCGGCCGACCACCGAACCATCCTGCGCGAACGCGGCCGGCGCCAGTGCCCCCATGCAGGCCCCCAGCGCGATGCACAGCGCCGCCTTCCTCAAACCCTTGCCCCTCATCCTGCTCTCTCCTTCAGGTGAATCCGTGATTGGTTGAACGGTGGTGCGTCCCGGCGTCATCGCGTCCCGCCGGCAGGCAACATCTGCCAGCGGAAGTCGTAGGTCCATTGATCGAAATAAAGATTGCCGCCGCGCCATTCGACTTCGCCGCGCTGGTTGTCCACCGTTTCGGAGCGGACGAAGCGTTTGGCCGGCACGAAGGGCTGCGAGATCGCATCGTTGAAGGTCACCCGGTAGGCATCCAGGCCGCCGAGGTAGAACCAGCGCAGGTCCGGGTCGTCGGATGCCAGCTGGCCGGTGGTGACATCCATCGGCACCCAGCCGTAGGGCGCCAGATAGAGCTGGCCCCAATCGTGCATCGTGTCGTAGTCGCCATCGGAGAACACCCAGCCGGACTGCCAGCGCGCCGGAATGCCGTTCATGCGCAACAAGGTGATCAGCAGCAGGGTCTGTTGGCCGCAATCGGCGTGGCCGGCGCGGAATGCGTAATCGCCGATGTTGGAGATCGTCGAATACTCGCGCGCGCCGCCCCACGGGATGGCATCGACGGCGGCGAACAGCTTCTGCGCGATCCGGTACGGGTTGGTCTCGTCGCCGACGATGGCCTTCGAGTAGGCATGCAGCGCCGGGCTGAAACGGATGTGCGGCCCTTCTTCACCCAAGTAAGGCGCCAGTGCGGGGTCGTCCGCATGGGCCGGCGTCACTTTGTCCGCATCGATCCGGAACCGCCGGCCGTGCGTGGTGACTTCGTAGCGGATCTCGAACGTGGTCGGCTTTCCGGCCACGGCCCGGGCTTCCAGATACGCCGTGCGCTGCAGCGCCGATGCCGGCGCCAGCTGCGCATTGCCGGGGGTGGCGGAGAGCAGGCGGATGTGGTCCTGCTGGCCGGCGATTTCGCGCGGATACGGCAACCACACGCGCAGCGTTTCGCCGGCCGGCACCGCATCGGGCTTCACCGTCAGCGTGTAGTCGATGCGCACGCGCCGCGGCTGCACGCTGTCGGCCCCGGTTGCCTTGGCTTCCTCGACCGCCGCCACGTGGTAGGGGTTCAGCGACTCCATCGAGCCGTCGGCCGCCGCGTGCACCGGTGGCGCGCGGCGCGCGGCCGCCTGCGGATTCAGCAGGAACAGGTTGGACGGCGCGCGGTTGAACCAGCGCCGCTGGCCGTCGATGTCCAGATGCTCGATCCAGCCGGCTTCGTCCCAGCGATCGAACTCGGCCTCGCCCAGATCGGGGATCTGGCGCCGGATGCGTTCGAGTACCTGCGCGCGGTCCAGCGTGAAATCCAGGCGCATGCGATGCATGCGTTCGCGCTGGAACTCCCAGGCGGCCCGCGCGTCCGGCGTCAGGCCGGGCCGGGTCAAGGCAGCATCGATCGCGCGTTGCGCACCGGCAAAGTCGCCCGCGTCGACCATCGCCACCGTGCCATCCATGCCGGGTGCATGTGCCGGCGGCACCGGCATCTGCTGCGCGCCGGCGTCTGCCAGAGCCAGGGACAGCACCACACCGAACGCCAACCGGCGATGGCGGATGCAACGGGGTTGGCGAGCGGGGGCGGACACGTCGACACTTCCCAGCATGGCTGAAGTAACCGTTGTGTAACACGGGCTGAATCGGTCAGTCAATAATTTATTCGCAATTGTTGTTTTGATAGAAACAAGTATTCTTCAAGCTGTCCGCAACCCCAACCGGGACATGGGAGTGCCATGATGTTCCTGCCCGTATCCGCCCGCGCCACCATGCTCCGCCAGACGCTTTTCCGCGCCATCGGCCCGGCCTCCCTGCTGGCCCTGTTCGCGGCGCCGCCCCTTGCACTGGCCCGCGCCGAGCCTCCCGCCCAAGCTGCCGTCGTGGTGGTCGCGCCGGATGCGCCGCAACTCGCGCCGGACTACTGGATCGGCCGGCTGGCCGATGCGGACGCGGTCCGCCTCTCGCCGCACGCCATCGCCGCACAGAACGCCCGCATGGCCGCGCTCGACCCGCACATCGAGTCGCTGGCCGCGTTGCCTGCCCACGTGCCGGGCGCTGACGTCACCGCCAGTCTGAGCGACCTGTCCAAGCGCCCGAACCGCACGTTGTACGACGTGCACGGGCAGGTGCTCGATGCCGCCGCGATCGACGCCATCCTCGCCAATGCCGCACTCGATGCCGTGCCGGCCTCGGTGACGCCGCGCTACGGCCTGACCGTTGCCCGTGCCGACCTGCGCAGCTTCCCCACGGCGCAACGCGTGTTTTCGACGCGCGGCGACATCGACATCGACCGCTTCCAGGAATCGGCGCTGTTTCCCGGCGACGCGGTGGCGGTGCTGCACGAGAGCCGTGACGGCCAGTGGTACTTCGTCGCCAGCCAGCGCTATCGCGCCTGGGTGGAGAAGCGCCGCATCGCGCTGGGCTCGCGCGAACAGGTGCTCGGCTACGGCCAGCGCCTGCCGGTCCGCGTGATCACCGCCGGCACCGCACGCACCACCTTCACCCCCGACCGGCCGGCGGTATCGAACCTGCAACTGGACATGGGCATCGCCCTGCCGCTGCGCACCGACTGGCCGGCCGGACAGCCGGTCAACGGGCAGGATCCGTACACCTCATGGGTCCTCGACCTGCCGGTGCGCAACGACGACGGCTCGCTGGCCTTCGCCCCGGCACTGCTGCCGCGCACCGCCGACACCGCGGCAGCCCCTCTGCCGCTGACCCCGGCCAACCTGATCCGGCAGGGCTTCAAGTTCCTCGGCGAGCGCTACGGTTGGGGCCATTCGTTCGATACCCGCGACTGCAGCGGCTTCGTCTCCGAGGTGTACCGCAGCGTCGGCATCCTGCTGCCGCGCAACACCAGCGCGCAGGCGGTCAGCCCGGCCTTGCAGGAGGTGCCGCTGCCGCCGTCCTCCGACCGTGCCGGCCGGCTGGCCGCGCTGAAAACGCTCCATGTCGGCGACCTGGTCTACATCCCCGGCCACGTGATGATGGTGATCGGCCACGACGCCGGCCTGACCTGGGTGATCCACGACACTTCCGGCACCACCTACACCGGGGCCGACGGCAAGCTCGTCCGCGCGCGCCTGAACGGCGTGTCGGTCACGCCGCTGGAGCCGATGCGCTTCGACGCCGACACCCTGTACGCCGACCGCATCACCCGCATCCAGCGCATTCCCGAAAGGATTCCCGCTCCATGAAGATCACCGACATCCGCCTGGGCATGCTGCGCGTGCCGCTCAAGACGCCGTTCAAGACCGCGCTGCGCACGGTGGAAACCATCGAGGACATCGTCGTCGAGATCCACACCGATACCGGCCACGTCGGCTACGGCGAGGCGCCGCCGACGCCGCCGATCACCGGCGACACCCACGGCTCGATCATCGAGGCGATCGCGCACTTCATCCGTCCGCGCCTGATCGGCCAGGAAATCGCCAACCTCAACCGCATCACCGGCCTGATCCAGGCATCGATGGAGCGCAACACCAGCGCCAAGGCCGCGGTGGAAATCGCCGTCTACGACCTGTGGGCGCAACTGCACGAGGCGCCGCTGTACCAGATGCTCGGCGGCGGCGACCCGGTCATCACCACCGACATCACCATCAGCGTGGACCACATCGACAAGATGGTGGCCGATTCGCTGGCCGCGGTGGAGCGCGGCTTCGATTCGCTGAAGATCAAGGTCGGCAAGGACATCGGGCTGGACATCGAGCGGGTCAAGGCGATCCATGCCGCCGTCGACGGCCGCGCCTTGCTGCGGCTGGACGCCAACCAGGGCTGGACCGCCAAGCAGGCCGTGTACGCGATGCACACGCTGGAAGAGGCCGGAGTGGTGCTGGAGCTGCTGGAGCAGCCGGTCAAGGCCAGCGACATCGATGGCCTGAAATACGTCACCGAGCGCGTGCACACGCCGGTGATGGCCGACGAAAGCGTGTTCGCGCCCAGCCAGGTGTTCGACCTGATCCAGCGCCGCGCCGCGGACATCATCAACATCAAGCTGATGAAGACCGGTGGCATCTCCAACGCCATCCGCATCACCGACATCGCCGCCATGTACGGCATGGACTGCATGATCGGCTGCATGCTCGAAAGCAGCATCAGCGTCTCGGCCGCGGTGCACCTGGCGGTGGCCAAGGCCCACGTGATCAGCAAGGTGGATCTGGACGGGCCATCGCTGGGCGTGTTCAATCCGGTCGATGGCGGAGTGATCTTCAACGAGTCCGAAATCACCGTCACCGACGCGCCGGGGCTGGGCATCCGCGAAATCCGCGGGCTGGAACCGCTGCCGTACTGACCCCCAAGAGAACCCGGACGATGCCGCGCGGAGACACCGAGAAGCCCATGCCGCCCCTGGTGAAAATCCGCTCATCGCGCGACCAGATGTCGGCCATCGAACGCCGCATCGCCGATTTCATCCTCGACAACGCCCACCTGCTGCGCGACTACTCCTCCCAGCAACTGGCCAGCGCCTTGGGCGTGAGCCAGTCCAGCGTGGTGAAGTTCAGCCAGAAACTCGGCTTCAAGGGCTACCCGGACCTGAAGTATTCGATCGGCGAGGCGGTGGCGCGCGCCAGCGGCAGCGCCGCCGAGCAACGCCCGGCCGAGCACGACGAAGACGACGCCTACACCCGGCTGGACCTGTCGCTGCGCCGGGCCAAGGCGGCGGCCGAGGAGGAAACCCGGCTGATCAATCCGCGCGCCACCATCGAACGCATCGCCGGCTTGATCGACGGTGCGCCCAAGGTGTTCGTGTGCGGCATCGGCGACGACGGCCTGTTCGCGCGCGAATTCGCCATGCGGCTGTCGCTGCTGGGCGTGCTCACCGTGCACCACGCCGATGCCATCCTGATGGCGTCCAATTTTTCGGCCGCGCGCGCCGGCGACGTGCTGCTGATGTTGTCCGCATTCGGCCAGCTACCCGCGCTGAGCCAGCTGGCGCGCCAGTTCCGCAACAGCGGCGGCAAGGTGGTGTCCATCACCCGCCACAACGCCAACCCGCTGCGCGCGCAGGCCGATGCGGCGCTGGCCATTTCCGCGCACGACCCGGCCCCGCAGGTGGAGCAGCTGCTGTACCGTTCATCGCTGCAATACCTGCTCGATTTCCTGTTCGTGCTGCTGTGCCGGACCAACCCCGAGCGCGACCGCCAGCTGGCGATGAATCTCGAACGGGTCAACCAGTTGCTCGACGCCTGAACCCACCGGAGCCGCCATGCCTGTCCTGCCCGTGCCGTGCCGATTGCCCCCAGACCGTCCGGCGCGGCCGAAACCCCTGGCATGGCCGCGATGGGCCTTGATCGCCCTGGCCGCCCTGCCACTGCTGGCCGGCGCGAAGACACCACCGCCGACCACGCCCGACCCGCTGGCCGGCACGCGCCAGCTGGTGGTGGTGGTGCCGGCCGGCTGGGACGCGCCGCAGGCACGCCTGCAGGCGTGGCAGCGCGATGCGACCGGCCATTGGCAGCCGCAAGGCACTGCGTTCGACGTGTCGATCGGCCGTGCCGGCAGCGCCTGGGGGCTGGGCCTGCTGCCGGTGCCCGAACGCGCCACCGGTCCGCGCAAGCACGAAGGCGACGGCCGCAGCACCGCCGGCGTGTTCGCCATCGGCACCGCATTCGGCTATGCCGGGCGCATCGACAGCGCGATGCCGTACAAGGCCACGCAGGAAGACAGCTACTGCATCGACGTGCCGGCCTCGCCGCTCTACAACACGCTGGTGGATGCGCACGTGGTCGGCGCCGATGCGGTGAAGGGCTCCACCGAGCCGATGCGGCTGGACCTGCACCACGACGGCGACATCCGCTACCGCGAGGGCTTCGTGATCGAACAGAACCCGCAGGCCGTGCCGGGCCACGGCAGCTGCATCTTCGCCCACCTGCGGCGCAAGCCCGGCGAAACCACCGCCGGCTGCACCGCGATGGAGCCGGAGAACATGCAGCGCCTGCTGGCCTGGCTCGAACCCGAGGCGCAGCCGCGCTTCGTGCTGCTGCCGCAGGCCGAATACCGCCGCCTGCAGGCCGCCTGGCACCTGCCCGCCTCCCGGGACGCGACGAAGTGAACGAAGAAGCCAACGCATCGGCGGCCCAGCCGCATCTGGTCCGCGCAGTCAGCCGCTGGCAGATCGTCGGCCTGTCGATCAACGACGTCATCGGCAGCGGCATCTACCTGCTGCCGGCCGCCGCCGCGGTACTGCTCGGGCCGATGAGCCTGTGGGCGGTATTGCTGGCCGGTCTGGCCGTGGCCCTGCTGGTGCTGTGCTATGCGCAGGCGGCCAGTTATTTCGACCAGCCCGGCGGCAGCTACCTGTATGCGCGCGAAGCCTTCGGCCGCTTCGCCGGCTTCGAGATCGGCTGGATGATCTGGCTGACCCGCATCAGCTCGGCCGCCGCGCTCGGCAACGGGCTGGCCGACGCGGTGGCGCCGCTGTGGCCTGCCGCCGGACAGGCCGGGCTGGCGCGCACGCTGGTGATCGTCGCCTCGCTCGGCGGGCTGACCGCGATCAACGTGGTCGGGGTCAAGTCGGCCGCGCGCACCGGCGTGGCGCTGGCCATCGGCAAGCTGGTGCCGCTGGCGCTGTTCGTCGGCATCGGCCTGTTCTACGTGAACTGGGGGGCCGCCTTCTCCGGCGCCACGCCGGCGCTGCACGATGCCGGCAACCTCGGCCAGGCGGCCTTGCTGCTGCTGTTCGCCTATGCCGGTTTCGAAAACATCCCGGCCGCCGCCGGCGAGTACCGCAACCCGCAGCGCGACGTGCCCTTCGCACTGATCACGATGATCATCACCGTGACCCTGATCTACGCGCTGGTGCAGGTGGTGGCGCAGGGCACGCTGCCGCAGCCGATCACCGACAACATGCCGGTGTCCGAGGCCGCACAGCAGTTCGGCGGCCACTGGTTGGCGCTGGTGCTGGTGGTCGGCGCGGTGGTGTCCATCCTCGGCACCACCAGCAACACGGTGATGCTGGGGCCGCGCTTCCTGTACGCGCTGGCCAAGGACGGCTACGGCCCGGCCTTCCTCGCCCGCATCCATCCGCGCTTCCACACGCCGGCGGCGGCCATCGTGGTGCAATTCGTCATCTCGCTGGCGCTGGCGTTGTCGGGCTCGTTTGCCGGGCTGGCCCTGTTGTCGATGGTGACCCGGCTGCTGGCCTACATCGGCACGGCCGCCGCGGTGCTGGTGCTGGCCCGGCGCTACCGCGACCGCCCTGGCGCGTTGAAGCTGCCCGGCGGCCCGCTGATCCCGGCGCTGGCCCTGCTGCTGTCGGTGGGCCTGCTGCTCAGCGCCAGCTGGCAGAACCTGCTGGCGGTGGGCGTGGCGCTGTCGCTCGGCGCGCTGATCTACCTGTTCCCGCGCAAGCAGGCCTGAGCCCAGCGCTTCAGGCCAGCGCGCGCATGCGCACGCTGAGGCCCACCGCCTGCACCAGGCTGTAGACCACCAGCGTCGCCGCCAGGCTCATCGTCAGCGGGCTGGCATTGCCGGTGGTGTAGGCCGCCCCCTGGCTGAAGGCGCCGCCGTACCAGCGCCACGCCAGCCGGCCGACCAGCAGCAGCGACAACGCGCCGCCGATCCACGGGTTGGGCGTGTAGCCGGGCTTGCCGTCGCGCACGTCGATGCGGGTATGCCTGAGCGCGAAAACGCCCAACGCAACCCCGGCCAACGCACCGGCCACCATGCCCACGGCCACGTGCGGCACGTACACGGCCGCAAGCCCCAGCATCACCGACACCAGCGCCAGCAACACGATGCGCGCCAGCGTGCGCCGCGGTTGCCATGGCTGCCGGCCGAAATGGCGGCGGATGCGGCGGTAATACAGCCAGCCGAAACCGGCGGTCATCAACCAGGGCATGTACACGGGCAGCGCAGCGGCAGGCATCGGGCATTCCTTCAGGGCGAGCGCGCAGCATCGCATGGCGCCGCGCCGGTTCAAGGTGCCGGTGGTCATTCGCCCCATTCAGAGGCCGCAACCGCGGCTGAACCCCGCCCGGCGGCTTGCGCTTCGCTCACGTTTCGCTTGCGAAGCGCTAACGCCGGCCGGTGCAACGTGGCCCCCGGCGCCTACACCGGCGCCCGCCTCCCGGATGCCCCGGCAGGCGAACGGCAATGCAGAGAGGACACGACGCATGAACACTGCGAACCCGCGGCACCCGCACCTCGACAAGCAGCCACCGCACCCGACGCACGACGCGATGCAGGCCAAACCGCACGAAGACGGCCGGGCAGCCAAACGCAGACCGCAGGAAAAAACCGAGCACGACGATACCGCCCGGCGCATGCAGGAACGCGACCACAGACACCCCCACTGACCATCCTTTCCACCCCGGCACGTGAAGACGGAGGGCACCCGCGTGGGTGCCCTTCACGTTTTCCGCCGACGGAACGGGCATGCGGCCGGACCAGCGCATCGGAGCGGTCGTCGTGCATTGACGGACGCACGCGCCGTGGCAGGCATCATGCGGGCAAGTCTCCTGCCAAGAAGCACCGCCATGCCCCGACGACACTCGCTGCTGCCGCTGGTCACCGCCCTGCTGCTGGCCGCATCCACCGCCGCCTGCCAAGACACGCCGCCGCCCGCCGCGGCCAAGCCGTTCACCACCGCCACGCTGGCCACATTCGACGAACCCTGGGCGATGGCCTTCCTGCCCGACGGGCGCCTGCTGGTCACCGAAAAGCGCGGCGCATTGAAGCTGTTCGACCCGGCCACCCGGCGCAGCGGCACCGTCGATGGCGTCCCGGCCGTGGCCCATGGCGGGCAAGGCGGCCTCGGCGACATCGCCGTGCATCCGCATTTCGCCGACAACGGCCGGGTCTACTTCAGCTATGCCGAAGCCGGCCCCGGCGACACGCGCGGCGCGGCGGTGGCCCGGGCCAGACTGGTGCTGGACGACAAGGGCGGTGGCCGGCTGGATGGCTTGGACGTGATCTGGCGGCAGATGCCCAAGACCCGCGGCCACGGCCACTACGGCCACCGCCTGCTGTTCGGCCCGGACGGCAAGCTGTGGATCAGCTCCAGCGAACGGCAGAAGTTCGACCCGGCGCAGGACATGGCCGGCAACCTCGGCAAGATCGTGCGCCTGAACGACGACGGCAGCGTGCCGGCGGACAACCCGTTCGCCGCGCGCGGCGGCGTGGCCGTGCAGGTGTGGTCGCTCGGCCACCGCAACGTGCTGGGCATGGATTTCGACGCGCAAGGCCGTCTGTGGGAAGTGGAAATGGGCCCGCGCGGCGGCGACGAACTGGATCTGGTCGAGCGCGGCGCCAACTACGGCTGGCCACTCGTTTCCGAAGGGCGCCACTACAGCGGCAGGCCGATCCCCGGCCATGCCACCGGCCCGGAGTTCACCGCGCCGAAAATCGCCTGGACGCCGGTGATCTCGCCGTCCAGAAAGCATCTATACAGCGGCCGAAGCTACCCGCGCCCGATCCCCAAAGAACTACACCGAGGGTTCAATTGACCATTCATGTGAGTTGAAATCATGCAGTATAAAAAATGTCGGACATGATGGGATGGCCGG
>Ga0194137_10001446_pt1 | contig 14540 bp, 9 predicted proteins | sample TARM_MetaG_T3_14_FD_134025 | JGI IMG/M metagenome (GOLD analysis project Ga0194137, IMG submission 134025) | Freshwater microbial communities from Pennsylvania, USA, analyzing microbe dynamics in response to fracking - TARM_MetaG_T3_14 (version 2) | ecosystem: Environmental > Aquatic >... | reverse complement strand
GGTTTTTCTTTGTTTGTCATGACGGAATTTTATACCTGTTCAGGTAATGATGTAAACGCGGCAACCTCAAGGAGGTGTCGTAAAACATTTGTTTTGCGACAGGCTGTCAGCCGCCGCTGTGCTACCTGTGCAACACCCCCTCAAAAATGTACGGAAAACTCTATCGCTATTCACTATTATGCGGAAACCTGTTTTTGATGGTTATCCGCCTATGTTGGTTGGCTACATGCGCGTGTCGTCGGACTCCGACCGCCAGAGCACGGACTTGCAGCGCGACGCGCTGCTCGCCGCCGGCGTCGATCCGCGTCACCTGTTTGAGGATCGTGCCTCTGGCGCGAAGGATGACCGTGCCGGCTTGGCGCGGGCGCTTGAGTTCGTTCGAGCCGGCGATGTGCTGGTGGTGTGGAAACTCGACCGGCTCGGTCGCTCGCTGTCGCACCTGCTCGCCATTGTGACTTCGCTCAAGGACAAGCGGGTGGCGTTCCGCTCGCTGACAGAGAACCTGGACACTACGACGCCCTCGGGCGAATTCCTGTTCCAGGTGTTCGGTGCGCTCGCGCAGTACGAGCGCGCCTTGATTCAGGAGCGCGTCGTCGCGGGCTTGGCCGCCGCACGCAAACGCGGCCGGATCGGCGGCCGGCCGCAGGCGATCACTGGTGAGAAGCTGGACGCCATCGTCGCCGCGCTCGATGGCGGCATGTCTAAGGCGGCGGTGTGCCGCAACTTCAATGTCAAGCGCACTACGTTGATCGAAACATTGACGCGAGCAGGTTGGCGTGGTGCGGGAAGGACGGTCGATGAGCAACAAGAATAAGCTACTCACCGTCTTTTCTGACGCAGAGCAGGAAGCCTTGTACGGCCTACCGGACTTCGACGATGCTCAGCGGCTGGAATACCTGGCGTTGACCGAATCTGAACTGGCGTTCGCCAGCAGCCGGCCTAGCCTGCAGGCCCAAGTCTATTGCGTCTTGCAGATCGGCTACTTCAAGGCCAAGCATGCTTTCTTCCGCTTCGATTGGCATGAGGTCGAGGACGATTGCGCCTTCGTGCTGAGTCGCTATTTCCACGGCGAAGCGTTCGAACGCAAGGCGATCACCAAGCATGAGCACTACAGCCAGAGGGGTCAGATCGCCGAACTGTTCGGCTACCGGTCGTGGGCGGCTAGCTTCCTGCCGCAACTGGCACAGCAGGCTGAACAGATCGTGCGGCGCGACGTAATGCCAGGATTCGTGGCCGCCGAACTGATCGTTTGGCTCAGCGAGCACAAAATCATCCGGCCCGGCCACACCACCTTACAAGAGCTGGTCAGTGAAGCCCTGTCCACCGAACGCAGGCGCTTGGGCGGCTTGCTGGCAGAAGTGTTGGACGAATCGGCCAAAGCTGCGCTGGGCCAGCTCCTGGTGCGTGACGACACCCTGTCTCAACTGGCAGCGCTCAAGCAGGACGCTAAAGATTTCGGCTGGCGTCAGATGGCAGGGGAGCGCGAGAAGCGCGCCACGCTGAAGTCCTTGCACGGGATCGCCAAGGCGCTGCTGCCCAAGCTCGGCATCTCGCAGCAGAACCTGCTGTACTACGCGAGCCTGGCGAACTTCTATACCGTCCATGACCTGCGCCACCTGAAGGCGGAGCAGACCCGGCTCTACCTGCTGTGCTATGCCTGGGTACGTTACCGGCAGCTCACCGACAACCTGGTCGATGCGATGGCCTTCCACATGAAAAAACTTGAGGACGAGAGCCGCACGGGTGCGAAACAGTCCTTTGTCGCCGAACAGCTGCGACGCCATCAGGAAACGCCGCAGGTTGGCCGCCTGCTGTCGCTGTACGTGGACGACAGCGTGGCCGATCCGACGCCGTTCGGCGAGGTGCGCCAACGCGCCTACAAAATCATGTCCAGGGAATTGCTGCAAAACACGGCGCAGCGCATGAGCGTCAAGCCACTGAACAAACTGGCGCTGCACTGGCAGGCGGTGGACGGCCTGGCCGAACGCATTCGACGCCATCTACGGCCGCTGTACGTCGCGCTCGACTTCGCCGGCACGGCCCCCGATAACCCATGGCTCGCGGCGCTGACTTGGGCCAAGAGCGTGTTCGCCAAGCAGCAGCGCCTATCACAACGGCCACTCGACGAATGTCCGGCGGCAACGCTGCCGAAACGCTTGCGTCCGTACCTGCTGATGTTCGATGCCGAAGGCACGCCGACAGGCCTGCATGCCGATCGTTACGAATTCTGGCTTTACCGTCAGGTCAGGAAACGCTTCCAGGCGGGCGAGCTCTACATTGACGACAGCTTGCAGCACCGGCATTTGTCCGACGAGTTGGTTTCGATGGACGAGAAAGCCGCCGTGCTCGCGCAGATGGACATCCCCTTCCTGCGGCAGCCGGTCAGTGCCCAGCTCGATGCACTGGCGGCCGAGTTGCGTGCGCAATGGGTGGCGTTCAATCGCGAGCTGAAACAGGGCAAGCTGACGCACCTGGAATACGACAAGGACACGCAGAGACTGACCTGGCGCAAGCCCAAGGGGGAGAACCAGAAGGCGCGCGAGCAAGCTCTCTACGAGCAACTGCCATACTGCGATGTCGCCGACGTGTTTCGCTTCGTCAACGGCCAGTGCCAGTTCCTGTCGGCGCTGACACCATTGCAGCCACGCTATGCGAAGAAGGTAGCCGACGCCGACAGTCTGATGGCGGTGATCATTGCCCAAGCCATGAACCACGGCAACCAGGTTATGGCACGTACCAGCGACATCCCGTACCACGTCCTGGAGAGTACCTACCAGCAGTACCTGCGCCAGGCGACGCTACATGTGGCCAACGATTGCATCAGCAACGCCATCGCCGCACTGCCGATCTTCCCGCATTACTCGTTCGACCTCGATTCGTTGTACGGTGCCGTTGATGGGCAGAAATTCGGCGTCGAGCGACCAACTGTGAAGGCGCGCTACTCGCGCAAATATTTCGGCCGCGGCAAGGGCGTCGTCGCCTACACGCTGCTGTGCAATCACGTGCCGTTGAACGGCTACCTGATAGGCGCACACGAGTACGAGGCTCACCACGTGTTCGACATCTGGTACCGCAACACGTCGGACATCGTGCCGAGCGCGATCACCGGCGACATGCACAGCATCAACAAGGCCAACTTCGCCATCCTGCACTGGTTCGGACTTCGTTTCGAGCCGCGCTTCACCGACCTCGACGACCAGTTGCAGGAGCTGTATTGCGCCGATGATCTGGCATTGTACGAGAAATGCCTGATCCGGCCGGCTGGCCAGATCGACCGGCAACTCATCGTCGGTGAGAAGGCGAACATCGACCGAATCGTCGCCACACTGGGCCTGAAGGAAATGACGCAGGGCACGCTGATCCGCAAGCTGTGCACCTATACGGCGCCGAACCCGACGCGGCGCGCAATCTTCGAGTTCGACAAGCTCATCCGCAGTATCTACACACTGCGCTACCTGCGCGACCCGCAACTGGAGCGTAATGTTCACCGCTCGCAGAACCGCATTGAGTCCTATCACCAGCTACGCTCGACCATCGCCCAAGTCGGTGGGAAGAAGGAATTGACCGGCCGCACCGACATCGAAATCGAGATCAGCAACCAGTGCGCCAGGCTGATCGGCAACGCGATCATCTTCTACAACTCGGCGATCCTGTCCCTGCTGCTGACGAAGTACGAGGCAGCTGGCAATGCCAAGGCGCTGGCGTTGATCACGCAGATGTCGCCAGCGGCCTGGCGGCACATCCTGCTGAACGGGCATTACACCTTCCAGACTGACGGCAAGTTCATCGACCTGGATGCGCTCGTGGCGGGACTGGAGCTGGGCTGACGGAAATTTCTGGGATTCCTGCGTACAACCCCATAACAGAATAATCAGGGGTGACGCGCTGTCCGCTGTTGGCGTAAGTCTGCAAGCTGGCCAAAGAGCTGGCGGTAATGCCCGATCAGCTCGTAGCAAAGCGTCAGCTCGGCATGCAGGTGGTTGTACCAGGCATCAGCTGCGCCGCAACTTGCCAGCTGCAGTTGGACGGGTCTGTGCAGGGCGAAACGGGTCGAGGCACGCTCTGCCACCGATTCCAGAATACCCGACTGACGAATTCGCTCACGCAACTCATGGCCATCCATCAGCTGTACGGGAGGCTCGCCATAGTGCACGCTGATTTTGTGGTGTGCGGCGTGATCAGTAGCAGTAAAGTGCCGGGTCAACCAGTTCACAGCATGCACCACCTGTTGGTATTCCTGGTCGCAATAAAAAGCACGTTCATAGGGCAGACCGGTGACCGTTAAAACCCACTCCATTTGCTCTGGTGCACTACCGTATGCCAGACAGGCGATATTATAAAAACGCTGCTCATCCAGCGAGTGGCTATCCCACGCCTGGATTGATTCATCCATCTGGCTTGCATGCAGTGATTGCAGGTGCCAGTAGTCGGCGATATCCAGCAGCTTCTGCTGAAAACCTTCACGCTCATGCTCATCATGCAGCAAAAACAGCCCCACCAGCCCCAGCTGGTCAGCGGCATCTTCCTCGCGCCCCAAAACCGGTAGTTGCAATTCATGAATCAGCAAATGCCCCATTTCGTGCAGCAGAGTGAATTCGGCATTGGCGGTAACGAAGCCCAGCTCGTCAGCCTGCAACGCCCAGTCGGGCAGCTCGGCACGGGCGGTACCTGATGTCAGCGATAGCAAAATCAGAGTCCATATTATGGATCGCATCAAATTCTCCCGGTTCGGCGATGGGTAGCACTGGCAGCAGCTTCCGAGCATCGGTAAAATACGCCCCTTTTTTCCGTCCAGGCTCAGGCCACCACGAGGTACCGCATGTCCAACCCCAAAGTCGGATTCATTTCGCTTGGCTGCCCCAAGGCGCTGGTCGACTCCGAGCGTATTCTGACCCAGCTGCGTACCGAAGGCTATGACGTGGTGCCGACCTACGAGGATGCCGACGTGGTGGTGGTCAACACCTGCGGCTTTATCGATGCGGCCAAGGCCGAGTCACTGGACGCGATTGGCGAGGCGATTGCCGAAAACGGCCGGGTGATCGTCACCGGCTGCATGGGCGTGGAAGAAAGCGCGATTCGTGATGTGCACCCCAGCGTGCTGGCGGTAACCGGGCCGCAGCAGTACGAACAGGTAGTGAATGCTGTGCATGAGGTGGTGCCGCCCAAGGCCGACCACAATCCGCTGGTTGATCTGGTGCCGCCGCAGGGCATCAAGCTGACCCCGCGCCACTATGCCTACCTGAAGATATCCGAGGGCTGCAATCACAGCTGCAGCTTCTGCATTATCCCCTCGATGCGCGGCAAGCTGGCCAGCCGTCCGGTGGGTGACGTGCTGGGTGAAGCCGAGCGACTGGTCAAGTCCGGGGTCAAGGAACTGCTGGTGATCTCCCAGGACACCAGCGCCTACGGCGTCGACATCAAGTACCGTACCGGCTTCTGGAATGGCCGTCCGGTGAAGTCACGGCTGACCGAAATGTGTGAGGCCATGGCCGAGCTGGGCGTCTGGGTACGACTGCATTACGTCTACCCCTACCCGCACGTCGATGAACTGATTCCGCTGATGGCCGCCGGCAAGATACTGCCGTACCTGGATATTCCCTTCCAGCATGCCAGCCCCAAGGTACTCAAGGCGATGAAACGCCCGGCCTTTGAGGACAAGACCCTTGAGCGGATCAAACGCTGGCGTGAACAATGCCCGGAGCTGACCATCCGCTCGACCTTTATCGTCGGCTTCCCCGGCGAGACCGAAGAGGACTTCCAGTACCTGCTCGACTGGCTGACGGAAGCCCAGCTGGATCGGGTGGGCTGCTTCCAGTATTCACCGGTGGACGGTGCTCCGGCCAACGGCCTGGGTCTGGAGCCGGTGCCGGACGAGATCAAGCAGGCGCGCTGGGACCGCTTTATGGCGCACCAGCAGGCCATCAGCGCTGCCCGCCTGGAGCAGAAGATCGGCAAGACCATTGCTGTGCTGATTGACGAAGTGGATGAGGAAGGCCCGATTGGCCGGAGCATGGCTGACGCCCCGGAAATTGACGGCAATGTCTACATAGACACCGACCAGCCGCTGAACCCTGGAGATATCATCATGGTTCGGGTTACCGACGCCGACGAATACGACCTCTGGGCTGAGCTGGTCTGATACCTGCGACAACCCATCGCACGCCAACGGCGGCCGACTTGATCTGGAACAGGTCGGTTGCCGCGTGGCATTGCTAGACTCCGAGCTAACAGCCTGCCGGAGATTTGCCAATGCCCCTTCGCCTTACCACCAGTTTTTTGCTTGTTACCCTGTTTGCCGGGCATGCGCTTGCCAGCGACGATGAACGCAAGTACATCGACCTGCAACCCGACGATGAACACGCCTGCAACCTGAGCAACGGATTCATCACCAGCCCTACCCTGTCATTGATGACCAGCGCCTTCAAGGACACCAGCCTCGACCAGTTCGCCACTCTGGCCACCATCAGCAAGGTCATCGAAGCCGGCTGCCCGATTGACGAACCGGACGCCGCCGGACTCCCCCCCCTGCATGCAGCCATCATGTACGACCTGCCCGAACTGGTGGAGCTGTACCTGAACATGGGCGCAGACCCCAAGGTGCGCATCCAGGCACCGGGCCGGCCGATTGACCAACTGGATGCCTATGCCTTTGCCGAGCTGATGGCCGCAGACAGCAAGGGTGAAACCCGTATCAAGGAAATCATTGCCTTGCTGGCAAGGCACACTGCCGCGAAGCGGCCCTGACAGGGTATTGGTAACGACGCCTGTTACCTGAAATAACGGTCACCCCGCGGCCGTGCAACCGTCAGCGTTGCACATGTCTGGCAACGGGGTGATCTTCAACACGAATACCTCGTTATTTCGCTACTTGACTATTTTTCAGATATTGCCGCGCATACCGCAATGGTTGCGTCTTAATATGTGAATTGATCTGCAGTATTTGAAAGTTCATCAACAACGGTTCAAACAGGCAGCTAGAATAAGCCGGACCGCCCCCATGCTTCTGGTAATCGACAATGACAAAAACACCGATTGCACTAAGCCCTATATGCCTTGCCGTCATATTGGCCAGCACCCCTCCGTACTACTGCCACTGACAGTTCATGCCCAGACAGCAGCGACCCTAAATCAGTCAACCTATACCAACGCCTTGACACAGGCCCAGGTCCAAAGCCTGGTCAATGCCGCCAACCAGTCTGACGAACTCTTGCGCCAACTGGCGGCAGAGTTGATGGCTCAAAGCGAAGCAGTCGCCCGCTCGGTTTACCTCGAAACCCAGGGGCTTGTCAGTGAGCAGCAATCGTTAATGCTTGAGCAAATGTACCTGCAGCGACTGGCTAACAGCGTTCCACAGGCTCCCGCAGACAAGACAGGAGCGTCCAGTTTTGGCTGGATAGCTGGCGGTGCCTTGGCTGCCGGACTTGCTGCAGCTGCTGGCGGTGGTGGCGGTGGTGGCGGTGGCGGCGGCAGCAGTAGCGGCCCGGCACCAACACCACCGAACAGTGATGGCGAAGATCCGGTGGCTGTGGATGACAGCCAGCCAACGCTGACCCCGGAACCCTCGCTTCCCGGGGATGAAGAGCTACCTTCCACCGAAGATCCAGGCAGCGTGCCTGATCCAGGGCCACTGCCCGGCGATGACGATTCGGACAAGTCACTTGCGCTTTCCAATGAACACCTGACTACCAACGGGTACAACCTGACGTATGGGCATGTTGCCCATGAGCGGGGATTTACCGGTGAAGGGCAAAAAATTGCAATTATCGACAGCGGTATTAATTCCAGCCACCTGGAACTCACAGGCCAGATTGACGGACATTACAATTTGCTGACGGGCAGCACTGCCGAATCCAGCGCACAGGACTCCGGCGGACATGGTACCCACGTTGCAGGAACCCTGGTTGCGCGGAGAAATAACACAGGTGTAGTGGGATACGCCTACGGCGCGAGGTTGTTGAATGTCCGCTTTACCGACGCCAACGACGCCATCACCGCAACCGACCAGCAACTGGCCAATGGTTTTGCCTGGGCGCGGAATAACGGTGCCACCTGGTTCAATAACAGTTGGGGTGTCGATACAACCGTTGCCGATTTTGGCAGAACAGGCGTTGCGGCGAACTTCCCGAAACTGCTGGCGGAATGGCAAGCCGGTGCGCAAGACGGCCGAATCTATGTCTGGGCAACAGGCAATGATGGTGAAGCGCAGCCTCTTCTGTTTGCTGCCTTGCCGCAACTGTATCCGGAGTTGCAATTTAACTGGGTGGCGGTCACCAGTGTTGACTCGGACACTGGCACTCTGAGCACATTTGCCAATGCCTGTGGCAATGCTGCTGCCTGGTGTCTGGCCGCGCCAGGTACAAACATCGTTTCCAGTTACACAGGCTCGAACAGTGCCTATGCGATTGCCTCGGGCACATCACAAGCCACACCCGCGGTCACCGGCGGCCTTGCTGTAATCAGTCACGCATTTCCCACGCTTGCCCCTGAGCAGGTTGTACAGCGACTACTGGTTACCGCCAACAAGGAAGGTATCTACGCTGACCAGAGTCTTTATGGGCAAGGGCTGATGGATCTTGAAAAGGCCACCCGACCGGTCGGCACACTGAGCGTCGTCAGTTCATCCGGCGCTGCCCTCTCGGTGGATGACGCCATGCTGGTACTTGGTGGTGCCTTTGGTTATGACAACCCACTATCAGGGTTGCAAGTAATGGCTACCGATGCATTGCAGGCAGGATTCAGCGTAGATCTCGGCAAGCAGGTACAGACTCGCCGCTTCCGTTATGACACAGGTGCTGCCTGGCAGCGGCTTGGCCGCAACTGGGACACTCAGGCAGAGAATGGCTGGGCAATGTCCTGGACAACCTCCAGCAAATCCGGCACGACCAGTCGGGTAGCACATTTTGGCCAGCCCGGTGAACATCGGCTGAGCATCGGCCAGATTGACGACCTGGATATGCTGGACATGCAGCGAAGCTGGGCTGGTTATAGCCAATTGGATGCCAGCATGTCCTCCGCCCTGTGGTTGCAGCGCAGTGAGGAACACGCTTTAGGTATTCGGCAAAGACTGCCGGCCGGCAACTTCAGTGTTGATTTGACCGCTACAGCCAGCTCAGTCCGCCAAGGTGTATCAGTTGCGCTGAACCTGCCGCCGCTGTCTGGCTACTATTCCCGACTTGAGGTTGGTCACATCAACAGTCGTGACGGTTTATTTGATAGCCGTGGTCACGGGGCCTTTGATCTGGACAATATCAGCCAGACACTCTTTGCTGGACTTCGCGGCGACTATACCGACGGACCACTGACACTGGGGCATGCGTTCTATCTGGGCGAGAGTCATGCGCAGGCTGCCGGCCTGTTCCAGGACCTGGGTAAAGTCACCACCAGCAGCTGGATTCTGGCGGGGCGCTACGTCATGGATACATCAACCTTCGGTATGCTGGTTCAGCAGCCGCTACGGGTCGAATCAGCTCAAACCCGCATCAATGTAGCGCCCGGTTATGCAGGGAATCTTTTCGACATGCAGTCCGTGACGCTTGACCTTAGCCCAACAGGTCGGCAAATCAATCTGGAGCTTTTCTGGCAAAAACCGCTATGGCGTGATAGCGACATCAAGCTTTCCTGGCTCGGCATACGCGAGCCAGGGCATCAAGCCAAAGCAGCCCCAATGCAGGTAATCATGGGGCAGTGGCAACAGCGCTTTTAACGGCAGATGAAATCCCATAGCCATGATTGGCAGCGGCTGACCCTGGTGGATTAAGCATCTGGCATACTGGCGCCCTTCCCTTAGCCGAGATGCCCATGAAACGCTTCATCCTGCTCGATACCGCGCCGATTCCCAACAACGGCGGCGCTCTCTGTCTGTTTGAATACGGCGACGACTTCGTCATCAAGCTGGAGGGCGGCAAGGGTGGGCAGTTGATGAATACCCGCATGCACGGCTCGGAGGATGCGCTGGCCGAGATCCCCTGCAAGCGGATTGCTGCAAGGACTGGCGCCCGCGTGCTGATTGGCGGTCTGGGCATGGGCTTTACCCTGGCCTCGGCACTCAGGCATCTGGCAGACGATGCCGAGGTGCAGGTGGCGGAACTGGTGCCCGGTGTCATCGAATGGAACCGTGGTCCACTCGGTGCCAAATCCGGTCGCCCGCTGCAGGACCCGCGAGCCAGCGTACTGAATGTCGACGTGATTGAACTGTTGCAGAACCAGCCGAATGCCTATGACGCCATCATGCTCGACGTCGACAACGGTCCTGAGGGCCTTACCCATAGCGCCAATACCCGACTCTACGCGCTGGAGGGGCTTGCCGCCTGTGCCCGCGCCCTGCGCCCGGGTGGCGTGCTGGCGGTCTGGTCAGCCAGTGCCGACCGCCAGTTTTCCCAACGCCTTGCCCAGGCCGGATTCAAGGCCGAGGAAGTGCAGGTTTACGCCCACGGCAACCGCGGCCCCCGGCATACCATCTGGATCTGCCAACTGAAAATCCGCTGAAATCCGCGCCAGTTATCAACTCACCCGCAGCAATATATGACTGAAGATCAGGCTGAGCATGCACAGCGTGCCCAGCCACAGCAGCAGCACGCCGTGTGCATGATTGCGCCGGGCAAAGCCACTGCCAAGCAACAGCAAACCGAGTACAAAGACGCCAAGTGTCGGCCAGAAGTGCGCATGCTCCATCATTGGCCGGCCTCCCCGTCTGCCGGCTTTTCACCAACCCCGAACAGACTGCTGACCAGCACAAAGAACACCGGCACCCAGAAAATCACCAGCACGGTGGCCGCGGCCATGCCACCGAGCAGCCCGGTGCCGATCGAGTGGGCGCTGCCCGCACCGGCACCACTGGCAATCGCTAGCGGCAACACACCCATGCTGAATGCCAGCGAGGTCATGATCACCGGGCGCAGGCGCATGCGGCAGGCTTCCAGGGTTGCCTCGACCAATCCGTGGCCCTGTTGATACAGGCTGCGGGCAAACTCGACGATCAGAATGGCATTACGCGCAGTCAGGCCAATGGTGGTCAGCAGACCGACCTGGAAAAACACGTCATTGGACAGGCCGCGGCCCATGGTCGCAAGGACCGCGCCGATGATACCCAGCGGCACCACCAGCATCACCGCCAACGGGATCGACCAACTTTCATACAGGGCAGCCAGGCAGAGAAACACAATAATCAGCGACAAGGCATAGAGTGCCGGCGCCTGGTTGCCTGACAGTTGCTCCTCAAGCGACAGTCCTGTCCAGCTAAAGCCCACGCCGGGCGGCAGTTGGGCGACCAGTTCCTCGACAGCGGCCATGGCATCACCACTGCTGTAGCCAGGTGCGGCCATGCCCTGGATTTCCATCGCTGGCACCCCGTTGTAGCGGGCCAGTTTTGGTGGTCCATAGACCCACTCACCACGGCTGAAGACACTGAACGGCACCATGTTGCCGTCACGGTTGCGCACAAACCACTTGTCGAAGTCCTCCGGATTCATCCGTGACGCCGCTTCGCCCTGCATGAACACCTTCTTGACCCGTCCGCGGTCGATAAAGTCGTTGACGTAACCGGAGCCCCAGGCGATCGACAGGGTGCTGTTGATATCGCTCAAGCTGACGCCAAGTACCCGGGCCTTTTCGTCATCAATCAGCAATTGGTATTGCGGTTCATCATCCAGCCCGTTGGGGCGCACCGCCATCAGTGCCGGGTGCTGGTTGGCCATCCCGAGGAACTGGTTGCGGGCGTTCATCAGGACCTCGTGGCCAACACCGGCGTTGTCCTGCAGATACAGGTTGAAGCCACCGGCATTACCCAATTCCATTACCGCTGGCGGGGCAAAGGCAAAGGCCTGAGCATCAAGCATCTGCGCCAGACGGGCTCCGGCACGCTGGGCCAGGGCAAATACACTGTGCTCGGCCAGCGGACGTTCTTCCCAGGGCTTCAACGCAATAAAGGCGATACCGGAGTTCTGCCCGCTGCCCGCAAAATTGAAGCCGTTGACGGTAAACACCGAGCTGACCGATTCGCTTTCATCCTCCAGCAGATACCGGCGCAGCTCGTCCAGGCTGTTCTGGGTACGTGTCGCGGTAGCACCCACTGGTGCCTGCACCTGGGCAAACAGCACCCCCTGATCCTCGTCCGGCAGAAACGCCGTGGGCAGACGCATGAACAGCAGCACCATGACCGCCGCTATTGCCAGATACACCAGCAGCGACGGCACCCGGTGCCGCAACATGCCCGCTACCGTCGCCTGATAGCCATTGACACCGCGATTGAAGACACGGTTGAACCAGCCGAAGAAACCGCCCTTGGCGTGATGATGGCCGGCCTCGACCGGCTTCAGCAAGGTGGCGCAAAGTGCCGGCGTGAATATCAGCGCCACCAGCACCGAGAGGGTCATCGCCGAGACGATAGTGATCGAGAATTGCCGATAGATAACCCCGGTGGATCCGGCAAAGAACGCCATTGGCACAAATACCGCCGACAGCACCAGGCCGATACCCACCAGCGCACTCTGGATCTGCCCCATCGACTTGCGCGCCGCCTCCCGCGGCGACAGTCCCTCTTCGCTCATCACCCGTTCGACGTTCTCCACCACCACGATGGCATCGTCAACCAGCAGACCAATAGCCAGCACCATGGCAAACATGGTCAGCACGTTGATACTGAAACCCAGCACAGACATCACGCCGAAGGTGCCGAGAATCACCACCGGAATCGCCAGCGTCGGGATCAGCGTGGCACGCCAGTTCTGCAGGAACAGGAACATCACCAGAAACACCAGTACCACGGCCTCGATCAGCGTGTAGACCACGGTAGTGATCGACGCCGAGACCACCGGGGCGGTTTCGTAGGGATAGAACACATCGACTCCGGCCGGGAAGAACGGCTTCAGCCGGTCGATTGTTTCCTTGACTGCCTTGGCCGTATCCAGCGCGTTGGCGCCGGTTGCCAGTTTCACTGCAATACCGGTGGCCGGCATGCCGTTGTACTGGGCGGTAATGGCGGCGCTCTGCGCACCCAACTCCACTCGTGCCACGTCGCCCAGGCGAACCTGCGAGCCGTCGGCATTGACCTTCAGCAGAATTTCGCGAAACTGTTCCGGGGTTTGCAATCGGGTCTTGCCGATCACGGTGGCGGTCAGTTGCTGTTCGGCCACCGACGGCAACCCTCCCAGCTGGCCTGCGGCCACCTGCACGTTCTGCTCCTGAATAGCCGCGCGTACGTCCACCGGGGTCAGGCTGTAATTGTTCAGTCGCGCCGGATCCAGCCAGATGCGCATGGCATAGGGCGAACCGAATACCTGGAAGTCACCAACCCCCGGGGTACGCGACAACGGATCCTGCAGGTTGGAGGTGACATAGTCGGCCAGGTCAGCATCATCCAGACTGCCGTCGGTGGATACCAGGGCAATCACCATCAGGAAGTTGACCACCGACTTGGTCACCCGAATCCCCTGTTGCTGTACCTCCATGGGTAACAACGGGGTGGCCAGTTGCAGCTTGTTCTGCACCTGAACCTGGGCAATATCCGGGTCAGTGCCCTGTTCGAAGGTCAGGCTGATCTCCATGCTGCCATCGGCATTGCTCGATGAAGACATATAGCGCAGGCCATCGATGCCGTTCATTTGCTGCTCGATCACCTGCACCACGGTGTCCTGCACGGTCTGTGCCGAGGCGCCCGGATAACTGGCGGAGATGCCCACCGCCGGGGCGGCAATGCTCGGATACTGGTTGACCGGCAGGCCAAGCACCGCCATGCCACCGGCCAGCATCACGACCAGGGCAAGTACCCAGGCAAAGATCGGACGGCCAATAAAAAAGTTGGACATGCTGTGTGCCTCTGCGTGGCTATGGGTCAGTGGGTGTTGTCGAGGTTCTGGGCCGGTTGAGTCTCGACCGGGTCACCGGGGCGCACATGCTGCACACCCTCGGTAATCAGTTGATCACCAACATCCAGCCCCTCACTGACCAGCCAACGGTTGCCATCGGTGCGTTCGGCCCTCAACAACCGCTGCTCAACCACACCATCACTGTTCACCACCAGCGCCACCGGCTGTCCGCGCGGATTACGGGTAATGCCCTGCTGTGGCGCCAGAATGGCCTGTTCCTGGCGTCCGGCAACCAGCTGGGCACGCACGAACATACCCGGCAGCAAGAGCCGCTCAGGGTTAGGAAACAGCGCACGCAGGGTCACCGAACCGGTACCCGGATCAACGCTGACCTCACTGAACTCCAGCCGGCCCGTATGTGCATAACGGCTGCCATCTTCCAGTATCAGACTGACTTCGGCGGCCTCGGCATCAACCATCTGCAGGCGACCCTCGGCCATGTCGCTCCGCAGTTGCAGCAACTCGCGTGAGGAGCGCACCACATCCACATAAATCGGATCAATCTGCTGGATGCTGGCCAGTTCGCCCGCCTGGCCACTGGTCACTAGCGCCCCTTCGCTGGCCAGCGAGCGGCCGATACGCCCCTCAATCGGTGCCAGCACTCGGGTGTAGCGCAGCTCAATCTGCGCCTTCTGCAACGCCGCATCGGCCTGCAGGCTGGCCGCTCGCGCCTCGTCG
>Ga0194137_10001441_pt1 | contig 14550 bp, 20 predicted proteins | sample TARM_MetaG_T3_14_FD_134025 | JGI IMG/M metagenome (GOLD analysis project Ga0194137, IMG submission 134025) | Freshwater microbial communities from Pennsylvania, USA, analyzing microbe dynamics in response to fracking - TARM_MetaG_T3_14 (version 2) | ecosystem: Environmental > Aquatic >... | reverse complement strand
GTCGTGCCACCAGATCGAGCAATCTGCTCACCTCAGAACGCCAGGCCTAGCTGGTTGCCTGCTTGCGATGGGGCCAGCAATGCAGCCGGAGCGATAACCGATGCGGCGGGTGCAATTTCTGCGGCCTCGCCCATCTCTCGCCGGCCCATGGCGCTGTCCAAGGCGTAACCACGACGCAGCTTCGGGCCGAACAGCCCCATGGCGTGCGCAGGTGTGTGCCACTGAGACCAGCAATCCAGGGTGAGCGTATTGCCATGAATTACCTTGGCCGGGATGTGCAGCAGCGTCAGCTGCAGGTAGGCCAGGTGTACTGCGCGGATATCAACATCGATCGCCGTGGCGTGCATGTGCTGCTGGTAGTTCAGCCCCTTCACCATCATCTGCTTGGCGAAGGCAATGACCGTTGCACCCGACCCGCAAGCAGGCTCCTGCACGGTGATGAACCCTTTCTCATCGATCAGCTTCTGCAGTGCGTCGCCGTCACCAACCTGAAGCATCGCCATGGTTTCGCACAGGCAGTCGGGGGTGAATACCTGACCTCGGGCCTGATTCGGTGAGCCAATCTGCATGAAGACCTGGCCCATGATGTCGCCGGGATCGATTGTCAGCGCCTGTTCTAGCTCGTCGAGCATCGACTTGAAGATTCCGCGGTGGTGCTGCTCGTATTTCTCCTGCAGGGCATGGAACCGCCCCAGCAGCTCGTCGCGCTTGTCCAGCTGAACGGTCGACAGGAATGCCGACGCCCAGATTTCTGCAAAGTCGGCCAGAACGTCACGCGGTTGGGTGTGATGAACAGACTCTGCCAAACGAATGATCTGGGTGACGTGCTTTTGGGTGGCGCGCATGGCTGCTCCTCGCTGTATGTGAGGTGCTATTACCGCCCGAGGCTGTGCGTGCCAGTAGGTCGTACAGTTGATCCTCAGAGGCGTTTAGCGCGGCTTTGATTTCATGTGGAACCGCATTGGCGGCGTGTTGGCACGCACTGGCGTAAGTGATGCTGGCGCTACGAACTTAGCCAACACGAGGAATGACCCTATGGGCTCAACAGTCACCACCCGCAAGCTGGCCGCGGCCTTCAAATCAGCCAACGGCACCGTCACTTTTGCTCTCTTCGAGGAAAGCTATTCCAAGAATTGCTACCCCCTTACACCGTCGTGGTGCTGCTGGTCGATCGGCGACATTCGACATGTGATGAAGGCAATTTTCTCGGCTGCATCATCATGTGAGGGAGGCATGCTTCAGGGGTCTGGCGGTCGCTATCTAAAACCGGAAGGGTATATTGCAAGCTGGATGAGGGAGCTTGCCGAGCCGGTTGAACTCCAGGAACTGCAGCTGAAGCTCAAATTGGGGAGTGGCTACGCCGCTACCGTCCCAACCGAACAGTTCGCAGCCACAAAGGACAAGATCGTCGCCCTCGGTCGTGGCGAAATTGCCGAAGCCCTCGAGCGCGGTGAAGACGTTTCGCTGGTGCTTCAAGATGAGGCAGAACTAATAACCGGCCTGTACGACGGCTGTACGCTCATGCCGTGGCGAATTTTGACCCAATCTCATGTGCCGCTCCATGGCTTGAGGAACGCTGACTTGGGATATCGCCCAGCGAAGTCCAGGGTGTTCGATCTTGAAGTGCCTCAGTTCTACAGGGTTCATGAGCGGGATGACAGCTGCTTAGCCCTTGGTGCCGACGGCGCTTGGCGCTGTCTCGGCTGGCAATTCACGTACGTGGGTCGCTACGTCTCGTCCCTATGGGAAAAGGAGCTGCTCGAGCCCGGAAGTTACCGAGCGCGGATCGGTGCATACCGAGAGGCCATCAAGGGCGCGCCATTCTTGCCAAGCCAGGGGGTGAAAGGCCTCATAGATCCGAGCATCCAGCTGGAGAGCTATCTCCAAGACAATGTGAAGGATGTTCTGGAAGCTCTTCCACACGAGTCCATTGGAGGCTTGATTCACTTGGACATGCCAGCCGAAGAGCGTTCGATCTACCTGCTGACCAGGTTGCCTGAGACCGCTGCTACCTGGGTGGTGCCTGAAGGCAATCGCCGCGCAGCACCAACGGTACAGTTAGATCTGTTGGCAGGATGATCTGATTTATTGACAATTATCAGGCAGAGGATAAATTATCTATTGCTTGATAATTGCGGATAATCCTATGTCACCTACGCGCACTATCTTCAAACGTAAGGCCCTGGCCGAAGAACTGGTCCGCGCCCTGGCTGGCGAAACCATTGCCGATTTCAGCTCGGGTATGTTCCTCGCTGCACCACGGCGCACCGGCAAAAGTACGTTTCTCAAGAACGACTTGATACCGGAGTGCGCCGTCCGTGGATGGTTACCAGTGTATGTCGATCTCTGGGACGACCGTGATGCCGACCCTGCAGACTTGATCAGTGGGGCCATTGCTGAGGCTCTAGTCGAATACGAGAGCTCGGCCAAAAAGATGGCCAAGCGCGCGGGAATCGACAAAGTAAGCCTGCTTCGAACCCTGAGTTGGGACTTCAGCAAGCCGGTGCTTCCGGCCGGAACATCGCTCTCCAAGGCCTTGGAGATCCTGCACCAGGTCTCCGAAAAGATGATCGTCCTGATCGTGGATGAGGCTCAGCATGCCCTGAACAGCGAGAGGGGCATCAATGCAATGTTCGCTCTGAAGGCTGCACGCGATCAGTTGAATCAGGGTGGCCAAGGCGACCGTATCCGCATGGTGTTCACAGGTTCAAGCCGCGACAAGCTGGCCAACCTGGTGCTCAAACGCGACCAACCATTCTATGGTGCCAGCATCACCCCGTTCCCGCTTCTCGGCCGGGAATATGTGGAGGCGGTCACTGGTGAGCTCAACGCCCGCCTGGCTGTTACCAACCAGTTCACCGCAGACGACATCGAGCATGCATTTCAGCTCGTCGGCAATCGGCCGGAGATGTTGAACAAGCTGGTTGCCGAAGTCAGTGTCGGCCTGGGAGAGGCAAGCAACCTGGGCGAGCTGCTCAGAACTGGCGCGCTCAACCATCAGGCAGGGGTTTGGAGTGACTACGAAAGCAGCTACAACGATCTGAACCCGATGCAGCAAGCCGTACTGGCAGTGCTTGCAGAGCGTACGGTGAAGAAGCAGCCCTATGCGCCGTTCGCTGAACAGTCTGTTCTCGACGTGGCGCGTCGGCTGGAACTCTCCGGCAGTGACACGAAGGCATCCGTCCCAAACATCCAGAATGCACTGAACGCCTTACGTGAGAAGGATCTCGTCTGGAAGAGCAACCGTGGTGAATATGCCCTGGAAGATAGCGCAATGGCAGCCTGGCTCACGCGAAGCCCCGCAGATCAGTAGGAGTGAAACATGGTTTTGAATCCCGAGCAGCAGGCGCATGTCGACGGCGCATTCCCTGAGTGTCGAGCGGAACTTGCAGGCTACCTGGAACAAGGTGTGGATGTAGTGGTGTACAGGCAGACCGAGTGTGGTGAGGATGTTCCTGCGTTTGCAGTTGCCCCCCATGATCGACATGAATTCTGGCTCGGATGTTGGGAATCTGAGGGGCTTGCAGTTGAAAGCGCTACCAGGTTGGGCTTGAACGTAGTGGCAATGATCAAGACCCCCGACTGCCGTTGAGCCCCAAATACAGGAAGCCAACTCCGTGACACAGAACCTACCCGAACGAATCAAGATGAAGCTCACAGTCGAGCTCGATTTCGCCAAAGAGGATCAACCCCTCATCCCTGACGTGCTGCAGCACATTCTCGATCATCTGTGGCTGTCGGGATCGGGTAACGGATCTCGAACTGCCCAAAGCCACTTCTCCTACAACCTTGAAACCAACGTCCCCAGCGAGCCCATGACCATGGAAAAGCTGTTTGAGGTCATGGATCAGGCAAGGGAACCTGGCGAGCCTTCAGTAACTGAGCGGATGGCTGAAACCATGCACCCCGAGTACGACCAGGCCGAAGCATGGTGGGAAGCTCTTTCTGAGGGGCAGAAGCAGTGGTTCTGCGAAAAATACCCGGACGTGAAGCTGGTTACCAAGGCATGGGAGGTGCAGAAGGAAATGCCCTTTGCTGACCGAGTCGTGTTCGAAGCGCTGAAGTAGATCGATCGGAGGTTGGCCAAGTTCGCGGCTCTGTAACCCCAACCCAAACAGGCCGGCTGCCGATATGGCGGCCGGCACCAGCGTTTCATTACGACAAGGAGGCCACAATGGCTGATGACTTGAATTTCCAAATGGGCCGTGGTGTTGCCAAGCACTGGTTCTACATCGTTGCAGTTGGTTGCCTGGCAGTAGTTATCTGGCTCGGGAGCCATAACTGGCTGCTTGGCCTGGGTTCCTTCAGCACCTTTTTCTCGATCCTGCTCTTTGCCGGTCAGATGCTGGCGAAGCGGACTGCTGAGGAGGGCAGTTTCAAGAACTGGAGTCGGACCGACCAAGTCATCTTCGCCTTCTCTCTGGCATCAACCGCCGTCACCGGTGTCGCCTACTCCCTGGCCCTCCCAGCCATGTTCGCTTGCTGAGAGTCGATCATGGATATCTCCTACTGCAGGTGCGGCGCAGTGGCCACCGAGGCGCAGAAGAATGGCCACCGCATGTGGGTGATCAGTTTCTGTCGCGAAGGCTGCCCGGCGCTGGTGCAGTCAACCACCAAGCGACATATCATCGAAAGGTGGAATGAAATGTCTGCAGGCCGACTGTAGCGTGGCTGAAGATGAATTTGCACAACGCCTGATCTGGGCTTATCGTTTGCAAGCGGAGCGCTCCTCCGCTTGCTTGATCAAATCTTCAGCCTGACTCCTGCTTTCTCTCTACTTATCACCTCGCTCTCACTCCGCTTCCTTCCTACGCACATCTCCCTCGCTACTATCCGTTCATCAAGGGCCACCGGCATGTGCCGGATAGGCGTAAACCTAGTTTTCCGAACTGTGAGGATCGCATCATGGCTACCTGCCGCATTTGTGGACTGACCTACGATCAGAGCTCGGCGTCTGACCGTGGGTTGCATAAAGCCGAACACAACATACTCGCCAAGGGTGTCCTGCCACTCCGTATTCGAGAGTTCCTGAAAAGCTTTGGATGGGCAGTCGCCCATGCGGATGGTGGGCTCGAGCGGCTTCAGGGGCGACATGACCCGGAGGTGGGTAAGCTGGCCGTTGCCTTCAGCTGGTGGAGTAGAGCGCGCGGCCAAGGCGTCCCCGAAAAGGACTTCGACCGGTATATGACCGCTCACCTCGAATTTGCTGATGCCATGGTCACCGGTGAGAACCTGGCCGCGGCAGGACAGGCGATCAAGGAGTGGGAGCGCTACGCTGGCTGAGTCGAGGGGCCTGCCCCGGGCAACCCTGGGCAGGCCACCATTGTCAGATGCCGAGCAACCCCACCAAGTTGGTACGAGCCATGTGCGGTCATTACGAACCCCCGACGCCGCAGCAGCTGCAGGAAACCTTCAAACTAGTGCCTGATGAGCCCTATCAGGAAGATCTGTGGCCGGGCCGGCGTGGCCCGTTTATCCGCAACACCGAACCAGCCACCTGGTTGGATGATGTCCCTGAGGCGGAGGCCCTGGTGGGCGTTTTCGGCCTGCTCCCGAGTTGGGCGAAGGATGAGAAACTGGCCAGGCGCACCTACAACGCCAGAACAGAAACGGTGGCTACCCTGCCTTCCTTCCGCTCGGCATGGGCCAAAGCCCGACATTGCATCATCCCGGCCGCGGCGATCTACGAACCGGACTGGCGATCTGGGAAGGCTAAGCCCGCCAGGATCTCCCGTAAAGATGGCCAACTACTGGGCATCGCTGGACTTTGGGAGGTCTGGAAAAATCCTGCCGGCGAGCTGGTGCACAGTTTCACTATGCTCACCTTGGATGCGGCAGGCCATGACGTGATGAGCCGGTACCACAAGCCCGGGGACGAAAAGAGGATGACGCTCATCCTGCCGGCCGGGGCATACCGCGACTGGTTGATTGCCTCACCGGGGGAGAGTGGGGACTTTATTCGTCAGTACCCTGCAGACAGGCTGATTGGAGTTACCGAGGGCGAAGATCCGGAGTGAATTAGCAGAACTGCGCTCGGCGGCGAGAGAATGGCTGTACTTGGCAGTGCAGGGCGTTACTCTTTGTCAACAAGCCTTGAGCAGAGCGCATCGATGACAGCAGAGCCACTCTCCATCTGGACGGTTTATCAGCGACCGGCAGATTATCCGTCAAAGTTCGTAGCGCGCCGCTGGTTGGCGAGCGCAAGCTTGGTTGCAACAGATGACGTGCTGATTGATGACACTCTAATCGCTCTGCGTGGCCGTCTACCTCCAGGCCTGGTGCAAATGCCGCGCGATCCTTCAGACGATCCCTCTATCGTTGAAACCTGGCTCTAGCTGAGCCAAGTTGCCACCCAATTTCAGGCCTCAAGTTCAATGTCAAGAAACCTGCCAGACAACCCAATCGCACGCGTTGCCTTCGAAGGAGCTCTTAGAAGGGCAGTAGCTCCACCAGCCCCTCGCGCCAAGTATCACAGCCGTACAGCTGACAAATTCGTCATTCGCGGAAACGTCGACCTCTTTCAAGCTCTGGGCGACATTGGCAAGCATCTCGGACGGAGCATCAACTCCGAAGTCGTTGCCGCTGTCATGGAGGCCATTGACGGGCATTCGAGAGCCAACGCCTTGATCACCATTCTGAAGGCAAATCTCGGTGCCGAGATCAGCGAGCAGGTTCTGGCCGGGGTTCAGCAGATCGAAATCGACAACGGTTCGGAGGCCGTGAAGTTTGTCGTTCGCCTTCCCGAGAAGGTGCGCGACAAGGTTCGAACCGAATTGGTCTTCACCCTTCCAGGCAACGAGTCGGACAAGGGCGCATCGATGAACACCTGGTTCCTAGCTGCTCTGTCCACCTGGGTTAACTTGCAGCGCCAGCAACATGCTCTGCTGAGTGCCAGCATCGAGCTCCAAAGCGTCGAGCATTTGCCCCGTCAACCACAACCTGACGTAGCTGTTTAACGGTTGTTATGAGGCAAGCCAGGTTTGCCAGTGCCCTGGCAACCGATCCTGCTGGGCCAGCCAATTCGTCAAAACTGGGTCAATCCAGCCCAGGACCTGCACCCCATTAGCATGTTGCGTCTGAAGATCCGGGGTCAGCCATAGCAGTGGTTCATGGTGCATGCATCGGTTACGCGCACTGCGCACCTGGTTGAGGGCTGTGGAGATGTTGTGCCGCTGGCGCATCGGCTTAGGGCAGTGACTGAAAACCAGGCGAAGATCCTTCCAAAGTGCGAGCTGATGTTGGGCGTTGAACAGGGAAACCCAGAACCCGAAAGTCAGTTCAGCAACGATCTTGTCAGGGTGTTGCGGCTCTTTTCGCTTTGTCAGCTTGTCTATGGCCCCGCGAATCTCTTTGAGCTGCCATTTGTAGGCCGGGTCTTGTGTCCAGGCCGCCCACCAATCTTGACGTCCGTACTTGGTGGTGAGACTGCGGTGGATACCGTTGCGCAGAGATACTTCCAAGATGTTGAGCATCGGCATCATGGCTTCAGCCAACAGAATGTTGTGCGTGTAGTCCGACGCGGCGCGGGCCTTGTCCCCGTTTCGAGCATTGCTGTAGCGCCCCAGCCGGGCTGTGGAAAAGTGGCGTTCCAGTTCGTTCCAGTTCATTGGATTCCGGGTTGTTGCTCGAAAATGAGGAAAAGCCTATAATTGCCATGCCGCCCTAGGGGTTGTCCTCTCCCGACCACCATACCGGTGAAGACACTAGGTTCGTTGCATGGCATCCGAGAAATCGGAAGCCACCAATTCAGATGACCCGCCCTCGTGGCGGGTTTGTCGTTACTGGGGTCTTGAATCTCAGTCCCGCAGCCACGCCAGCCATGATGCTCTGGGCGGCGATCATCGCCGATCCGCTTCAGCCGCTCAACTCTTTGCCTACTGGCCGCCCAGCTTTCGCTAACCTGCTCATCCTGAAGCGCCCTTGCTGGCTATCAACGCAGGCGTCCAAGCCGCGCCAGGAAAATAAGGCACAAGCCAAGGATTTTCAGCAGCACCAGCATCCAACTGAAGGTCAGCTTTACACCGTGCGCAAAGGCACCTGGTGCAACCAACTTGCTGGAGCCTTCATCTGCTGTTTTGCCTGAGGCCTGGTTTGCTGCAAGGTGAGCTTCGAACTCTTGATACCAAGCCTCCGATCGCGCGATCCAGTCCTGATCCGTGGTCGTTACGACTTTCTGCACGTTGGCGATCGTCCCGGTATAGCGATGCATCGTGTAGTAATAGTTGGAACACCCTTCGTTCTGGCTGTACTTGTGCAGCTGGACGTCCAGCACTGCGTTGCCACTCCAATCGATGCAGCGCTGCTTCAGCATTTCTCGGGCTTCATTCGGATTGTTCGACTCGGCCCACGCCGTGCCCAGAACGAAAATGGTCTCGAACCCTCGAGCAGCACTGTCCTGGGTCCAAATGAGACGGTTTGGAGATTCAAAGGCATGACCAGGGGGAGGGGGCAGCTCACCGGGAACCACCTTGAGCGCCCGGTAGCCTTTAGGGCTCGGTACCCCCTCAAATTCGACAGCCTGGCCATCAACCAGGATGCCCCCGTCAACACTCGACGCATGCACAAAATAGTCGCGTTGATCGTCACCCTGTATGAAGCCGAATCCTTTCTCCGGCATGAAACTGCGCACAACACCGGTCAGGCGGGTCGCCTGGTTGTTCTTCATAAGTGTTCCTACTGATCTTCGATGAGAGAGGTCAAACGCCCTTGACCGGCTGGTGCTCTCACCGCATTCCGCGGCGAGTAGCGGAATGCTCAGTGTCTTGGCTTCCTGGTCCGTTCCATGCCACTTCAAAACCAAATTCGAGATGTGGGTCATAGATCGGACTCGATCTTGTGCACGTAATACATTCCCGAAAGTTGGTTAGCAAGCCAATACCATGTTCCGAGACAAAACTGCCCATGAGGGAGGGATGAGGGCATGCAGGATTACCTCATCAAAGAAAGTGCGCTCACGGTAGTGCAGAGGGGGTGAGGCGGGGGGAGATGGAGCTTGTGAACTGACAGGGCATCGCATGTTGATCGAGGCCCTGCCAGGGTGCGGCCGGCGTTAAAGCGTGGCGGTGGCTTTTGGGTAGCTATCGTAGAGGATGCCATCAAGCAGACGGCCTGCTTTACGCTTACCCACCCTGTGCATAATGGTCACGGGAAACAGACCCTGATCTTGTGCGCGCCGCATGTCGCCGCCGTCTTTGATCAGCGTCCCATCCCGGGCGATGCAGATCCCGCCATTGACCCAGGTCGATGCTTTGTTGACCCACTGCTGGAAAGAGTCGAACTGGCGGAATACCGGGGCTTGGTCACTCATCCGATAGGCAAGGGTATGGTGCTCACCCCACTGTTTGAACAAGAACGCTACCGCAGCTTTCTCACACTGCACCTGCAGGGCGCGCGCCCAGTCCGGGAGCATCGGTCTTGCATTCGGGCCTGATTCGCCCCCAACGACAACCCAGTCGATACCTGGATTCGCGAGTCCCAGCTGGGACTCAAGTGAGCCGATCTCCAGCCAGTTGCTCAGGTCGACTGCGCCGATCAAAGGCTCTGCACTGACCCAGCGTATCGCCGCCGGCGAGTCCATCAGCAGCGGCAAGCGCTCATCAGCTGCTGCCTGGTTCTCGACAGACACGCCAAGCCAAAGGTTGGGAAGGGGAAACAGTTTGTCGGTATATCCCCAGGGCTCGAACGGACTGTTATTGCGGTTGTTTCCTCGCTCGTCCCAGTCGTGACAGGTTTGGTTCTCGACGTACTCGCTGAAGAAAATGTCTGGGTCATCCAGCGTTACCAGGCCATCGCCAGCCTTCGCCCAAGCCTTCAGGTGTTGCCCTGGAGTGCGCGCGGCGAAGTAACGTTGCATGCGATCTGCGCGCTTGGTGAGCACCTGAAAGGTGTGCTGCCGGCCGAACAACTGGCACGCAAGCATGACGGCGAAGATCCGGTCGATGACTTCATCGGCCACGGCCTCGTGGAAGAGGTCGGACATGCTATTGACGAATACCCGGCGTCCACGACGCCAGCGAACCGGCTGCAGCAGGGTCGCGGTCGGGGCGAGCTTGATCTTGCCGTTCCACTGTCCGCCCGGGGCCAACAAGCCGTCATACCGTCCCTGGCCTTCTTCTACACCGCGGCCGCGATCCATCTTGATAATCCGAGCAGCCTGGAGCTCGGCATAGCAAAAACGGCAGCCCTCACTGGCGCGACTGCAGCCGGCCAAAGGATTCCAGGTCGCATCCGTCCACTCGATTTTAGTGTTGTCAGCCATGCTTGGGCTCCTGATTCGCGGCTTGGCCTGCAGTGCGCTGGGCGGCGGTGTGCTCGATCAACGCCTGTAGGTGAGCTACTGCTTTGATGGGATCACGCTGGTGCTGCACCAGCGTGCGTTCGGTCGTGAGGTAGAAGTCCTTCAGCTGCTGCGCCTCGTGCGTGATTGGCAATGCTGCAACGTAGTTGGCCAGCAGCTCGCGTGCGTCCGACGCGTTCACTCCGTGCAGGAAACCGCGCAGGCCGGTGTTACGAGCGATCATCAGCAGGTCATGCTCTTCACTCTGCGCCTGCGGCAGTGCTTGAGGTTTCGCGAGAAGCGAGGGGAGGGCATAGAGCGTGATCAGCCCGCTGTCCGGCCGACTCCACATCCACTCATGAGAGGAGACACCGTGCTTGAAGTTGAGGTACGCCTGAGGGTCGGCGTAAGCAAATGGGACCAGGCCGGCGATCAGGGGCGGGGTAGCGGCACGTAGGACGTCGACCTTGCTGCTCAGGTCCTCGAGGTGGATCAGGAACTGGCGATGCTCCGTTTCTGTTCTGTACTCGGCATTGCCTGTGACCATGTCGGCGGCGTCCAGGAGGTCCTCCAGCCACTCTGGAAGAGCGGCTGGGGCTTGGGGCGGTGATACCTCCCCCTGAGTTGGTGCGATGGCTTCTGGGCCCTGCAGAAGCCAGGCTGGTGCAGTGCCGTCGGCAATCAGCTTTCGGATCTCAGCGACCATCGCATCACGGGCACTGGGATGCTCGTCCCGGCTGAGCTGGTCGTAGGTCCAGTAAACCTGGCCTTGATTTGGATGGGTTTGCTGCATGGTCTGTGGGAAGCCGTACTCGCTGCCGAAGCGGAACAGCGCCGCATCACTGAACTCCAGCATGCCGGCGGGCTTCACGCCGACAATCGCGACGATGGGCTGCACCTCGAAATCGTTGAGCTCCCAGTCATCGGCCCCCCGGTAATGGACGTAGTCCCATGGCGCGCTTTTGTCGGTCTTTGAGCGGAAGCGAAACCCTGCCGGTTCGAGCTGCTGAACTTGGGGGGAGTGATCGGTAGCCTTCATGGCGTACTCCTTGTCGAATCTGCGTTGATGCTATCGAGCGTGAAGGGCGCTCAATACTGAAAAGGGGCGTGTGAAAACCCAGTTTCAGCCTTGAGCGATCCGGTGAGCTGGCACGTAGGTTCCTGGGATGAGCTTGTCGAGCTCCGGGAAGAACTTGTCGTGGAAGGACTTGGATCGCACACCGTCAACGTGCTTGATCCACTGGTCATGATTGGAGAGCGAGCTGGCCACGTCGTTGATCGCGCTGTAGAAGTCGCCAACGTGGACAAGCTCTGTGCCCTTCTTAGGGTCGCGTGCAGCGACGATAAGGAAGCTCTTGCTGACGTACTGGACTTCCTGCCAGATCAGGCAGCAGGCCGAACGGGCGAACCAGCCTGGCTGGACGCCGAGTGCCACCAAGTCGGTGTCCTTCTCGATCTTGATGATGGTGCGTTGGGTGGTGGTCGCGGTCATGTGCATGGACCCTATGTGCAAAGTCGATATGCAGATGATCCGCGGCACCTGGGCGTGCCAGAAGGTGCTTGCAGCTCAATTGTCAGGGCGAAGTGACAGAGGAGGCCTCGATGGCCTGCCGTCGCTTCACCTCGTGCTCAATCCGGTCGGCGAGCATGCGGGTGAGGTTGCGACGCTGCGCTGCTCGGGTTCGTTCGAGCTCTCGACCTGCTGCGCCTTTACCACCAAGCCGGGTGCAGTCGAACTTCGCATGTGATGTGGCGACTGAGGACAGCACTTCACTCTGCAGCTTCGTCAGCTTGCGTTGCAGCGAAGAGAGAGGGGCAACCTTGAGGTTTTCGTCCGCGACATAGGCAACTACTGCCCGTGCCTCGGCAGAGCTCTGTCCGTAGAACGCAAGCCGGTGATCCAGGCCCTTGTCCCGCAACTCCGATAGCATCCGGTTGTAGTCCTTGTGGTCTGCAGTGAAGCGACGACCGACGATCGACCTGGCCATCTCCAAGGCTAGCGGTGCAGGTTCGCGTGGATAGCTGAAGTCTGCCATCGCGCCACCTCAAACGTTTTCTGGGAAGCAGACCGCAAGACGTGGACCGGCGATAGTCAGGTTGCGCTGCCCATCTGTCAGGGCTTCGGTTCGGTGCTGGCGCATGAAGCGTTGAACCTTGTCGATGGTCTCTTCAGGAAGTGCACCACCTGGGATGTGAGAGCCTTGGAATTTCAGCCAGAGCGCCGGGTAGTCGCTTGGTAGCACCGTCATGGGAACAGGCTTCAAGGTCAGCTTGATGCCAGCATTGGTGGTAATGATCAGCTCGCTTTGCATGTGTAAATCCTGGTTGGTCGTGACCAGGTAATGCTGAGCCATGCTCGAGGGTGCCAGTAGGCCGCTGGCATCGGTTCACACTCAATCACTTCAGCTCCAGCAACGGGAATCAGACTCGAAGTCCGGAGCCGAAGCACCACAATTGCGCAGCGGATATGAGGGTAGGCGACCGGCCAAGCGATATCGCCGGGCCCGTCGGTACCTTTCAGTGCAACTGTTGCAAGGGTCGGCCAACGTAAAGGTAGCCAAGCTCACGAGCATGCGCGCGCCGATCAATCTCTCCATTGACGTGCCAGGTAAGACTTTGGATGCGCTCGCGTTGGCGGTAGAGCTTCCTGGCGTCATCGTAGAGGCCGGTTGCAACGGAAATTTCCGTGGAACGCCTCAGTCGAGTTGAAGACTTCATCCCCGGCCAGCTTGTTCAGTGGGCCTGGGTGCCGAATGGGTTTGGTCAGTCAGCCCTTGAAAAGGGCATCCGACCGCTTGGGAAGATCGTAGACAAGTGCGACTTCCCGAACATGGCCAGTGAAATTGGGATCGAGGTTATTGACGCGCCGAACTGGGTGATCAGCCCGGAGTTTGCTCTGAGCAAGGGGCGCGAGTTTTTCAAGGTCAACCCTGACCAGTAATAAGTTCGAGGAAAACAGGCGATGACAAACTGGATCAACGAAAAATCGCTGGAGCACCGAAGCCACAACGGCACAGTCTTCAAGGCTGAGCGGTGCGATCTTCGAGGCGGTGTTGATGTATTAAAGCCGGAGCGCATCAGCGAGGCCGACCTGTGCGCAGACTTCGCTGAGTTTGCTGCATGGCACACCCACTGCATTTTTGAGCAGCTAAACGGCTTTCCTGGCTGGGCGGCATTAGCTACTCAATCGTTACTGAGTGGAGCTAAGGGAAATCGCCGCGATGGACATCAACTATCTTGCATGGGTTTTCAAGCGGACTCTGGTGGTGTCATTGCTGTATGTCATTGCTTGTCTCGCGACCTGGATGTTCTTTGGGGCTCGAAGCGGCTGGGTCTCGCTTGGTATTTCGGTGGCAACCTGGTTGATGTTCTTCTCAGTGCATGCCAAGGATCACAAAGTGAACCAGCGCTATTACAGCGAACACCGCGACCGCTTTTTATGAAGAGAAGCGTGCGATGGAAGCAATAAGCAGCGTGTAATCAATACCATCACCGGCGCGGCCCTTGCCGGCCTGGATGAATCAGTTCCCCACAGGTTAGGCCGGACTGTCCAACAGCCTAAGCAACAGATGAAATGGACCGATGCCAGTTGTTCCTCAATTTCTACCTTCAATCTGCAGCTTCGAAGTAGGCATTGACTAGACTTGACGCAATCGCGAAGAGGCGGGGATTTCCATCTCGGAGATTGGGAAGTAAATCCCGCTTCTCGGCCATGTAGACCTTAGCAAACTGCGGGTCGAGCTCTGCTATCGACTCGATGTTCTTGATCACATCAGCCAGGCGCAGGGTCTTCGCCCAGTGACTGGCCCTGGCTATCTTTTCACGCTCCATCGCCTTCCGAACTCGCCGCGGGCCGTCGCCGGGCGTAGTGTCGTCGGAGAGTGCATCAACCAGCTCAGCAACTTCAGCCTGGAACACCTCCCGAATCAGATCGAGGGAAACCTTGGTGTCGTCCTTCACGTCGTGGAGCATCGCGGCAATGAGCGCCTCTTCCGGTGCGTCCGGGATGTGCTCCTGGATCAGCGCCGCAACCCCCAGCGGGTGGAGCCAATAGGGTTCTCCTGTGTACTTGCGGGTCTGGCCGATCGCACTGTGCGCAGCTATGCAGAAGGCTTCCGCACGAGCCAGGTTGATGCTGGTGATGTTGGGACGTGTGCGCATGTGGTTAGACCAGGGGGTCGTCGTCGAATGGTTCAGGTTGAGAAAGCACTGCCGGCGTGGCCTTGATGGCGCAGCCATTGACCTGGCCGAGTTCCGTGAGTGCAGCCTTCAGC
>Ga0194137_10001440_pt1 | contig 14555 bp, 11 predicted proteins | sample TARM_MetaG_T3_14_FD_134025 | JGI IMG/M metagenome (GOLD analysis project Ga0194137, IMG submission 134025) | Freshwater microbial communities from Pennsylvania, USA, analyzing microbe dynamics in response to fracking - TARM_MetaG_T3_14 (version 2) | ecosystem: Environmental > Aquatic >... | reverse complement strand
CCAGCACCATATTATTCAAACGCCCAAGCTGATACTGTAGCTCCTCGGCAGTTAAATTATTGAAATTAGCATGGGTATAGCTGTGATTTCCAATATCCATTCCCTGATCCACGATAAAGTTCAGTTTAAACTCTACTAAATCTTCCTGCCCAAAAGGTGTGCCTCCATTTATAAAAAAAGTGGCTTCCAAGGGAAAATCAGGATGTTCTTCATGGAAATCCATTAAAATCCCAACTGCGGAATCCGGATCAATATCCCATTCACCACTGCTGTTTTCAATCATGTTAAAATTGTTCTGTCTTCCGTCATCGAAAGTAAAAACCACCGGTTTATATCCTGGCTCAACTTCGATATTTCCCGTTGCATAATCCGCTAAACTTACGGGACGATACCCTCGATCATACAATTCCTGTAAATCCCGCCGAAAGTTATCCGGTGTTCGAACCCATGTATCCTCAGGTTCATCGATGTGATGATACATCAAAACCATTATTTGACCAAGTTCATTTGCTTGGACTGAGGCAGGATCCACTAACACTACTTCCTCTTCTACTTCCTCTTCTACTTCACTTTCTTCATTAGTTGTTTCATCAATATCATCTTCACTTGATTCCATCTCTTGCTGGGAGGTTTCATCATCATTTTCTGCTTGTGATTGGTCTGGATCATTGGGATTTTCTTCAGATGCTTCACCGCAACCAATTATAACTCCGCTAATCAAAAGCATAATTCCCATTAATATCATTACTTTTTTCTTCATCACTGCACCCCTTTTAATGTTGTTCTCAATTTCCTTATAGTCTTTCATTAATAATATAACTTATACCCTATGAAAATACAACTAAAAGTATTCCACTAAATCCCTTTTAAAATAGTAAAAAATCGATTATTATAGTATAGAAAGATAAATTGACGAGGTGATAAAATGTTTAGTAATGGTGAAAACCAAGCAGAAAATAAATTGCTTTTATTGTACTTATTATCCGAAGTAGCAGGAGAAGCATATCAAAGACAAGTGATTGATCTAATACTCGACCATGAGATTATGAACTACTTTACAGTACAACAGTTGATCTCGGAGTTGAAAAAAGCGGACCTTATTGAAGAGCAGCCTTCTCAAGAAGGAAGTAAGAAACTTCTTTTGACTCCGGAAGGAAAAAACACCTTACGGTATTTCAAGAATCGAATACCGAACAATAAGCTGCAAAAGTTTCAACAACTAGTACAGGAAAGAAAACAAGCCCTCCAGGAAAACTTTAAGGTTATATCAAAAATGGAAAAACTTCACGAGCAATCTTATCTAGTGAAGTTGGGAGTAGTAAAAAATGGAATAGAAGACATTTTCTTAAAACTACATGTCTCTAGCCTTCGAGATTCGGAACAAATGGTAGAGAGTTGGAAAAACAATCATCAACAGCTGTCAAAAGAGCTGTATTCTCTCTTACTCAATAGATAAGTCAGGGCAATAAGCCCTGACTTTTTAATTGTTCTATGAACGGTTCTCAAGTTGATTTAGTCGTTCTTCAATGGTTGTTAACATCTTGCGGTATTTTTCTAACTTTTCTTCCTCTTCTTTAACCAAACTCTCCGGCGCTTTATTGATAAATCCTTTGTTTTGAAGTTTACCCTGAGCTCTTTTTATTTCTCCTTGAAATTTCTTTTTTTCATCGGCTAATCGTTTCAGCTCTTTTTCAATATCTAATAAATCCTCTAAGGGAATAAATAAATCCACCCCTTCTACAACGGCAGAAACTGCATCTTCCGGTACTAATTTAGCATCTTTTACGATTTCCATTTCTGACACGCCGGCTAAGGATTTAAAGTAGGGTTCATGGTTATTCACGATTTCCATTTTTTTCTGATCCTTTGTATGAATCATCAACTTTGCTTTTCGTGAAGGTACCACGTTCATATCGCTTCGGATATTTCGAAGGTTTTTAATAATCTCCATTACAAGATTTATTTGACCTTCTTCCGTTGGAAAATGATCCTCTTTTGCATATGTTGGCCAGGGAGCCACAATTACACTGGAATTATCCTCTTTAATATTTTGCCAAATTTCCTCTGTAATAAAGGGCATAAAGGGATGTAGAATTTTCAGGATATTTTCCAGAACATGGTTCAGCGTATATTGTGCGGCCTTCTTCTCATCGGAATTTTCGCCGTATAATCGAGTTTTGGAAAACTCAATATACCAGTCACAGTACTCGTTCCAAACAAAATCATAGATCTTTTGCAGGGCAATTCCCAGTTCAAATCGATCCATATTTTCGGTAACATCCCTTGCCACTTGAATAAAACGAGAGATAATCCAGAAATCCGTGGTATTTAAATGACTTTTAACTTCATCATACTCCACTCCGGTATCTTCGCTGTTCATCAATACAAAACGGGTAGCATTCCATAACTTATTGGCAAAATTCCTGCTTGATTCCAGCCGTTCAAGATGAAATCTCATATCATTCCCAGGAGTGTTCCCGGTAATTAGTGTAAATCTTAAGGCATCCGCACCGAATTCTTCAATGGCTTCTAGAGGATCTATTCCGTTACCCAGAGATTTACTCATTTTTCGACCTTCCGCATCCCGAACCAGGCCATGAACTAGCACGTGTTTAAAAGGAATTTCATCCATGAATTCCAATCCGGAAAAAGCCATTCGCACGACCCAGAAAAAGATAATGTCATATCCTGTTACCAATACATCCGTAGGATAAAACTTTTCTAATTCTTTGGTATTCTCGGGCCATCCCAAGGTTGAAAAAGGCCAGAGCGCTGAACTAAACCAAGTATCAAGAACGTCTTCATCCTGAACCAAATCAGTTGAACCACATTTGCTGCAAAGCTTTGGAGCTTCTTTGGATACCATGATTTCATCACATTCTTCGCAGTAATAAGCGGGTATACGATGTCCCCACCACAGCTGGCGAGAAATGCACCAGTCTCGAATATTATCCAACCAGTTCAAATAGGTTTTTGAGAAGCGATCGGGAACAAATTGAATGTCTCCATTATTTACGACTTCCATTGCGGGCTTTGCCAAGGATTCCATTTTTACAAACCACTGTTCGGAGGTAATCGGTTCTACTACCGTAGAGCAACGGCTACACTGACCTACGCTATGATCATGTTCTTTTATTTCTGAGAGGTAGTTACCGGCTTCAAGATCTTTTACAATCGCTTTACGGGCTTCGTAGCGCTCCATACCCTGGTATTGTTCTCCTCGTTCATTAACTTTTGCCTCTTCATCAAGTACTAAAATCTGTTCCAAATCATGTCTGAGGCCGATTTCAAAATCATTGGGATCATGGCTGGGAGTAATTTTCAATGCACCGGTTCCCATATCCTGGTCTACATACTCGTCTGCTATAATCGGTAGTTCTCGGCCGAGTAACGGCAATATCGCAACTTTTCCAACTAGATGTCGGTATCGATCATCTTCAGGGTGAACCGCGATAGCTGTATCGCCAAGCATAGTTTCTGGCCGAGTGGTTGCAATAACAACAAACTCTTCGGTGTCTTTTATTGGATACTTAACGTGCCAGAAATTCCCTTTTTTATCATGATGATCTACTTCAGCATCGGATAATGACGTTCGACAACTGGGACACCAGTTTATGATGCGGTTGCCTTTATAGATTAGACCTTTTTCATAAAGTCTTATAAAGACTTCCGTTACGGCTTCATTTAATCCTTCATCCATAGTGAATCTTTCCCGGGACCAGTCACAAGAGTTTCCGAGTTTTTTCATTTGACTGACAATTTTTCGACCATACTCTTCACGCCAGTTCCAGGCACGATCTAAAAACCCGTCCCTTCCAATATCTTTTTTGGTTAAACCTTCTTCTTTTTTAAGTTTTTCAACAACTTTTACTTCCGTAGAGATACTTGCATGGTCTGTACCCGGTTGCCATAAGGTTTCAAAACCCTGCATCCGTTTCCATCGGATCAAAATATCCTGAAGTGTATGGTCTAAGGCATGACCGATGTGTAGTTGACCGGTAATATTCGGTGGAGGTAAAACAATGGAATAAGCCGGTTTTTCAGAAGTTGCATCGGCTTTAAAAAAATCTTTTTCCATCCAGTGTTGATAAATTTTCTCTTCAAAAGCTTTGGGATCGTAGGTCTTTGCTAATTTTTCGCTCATATAAATTCCTCCTTGTTTATATCAATATGACTAATAAGATTAAAAAAGAGTACAGTAGATAATAATAAAAAAAGCCTCATCCTTAATCTGATAGAATCAGTTAAGGACGAAGCTTGACATTCGTGGTACCACCTTAGTTTCTACAATATGGTCACTATTGTAGACACTTCTTTTGGATAACGGATCTACCGTCTACAACTACTAAATTTCATTGTAGAAGCTCCTAGGCTACTTCAGTAGTGATTGCCTTAAGCGATGTTTCAGCAACTCATCACCTCTCTTTATAAGGATTACTACCTACTACTCCTAATCATTGCTTATTATTTAGTTATTATAAATTATAATGGTATTTTCAATTTTGTCAATTGATTTTTTTGAAAAAACAATTTATTTAGGAACTTTATTTTCTTTTAATTTCTTAAGTCCCATTCGTAGATAGCGAAAGAATGCAATTAATGTGATTAAAATTGCTGTAATCAATAAATACCTTCCCACAGTATAGCCTAATCCGATTAGTAAAATGGCTAAATAGAATAATATTGTAGATACTTTCCCTAATTTGTTTGCGGGAATAACGGTTTTATCTCTTCTAGTATAAAGGATGGCTGCGCCTAAAATCATTAATCCTTCTTTGATACCTACAACAAACAAGATCCATAAGGGCAAAATTCCTGCAATGGTAAAGCATATTATAACCGTCAGTTGCATTAACTTATCAGCTAAGGGGTCTAAGGCTTGTCCGATTTTTGTTACCTGATGGTATTTTCTAGCTAAGTAGCCGTCTAAGGCATCAGTAACTCCAGCTAGAAAAAAGATTCCGGTAGCATAGATAAGGTTGTTATCTTCAAAGACGAAAAAAACATAAATAAACACAGGAATTAATAATAGTCGCAGGGTCGTCAATATATTTGGTAAGTTCATATAACACCTCTATTGTTCCAAATTCTTATGATTATATCATACCATAAATATTGAATGAAAAACAATTACTCTTCCTAATATTTCAGCAAAGTTACTAAGTTCGATCCTTTATAAGTTTAACTGAATATCCCTTACGTAAGGGGCAAACTCCTCTTTCAATTTTTCCATCTCTTCTTTTGAATAGGGTTGCATTTGGGTTTTCGGGAGTAGAACTTCATCACTCAGTTTAACACTTTGCAAAACAAAACGGTTACTATTCTGAACCAGCTCTTTTAGTCCTTCGATGGACTGTTGGGACATCAGATCCTTGACAAATGTAGTTCGAAACTCATAATCTATTGCAGAATTTTTAAGAAGATGAATAGACTCTTGTAATTGCCTATCATATCCGGATCTTCCGATAACCATTTCATAATGCTTGATATCAGTTTTAAGGTCCATGGCAACATAATCGAGATATTTTTTATCCAATAATTCTTGTAATACCTGAGGATTTGAACCGTTTGTGTCTAATTTTATGCTAAAACCCTTTTCTTTGTAGCTTCTTATGAAATCAACCAGGTCTCTTTGAAGAGTAGGTTCTCCTCCAGATATGCAAAGGCTTGAGATATACTTCTTTCGATTAAGTAGTTCCCTTTCCAGGGTAACTTCATCTATAAAGTCGCCTTGTTGGTTTACAATATCTTTATTATGACAATAGGGGCAGCGGAAGTTACATCCTGCGGTAAAAATCACAGAACAAAGTTCTTTTGGATAATCCACAAGAGAGAGTTTATGAAATCCTAGTATTTGCATAATAGCACCTAATTTGCCGGTTGAATTAAATTGCCTAAGCTGATTTCATCGGAAAAAGTCTCCCGGTCCTTATACTCTTCTTTTTTTCCTTTATTCCAAGCCTGTACCGGGCGATGAAACCCAACAACCCGAGTCCAAACTTCACTCTCTCGCTCACAGGTGGGGCAAAAGAAGTGCTCCCCCTTTATATAGCCATGTTCCGGACAAATTGAAAAAGTAGGTGTAATAGTGATATAAGGAACACTGCTTTTTTCCATAGCGGTTTTAATTAACCTTTTACAGGTTTCTACATCCCCTACTTCTTCTCCTAAAAATCCATGCATTACTGTGCCACCGGTATATAAGGACTGTAACTTTTCTTGGAGTTCTAAGGCTTCAAAGAAGTCTTTGGTGTGCCCTACCGGCAACTGCGTAGAGTTTGTGTAATACGGTTCTTTATCTCCTTGAGTAAAGATTTTACCATACATTTTTTTGTCTAATCGAGCAAATCGGTAAGCGGCCCCTTCCGCTGGTGACGCCTCTAGATTCCATAAGCTTCCGGTTTCTTCCTGGAATATTTGAATAACTTTATTCATAAACTCCATAATTTCTACGGCAAATTGATTGCCCTCAGGGGTGGTGATGTCTTTTCCTAAAAGGTTTACACAAGCTTCATTCATACCGTTTAGACCAATGGTTGAAAAGTGATTTTTGAAATACTCTCCGGTATTATCTTTTACTCCTTGCAGGTAGAATCTCGAATAAGGATACAATCCGGCTTGCATGTATTTTTCCAGCATGATACGTTTCGCATCACAAATTTCACGGGATTTTTCCATAAGAAGGCGAACTTCTTTTTTAAACTCCTCTTCACTGCTTGCTAAGTATCCTATTCGAGCCATATTTAATGTTACTACATTAATGGATCCCGTTAGAGGATTGGCTCCGAATAATCCGCCCCCTCTTTTTCTCAGTTCCCGATTATCTAATCTCAGTCTACAGCACATACTTCTTACATCTTCCGGGGCAAGATCGGAATTTAAAAAATTAGCGAAATAGGGTGTCCCGAATTTCCGTGTCATTTCCATAATACTGTTAACCACCGGTGCATCCCAGGGGAAATCCTTTGTAATATTAATGGTTGGAATTGGGAAACTAAAGGCTCTTCCTGCTCCGTCTCCTTCCATCATCACTTCACAGAAGGCTTTATTGAACATGTCCATTTCTTTTTGGAAGTCCCCGTAATTTTTATCTTTCAGCATACCGGCAATTTTCACCGGTTGCTTTATTAACAAAGGATGTGGAGCAATATCTAAGGTAACGTTTGTAAAGGGGGTTTGAAAACCCACCCGGGTAGGTACATTTAAATTAAATACAAATCGTTGTAATGCTTTCTTTACTTGAGAATAATCGAGTCCATCGTAATGAATAAATGGAGCTAAGTAGGTATCAATACTTGATACCGCTTGAGCACCGGCAGCTTCTCCTTGAAGGGTGTATAAAAGGTTTACCAATTGTCCTAAGGCAGACTCAAAATGTTTGGGAGGTCTTGATTCCACTTTACCTTGAGCTCCTTTAAAGCCATGCTCTAGAAAAGCTTCTAGATCCCAGCCGCAGCAATAGGGGGCGAGAAGTCCTAAATCATGGATATGTAGATCCCCTTTAATATGAGAATCCCGTAAATTTTTATCATAGATTTTATTTAACCAGTATTTTTTAGTAATACTTTCCACGATATGATTATTCAGCCCCTGTAGTGAAAAGCTCATATTCGCATTTTCATTAACTCTCCAGTCATCAAGATTGACATAGTCTTCAATCATTTCTTCCGCATCCATGAATAGATTTTTTACCTCACGAATTTCTTCATGACGTTTTCGGTATAAGATATAGGCCTTTGCAGTTTTTGCATGGCCTTCTTCTATTAATATTTTTTCAATTATATCTTGAATATCCTCTACTGCGGGGATATTTCCTCGATAGGTTTCTTTCAATACGGATTCTACTTTTTTTGTAAGATCATCAGCTTTTGCTTGATTATTCCCTCCTACGGATTGTGCAGCTGCAAAAATGGCTTTTGTGATTTTTTCGGAATCATAATTCACAATTTCCCCATTTCTCTTTTGTACTTTTGACAATGTCATTCATACCCCTCCTTGAATTTTCTAAGTCTATATACTACATATTGTATATTATATAGAAAAGAGCTACAAGATTCAATCCAATTTGGAAAGAAAATTATAGCTCTTGATACAACCATTATAATTCCACTGATAGTACCAAAAATATTTTTATAAAATTTATATGGAGTTTTTAGATAACTGTTCTAATTCATAGAGCAATAAATTCCATCCCAACTTATCAAATACCATGTCCGGGTTAGAATTCATCAATTGAACACGTTTTTGCAGTTGGGCTTTAGTAAAAGGATTCAATAGGTCATATTCAGATTTTTCATCATGGGGATTGATATCTTCCGAAGCCAGGATTTGATTTCTTTTCAACTGGTTTTTAAGTTCTGATACGGTACCCACATTCCCATGAACTAAAGGTACTTGGTTATATAGGATTTTCTCAATAAGATCAGTTAAAAATACGTAATGAGTACAACCCAGCACTAAAACATCTCCCTTACCAAGAGAACGACTTTCAAATAATTGGACTAAATAGGCATGAACCTTCGGTCCGACTCCTCCTTCTTGTTCAATTAATTGTACAAGACCAGGGCAAGGGAGTTCAAGAATTTCTTTATCTGTGTCGATATTTTGTACAAGTTCATGAAATTTCTTTTCTTTCAATGTAAAGGGGGTTGCCATGACCACAACTCTTTGAATGTTTTTCATATTTACGGCAGGTTTTACAGCTGGTTCCATACCGATTACAGGTAAATGGAAGGTGTTTCGTAAATTTATAATCGCCGCACTCGTTGCTGTATTACATGCTACAACCAGCGCTTTAGAACCTCGATCTATTAATTTATTAGAAATGCGCATTGAAAAAGAAAGAACTTCTTCCCTCGTTTTTTCTCCATAGGGTGCATTTAGAGAATCACCGAAATAAAGAAATTTTTCTTGTGGCAGGGAGATAATCATTTGTGCAAGAACACTGATTCCTCCCAATCCTGAATCAAATACGCCAATTGGTTCTTTCATATTATCAAACATTCCTTTCATAGCTAATAATTTATACGTTTTTTCCGCATGCTGATATTTAACAACACTCCTATGGCGATCATATTTGATAGCATAAAGGTTCCACCATAGCTTACAAAGGGTAATGGTTTTCCTGTAACAGGCATTAACCCAATGGTCATCATGATATTAACGAATACATGAAAGGCCAACATGGAAGTAATACCTACAGCTAATATTGATCCGAAATGATCTTTTGATTGCTTGGCTATAATAAGCCCTTTTATTAGAAGAAGAATATATAAGAATAATAAAATAGAAACACCAACGAAGCCTAATTCTTCTGCAATGACAGAAAAAATAAAGTCTGTATGTTTCTCCGGTAGAAAACCTAATTGGCTTTGAATTCCTTCATTAAAACCTTTGCCGGTTAACATGCCAGATCCTACCGCATAGATGGACTGCGTAATCTGATAGGCATCTCCCATAGGGTCTAGGGTGGGGTTAATAAACACCATTATCCTACGTTGTTGATATTCATTTAGAAAATTCCAAGCAAAAGGGGCACTAGCCAGTGCCACTAACAAAGTTATTATAATATATTTATACTTTAGTCCTGCCACAAATAACATGGCAAAGGTGAAGACCGGAAAAACCATGGTAGTACCTAAATCCGGTTGCATATAAACAAGACCCATAGGGATCCCTGTGATAATAATGATTTTAATCAAGGTTTTTAACTCATTGATGGTTTCATGATGTTCACTGATGACCTTTGCCAGAGAGATGATAATTCCGATCTTGGCAAAATCCGAGGCTTGGAATCCAAAACCTCCGATATAGAGCCAACGGTTCGCTCCCCAATCGTCTCCGCCAATCCCTGCGATCAATACTGCAATTAATAAAAGAATCGAGAAGGAATAGATCACCAAATAAAAATTCCCAAAAGTCTTGTAATCAAAAAATAGAATAATAATAATTACAATCAATCCGAGAACCATGGAAGTCAACTGTGTTTGTATATAAGAACCACTGTTTGCTAAATTGCTCGTTGCACTGGAAATCATCATAATTCCAAAGATGGATATCAGGATGACCACTGCAAGCATGGTAAAATCTAAGTTCTTTATTGCTTTTCCTTCTAGTTTCATTTGCCCACTCCTACGTTTTACTGATACTAGTGTAATAGATCCTGTGCATCAATTCAAGCATGGATCTACTTGTCATCTACATTCCCTATATTCTATTCCAAAGTAGGGATTTTAAGTATAAAAGAATCTGAATTCTGATTTACCATAGCTTCCGTTCGTTCTAGGGAAGTTCTGATTCGGTTTCTTAGTTCATTGGACTGAATATTGAAGGCATCAAAATTTTCAATGGTTTCGTGAACCGGCAAAACTGAATATCCAAAACCGCTTCCCTGACTATAGCGGTGCACCCACAAAGGGGTATACTCTACTAGGCTTCTTTCAGTCTCTCCGCTTAAAGAGCTTTTTTCAAAAGTTACATGGACCATTAAGCCATCTTCCGTGTATTGAGCATTGTGAGTATAGTTTCTTAAGGTTTCTTCCCGTTGATTGGAAATAAAATTTCCCATTGAATAAATTACTAATGTTTCCTGACCATTATTTTCAATGAGATCCACAGGTTGAACTACATGAGGATGACTACCAAAAATTATATCAACTCCGAGTCTGGATAGCTCATTGGCTAATTCCTGTTGATGATCGCTAGGTTCCCGGTGATATTCATTTCCCCAATGAAGGTTAAAAACGATGATCTCTGCTCCATCCTCTTTCATATCTTGGATGATTGTTTCCATCTCCCTTAGCGCTTCATCTTTATATTGATCATGGAAAGTATTAACCAAAGGTTCTAAATGAGTGGGTATTGGTATTCCGTTTAAGGTGATTCGATCTCCATTTCGTTGGGTTTCATAAGTATAAGCGCTGATTCCAACTTTAATGTTTTCAACTTCTTCAATTACGTACCTTTTTTCGATTTCATTCCTTCGAGAGCCCACAGGGGCAAGTCCTTGTTCTTCTAAGATATCTAAGGTTCTGAAAAAGCCCTGTTCGCCGGTATCAAAGGTGTGGTTATTGATAGTACTGATAACGTTAAAGCCTGTATCAGACAAAGCTTCTCCTAAGGCATCTGGTGTGTTAAATAATGGGAAACTCGAATAACCTCTCTCTTCACCGGCGAATGTGGTTTCCAAATTCGCAATATTTACATCACTCTCTGCTAAATAGGGTTTAAGATATTCGAAGTTATCTGAGAAATCATAAGAATTATCTTCCGGATTGTATTGAGCATTTAATTGACTTTCATGCACCATAACATCCCCTACGGCAGTAATGGTTATTTCCGTTATTTCTTCAACTTCTTCGAGGTCCTCGACCTTCTCTTCGTCTTTATTAGGATCCTCTTCTTCTAAGTTATTATTCATTTCTGATTCTAAATCCTCTTTTTGCTCTTCTTCCTGATTATTTTCTCCCTGTACGATATTACAACCGCTGAAAATACCTACCAAAATAAAAAGAAACAGGGTTAAAGAGATGATCTTTGCTTTAGACAATTTTATCTTCCTTTCAGTTACAGTTCTTTGATGTTTAATCATTTACTGGATTATGGCTTTTTCCATTAATATTTTAAATTCTATTTGGCTATCATTCAAGTCGATTTTTCTGAGAGATTTTTCGTAATAAGCAAGATCTTCTTCCATATACTTTTTACTACGATTTATTAATTCAACGGATTCTTCCTTTAGCATTTTTTCCAATTTGTTTTGGTTTTTAATTTTTTGACTGGCTCCCCAGGTGATTCCTTTATAAAGAATTCCAGCAAACATCAAGTATTTTCCTAAAGAGTAATAGGACTTTCGGGGATTGATTTTTTTATCCAATTGAAGCAATGCAAAACTTTTAAAGCTATGGTTGTATGCATTATGAGAACTGTAAAACAACAAAGCAATAGGAACTCCAACGGCCAAATATTTACTGATATTTCTTTTGAGTAATAAGATCTTATCAGGTTTGCTTTCTCTTGGGTTTAGCTCCCCATTTTTTTCTAATTCTCCTTCAAAAATATTCATTTGTTCGTCAGTTATTTGTAATAGTCGCTGTATTTTCTCTAATCTTTCTTTTTTATCTTCCGATACATAAAGATTGGCCATTGTGACAGATATTATATCCTGCATTAATGTAAAGCGAAGAATATCCCTTTCCTGTCCTTTTACCTTACTTAACAATGAATCAAGAGAACCATCAATAGAATTCTCTATTGTTTCATTTTTAAGAAAAAAATCCATAATTTTCCTGCGATGCTTTTTGGGAATTTGGATATAAGCCAACACTTCATAAAAAGCCTTCATCTGAAATACATCTTTATCCTTTAAACTATTAAATAGGTCCGCTAGAATTAATCCATACTCTTGCTTAATATCTTCGTCTAGATTTCTAATATCTCTTATCATGCAATATTCCTCCTTATTTTTTACTGAGAGCGTCTACAAAAGCTTTATGTAGATCCTCCTTCAGAAAGACTCCATATTTTTTAAACACTAAGGTGAGTGCCTTTAATAATCGGTATAGTTTTTCCTCATTGCAGTTCTCCCCCATATGACCAATACGTAAAACCTTTCCCGATAATTCTCCTAAAGAAGTTGAGACAAAAATTCTGTCTTCTTTCCATAATTCGTCTCGAATCATTTTATAGGTAATGCCTTGAGGTATCACCACAGCAGATACTGTATTCGAAAAGCCGCTGTCGGGGTAAAGACTTAATCCTGCATTGATAACAGCTTGTTTTACACCGTTACCAAGGAAGTTATGGCGAGCAATAACATCTTCCTGATACCATCGATCAATTGCTTTTTCCAAAGCATAAAGTTGAGGAATCGGTTGGCTGTAAGGCAGGGTTCCGGTTTTTTGAATATCTTTCCACGGTAGCAAATTTGTATAGAAACCTTGGGTCTTTTGCTTTTTATTTGTCATCATTTCCCACGCTTTGTCACTAATACTGATCATTACCAATCCCGATGGAGTTGAAAAACATTTTTGAGAGGCAGTAATTACTACGTCCAGGTTCCAATGATCCGTCTCGATCTTTTCTCCACCTATGGTCGAAACCGCATCCACAACACTTAGGATTTCATAATTCCGTAATAGGGTATTAATTTTTTCAATGTTATTAATAACCCCTGTGGGGGTTTCACAATGTACGAATGTGGCTAGTTTATATTCATTATCATCTTTTAAAACTCTTTCCAATCCATTGACATCAATCGGTTTTTTATTATCGGATGAAAAATAGGTTACAGTTGCACCATAACTTTCAGCCATTTTACCAAAGGTTTGGCCAAAAATTCCGTTTTCGATACATAAAACCCGGTCTCCGGGATCTAATAGTGAAGCTATAGCAGCTTCCAGTCCTAATATCCCTTCGCCATTTAATATTCGAACATCGTTTTCGGTTTTAAATATTTTTTTAAGCTTATCTGTAAGGCTACTATAATATTTTATAAAATCAGGATGTCCCTCAGGAATCAATATCGGTGATGCCATAGCTCTTCGAACCTCTTCATGAACTTCTGTAGGGCCGGGACTCATAATCATGGTTTCTCTCATTGTTTTTATTCCTCCCATAGATATTATCGTACTAAACCAAACGTTTACATACAAAGCTTAATCACTTACTTTTTTGGATTAATTAAGTACTAAAGCAGCTGTTCGATCACATATGCCACACCGTGCTCTTCATTGCTTTTTGTTATCCAATCAGCTTTTTCCAATACTTTATTATCGGCATTTGCCATGGCCACCCCAAGACCGGAAAGTTCAATCATTGATAGATCATTTAATTGATCTCCTATAGCAATCATTTCGTTTTTTTTAATCCGTAGTTTTTCCCCTATATAACTTAGAGCGGCACCTTTTGAAGCTTTATCACTTAAGGCTTCGATATTATTAGATGAAGAACTGGTCACAGCAACTCCCCGAATTAGGGCCAACTGTTCTCTAATTTCATCCAAAATCCGTGTTTCTTCCGATAAAATAAAAAAAGTATTTAGTGGAATTTCTTGATCCAATATTTTGTGAAAGTCAATTTTTTTTAAGTTTCTATCAAATATCATCTTTAAAAATAAAGATTTATAAAGGGCCAATGGATTAGTATATTCATGTTGTAAAAACCGTTTCGCTTCCAAGAAGCGAGCTCTATAACTTTGGATGTAGATGTTTTCAGCATCGGAACTGTGAAAATATACATTTTGATTTCGTAAAACTTGAATAATTTCCTTTGTTGCCTTCGGTTCCAAAAACACTGACCGTTCAACCTCATGGACTTTATTGCGTATGACTGCTCCATTATTCGTGATCAGATAGCAATCAAAGGAAAACAAGTCCGTATATTTTTTTAAGGTGCTGTAAGACCTACCTGTGGCAATTACAATTTCAATGCCATTGTTACTGGCAATTTCCAAAGCTTTAACCTGAATTATTCATAAACGCACATTAACACCTAAAGTTTTCAAAAATCGAGATTTTCTCATTAGCTTTTGAGGTAATTTAAGCACTTACAGATTG
>Ga0194137_10001438_pt1 | contig 14560 bp, 20 predicted proteins | sample TARM_MetaG_T3_14_FD_134025 | JGI IMG/M metagenome (GOLD analysis project Ga0194137, IMG submission 134025) | Freshwater microbial communities from Pennsylvania, USA, analyzing microbe dynamics in response to fracking - TARM_MetaG_T3_14 (version 2) | ecosystem: Environmental > Aquatic >... | reverse complement strand
TCTTCGCCCTCTAAGAGCTTCACGCTTACTGTTGATGTTATTTTCATAGTGTTTTCGGTTGCGAGAACCAGTCGATGCAGCGAATGCGAGTTCCGCCGCTAGTGTTTATTTGAATCAGTCGGCTCGCATCCGCTGATCTTAGAGTTAAACTAATTGAATTGTCATCACTCCGTCTGCGGGTAAAAGATCGCGACTTTCATCCAGCACAAATGAAACTACTTCCCACTCGCCTCCATCCGGCCCAACAAACCTTCTCCCTATAGTCATTTCTGGAAGAATTTTTTCGGCCTCGTTTTTGAATATCGCAGAGGGAAATCCCTGCATCTGCGGGTTGAATCGCATCTGCTTCGGCTTGGGTTTAACCAGACGAGATAGGCAACCGATTAAGCCGCCCTTCAACTTTGATAGCATTTTGGTTTTCATGATTCGTTGGTCGGTTGCCTACTCTATTTGTTCAGTGAATAGTCTTGTTCTAGTAGCTCTACCGCCACAGCAAACATTTCATTTGGATCGTGACCACCAGCAGAGAGAAGTTTTCCCATGCTTATTGCCACTTCTAAGATTTCGGTTTTGTCGATGCGTTTAGCATGTTCGACGAAAAGGGGTTTCCACTCTTCGACCGTCTCGGCGAAGCGATCCCCTTGAAGCTTTTTGAAGAAGCGATGCCGCTCCTGTAGCTTAAACATTACTGTGATTGCTGTAGTCATAAAATACTGAACCAGTCCGACGAGGCAATGTCGCTACGCGCCATTCCTCTCGTCTATGTTCTGCGAATCGAGAAATTCTCTGATCTCCTTCGCCATTTCTTTGTTATTGATCCATTGGATAGGCCACTCTTTCCACATCAGGTTAATCGTGCCTTCGCTTCCTTTGGTCGTCACGTTGACATACCAAAAAGGAAACGCAGAACCAGCCGCAGCACGCGAATTACCCGGGGCGGAAACACCAGCAGTTACATCCGTAGGGGCAGGTTGAGAACCTTGGATCAATTGGTTTTTTCCGTTCATCTTTGATCTCTTTATGCTTCTCATGCACTTTGGCCTTTGCTTCCTCCCAGTTTATCAGAACTTGTCGGGAGTCGTGTGCCTGGCTTGAGCGTCGTTTCTTCGGCATTATCTTGTTCTGGGGATGCTAATGGATGTCCTTCGTTTGTTTCGGCTACGTGCAGGTCGGCAGGCGGGCCAAACTGGTAAATATCCATCTTCTTCTTGTTCGGGTTCATGAGGCGGTCGCGGTGCAGCATGCGATCGTGCCCCATAATGATTTCCCTGAACATCGGATCCTCTTCGCACTCACGGCCTATACTGAGGATCAACTTCTTTGTGGAGTTGTTGAGCTCTTTGAACTGAGTTGTCAGCTCATCGTCGTGCTGCATGGAGCCCTTGAGTAGATCCGCTGAGATCCCTTGATCATTGAGATACGCATTAAGTAGCGGCATCCTGAGCTCGCCGGGGATGTTGCGCATGATGCGTGCAACAATGGGCGGTTTCGGAAGCGCTCCGCGTAGAAACGTGGAGAAGCTTCCACGGTTGATCTCACTCGCATCGGCGATCGCGCCTGCGGTGACGTGTTTATTTGAGTCGATATACTCGGATAGAATCTGAGCAAAGCCTGTGTTTTCTTCTGTCATGTTGGGATTTACATACACGGATTTAGAAAAAGCAAACTTTTTGCTTGATTGGGTATGGGTTTTTCAAACATTGTATGTAAAAGCAAACCTATGAAAGACGAATCCACACTCGAATTTTTAGACCACATGATGGCTCAGGCGAAGTATCGCCGTGCGCATGGTGGTCGCAATGAAGCCAATGAAGCGATGAAGCTGGAAAACTACATTGCCGAACGAAAAGAGGCAATTCTGGCCGATCCCGCTCCTGTATCGACTGAATCCGTAGGGACGGATCAAGGTCAATCATGATCGTGGCACTCAATCTCGTTCGTGGTGAGCGAGGGCTTGAACTGAGTGCAGTCGGCACCTCCGACCGTGAATTGCATACACCCGCTCCGAGAGGGCAGCTATGCGTAAAAAGCGTTGATCAGAAGAAAGCCGATGCACAGGACCAGAATCACCTGCGCCAGCGCCCGAAGCGTTTTACCCGGATCAACGGAACGATCAAGGGTGCGGGTTTTAAACAAACCGATCGCGAGGAAGATCGCGGCAGCGAGAACTAGGAAACTGAAACCGCTCATACCGAGAATATCAAATATGCCTTCAAAAACGTCAACGCCCAAAAAACGCCCCAGTAGCCCACAACGGACGTTCACACGCCAACGACCAGGATTCTCCCGTTTGGCGGAAGCTCAAACGCTACTGGATGATCTCTATAAAGAAATGGCCGATGTGGATTCCGACCTGCAGCACAAAGCTCGGGCCATGGAGCATACTGTTGGTAAAGTGGCCCAGTCGGTAGAGGAAACGCTGGTAATCTGCCGTCAGGTGCTACTCGCGGGACTGGCAGCAGATGCGTGGCTTCCTGCGACTTTCTTCGAGCCGGCTTTTGTGAGTCGGGCCACGTTGACGAAGTGGATCCGCGAGGGCCTGGAGCGCAAGTATGTGTGCCAGAAGCTCTGCGTTCGCCCAAAGGACTTTTTTGCCCGAGTCGATCTTGAGGCAAGCAGTGAGACACCTGCGAGTGCAGGTAATCTTAAACCCATGAAGACATCAGAATAGTTATGGAACCAATGAAGAAAGTTCAATTCGCCGAATTTCTAGCGGCTGAGGGTGAAGCCCTCCTTCTCGAGCACTTGGACAAAGTGGAAAAGGCAGCTCTTGAAGGAATCGACGAGAATGACGACAAGCCAGTGAAAGCGAAAGTCACACTAGCCTTCACTTGGGAGATTGGGGCCTCGGCTCCTAGCGTGGATACGAAGATCAGCTATACCACCAGCCATAAGGACGAGACTTCGCGCAAATTCGACCCAGACCAAATGGTTTTGCAGAAGTCGTCAGCAGCAAGCAAGGACAATAGCGGTGACTTACTGGATGAAGACACGGTGTATGAACTGGCCTTGTCTGTTATCCGCGAAACGCAGCGTGCTTCAACGAGTATGCTCCAGCGTCGTTTGCGTATCGGCTACAACCGTGCGGCCCGACTGATGGAGCGACTGGAAAAGAACGGCGTAGTCGGCCCCGAAAACGGCAGCTCTCCGCGTGAAATCCTGCCTGTTCCGGAAACGGCAACAGCCGGTTAATTTATCAAGCTCATCGGATATGAAATCAACACACTATCGTCTTGTCTGCGATTCCGGACGCAAAGACTCCACAAACGAAGACCGTGGTAGTGATGAGAGCTTGTCCCTTCCCGATGTCCCGTTGTGTGGGAGCGCAATTGGAGGTTCGTCACGAGAACCGGATTCGTGACCGTAATTCGGTAGACAATCCGAGATAGCGACACCTGCCGCAAGAGTGGTGCGACTGCCGTGAGAGAGCGGCTCCAATTTTTCAAATCAATCCAACCAATAAGAATCAGAATGAGCAACCAAGTCTCAACTACATCTAAGCCTAAAACCGTTTCGCAGGTATGTGAAATGCCGTCAGTCAAGCAACGTCTGAATGAAGTTCTTGGGAAGAAGGCGAATCAATTTGTATCCTCCCTTATTTCATTAACCAACAACAACAAGCTTCTGGCAAAGGCCGATCCTAATACTGTGGTTGCATCGGCGATGGTTGCTGCAACCTTAGACCTACCGATCAATCAGAGCCTCGGTTTTGCCTATATTGTCCCATACAAAGACCAGGCTCAATTCCAATTGGGCTACAAAGGCTTGATCCAACTGGCGATGCGCAGTGGTCAGTTTAAGACCTTAAATGACTTCATTGTGCCCAATGGAGCCCTGAAAGATTATAATCCACTGACTGGTCACGTTGATATTGATTTCGATGTTGAAGACAACGGGAAGGAGCCGGATGGCTATGGCGTCTACATGGCCCTAACAAATGGATTCGAGAAAACCGTATTCTGGTCGCTCGACAAAGTTCAGAAACATGCGAAGCGGTTTAGCCAAGCGTATTCAAAAGGTTACGAGAGTCCATGGAAGTCAGACTTCGATGCAATGGCCCTTAAAACAGTCATTAAGCATACGCTTGGGAAATACGCTCCGCTTTCGGTTGATATGCAAAGAGGCATTGAGGCCGATCAAGGGGTGATCGACATCGACGGAAATGTTACTCAATACCCCGATAACGAGCCCGAAAAAACACCCGATCCATTTCAGGCTGCTAAGAAAGTCAATGAAGTGACTGACGAGAATATTGACGCAGATGCGGAAAGTCAGAAAGCACCTGATCCAAAGCCGGCGAAGAAAGCGGATGAACCTGAAGCCAGAAAGGAATACCCGCCTGCAACTGTGGACGACTTGGTGGAGCTGATGATGGATCCCGATAACGGCCTACGCGATGCGACAGTGCGCAAGGCGGCAATCATGTTGGGTATCCTGCCTAAAGACTACGACAAGAGCACGACTGAGGCGAGCGATGAGCAAATCTCTGAAATCGTCGGTCGCTGGCCTGAAATCCTCAAATTGAAGATGAAGTAGGGCCATGACTGATACTCAACAAACAGTCCACCCCGTTGATTATGACGGCACCGAGCGCGAAGGCTGCATTATTGGCGAGCCGAATGATTGCTACCATGCCTCAGACGCGATCAGTAACACAAAGCTCTGGGAGTTCCATAAGCGCCCCGCGCTCTTCTTTGGCAAGTATGTGAGCAAAGAAGTCGAGCGAAAGGAATCGGCAGCTCTCTTGATTGGATCAGCACTGCATACCATTGTCCTCGAAGGGCAGGATGCGTTTGACCATGAATACTGCCCTTCGCCTGAAGGACTGGAATGGCGATCGAAAGCTGGCAAGCTGGAAGCGGCTCACGCACTGAATGATATGCTGTTTGAACCACGCACAGTATACGAGGTGGAGCAAGTCGCTACCGGCAAGCGTGAAGAGATCGAAGCCTTCTTTGCGCAGTATCCGGGGCGGAAGATACTCTATCCCGATCAATTTGAAATCGTCCAGAAATGCCATGAGGCGCTACTGGCACACCCGATCGCAAGTAAGCTGCTGGCGAGTGGTCTGCCCGAAGTGGTCTTTCGCTCGCCGATGACGACTCACGGATACCGCGTGCAATGCCGTGCGGACTGGCTGAACATCAATGGCTGCGAATATACGGATGGGGAGCCCTATGGTGTGGACCTGAAGAGCATCGACGATCTCTCCAAGTGGAACAACAACTTTCGCAAGCTGGGGTATTATCGCGCGTGGCCCTTCTATACGAAGACGATGGAACTGACGATCGGCCACGCTGATGTGGTGAAACGCTGGTTCTGGATCGTAGTCGAGAAGGCATACCCGTTTGAGGTGCGTGTGGTGACACCATCCCCCGAGTGCTGGCAGCGCGGCATGGACGAGCTGGGCTATGACATGCCGGCTCTCGCAAACGCAATCCACCACAACGATTTTGCCGATGAAGGCAAAGACAAGGTTCTGCTGCAACAACTGCCTGACTGGATGCTGGATGCGCCAGTGAAAGCAGGCATCCCTGCCGTGGAAACCATCGACTAGAATACACATAACCCAAGGACATCACAGTGGACACACCCACCAAAGAAACCGAAAAGCCGATCGAAGTCGCACAACTGCAACTGGTCGATGAAGTCAGCGTAGTCATCGCAGGCGAAAAAGTCAGCGAAGATACCGCGCTCAAGATCAGCACCGCATTTGCGGAATTTTCCGCCCAGGCCGATGTATGGCTGGAAAAGGCGAAGCAGATCAACGTGACCAGCATCGACCAGAAGGATGATATGAAGCTGGCGCGTGAAAGCCGATTGGCTATCCGACAAATCCGCATCAACGTCGACAAAACCCGCAAGACCCTGAAAGATGATGCACAGGCTTATGTGCGTGCGGTGGATGCTGCCGGTCGTAAGATTCGCGAGACTCTGGAGCCGATCGAGGCCCAACTCAAGGAGCACGAAGAGTTCGCCATTCGCTACGAGGCTGAACAGCGTGAGAAGCTGGCAACCGAGCGTTCAGACAAGCTTGAGGCCCTTGGTATGGATCCTCGCTTCTACAATCTTGTGGATATGAGCGAAGAAGACTTTGCCGTCGTTCTCCAGCAAGCAGAGGATGCCCATACCGCAAAGGTAGAGCGCGAGAAACGCCAAGCGGAAGAAGCTGAGGCTCGTGCGCGTGCTGAGTCCGAAGAACGTGAGCGTATCCGCAAGGAGAACGAGCGTCTGAAGGCGGAAGCCGAAGAACGCGAACGGAAGGCGGAAGCTGAGCGTATCGAGCGCGAAAAAGCGGAAGCTGAGGCCCGTGCAGCACGCGAGGCGGAAGAAGCCGAGAAACAAGCAAAGCACAAGAAGGTCGTGGGGCGGCAGCTTGCGATGCACGAATACGATGGGAAGTCTGACTATGACTGGCTGGCCTCGCTGAGCGAGACGGACTTTCAGGCTTCACTACAGGTCGCGAAAGAGACTTTTGAATTCAAACAGAAGGAAGCTGAGCGTAAGGAAGCCGAGCGTCAGGCCGAGCTGAAAAAAGAGCAGGCAGCGATGGACCTTGCGATAGCTCGCATGAAAGAGCTTGGCAAATACGGTGTGCATCTGGAACTGGCACAAGTCACGGGCATGGATGAGGGCATCTATCAGGCTAAGCTACAGTCTGCACGCGGACAGTTTGAGGCCGAACAGCGCCAACTGGAGGAAGACCGTATCGCCCGAGAAAAGGCTGAGGCGGAAGCCAAGGACGCCCGTGAAGCCAAAGAACGGTCTGAGCGCGAAGCGCAGGAGGAAGCAGCACGCAAGTTGTCGCTGGCGATCAATGACGCAGCTCAGCATGCGGCTGAGATCGTAATCGAAACTGCTGAGTCCTGGGCGAGCCGCCATCCACGGACGAAAGACGGTAAGTCACGCTTTATCGAGGCAGTGATCGTCGTTCTCAATGGAAAGGCTAGCCAGTGATCGAGCAGCAAGTAGCCAACCTCGTTCGGCTGGAAATCGCGAATGCCACGCTCACGGGTGTGAATCCTGAGTCCATCGGAAGCGAAGCCACACTCTCGGGTGATCTCGGTCTGGACTCTCTGGACCGCATCGAGATCGCGATGGAAATCGAAACCCGTCTCGGGCTCGAAGATGAGTCGATGGAAGCCCTTAACGACTGTGAGACTGTGAGCGATGTGGTGACACGCGCTTGGAACTTACTCAGCGAAGGGGGGGAGGTCTAAAAATAATGCCAGTTGCCTACACAAGCCGCCTCGCATACCGCGAAGATTTTGAACGCCTTGGAGGACAGAGAAAACAAGTCTGGGAGTTGGTCCGTAACTGGCCGACTCCCGGCAGTCTGCCTTCGATCGAGGACATCGCGAATACTAGCGGTCTGCGGGTGGCGAGTGTATGTGGCCGCGTGAATGAGCTAGTCAAAGACGGCCTCATCAAAGAAGAGGGCACGAAGCTGAGCCCGACCACCAACAAGACTGTAAAAACCTACGTGGCATTCGTGTATCGCGAGCCTGCTAAACCCGAGAAACCACCGCAGCAGGTGAGCTTATTCGATGACGAACCCGAACCCCGATATTTTTAACCCGACGGTTGCGATAATCACACAATGTTAAATTCAGACACTCAAAAGTGGATCTTCATTCCGGGTAATGTGCCTTCGCTGAAGAACAATAAGGACATCATCCAGATTCCAATAAAAGGCGCTCGCGCCTGCCCTGTGTGCAAGCACCGGAAAGGGCGCCCCATGCTGACGGCCAGCAAACGGCATAAGAAGTATAAAAAGAAAACGGAATGGGACTGGAAGAGCTATCGCCATGAGTTCCACGCGATGCTCACGGGATATGAGAAGCCTTTTCAAGTGTGCATCTACTTTGTGCGGGATAGCCGCCGCGTATTCGATTTCACGAATGCGACAGACACGGTGCAAGACCTGATGGTCGAGTTCGGATGGCTGGATGACGACAACGTGACCGAAATGGTGCCTTTCTTTGCTGGCTACCGCGTGAATCCCGCACGACCGGGAGTGTATATCTCGGTGATGAAGCCTATTGCCGTGCCGATCCCCGAAGCTGAGGCCGATCTTTTTCAACTCAAATCATAACCCAATCGAATATGACCGATTCAAATGCAAACCTGATCCCTGTGGACTTTCAGCAGGGTAAATTCACACCGCCTGAGACAATGACTGCGGAGTTTATCGACCAATGCGCGGAAAAGTTTTCGTGGCTGATGGAGGCTCCACGAAAGTTCAAACCCGCAGGCGAAGTGACTGCGCGTGACCAACTGGGGCGGGTATTCCTGCACGGCGACCAGGACTTCAAAGTGGTGTGCAGTATCAACAAGCAGGCAGATGGCAATGCGTGGCTGCATATCAGCTTTAGCCGCGATTCACGGATCCCGAACTATGACGATGTGCAGCGCGTGAAGAACATCTTCGTGGGGCCGGAGCTGTATGCGTATGAGGTGCATCCACCACAAGAGATCTACCTAAGCCTCTATCGCCAATGCCGACACCTTTGGTGCCCACTCGAGGGGGAGGCCGTCGTTCCTAAATTTTCACAGGAGTTCTTTGAGGGTATGCACGCCCGATAAGAAGGCCCCGACAAGTAATCATAATCAACTGAATACACCCATGGCTAAGAAACCACGACTCTCGGGCAGCACGCTGGCCGTAATGCGCAAGCGTAACCCACAACAGAAACCAGCCCATTGGAAACTGGTATGGCCGATCCTGAAACACGGAAGCCTCTACCGTCCACCTGTTCGGGAGTCTTCCGAAGGCTAATGCGCCCCTGAATTTCACTCAAAACCAATACCAAACCGTATGAAAGACATCGAAAAAATCCCACAATACAAGTGCCACAAGATCGTGTGTGCTTTTGAAATCGGAAAAATTGAATCCTACACACTTTTCTCTGTGTGTGGCCGCTACTCAGCAAAGGTCGGTATGGCCTACGTCGACGCCCAGCCACTTAACAAGCCGGGATACTACGTGCGCTATGAAAACGGGTATGAAAGCTGGTCGCCGAAAGCAGTATTCGAAGCCGGCTACACGCTGATTGATGACACGGTGGATCCCATGGACGTGGAATCTGTGGCGGCAGTCCTGTATGAAAACTACTGCGAGTCAGTTGGCGGCAAGGCATTTAATAACGATCCGCTTCCTTCATGGGAAGAGTTTCGCGCCGATCCGGAGAAGAAGAAACAGAGCGACGCTTGGATTTCTGTGGCTCGTAAGCTCTATACGCTGACCGACTCGCTACTGAAGGCAAATGATACAAAGTTTGCTCAGGAGTATCCTGCGAACGTGACGGAGCCTGATACTGGATCTGTGCTCTTCGACCCGACACCGTTTATTGGCCCGAAGATCGAAATCCCAGAAGGGACAAACTATGATCTCGCAGTTAAACACGTTGCGATTGAGTGCCATGAGGCAAACAAGCGTTATTGTGAAAGCATTGGCGACACATCCCAGCCAGCATGGGAAGACGCTCCTGACTGGCAGAAGGAATCAATCATCAATGGCGTCAAGTTCCACGTCGCGAATCCTGGTGCAGACGCCTCCGCAAGTCATGAAAACTGGCTGAAAGAGAAGGAAGCCGACGGCTGGAAATACGGCCCCGAGAAGAATCCGGAGAAGAAGGAACACCCTTGTTTTGTGCCATACGCGGAACTCTCCGATGCTCACAAGAATAAAGACACGTTCTTGATGACCGTGGTCGGGCAATATCGCTCCGTGCTCGCCGACTCCTACTCAAAGGCCACTGACGGCGCCGAGTAGTCAAAGACATCCCAACATAAGACAACCGGAGATGCGGACCATGAACAGTAAGCGAATGCTGAAGGGAAAGTGTTCTGCGTCCGTATCTCCACTCACTTTTTCACCACTGGGACCGAATCACTAAAAACAATGAATCAAAATCTTATTGTTGAGGAATCCAGAATTAAACGAATCGGGCTGGCAGTGGTGGCCTCTTCTTTTCACTTCCCCGCAACACCCACGCTTGGCCGGCCACTGGGAAGGCTCAATGAGCGACGCAAGGCCCTGATCATATCCGTGTAAATCAGCGGCGGGGCAGTGAATTACTTTTCTAATACATCAGAACCACACAACAACTTATGTCAGAAGATCTAAAAACATACACAAAGCTCTACTACCGTATCGACAGCGGTATCGTCGCAGAAAAATGCGATCAGCATTCCGAAGCGACTCTTAAAGTCGTCACCGATGGCGAAGCGTTCATCAAAGAGCATGGCGGTGTTGGAGTTGCGATCAATCATCGCTTCAGCTCACACGGTTGCCGCGTAACAGCAGGTATTTTTGAAGGTAGTAAGGCCCCGAAGAACTGGAAGCGCTGCAAACGTCAGGCTGGTGGTCTGAAAGAGAACCAGTTCTCAGCCACGCCTAAGCTGAATACATCTGAAGGCAAAGCGCTCGATGAAAAGCTACGAAGCTTTTGTCTGCACTCGCAGGACGAAATCTATACACTGCTCGGTTGGGAAGGCGGATCCGTCGCTTTCGGTTCAGACTACCGCGTCTATGAACCTACTATTGGTAAAATCGGCGACTTGTGGGTAGCCATCATTCCCACAGCAGTCGGCGAAGACGGTCCACCAAGCGTCCCAGAGGCCGCCACTACCTCGTAGAGTGGCATAGCCCAGAGCCATGGCTTTTCGAGGTGACGAGTATCACGACCGAACAGGGCCAGGAGTTATCTGCGGAGGACATGCCCGAGCTGGTCGATGAGGTATTCCAGAGCCAGCGGCAAGATTTTCAAGTGATGAACCCCAAGGAGCAGGATTAAACAATTATGGAATGGTTGAATATACATTACACTGTCCTGAACAGTGAGGAATTTCTAGACAGCGAGCCGACCGCACGGGCAACGTGGATTTGCCTCTTAGGATACTGTGCGGTTCAGGAAAACGGTGGCCGCATTGTTGGATCGCGGTTATGGAAAGACCGGAAGTGTCAACAGATACTGAGAGTCACGCACGACGAACTGCATGAGGAGTGCGATCTCTGGGAGTGGGAGGGCGATGACTGCCTAGTGACCTTTTACCCTATTGATAAACAGGAATTGATACAAAAGAAGCGCGAGGCCGGACGCAAAGGAGGGAGAAGCACCAGCGGAAGCAAAAAGAAAGCAGCGCGTGACAACGGGGCAAAGCACAACCCAAGCACAACCCAAGCAGAAGCTAAGCAAGAACCCAACGGAATAGGAAAGGAAGGGGAAGAGGAAAGGAAAGGAACTAATAATACTACCGCATCGGGTGATGCGGAGGCTGGAGATTTTTATCTGACTAAACGGAAACGGAAACTGACTGGTAAACGCCTTGAGGCTTTCAATCGTTTCTGGAAGTCATTCGCGTATCCGAAAGACAAGGCGAGTGCTGCTGATGCGTGGCTGGATATTCCCCAGTTAACACAGACTCTAGTGGATACGATTTGCCAAGCGGCAGAGGCAATCGCAGCCGAAAGACCCAGTTTAATGGCGCAGGGTAAGACACCTCAGTATGCACAGGGATGGATTAATGGAAGACGCTGGGAGGATGCAGAGCTACCATTGCAACAACCCGCCAATGACGTGCCCAACGCATTGATGCCACCACTTCACTGGCAAAAGCATCGGGACGAGTGGTGTGACTATCTGGAAAAAGACGGGGTGAACCCTGCGAAGGTAAAGGAATTCCGTGAGGCTAAGTCCTTCCACCAGCTTTCGATGTGGGCACAGGAAGAGATACGCAAGCGTCTCTCGGGAAAGGAGGGAGCTGAATGAGCAGCGACTACCCACCAGAGCATGAACATGAGGGCCTACGGGTGCAGCCGCACAGCATCGAGGCAGAGGAAGGGGCGATTGCTGCGATGTTGTTATCGGGGGACTGTCTGGACGAGGCTATCTCTACCGGCTGCAAGCCTGAGTGGTTTTTCAAGTCCTCACATCAAGTGATCTTCTCGGCAGTGGTCGAGATCCAAGGACTGGGAACGCCAGTGGATGAGGTATCGCTACTCGAGCACCTGAAAAAGACGGGGCTAGAGGATGAAGTCGGGGGTGTGGCTGCTATCTATGCGATACAGGAGCGAATACAGACGCCAACGCACTTCAGATACCATATCGGAATTGTCAGAGAGAAATATGAGCTAAGGCGCATCATTAAGACGAGTCGCATGGCGATCGAGGAGGCGTATGATAATGAGGATCCAGTGTCTATCACTGCTCGACTCTCCAAACTGGCAGATGCGACGGCGGACGGCGCCATGCTGGAGGTGAAGCCTGCGAGTGTGACTGCGGATCAGGCTATTGAGCGGATCAAGCGCGAACTGTCGGGGGAGAAGGTCGAAGGCATACGTTTTGGCCTCAAGGATCTGGACGACATGCTATTTGGGCTGAAGCCTGCGGAAATGACCGTGTTGGCCGCTCGGCCGGGGATGGGGAAGACCTCGATCATACAGCTTTTAAATGAATCGTGTGAGCAGGATGGCGAAAAGCCGTTGATCTTCTCTCTGGAAATGACGGGCGAGCAGTATGACTACCGGTATCTGTGCATGAAGGCTCGGGTGGATAGTAGACGCATACGAGAGGGCGTCATTAGCTCCAAGGACCAGCAGGACATTGCTAAAGCGTACAAGGAAACAAAGGACTCCCAGCGTTTCATCGTCGACGGGTATCTGGATATTCATCAGATACGGGCAACCTGCCGACGGGCTAAACAGAAATACGGAATCACGATCATTATCGTCGATTACCTCCAGTTGGTGAAACGGGATCCCAGAGTCAAGGGAGAGGAAGCCGTTGCAGAGATCAGCCGAGGACTGAAGCAGATCGGGAAAGAATTGAATATCCCAGTGCTGGCGTTGGCTCAGTTAAACCGCGATTGCGAGCGAGACAACCGCCGGCCACGCAAGTCCGACCTTCGTGAGTCGGGATCGATTGAGCAGGATGCAGACAACATCATCATGCTGCATGCGTCTGGATCCGATAAGCACGCCACCGCACTCGAGGTTGAGGCTATCATCGAAAAGAATCGGTACGGCCCCGAGGGAGTCGTGAAGCTGATGTTTAACCGACAATTCACACGCTACGAGCTCGCGGCTCGGGAGTCTGAGACACAACACGCACAATCTGAGCCACGACGCGACGATTATGACCCAAAGGCTATGCGCCGACAATACGGAGGATAAAAACTATGAAAATACTACACAAACTTGATTCGCTACGGTCTTTTATCTCACGCAGACAGGCTGGCCATACGAATGCCATGCTCAAAGGAGCAGAGAACACAGAGAAAGCGATAATCGTGGCCCTAAACGAACAACATGCCCAGGACTTGGAAAATCGTGGGGTGAAGAACCGGATAGTGTCTGTCTCGCAATTGGGCAACCGAGGGCCGTATTTTCACTCGGGTCCAGTGTTATTGGATCACGTAGTCGTGTGGAATGCGTTATCTGAAGCAATAGATGAAATTGGATCCCAAAAAACGCGCATAGAGCACTTAGCCCTTCATGCCTCATTGATTGTTGGAGCTATTGAAAGCGTATCCATTGAGGTTTACAGAAGATGGTTTGTGAAAGGCGATGAAAAGACGCAAGTCGATGAGTTCCTAAAGCGTGTGAAATCTGAGATAGCTGCACTCAGAAATAAACTCAAAGAATCGGCCAATGATAATCTACGAGCTCTGTGCTTAACACGGGATTACGTTGGTGATCAGTTGTTGCCGGCAGTGGAAGGCTGGGAGTGGTACGATCAGGGTAAAAAGCTCGCGGATCGGTTTCCTGAACTCGAATGGGCAGAGCAATTTAGGCACAGAACGAAGCCGTGCGAAGAATGCGGTGAGAGTAACCCCAGACACACTGAAGAATGCAGCCATTTTGAACGTGCGAACCCGAATTTTGAACCACGTAAACCTAGTGTTCCGTGTGCCCAATTTGCTGGCATGTTCAGAGACAAGACAAAGCCGCTTGATCCAGGAATGGATAATGTGATTGCGTCTCGTATGGGAGAAGTGGCTATGTCGGCTGGCAGCAGGACCAGAACAGATGTTGGCGATAACATCGACCGAGGATTGATTTTGCTTCGACTACTCAAAGAGCAAGGTCTATCGGTAATCATCAGCCCCGAAGATTCAGATAAGCATGAGTAGCATAGCACCATCGGCACACACACGCAGGAAGAACGTGACTACAGATTCGTGGATCACGCCAAAGCCTTTATTGGAAAGACTAGGGGAGTTTGACCTTGATCCATGTGCTTGTGATCCCCAGCCGTGGCCGACTGCCAAGCGGATGGTTACAGAAGAAGAGGACGGGCTACTGTTTCAATGGTATGGCTTTGTGTGGTGCAATCCACCATACGGCCGGCAGCTTGGAGTGTGGCTTGAGCGAATGGCTCTGCACAACAACGGGATTGCGCTGGTGTTTGCTCGGACGGAGACGGACCCATTTCGATCAACTCACCAATGCCGAGGGAAACGGCAACGACTATGACAACGACTAAATCTCCATCGGAGCCTGACGGCTCAGAAACTCCCGCGAATTCGGCATTGGGTGCAGTGCCTGGTTCGATAT
>Ga0194137_10001434_pt1 | contig 14572 bp, 14 predicted proteins | sample TARM_MetaG_T3_14_FD_134025 | JGI IMG/M metagenome (GOLD analysis project Ga0194137, IMG submission 134025) | Freshwater microbial communities from Pennsylvania, USA, analyzing microbe dynamics in response to fracking - TARM_MetaG_T3_14 (version 2) | ecosystem: Environmental > Aquatic >... | reverse complement strand
CGTTCCAGCAGCTCGTCGACCCCGTCCTGGATCAGGCGCCCTTCCACGATCTCCAGAAACGACGAAACGACCGGCACAGAGCCGGCCGGTTGCTGAAGTCGTATCGCTGCCGCCTCGACGGCTTCGTCCACGAGCGCCACCCAGCCCCCGTCGCGGGAGCCGTGGCTGATGACAAGAATGCCGGGACGGACAATCGGGGAAGGAAAAGAGGATGATGGCGTCGCCGATGCTTGCAAGGACCGCTCCCCCTCCGGACTGCCAAGCGGAATATGACGGCCTGCGGAGCTCATTAGCGGTTCAGGCGGTCGAGGGTCATCTTGTACCCGTCATTGCCGTAGTTCAGGCAGCGCTTGACGCGCGAGATCGTCGCCGTGCTCGCTCCCGTCTCGGCTTCGATCTGGTTATACGTGCTTCCCTTGCCTAGCATGCGAGCGACTTCCAGGCGCTGCGAGAGAGACTGGACTTCGTTGACTGTGCACAGGTCGTCAAAAAACACATAACATTCTTCCACGCTCTTGAGCGTGAGTACCGCTTCGAATAATTGGTCGATTGCTTTATCGTTCAGCTTCTTTAGCTGCATTAATCCTTCACCTCGGTAAGAGTATCGCTGACTTTCTGGCTAGTGTCGCTACCTTTCATTCTAAAGGGATACGGCGAAGAAAACAACCAGTCACCGTGTTCACGCTTTAGAGGACAATAGAAAAATGAAAACGCTATCGGAATAAATCGTCGAAACAGCTCTTATTCCGCGGCGGAGCCCTCCCTCGGCAAGCCTTGTCTTATGCTGCCTAAACGCTGCCTAACGGCGGCTTTCACGCCCTCCATAACGGCCGCGCCGCGGCACATTCCGTTCGCAGCTCAATTCCAACGTAACGCTCGATTACGGCCGATGCTTCCGGCTGGCCGCCGCTGTCATCGGGAGAAGGCAAAGAGTCCCTTCCAATAAGTCTGGAGATGCGGTCCCAACGGAACCTGCCCGCACCAGCCAATGAATCCCCGTTTTGTTCCTGAGCATCTCGATGCCGCAGGACCAGAAGCTCTCCTTTCCCGTGGGAATTTCCTGCAGGCATCCCCCCATGGGTTTTTCGGCAAAAACCGGGCTATCGTCCATACCTTACGCCCGCCTATTCCATACACTGTAACAAAAGCGGAATAAATCCGCCTCATACCAAGGATGTGATTGCAAGTGAACCCGAATTCTTACCCTCCATCCGGCCAGCGCAACACACCTGCTTCCGGACCGCCTTCTCAGGGAGGCATTTTCCCAGGCCTCGGCGATTCGTTCCCTTTTCAGCATATGCCCCAGCATTCGCTTTTCGCTCCGATGCCGTCCTCGTTCCCTTCCGCGATGCCGTCCGGTCCCGCGACGTCGATCGGACCGCTGGCCACGCTGGAAGCGGCCGCTCCCGTAGCCGAGAAGAAGAGCAGCCTGTTCTCGCTCGACAAGCTGTCGGATCTCAAAGGCTTCGTAGACCGGATCGGCGGCCTCGACGGCATTCTCGGCACGATGACCAAAGCCCAGAAGATCATCGGCAGCGTCCAGCAGATGGCTCCGCTGGTAAAGGTCATGATGGGATCGTTCGGCAAGAAGGGCTCGGACAAATCCAAGCTGGTGAACCTGGACGACGACGACTGGAAACCATCGAAAAAAAGAAGGAGGAATAAGAAACGCCGTCCGTCCGGCTCCCGCAAAGGCAAGGGCGGTTACGCCAAAGGCCCGCGCAGCCGCAGCCGCCGGCGCCGGAAAGGGCGCAGACAGAAGTTTGATGAATAACTTGTTCATGGCAAAGGACAGCCCGCCCGGCCGCTTGAAGCGGTCCGGACGGGCTGCTTGCCTTGCAGGATGAAGAGGAGCCGTCCAATGCGCCTACAGGAAGATCCATTCGATGATCTTGTACATGACGGCGGACAGGCCCATCGCGATCGGAATCGTGATGATCCACGAAATGACGATGCGTCCCGCCATGCTCCACTTGACGTTGGCGAAGCGCTTGGCGCTGCCGACGCCGAGCAGGGACGACGTGATGACATGCGTCGTGCTGACCGGGAAGTGGATCAGCGTCGCGGTGAAGATGACGGCGGCAGAGCCGAGATCGGCCGCGAAGCCGTTGATCGGCTCGATCTTGAAGATCTTGGTGCCCATCGTCTTGATGATCTTCCAGCCGCCGACCGACGTGCCGAGCGCCATCGCCGTCGCTGCGGACAGCTTGACCCACAGCGGAACCTCCAGGTGGTCCTGGATGCCTGCGGCCACGAGCGCGAAGGTGATGATGCCCATCGCCTTCTGCGCGTCGTTGGTGCCGTGCGTATACGACTGGAATGCAGCCGTAATGATCTGGCCCGTGCGGAAGCCCTTGTTGAGCTGATGCGGGTTGCCGTTGGCGAAGATCAGCTTCAGGATCCACATGAGCGTGAAGCCGATCGCAAAGGCGATGAACGGAGAAAAGATCAGGCCCTTGATGATGTTTGTGAAGCCGCCTGCGTTGATGGCTCCGAAGCCGTCCGCCGCGATGACTGCGCCGGCCAGGCCGCCGATCAGCGCATGGGAGGAGGACGACGGGATGCCGAACCACCAGGTGACGAGGTTCCAGATGATGGCGCCGAGCAGCGCCGCGATGACGATCTGCTCGCCGTGGGCGAGCTTGGCCGGGTCGGCGACGCTGCCGCCGATCGTCTTGGCGACGCCGGTGAAGCTGAGCGCGCCGACGAAGTTCATGACGGCGGCCATGATGATGGCTACGCGCGGCTTGAGCGCCCGGGTCGAGACCGAGGTGGCGATGGCGTTGGCCGTGTCGTGGAATCCGTTGATGAAATCGAATGCCAACGCCAGAAACACCACCGCTATCATGACGACAAATGTAGTATCCATGGGCTGCGGTTAGTCCCCTATCCTATTAGCTGTTACGCATGATGATGGTTTCAAGCGTGTTGGCGACGTCCTCGAAGTAATCGGTCGTCTGCTCCAGCATTTCATACAGTTCCTTGCGCTTGATAAGCTCGATCGGGTCCTTGACGTTCGCGAACAGCGCCTTGATGCAGACGCGCAGCAGATCGTCGGCCTGATTTTCCAGCTCGTTGATGGCGATATTCGGCTCGCGGATGGCAAGCAGCTTTTTCTGGGACAGCAGGTAGATCGCTTTCTTGACTTGATGCGAGTTGCGGACCAGATTGTCTGCGAACAGGCGGATGTATTCGTCATGGTCGGTAACCTGGTACATCTCGAAGCGGGAGGAGCAAGCCTCGATCTCGTCGACGACATCGTCGAGAGCCGTCGTCAGCGCCATGATGTCCTCGCGCTCGATCGGCGTAATGAACGTCTTGTTCAGCTCCGTAATGATCGTATGTGTATAGCGGTCGCACTGGCTCTCGTAATCTTTCATCACCTTGGCAAACTCGCCGACATTCGTCAGATCCTCGACACCGCGGGCGAAATACTCCACGCATTCGACAATTGTGTCCGCCATCTCTTCCAGCGTCTTGAAGAAAATATTCTTCTTGGCCATGTTCGTCCCCTTTGCTTTCAGGAAAATGATGCTGCCTGCCCAATTTGGGCCGAACTAATCTTATCACAGTTGCTCCGCATCTTGTAAAGAATTTGTAAACGAAAACGGGCCGCCGGACACGAAATTGTCGTTTTTTCGACAACGTTCGACCTTTTTCGCTTGTTCCCAGTCTTCCCCTTTCTTCCGCTCCTATGCCGAAAAAGGAAGAACGAAAACGCCGGGCGGGGAAATCCGCTCCGGCGTTCGGCAGGTCCGATGACAGGATGCTCTCTCCCGGACGATGAAGATCGAATGAAGCTAGCTGTAGCTGACATGGCCCTCAAGCGAAGGATCCAGCGGCATGACATGCCAGAACGTCTTGCCCGGCACGAAGCTCAGCTCCCGCCCGTCCTTCTCGAGGCGGAACGAGCCGTCCGCGCCGCGCTTCCACTGCGCCTCCATGACTTGGCCGCGCTGGATGAGCAGCGCCGGCCCGCCGTCCTTCAGGCCGACCTCCAGCCGGCCGTAATCGTCGTACGCCCGGTGCTTGGCGCCGATGACGACGAGATTGGCGGCGGAGAGCTGCTCCTTGGTCTCCCTGTCCTCATGCGGCTTGCCGTCGATGAAGCGCTTGTACGTTGCCGAGCCGGCATCGTACTCATAGGAAACCTTGTAATTCTGCAGCTGGAACTTCAGCTCCACGAAGGTGGCCGCAGGAGAGGCCGCATCGACCGCAGGGCTCGAGGAGAAGGTGTAGGAAGGCCCTCCCGCCGACTTCAGATAGCCCTTGCGGCCGGCGATCTTCGTGATCTTCTCCAGATCGGTGTACAGGTTGTGCGGTGCCTTGCGCGTCTTGTCCCGCCAGTAGTAGCCGCCCGCATTGGATATCTCGTCGAGATACGGCTTGCCCTGATGCTGCAGGATGTCGTAGGCATCCGTGCTCGCGCCCGCATGGGTGAGGACGCCATGGAACGACTCCCCGATCTCGATCAGGTACGGGCGGATGCTGCGGACCGGGCCGACGGCTCCCTTGTAGCCGGCATCGCTTTGGAAGACGGCGATCAGCCTCGTGATGCCGCCCTCGGCGAGCACCTCCCACAGCATGTCGGCATGGGTCAGCCCGCTCTGGGGGCGAGCGGCGGAGAAGTTGTTGACCATGACCGCGTACGGCCGTTCCGTCAGGGCGGCTCCGTCCGCCAGCGGCAGTCCCGTCAGCGGCGCGCCCGGCCCGGCCGGCTCCGGCGGAGCCGAAGGGCTCGGCTCCGGCGACGGGCTCTCCGGAGCAGGCGCCGACGTCGGCGCCGACGTCGGCTGCACCGAAGCGGGAGAGCCGCATCCGCCCAGCAGCAGGCCGGCGGCCAGCAGCAGCGCTGCCGCCGCCTTGACGCGCCCGTGGCGGGGCCGGATGCCCGCCCTCCGCACATTCAAATCCATGTCCAGATCGTTCCCCTCCATCATCGGTAGTTGGCAGTTATGTCCATTTAAGCATACTTGCCGCCGCTTGTCTCCCCGGACCGCCTGCGGATAGGGAAGGAAGAGGTGGATCATACTACCAATTGCGATCATGATCCCCATCCCGGAAGGGATGCCAATTCGGACAGGAAAGCGGGTGAGACTCATGAATACCGGCTCGCATATTCGAACCATCGGCATCTGGACAAGCCTCTCTCTCGCCCTGCTCAGCAGCGGAGCCGTCGCCAACATCATCGCTCCTCCCTATATCCTCAGCCTGGCGCAGAACGATGCCTGGCTGTCCGTGCTCGCCGCGGTTCCCGCCGGGCTCCTCTGGGCGACAGGCGCCTGGTACGTCGTGAAGCGCCTCGACGGGCGCTCTCTGGAAGCCTGGCTGCAGCAGACGCTGGGCTCCTTTCTCTCCTGGGCCTTCCGGCTTCTGGCCGTTCTGGCGCTGTTCCTGCAGGCTTCCACGACGATGTGGGAAACCGGCCATATCGCCGTGCGCAGCTACATGGCCGACATGCCCCTCATTCTGATCGCCGGCTCCATGGTTCTGCTCTGCGCCCTGTCGGCGATGAGCGGCTTGCGCGCCATCGGACTCACCAGCGTCATCCTGATCCCGATCGCGATCGTGCTGGACGCGCTGCTGCTCATGCTGAACCGGCCGAACCAGGATTACCGCCAGCTGTTCCCCGTGTTGCAGCACGGATATGCTCCCATGCTCAGCGGAGCCGGCCTGGCGCTCGTCTCCATGATGGAGATCTGGACGCTGATCTGCATGCAGCAGGAGGTCAAGGGAACGTTCCGCTGGCATCACTTCGCCTTCAGCGCGCTATTCCTGGCCTGGCTGTCGCTTATCCCGATCATCTCCGCCATCACCGTTTTCGGTCCGGCAGAGGCGATCCGCCTGCGCAACCCGGTGCTGGAAATCTGGCGCGTCGTCTCCCTGGGAAAAACGATCGAGCACATCGATCTGTTCGCCATCGTGCAGCGGATTTCCAGCGGCTTCGCCCGCATTTCGCTGGAATTCTATCTCATGGTCCGGCTCCTGGGCTTCGGCACCCTCAAAAGCAGAGGCTGGGCCATGGCGGCGGTATCCGTCTCCGTGCTGACGATCGCTGTCGCGCCGATTCCGGACATGGCGGTCATCCGGTACATGACCTGCGTCCAGTATCCCTTCTTCCTTGCAGGCGGCGTGCTGATCGTCTCGTTTCTGGCCGCTGTTCTCGGCTGGACGGGCAGCGGCAACAAAGGCGGCAAGGAAAAGGAGGCGGCCGAATCATGAGCGGGGAACAGAGAGAAGCGTTCCCGACGTACGCCCGCCTCAAGGAATGGTATGCCGGAAACGACGATGTAGCCGTGCTGCGCTTTCCACATCCCGATGGCTGTTCCGCGCCGGAAGCGGAAGCACGCACGGATGACGGTCCGCCGCAGCTGCTGCTGCTCTACTGCAGCTCCATGGCCGACGTCCGGCTGCAGAACCGCGTCCTCCCGCAAGCCAGAGCCGGCTTGCCGCAGCGGCTGCAGGCCGCAGCCGGAGACGGGCAGGAAGGGATGCCGGACGGCTGGAGGCCGCTCCAGCATGTTGAAGACCCCGGCAAGCCGGGGAGCAGCTGGCAGACCCGGCTGAACAGCGTCCTTTTCCAGGCGGAGGCCGTTCTCCTCGATCCCGTCTCCCGGCGGGCTTGGTCCGCGCTTGCGGGCAGCGTCCCTGGACGGACCCCTTCCGAGGCGGCGACGGAAGTGTCGGTCCGCGGTCCCAAGGACGGCTTCGTCGAGCAGATCGACGTCAACACCTCGCTCATCCGCTTCCGTCTCCGCTGCCCGGCGCTGAAATGCGAGCATCTCTGGATTGGCGACCGCTCCCGGAGCAAGGTGGCCCTCCTTTACGAAAGCTCCATCGCCAACCCGGCGCTGGTCGACGGCATCCGCCGCAAGCTGCAGGAGCTGAAGGTCGACGACGTCGCCTCGGCGCGGCAGCTGCAGGATCTGCTCGTCGGGAAGTCGTGGACGCTCGTGCCGCTGACCACTTACACCGGCCGGCCCGACTTTGCCGTGCAATGCCTCATGAACGGACGGGTGGTCATCATGCTGGAGGGCAATCCGACGGCCATCGTCGCCCCGGCCAATCTGTTTCTCCTGATGAAGGCGGCCGAGGACCTCCAATCCAATTATATGTACGTCAACTTCACCCGGCTGCTGCGGTATCTCTGCCTGTTCATTTCGGCTTTCCTGCCGGGATTGTACGTCGCCCTGGCGCTGTTCCATGTGGACCAGATCCCATTCAGCCTGCTGGCGACGATCTTGAACGCGAGACGCGGCCTTCCGCTCAATGTGGAGCAGGAGATGATTCTTGCCCTGCTGCTGATCGAAATCTTCCGCGAAGCCGGCGTGCGTCTGCCCGGTGCGATCGGGCAGACGCTGACCGTCGTCGGCGGCCTCATCATCGGCGATGCCGCCGTCCGCTCCGGCCTCGTCTCCCCGGTCATGATCGTCATCGCCGCCATGACGTTCGTCGCAGGCTCCACGCTGGTCAACCAGAGCCTCTCCGGAGCGGTGACGCTGATTCGCTTCTACTGCTATTTCTGCTCCTTCATGCTCGGCATCTTCGGCTTCATGCTGGCGGTAATCAGCGTCGCGGTCTACCTGGCCCGCCTGGAGTCGTTCGGCGTGCCCTTCCTGGCGCCGCTGTCTCCGATGCGTCCCAAGGACCTGCTGAACGGGCTGTTCATCGTCCCGTTCCGGCGCAAGCCCGAACGGCCGGGCTATCTGGACGTCCAGGACCCGCTCAAATGAACCGCTCGAACCGCATCGCGGCCGTCCGCCTCGCGCCGGTCCTGCTGCTGCTTGTCCTGACCGCCGGCTGCTTCAAGAGCGAGGTGTCCGCCAACCTGATGTTCATCAAAGCCGTCGGCATCGATTACGACGAGGAAAGCAAGGACTATACCGTCTATGTGCAGATGCTGGACTTCAGCAACGAATCCAAGCGGGAGAGCGCGCCGGGCTCGGAGAGCGAGACCCCGATCTGGACCGGCAAAGGCAGGGCGAAGGACATCAACATGGCGTTCAATCAGATGTACGATTCGTCCCAGATGCGGATGAGCTTCACCCATGTATCGGCGCTGCTCCTCTCCAGGAAAGCGGAGGCGCATATGACCCGCTATGATTATCGGGAAATTATTGGAGCCCATCCGGAGGTGCGGTTCAATATCTGGATCTACGGCACGGATGAACCGCTGGAAAATATATTCACCGCCAAAGGCTTCTTCAACCTGTCCGATACGACGACGCTGCTGCATACGCCGGAGGAAAGCTACAGGCAGCAGTCGATGGTCGAGCCGCTGTACCTGTTCCGCTTCCTGCGGGAAGTGAACCATCCGGCTCTTACGGCCTACGTGCCGGAGCTCTCTCTGGACACGAAGAGCTGGAAGCTGATGGAGAAGCCGAAGCCCAAAATGAAATTCGCCGGCGCCGGCTTCTACCGCGGAGGGAAATTCGCCGGCGTTCTGACCGAGCACCAGCTGGAGGGCTGGCCGTGGATGAATCCCAAGACGAAGAACAAGCTGCTCCTGATAAAAAAGGATTCCATCGAGCTCGGAACGGCTCATATGAAAGCCCCCAAGGTCAAGATTACCCTCAAGCTGGACGCGCAGGGCCGGCCTCGGTTCCACGCCCGCGTCCGCCTCAAGGGCATCCAGCAGACGATGATGAAGCCCGTACCGATGGCGGAGATGGAGAAGCATGCTTCCATGCAGATCAAGCAGCAGATCGAGGCTGCGTACCGGAACTCGCTGACGATCGGAGCCGATCCTTTCGGCCTGGAGGAGATCCTCTACCGCAAACATCCCGGGAGCTGGAGGCAGCTGACCCGGGATGGCAAGGAATTCATATTCAAGATGGATTCTTTCGATGTGGAGGTCGCCGTGGATTTGCAGACATCGGGGAAATACAAGCCGCTTTGAAGCTCAGATGCTCCAGTGCTGCCATTCCTGCCGGCGGCCCTCCAGCTTCTCCAGCCAGTCGGCCGTCAGCCGGATCGCTTCCTCCTGATGGGCGCGGGTCGAGTAGGTATGGTCCGCCTGGAAAATGATCTCCTTGTCGCACAGCCCGTCGCCGCGGGTCCAGAAAACCTTCTGGTACAGGAAGCTGTAGTCGGCCGGAATGACATCGTCGCTCGTGCCGTGCACGAGCAGCACGTCGCCGCCGAAGCGGGGCGCCGCCTGGAACGGCTGATGCTGCTGCAGCGAGTCGAAGAACACCGGCTCGAGCGTGTAGCCCGCATAATCCGTAGCCCCCTTGAGCACGGCTTCGTCGTAGCCGCTCCGGCCGACGATGCGGACGATGTCGTTGAACGGATAGCCGACGGAGGACCACATGACCAGCCTCGTTACCCTTTTGTCCTTGACGGCGGTATGCAGGGCGACCGCTCCGCCGAGGCTGTGGCCGAGCAGGGTGATCCGCTGCGGATCGACGCAGTCCATCGAGAGGATGTAATCGAGCGCGGCGCGCGTCTGCTCCACCATGGAATCGAAGCCGAGCGAGCCGTAGCTGCCGCCGCTCTCCCCGCAGCCGCCGTAGTCGAAGCGCAGCACATAGGAGCCCTGCGCCGCAAGCCGGCGGGCCGTCTTGACGAACAGCCGGTCGACGCCGATCCGGCTGCCGACGAAGCCGTGGCAGATCAGGACGGCGGGCTTGCGCTCCTCCCGCTCCGCTCCTCCTCCGGCAGGGTAGTGCAAGGTAGCTGTCAGCTCCAGTCCGTCATGACGCAAAGTCAGCTGTTTTTCCATCTGCGCTTCATCCTCTCTATCGGGGTCCGATTATTTCAACCTCATAATTCCGACCGAATTAGTGAGTATTAACTGAAATCAGCTTATCATCTCTCTCGACCGTCTGTCAATGGAAGGAGGCCGGCGGCCGAATGACAATAGAAAAAGCCGTTCCGAATGGAACGGCCCGGCCGGTGCAACGCTAGACGGAGGCACAGACAGACTACTCTTGAGACAGGAGAGAATCCGCATGGAACAGCTTATCGATTGGGTCGAACGCCATTGGCTGACCGTATTCCTGGCCGGAGCGCTGCTCGTTGCCGCCGGGTTCGTGTTCGTCAACCGCAAATCGCTCTTCTACAAGGAATGAGCTTCCTGCCGCTCCACGCTGCGCGTCGGCAGCAGAGGAAGGATCAGCTCGGCGGAGGTGCCGGCTCCCGGCTCGCTCCGGAGCAGCAGCCGTCCGCCGTGCAGCTCGGCGATTTCCTGGCAGATGGCCAGCCCGAGACCGCTTCCCGAACGGGATGAGCCCGCCTTGTAGAACTTGTCCGTGACATGCGGCAGGTCCTCCGGCTCGATGCCGACGCCGGTATCTTCAACGCGCAGCACCGCCTCGTCCCCCTCGCGGGAGGAGATGACGCGGATCGTTCCGCCATGCGGGGTGAACTTGAAGGCGTTGTCGATCAGGTTGATCATCACCTGGCGCAGCCGGTTCGGATCGCCGGCGACATACAGCGGCTGCGGCTCCAGCAGGCTGATCAGGCGCACGCCGGTTTCCTCCTGACGCACCGCAAGCTGCTGGACGCATTCGCGCACAGGCAGATTGAGATCGAGCTCCTCTTCATGGAGATCCATGCTCTTGGAGCTCAGCTTGGAGAAATCGAGCAGATCCTCGACCAGCCCCGTCAGCCGCTCCGTCTCGCGGGAGATGATGGACAGGCCTTCACGCAGCTCTTCCCTATCCGTATGGGGATCGGCGAGCGTCTCGCTCCAGCCCTTGATCGAGGTGAGCGGCGTCCGGAGCTCGTGGGATACGGAGGAAATGAAGTCGTTCTTCAGCTTCTCCCGCTTGTTGAGCTCGACAGCCAGCGTATGGAGCGTGTCCGACAGCTGGCCGATCTCGTTGCGCTTGCCGCTTGAGGCGATGCCGAGCGACCAGTCGCCATCCGCCATGCGGCGGGCTCTGCGGGTCAGCTCCCGGAGCGGCCGCACGATCAGGTTGGCCATCAGGACGCTGAGCAGCAGGAAGAGCGCGACGATGGCGGCTGCCGTCAATGCGGTCATCTGGAACAGACGCGCGACCATCGCGTCGACTTCCTTCAGCGAGGCGGAATAACGGATGATCGCCACGATCCGTCCGTCCCGATAGAGCGGCGAGGAGGCGGCGGCGATCCGCTCTCCGGTCGCGTCGTCCTTGCCGTACCAGGCCGTCGTATCTCCCGCTGCCGCGTGCACGACATCGGGCGTGCGGATCGTCCGGTTGTCGGAGATGCCGTCGGAATCCATGAACATGCGTCCGTCGGCCTGCAGCATCTGAATGCGCGGGTAGCCCTCGGTCATGTTCTGGAGCATGTAATCCGCCCGCTCGTTCGGCGTCATCCACTGCATGGAGCGGGCGTGCAGCGTCATCGAGGACTCCACGCGCTGCTTCATCGCGCTGGAGGCGCTGCCGTAGTAATAGTTCCAGATAAGCGTCATGAACATGCCGCCGAGCACGAGCACGACGAGGAAAATGAGCAGGAAATAGCTGAGCACCATCTGGGTTCGGAGGCTTTTCATGCTTCGCCCCGCTTCCAGCGGTAGCCGTAGCCCCATACCGTCTCGATGATCGCAGGCTCCGAAGGATTGCTCTCGATCTTCTGCCGGATGCGGCGAATGTTGACGTCGACGACCTTGAGATCCCCGACGTAATATCGTCCCCATACTTCACTGAGGATCTCGTCCCGCGAGACGCTCTGGCCGCATCTCTCCATGAGCAGCTTGACGAGCGTCCATTCCGTCGGCGTCAGCACGATCTCGCGTCCGTCCTTCCACAGCTTGTGGAGCCGCTCCGACAAGCGGAACGGACCGGCGGCGAGCATGTCGGCCGCTTCGGGCTCGAAGGAAGCAGCCGCCTGCCCCCGGGAAAGAGAGGACGCTTCCTGAGCGCCGCCGGGAACCGGGTCGACCGCGGCTTGGCCTGCCGGCCGCAAGGAAGCAGCGGCGGCTCCGGCTGCCGGAGCCGGGCTGCCCGCCGCGGGAGCCGCCAGACGCAGCCGGCGGGAGAGGGAATGGATTCTCGCCATCAGCTCGCCGGGGCTGAACGGCTTGTGGATGTAGTCGTCCGCGCCGAGCTCGAGGCCGCGGATCTTGTCCTCTTCCTGCGCCTTGGCCGTCAGCATGATGATGCCCATCGCCGGATAGGCTTCACGCAGCGAGGCGCAGACGTCGAAGCCGCTCATGCCCGGCAGCATGACATCGAGCAGCGCGATATCGACCGCTCCCTGGCTCATCACGAGCTCCAGCGCCTCTTCCCCGCTGCCTGCCTCCAGCATCTCCATGCCGCCGCGCTTCAGGTTGATGCGGACGAAGCCGCGGATGGCCTCTTCATCTTCCACCAGCAAGATTTTCAAGCTTCCCTCTCCTCCTTTCCGCCTGAAATGGGAACCGTTCGTTCCATCACCGCTAATTTTCCGGGAGCAGCCGGACCGAAGAGGCAAGCTGCTCGTCGGTCAGCCGCATGGAGCGGTACTGGTTCAGCTCCGCCTCGGGCCATTTGCCGTCTGGATCGGGCTCCTGCACGGCGGCGTAGACGAATCCTCCCGCCGTGCGGAGGTTGACGACTTTTTTGCGCGGAGCGCCGAGGCCGGCCGACCAGCCGTCCCATTCCTTGACCGGAACGGCGCAGATCGTCCATAGCGGGGCGATGCGGCCCGACTTGGCGTTGTAATAATTGACGGTAATGATCCCGCTGGCGATATCTTCAGGGCGCGTCAACGTGAACTGGCCTCGCCAGCGCGACGGGATCTGCAGCGACAGCCCGTACGGATAGCTGTTGTACTCGATCGATACCGGCGCGAACGGCTCCCTGGCATCGTACTTCTCTTCGCCGGGCAGCAGGCCGTTCCACTGCATCCACTCCGTATAGAACAGCATGTCGGCATAGGGGGTGTCCTGCTTCTGTCCGGCCGCCTCCGTGAGGCGGCTCCATTCGAGAATGCCGTCTCCGTTGATGTCTCCGTTCATGACGCCGCTCGGACTGAAGCCGAGGTCGGGATTGCCGTACGGCGGGTACACCTGCTCGAGGGCTCCTTTGTTCCACATGAACATGGCGCTCATGGAGGAATGCGCGCCGACGCCTGCTTCGGCGATGAGGCCGTACCGTTCCTTGGACACTTTGCCAGCGGTTATCCTGTCGTACATATTCACGTCGGGATACAGCGGCAGGGATGCCGCTTCCGTCAAGCGGCCTTCCGCCAAGCGGTATACGCGAAGCGTAGGGATGGTTCCTTTTTTGTTCCGGTTCACGAGGGAGATCTCGGGCATGCCGTCGCCGTCCACATCGCCGGTCTCGGCCGTCTCGTAGGCGAGCTCGGCGAGCGGCTTCAGCACGAGGCCGCTTTCCCCTTCCTCGAATTGGGGATTCAGGAACGAGTAGACCTGCAGCATATACTGCTGCCCGGCCGTCGAACCGCCGGGCACGCTGACCGCCCAGCCCGCCACGAGCTCGGGCCGCTTGTCGCCGTCCAGATCGACGATGGACAGCCAGTCCAGGCTGGTGCTGGCCGCTGAGCGGATGGTAGCCCACTTCTTCCAGCCGGAAGGCTCCTCCTTGGCGATCAGGAGCTGGCAGCCTCCGTAGCCGTCTGTATAGGAGACCAGCGCTTCGGGCTTGCCGTCTCCGTCGAGATCCAGCGTGCGGATCGCTTCCGGCTGCTTCTCCCGCTGAGGCAGAGCGAGCGAGCTTCCCGGAGGCAGCAAAGCACGGACTTCCTGCGACAGCTTGCCGGACGGCTGGGCCGCCTCCGGCGCTGTGAGCAGGTCGGCGGGCGCAGCCGTATAACGGCAGCCTGCCAGCAGCACAAGGCAAGCCGCTGCGGCCAGGCAGGCCGTGCGGCGTTTCAAGGACGGACGGCGGGCAGGGCCCGACTTCCGCCGATTGTATTTTAAGCGCATGGTCAAGTCGCCTGCTCCTCCTTCATGCCGATTCGGCCCGCCCTGCGATTCCCGCATGACGGCGGGAATCAGGCTTCAGGCAGCTCGTCGACCGTGACGAACACGTAGCCTTTGTTCTTCAAATCCTTTATGATCAGCGGCAGCAGCTCGGCCGTATGCAGCTTGCTGCCGAAAGAATGCATGAGAATGACGCTTCCGGGCTTCACGTTGCGGTTCACGTTGGCTCGCATAGCGGCAACGGATGTGCCGGCCCAGTCCCGGGTATCGACGTTCCAGAGCTCCATGCTCCGGCCGCTGTCCCGCAGCAGCTGCTTCAGCAGCGGCGATGTCGAGCCGTATGGCGGGCGGAACAGGCTCGGAATGATCCCGGTTGCCCTTTCGATAAGTGTATCATTATACGCGATTTCTTGCAGGGTCTTTGTCCTGCCTGTTTTAGCCAGATCGGCATGATGATAGGTATGATTGCCTAGGGCATGGCCTTCCTTGACAATGCGGGCAGCGACGTCGGGATACTGCTTGACCTGCGCGCCGACGACGAAAAAGGTCGCCTTAATGTCGTTTTTCTTCAATATATCGAGAATGGCCGGTGTCGTGCGGCCGTCCGGCCCGTCGTCGAACGTGAGGGCGACCGCGCGCGTTCCCTTCGCGACCTTCGCCGTATGCTGCCTTCCGTCATTCGGCTTGGCCAGGCCGGGGATCGATGCCGCTTGGCCG
>Ga0194137_10001433_pt1 | contig 14573 bp, 14 predicted proteins | sample TARM_MetaG_T3_14_FD_134025 | JGI IMG/M metagenome (GOLD analysis project Ga0194137, IMG submission 134025) | Freshwater microbial communities from Pennsylvania, USA, analyzing microbe dynamics in response to fracking - TARM_MetaG_T3_14 (version 2) | ecosystem: Environmental > Aquatic >... | reverse complement strand
TGTCGAGAAAGACGAGCTCGTCGGCGCCTTCGCGGTCATAAAGCGCCGCCAGCTCGACCGGATCGCCCGCGTCGCGGAGATTGACGAAGTTGACGCCCTTGACGACGCGTCCGTCCTTCACGTCCAGGCATGGGATGATGCGTTTGGCTAACATAGGCGCTACCTCTTTTCTGAAAATCGATCTCTGCGGCTAGTTCAGCTCGCGGACGGCATCGGATAGCGCTATCGCCCCGGTATACAGGGCTTTTCCAACGATGGCTCCGCTGATGCCCTCCTCCTTGTAGGCCGCCAGCGCGCGCAGATCCTCGATCCGGCTGACTCCGCCCGAAGCAATGACATCGGCTCCGGAATACGCCGCCAGCGAACGGATCGCCTCGACGTTCGGCCCTTCCATCATTCCATCGCGGGAAATATCCGTGAAGATGAATGCCGCCGCGCCTTTCGCCGCCAGCTCCCGCGCCAGCTCCTCCGCCCGGACCTCGGACGTCTCCAGCCATCCGCGCGTCGCGACCCGTCCGTCGCGGGCATCGATGCCGATCGCTACCCGGTCTCCGTGCCGGGCAAGCACTCTCTCCACAAAAGCGCGGTCTTCAATCGCCGCCGTGCCGAGAATGATCCGCTCGACTCCAAGCCCGAGCAGCCGCTCCACATCGGCTTCCGTGCGAAGGCCTCCGCCGAGCTGCACCGGAACGTCGACCGCGGCCGCGATCTGCCCGATCAGCTCCGCATTCACGGGATGTCCCGCCTTGGCTCCGTCCAGATCGACGAGATGGATCCAGGACGCTCCTTGCGCCTGCCATTCCAGCGCAGCGTTCACGGGACTGTCGTTGTAGACCGTCTCCTGACTGTAGTCGCCTTGGACGAGACGGACGGCACGGCCGCCGCGAATATCGATGGCCGGGTAGATGGTGAACTTGGACATAAAGGTTGATTCCTCCACAAATGAGATGGGCAAGCCGCAGGCTTGCCGAAACGGATGATGACTCCGGCCAGACGGCTTGTTCAAGAGTCAGGCTGACGAAGTTCGAAAATGCTTCTCTATCAAGCGCTGCCCGGTTGCCTCATTTCCGAATTGCGGCTTATCCGCGAGCCAAGCCCAGGAAACTCGAACAGCGGCTCTGTTCAAGGCCCGGTTGCCTCATTTTCGGCTTGCGGCTTATCCGCGAGCCAGGCCGAGGAAATTGCGCAGCAGGCTCATGCCGAGCTCGCCGCTTTTTTCCGGGTGAAACTGCATGCCGTATACATTGCCGCGCTCTACGATGGCCGTAACCGGCTGATAGTAGTCGGCCGTCGCGACCAGGTCGCTTTCTTCTCCGACATGGACATGATAGGAATGGACGAAATAGACATGCCCCTCCTCCAGACCTGCCGTCAGCGGGCTTGGCCGCAGGAAATCCAAGCGGTTCCAGCCCATATGAGGAATCTTGTAGTCTCCCTCGAAACGTACGACCCGGCCCGGCAGCAAGCCAAGCCCTTCATGGCTGCCATGCTCCTCGCCCTCGGCGAACAGCAGCTGCATGCCGAGGCAGATGCCGAGCAGCGGCTTGCCCGAAGCCGCGTAAGCCCGCGTTGCATCGTCCATGCCGGTCTCCCGCAGATAGGCCATCGCATCCCCAAAAGCGCCGACGCCGGGAAGGATGGCGGCATCCGCTTCAAGAATCTCGTTCCTGTCCGCGGTCACGACGGCTTTGAATCCGAGCCGCTCCACCGCTTTGCTGACGCTGTGAAGATTGCCGAGGCCGTAATCGATGATTGCGATCATCTACAGCACGCCCTTCGTCGAAGGCACTCCCTGCACGCGCGGGTCGATGGAGGTCGCCTCGTCCAAGGCGCGTCCAAGCGCTTTGAACACCGCTTCGATCATATGATGCGTGTTTTTGCCGTAATGAACGATGACGTGGAGGGTGAAGCGGCCCTCAAGCGCCAGCTTCCACAGGAATTCATGCACGAGCTCCGTAGAGAAGCTGCCCACCTGCTGGGAAGGATACTCCGCCCGATACTCGAAATGCGGCCTGTTGCTGAGATCGATGACGACCTGGGCAAGAGCTTCGTCCATCGGGACGAACACGCTTGCGTAACGCTTGATTCCCCGCTTGTCGCCAAGCGCCTCCCGCAGCGTCTGTCCGAGGCAGATGCCGATATCCTCCACCGTGTGATGGTCGTCGATATCGACGTCGCCGCGCGCTTCGACCTTCAGATCGAACTGCCCGTGCTTCGTGAACAGATCCAGCATATGGTTCAGGAAAGGAACATCCGTCTCGATCTCCGAACGGCCGCTTCCATCCACGCTGAACGCGAGCTTGATGTCGGTTTCGTTCGTCTTGCGCGCCACCTCGGCTCGGCGTCCTTCTTGCTGCCTGTTGTCTTCTTGTGCCATGATCTAATCCCTCTTTCCGTCCGTAGCTTGGTTCGCCGCTTCTGCGGCAGATGCAGCCTCCCGCTCCAAACGCACTTCGATCGCGCGGGCGTGGCCTTCCAGTCCTTCGTGCCGGGCCAGCGTCATGATGGCTTGGCCGTCCCGCAGCAGCGCTTCGCGGCTGTAGGAGATCAGGCTCGATTTTTTGATGAAATCGTCCACATTGACCGGAGAGCTGAACCTCGCCGTTCCGTTGGTCGGGATGATATGGTTCGGCCCCGCGTAGTAATCGCCTACGGGCTCCGAGCTGTACGGCCCGAGGAAGATCGCTCCGGCGTTCTCGATCGAGCCGAGCAGCGCCATCGGATCGGCGGTCAGCACCTCCAGATGCTCCGGCGCGAGCCGGTTGACGATGTCCACGCCGGCTGCGATGGAGTCGACCAGCAGAATCGCTCCATGGCGGTCGATGGATTCCCTTGCGATCGCGGCGCGCGGAAGCAGCGCCAGCTGGCGCTCCACTTCAGCGGCAACGGCCTCGGCAAGCCCTCTCGACGGCGTAATGAGAATGCTCGACGCCATCTCGTCATGCTCCGCCTGCGACAGCAGGTCGGCTGCGACATAGGCCGGCTCGGCCGTATCGTCGGCCAGCACGGCGATCTCGCTCGGCCCGGCGATGCTGTCGATATCGACAGCGCCGTACACGGCGCGCTTGGCGAGAGCCACATAGATGTTGCCCGGGCCGCAGATTTTGTCCACCGGCGGGATGCTCTCCGTGCCGTAGGCAAGCGCGGCGATCGCCTGCGCTCCGCCGACGCGGTACATCTCCTTGACGCCGGCTTCCGCTGCCGCAACGAGGATGTACGGGTCGACGCCCGCTTTGCCTCCCGTCGCCGGCGGCGTGACCATGACGATCTCAGGCACGCCGGCGACCTGCGCCGGAATGACGTTCATCAGCACGGAGGACGGATAGGCGGCTTTGCCTCCCGGCACATAGACGCCTACCCGCTTCAAGGGGCGCAGCACTTGGCCCAGCACGGTGCCGTCCGGCTGCACGTCCATCCAGGACTGGCGCCGCTGGCGCTCATGGTAGCGGCGGATATTCGCAGCCGCGCCGCGAATGGCGTCCAGGAAATCCGGCTCCACCCGGCTGTAGGCGGCTTGGATCTCCTCTTCCGTCACCCGCAGGTCCGACGCCGAGAGAGACACGCCGTCGTATTTTTCCGTCAGCTCCAGCAGCGCTTCATCGCCGCGCGTCCGGAGAGCTTCCACCGTGCTCCGCACCGACTCATTCTGTTCCGGGGTTCCATATTCCACTTCCCGGGTCAATTTGAACTGCTCCGCCCGCATTATGCGCATACAGCGTTCTCCTCTCTATCCTTGTCGCTGCCCGTCCGAGTCTGGCATCCAGCCTGTTCCCAGGCGCCTCTCCTCAAGGCTGCGGCGAATCCAGACGCTCCAAAAGCGAGTCCAGCGTCAGATCCGCCATGGACTCCAGCTTCAAGTCGGCTCCGCTGAACGTCAAATGACGCGTGACGGAGTTCGGGATCACTACCGTCCGCATGCCGGCAGCGCGGGCAGCCGTGAAGCCGTTGAGCGAGTCTTCGAACGACACGGCCTCATGTCCGTGGACGCCAAGCTCCGACAGCGAGGCGAGGTACAGCTCCGGATCCGGCTTGATCCGCTTCACTTTATCCTTCGTCTGGAAGGAATCGAAGCGGTCCAACAGTCCATGCCTCGTAAGCAAAGGCTCGATCCAGCCCCAGGAAGAGCTGGACGCCAGGCCGACGGCGAGCCCAAGCTCGCGGGCGCGCGCCAGATTCTCCCGGACTCCCGGCAGAATCGAAGACTCCTGGACGATGGCCGAATAGATCTCCTTGTACCGGGTTTCAATGAGTTCTCTCTCCAGCGGCTTGCCCAGGATTTCTTCCAGATAAGCATAGGGGTCGAATGCCGCAAAGGAAGTGCCCACGCAGCGGGCGAACATTTCCAGCGGAAGCTCTGCCCCATGCTCGCGGTATACCCGATCAAACGCCTCGTAAGAGGGCGTCTCCGTATCCAGAATCAGTCCGTCAAAATCGAAGACCACTGCCTTGATTGCCGTCATCGCCATTCCTCCGTCTGAATCGGTTTGGTGAATAGCTGCTTGGACCGATGATTCTCAACCGGCCCTCTAAGCCTTCGCGCCCAATGCCGCCTGAAGGCGGTCGCAAAGGCTCTGGATCGCATCGTTCTTCATGCGGTAGCTGACGCGGTTGGCGATCAGCCTGCTCGTGATGCTGAAAATTTCTTCCATTTCCACAAGCCCGTTGTCGCGCAGCGTCTGTCCGGTTTCCACCATGTCGACGATCCGGTCGGCCAGGCCGATCAGAGGAGCCAGCTCGATGGATCCGTTCAGCTTGATCACCTCGACCTGCTGGCCGCGCTCCCGGAAATACTGGGAGGCTACCGCAGGATATTTCGTCGCGACGCGCGGATTGATGACCGGCTTCCAGTCCGGCAGCCCGATGACCGACATGCGGCAGCGGGCGATGCCCAGATCAAGCAGCTCGTAGACGTCCTTGTTTTCCTCCATCAGCACGTCCTTGCCGACGACACCGATATCAGCGACGCCATATTCCACATACGTCGGCACGTCGACCGGCTTGGCCATGATGAATTCCATGCGCGCTTCCGGCACTTCGACGATCAGCTTCCTCGATTCGTCGACCTCTTCGTTGATAAGGAGGCCCGCTTCCCGGAACAGCCGGGAGGCTTGCTTGTAGATGCGTCCTTTCGGCATCGCGACTTTGAGAATATCGCCTTCTGTCCTGACGTCCGTCCTCATCGCTCGTCCCCCTCCTCTTGGTTCCCGTCAAAGAAGGGCAGGAACGTCCCATACACCAAGCCGCCGAATTTCACGGACTCGCCGTCGGCAAGCCTCCGTGCGGTGCGCTCCGGCTCTTCGCTGCCCCGGGCTTCGCCATGGCGGATTCCCGGAGCCTCCATGCGGGCCGTCACGACTGCCGCTCCTTGCCCTCTCAGCCGGATCGCTTCGGCAAGAGCGCGTTCGCGCCCCGTGCCGTCGTAGCCGATCAGAATCCGGCGCGGAGCTTCCTGCTCCTCGCCGACCAGCTCCAGCACCCGCGTCGTCTTGACCGCGAAGCCGGTAGCCGGCGCCGGGCGCCCGAACTGCTGGAGAAGGTTGTCGTACCGCCCACCTCCGACGACGGGAAATCCGAGATCCGCCGCATAACCCTCGAAGGTCATGCCCGTATAATACGAAAAATCTCCGATCATCGTCAGGTCGATCAGCACATGCTCGCTCACGCCGTACGCCTCGAGCACATCCCATATCTCGCAAAGATGGCGAATCGACTCTTGGGCTGTGGCATTCGGCGTCAGGCTCATCGCCTGCGTGCAGATTTCCTGGCCGCCGCGAAGGCGGAGCAGCCCCTTCAGCTCCTGCTGGACCTGCTCGGTCAGCCCCAGTCTTCCAAGCTGGTCCCGGTACCCGACATGGTCCCGGTTGAGCAGATAATCCTTGAGCTTGCCCTGGCATTCCGCCCGTCCGGGCAGCAGCTCTTCCAGCAATCCGTTCAGAAAGCCCACATGGCCGACCGCGATGCGGAACTTCTCGACGCCAGCGGCCTGCAGGGAGGCGATCGCAAGGGCGATGACCTCGGCATCCGCTTCGGCCGAAGCGTCTCCGACCAGCTCGACGCCGGTCTGGAAAAACTCCGCATCCCGTCCCGCTTCGTTCTCGAACGCTCGGAATATGCTGGAATGATAGGAAAGGCGCAGCGGAAACGGCTGTTCCCGCAGCAGAGAGGATACGACACGCGCGATCGGCGCGGTCATATCGGAACGAAGCACGAGCGTCGTGCCGCGGTTGTTCAGCAGCTTGAACAGCCGCTGATCGGATGTCGAGCTGGCGACGCCGACAGTGTCGTAATATTCCAGCGTAGGAGTCATGATCTGATCGTAGCCCCAGCGTTCCATGCAGCTCAGCACGCTGCTTTCGATCTGTCTGAGCTTGGATACGGCATGGGGGAGATAGTCCTTGACGCCTACCGGTTTTTCAAATACTTTTGGTTTGGACATCGGTTTGGTCTCCTAATATAAACAGACGCTCGAAGCAATCGGCTCCAAGCATTCGCTTTTTGTAAGTTGGCTTCATACTTTAGTGAGTTAATGTGCTACCAAGTTACCATACTGCCAAAGTAAAGGTATTTGTAATCCTATCATGATTCGGTCTCTCCCGTCAACCGGCACGAGCCGCCTGAACCGCCATGCTTGCGGGTTCGGGCGGCTCGTGCCATACCGTATGAGCGTGCAAGAGCACGGTGCTTAGGAGGACCGCAGAGATCGCCATGGGCGGACCGCAAGGTTCGCCGGGCATAACACCCGCTCGGCGATTGTTCCTAAGATGGTTTCCCCGGAAGCAGAGACAGCTTCTTGCGGCGCAGAATGATGACCTCCCAGGCCGACCGCAGCCATAGGGCGCCGACAAACATGACGAGCAGAGGAAGCGTCAGCAGCAGGTAGGCCCGATCCGGAGGCTGATAGCGGTTGTGGCCGATTAGACGGGGAGCCTGCTTCATAAGCTCGATCTGCAGCTCGGGATCGTTCTCCGCTCCGCCGGCATTCAGCCGGAATCCGTTCCCTCTTCCTGGACCGTTCATGCCCGGCTTCACCGTCAGCGTCACGTTGATGCCGAGCTCCTTGCATGTGCGGAGCAGCGGCCGAGAGAAGGCTCCGTATGGAAAGGCGAGCACATCGTTGCGCACGCCGAGTTCCTTCTGCAGCGTCCGATTGGCATGGTCCAGATCCTCGCGAATGCGGCTTTCGTATTCTTTCTCCGTCTCCCGTCTGCCAAGATCGCTCCGGTATACCCTTCCGGCCAGAAGAGGCACCAGCCTGTTTCCCTTCGCATTCTCCGGCGCATAAGCATGGGAATCGTATGTATGGCTGTAAAAATCCATGCCATGCTTGCGCATGGCTTTCATCTGTTCCCAGGTCAGCTTCGGCACGCCGGCATGCTTGGGGTTTCCGATTGTGCCGGCGATGACGAAGTTGGTCGCAGTCAGCCCGTTTTTGAGCAAGACGGGATACGCATACCGGTAAAAGGATTCGTAGCCGTCATCGAATGTAAGCAGTACCGCGTTATCGGGCACCGGCTTGCGCTTCAGGATAAAAGCCTTGTATTCATCCATGCTGATGACATGGAAGTTGTTGTCGCGCATCAGCTCGAGCTGCCGCTCCAGCTTGTCCAAGGCCAGCGCCTTCGTGTCCGAAGGGGTCGGCTGGACATCATGGTACATCAGGACAATGACTTTGTTGCGGTAATAAATGCCCTTGGGCGTCCGTTCTCCGGGCTTCAAATCCTTATATTCCCCTCCGGCTGCCTCCTCGCTCATCGCAGGGGCTTCCGACAGCAGGCGCTTGACGGCCGGAAAGTGCTCCCGGTAGCGAACGGCAGCCGCGCCGGCAGCCGTCAGGCACAGAACGAAGGCCAGGACAGCAGACAGCAGCCAAAACCGCTTGACGGTACTCAATCGCGTTCTCTCCTTGCAGGTTGGACTGGCATCCTCAGGCAGAGGCCAATCCTGTAAACGAGTCCTGTCCGCAAAAAGTTGCCTTGGCTTCCTGTCCTCAATCCTGAATATGTCCTGCCTATGCCTGATCTATTCCTGTCCTTGCCGGGTCTATGCCTGGCTATGTCCTGCCGAACCCCAGTCTATGCCTGGTTTCTGTCCTGCCTATGCCTGACTAGTCCCATCTAACCCCTGTCTATATCCGGATTCAATCCTGTTGCCGAATGATCCGGAACGGATTCCCCCCTACGAATGCGCCGGCAGGCACGTCCCGGTGGACCAGGGAACCGGCGGCCACGACGGCGCCGTCGCCGATCGTCACACCCGGGAGGATCGTCGTATTCGCTCCGATCATGACGTTGGAGCCGATCACGACATCCCCCAGCCGATATTCATGGATCAAATATTCATGGGTGAGGATGGTCGTATTGTAGCCGATGATGCAGTTGTCCCCGACTGTGATCCGCTCAGGGAAGAAGACGTCCACCATGACCATGAGCGCGAACGACGTCGTCTTGCCGACCCGCATGCCGAGAATCCGGCGGTAGATCCAGTTTTTGACCGGCAGGGAGGGGCAATAGCGGGAGATCTGGATAGCGGCGAAGTTGCGCACCGCCTTGAACCGGCTTACGGTTCGGTATACCTGCCACAGCGCATTCGGCCCATCGGTCGGATAACGCTCGACGTTCCTCACCGGGCCTCCTGCTCCAATCCGAGCAGAGCATACAGATCCCTCATGTCCTGCAGGACATGGGCAGCCCCGTATTCGCGCAGCAGCGCCTCTCCCTTCAGAGACCAGGCGACGCCGACCGGCACAGCCCCTGCCTCGAGAGCGGACTGGATGTCTACGGCGCTGTCGCCGACCATCATCGTCTCCTCCGGCTTCGCTCCCAGCATCTCCATGGCGCGCAGAACCGGCTCCGGATGCGGCTTCGGGTTGTCCACGTCATCCAGCGTTACGATGGCATCCATATAATTCAGCAGTCCCGTCAGGCGAAGTCCTTTTTCCGTGGACATGCGGATCTTCGTCGTGACGACGCCAAGCTTGAAGCCTGCGGCCTTGAGCCGCTCCAGCACCTCGGCCGTATGGGGAAACGGCACGACGAGATCGTCATGCAGCTTCATATTCATTTCCCGGTACAAGGAAATCAGATGCGAGGTTTCTTCCTGACCGGAGAAATGCTTCATCTGGTCGACCAGAGTAAGGCCCATATAAGGAATCATCTGCTCCCGCCCGAAGTCTGCGGGGACAACTCCCTGCAGCGCGTGGAGGAAGGAGCGCATGATCAATTCATTCGTGTCGAGAATGGTGCCGTCCAAGTCAAACAGTAGGTTTCGTATGGGTTTCATCGTGATGATTCTCCTTTACTGCTTCGGAAACGGGCTGTGCCTCCTGCGGCTCTACGCCGGCGGGTAGTCCGGTCTTGCGGTTGATGACCGGGTCGGAATACCGCTCCGCGGCAAGTCCTGTCGACCGGCGGACGATAATCATGACGATGCAGAACAGAATGGCGAGGACCGCGATGAGCTGGGAACTGCGGACGTTGCCGTAGGCCGGATCCAGATAGCCCGGTTCGAACAGGATTTTCATCGGGGACCACAGGCCGTTCATCAGCGATTCGAGCCAGGCGGGACCTGCAAAGGCAAGGCTGTCCGTACGCAGCCCCTCAATGAAGAAGCGGCCGATCGAATACCAGATCAGGTAGGTGAAGAACATTTCTCCGGCGCGCACCCAAGGACGTCGGCGAAGGACAAAGATAAGCAGGATGCCGATGATGTTCCACACCGATTCGTACAAGAAAGTCGGATGATGGAACTGGCCGGTGCTTTCTACATACATCTGGTCCACGATCCAGTCCGGCAGATGCAGCTCGCCGCTCAGGAACCGGCGCGTGACGGGACCGCCGTAGGCTTCCTGGTTGACGAAGTTGCCCCAACGGCCGATGATCTGGCCGATCAGCAGAGACGGGGCGCATATATCGACGATGCGCCAGAAATTGAGGCCTTTGCGGCGCACATAGAAGATCGCGCAAATAATGGCGCCGATCAAGGCGCCGTAGATCGCGATGCCGCCGTTCCAGATCGCCAGGATCTCACCCGGATGCTGGCGGTAATAATCCCATTTGAACAGGACGAAATAAGCTCGTGCCGCTATAATCGCGGAAGGAACCCCGAGCAGCAGCAGGTCCATGAAGAAATCGGACGAGATGCCGAAGCGCCTGCCCTCCCGGATCGCCAGCACCAGTCCCATCAGAGCTCCCAGTCCGAGAATGATTCCATACCAATGGACCGTTATCGGTCCAAGCTCGAAGGCTATGGGATTGATACGAAGAGAATATTCCGTCATCGTTGCCGACCTCTTTCCATAGGAAGATTGCCTTTATTCATAGTCGTCCATGTCATCTGCGATCGTTTCCGTAAGCTTGTTCGTGAACTGCAGCGCGGCGTTGTATCCCATCCGCTTCAAGCGGTAGTTCATCGCGGCGACCTCGATGATGACGGCAAGGTTGCGTCCAGGGCGGACGGGAACCGTCACGAGCGGAACATCCGTCTCGATGATGCGGGTCGTCTCCTCGTCCAGGCCGAGACGGTCGTACTGCTTCTCCGGCTGCCAGTTCTCGAGCTTGATGACCACGCTGATGCGCTTGTTGTTGCGGATGGCGCCCGCGCCGAACAGCGTCATCACATTGATGATGCCGAGACCCCGAATCTCCAACAGATGCCGGATCAGCTCCGGAGCCGTTCCGTGCAGCTGTCCGTCCGACGTTTGCCTGATCTCGACGGCATCGTCCGCGACAAGCCGGTGGCCGCGCTTCACGAGCTCGAGCGCCGTCTCGCTTTTGCCGATGCCGCTGCCGCCTGTAATGAGGATGCCCATGCCGTACACATCCACGAGGACGCCATGGATCGTCGTTGTCGGCGCAAGCCGGCGCTCCAGGAAGTTGGTCAGGCGGCTGGAGAAGATCGTCGTTGAAATCTGGCTTCGCAGCACCGGAATATGCTTCTCCGCCGCTTGCTCGATCAGCTCGAGCGGCGGCTCCAATCCGCGGGTGAGCATGATGCATGGCGTCTCATCGTTGCACAGCTTCTCCAATCTTTCCTTGCGCTCACGGCTGTCCAGCGTCTGGATGAACGCAAGTTCCGTCTTGCCGAGCAATTGAACCCGCTCTTTGGGGTAATAATGGAAATAGCCGGCCATCTCCAGCGCGGGCCGGTACAGATCGTCGGTCGTTATAATACGCTGCATGCCGTCTTCTCCTGCCAGAATCTCCAGTTGAAACGGCTGCACCAATTCGGATACCTTGACTTTTTTAGCCATGAGGGCCCTCCTGTATGTTTCCCTGTTCCAGGGCATATGTACGTTGCTTGCGGGCAATTCGTAGAGCCTTCTGCCTATTAGTTCCATCCTAAAGGAAAACGGGCATCAGCGCAACGTAGCGAGCATCCACAACATTTACGCCATCCATTGCGTCCATTACAATGGATTTAGCAGACTACCATCAAGCGAGGTGGAAAAATGCGCTCCAAACGAATTCGCCGCGGCAGCCGGAGCCGTTTCGCCCGGCCCGCTCTTATTGCCGTTGCCCTTGCGGCTGCAGCTGTCGGATCGGCATGGTCCGAGTACGGACCCTCCCATCCAGGCTTCGCATCAACGGCCGGAATGCAGCCTGCCGCGGCTGCGCCGGCCCAGATTCGGGCTGTGGACGAGTCCACCGTTTCCTGGCCGCCCGTAGCAGGCCTAAGTAATGCCCAAAGCCAGGAAATCGCCAGACGAATCGGATCCATGAGTACGGAAGAGAAGGTGGGACAACTGGTCATCGCAGGCGTGGAGGGCATCAAGCCGGACAAAGAAGCCGAAACTTTGGTCCGGGACTACCGCGTCGGGGGCTTCATCCTTTTCCGAGACAATATGAAGACTTTGCAAGGAACCGTCGATTTTCTCAATGGACTCAAGGCTCTGAACAAGGCGGAAGGAAATCTTCCGCTTATGCTCGGGGTCGATGAAGAGGGCGGCAAAGTGACCCGGATGCCCGCATCGGTCGAGAAAATACCGAGCAACGGCATCATCGGCAAGTCAGCCAATGCCGAATACGCACGCGATGTCAGTCAGTTGCTGGCGAGGAGGGTCAAAGCATTCGGCTTTTCCGTGGACTTTGCTCCCGTGCTCGACGTCAACAGCAATCCCGACAATCCGGTCATCGGCGACCGCTCTTACGGCAGCAGCGCTCAGCTTGTAACCAAGCTGGGAACTGCCGCCATGCTGGGATTCAAGAAGGAGGGCATCCTCGGCGTCCTCAAGCATTTTCCGGGGCATGGTGATACTTCCGTCGACTCCCACAAGCAGCTTCCCGTCACCGGCAACGGTCTAAGCAGGCTGCAGGAGGTGGAGCTTCCGCCGTTCCAGGCGGCCATCGACCAGGGAGCGGACGCCGTGATGGTCGCTCATATTCTGCTGCCCAAGCTGGACGCCGAGTACCCGGCTTCGATGTCCAGGCCTGTCATTACCGGGCTGCTGCGGGACAAGATGAAATTCAACGGGCTTGTGTTCAGCGACGATCTGACCATGGGGGCCATCCTGGAAAACTATGATGTCGGAGATGCGGCTGTCCGAACCATATCGGCCGGCGGAGATATCGTCATTGTCTCGCATGGCAATGACAACATCATCCATGTGCTGCAGAAGCTTCGGCAGGCTGCCGCCGACGGATCGATACCCGCCACACGGCTCAACGAAAGCGTCTACCGCATTATGGCCCGCAAGCTCCAATACCAGATGACAGACGGCAAGGTAAGCTCTATTTCGGTCGATCAGCTCAATAAGGATGCCCTCAAGGTTCTTGATGCCTATCGGAAGTAAGCCTGTTTCTTTCTAATAGTGAAATTAGTTCTGCGACAACGGGATAAAGGTCACTCGTCAAGAGTATGCTGGCCTGGCCCTATATGCAAAAAGGCTGCCGATCATGTTCCCATGATCGGCAGCCTTTTTTTATCTTTAGGATTAGTTCTCGAACAGGTTCAGCTCCGTCGCTTTGTCGAAGACATGAACTTTGTTCATATCCAGAGCGAGCTTGACGCTTATGCCGTCACGCATGCCGGAACGTCCGTCAACGCGGGCGATAACCGTATCGTTGCCGATTCCGTTCAGGTACAGGTACATTTCGTGGCCAAGGTTCTCCGCCACTTCGATGTTGGCATTGACGATGCTGTTAGGCGATGCTTCCAGGAAGACCGGCTCTTCGTGCAGGTCCTCAGGACGAACACCCAGAACGACTTCTTTGCCTACGAAGCCTTTGTCGCGCAGGACGTTGGCTTTGCCTTCAGGAAGAACAACATCCACACCCGAAGCCTTGAAGCGCAGCGCGCCGCCTGCTTCGCTCAGCGTACCGGTGATGAAGTTCATCGCTGGCGCGCCGATAAATCCGGCTACGAAGATGTTCACCGGGTGGTTGTAAAGCTCATCCGGGGTTGCGTTTTGCTGAATAATGCCGTCTTTCATGACTACGATGCGATCGCCCATCGTCATGGCTTCGATCTGGTCATGCGTTACGTAGATCGTCGTCGTTTCCAGACGTTTCGTCAGCTTGCTGATCTCGGCGCGCATTTGGCCGCGGAGCTTGGCGTCAAGGTTGGAAAGCGGTTCGTCCATCAGGAACACTTGCGGTTCGCGGACGATAGCGCGGCCCAGGGCGACACGCTGGCGTTGGCCGCCGGAGAGAGCTTTCGGCTTGCGCTCCAGAAGATGTTCGATATCAAGAATTTTTGCCGCTTCGCGAACGCGCTTATCGATGTCCGCTTTTTTGAACTTGCGCAGCTTCAGGCCGAAAGCCATGTTCTGGTACACGTTCATGTGCGGGTACAGGGCGTAGGATTGGAATACCATCGCGATGTCGCGGTCTTTAGGGGCGACATCGTTCACAAGGCGATCGCCGATGAACAGCTTGCCTTCGGAGATTTCCTCCAGACCAGCGATCATGCGGAGCGTCGTGGATTTGCCGCAGCCGGAAGGACCGACCAGAACGAGGAATTCCTTATCCTTGATGTCCAGGTTGATGTCTTTTACCGATGCGTTGTCGGATCCAGGGTATTTCTTGTAAACATGTTCTAAACGTACGCCTGCCATGTTTGTTTCCCCCTATGTGAGTGAGTAGGTGATACCTCTACGGTTGAATGATCTTATGAATCTATATTAACCGAAAATGTAAGCGTATGACTATGCACAAACCCTACAAAAAAACTAAGGTCTTTTCGTGACTTTATCCAATAGCAGAATAATCTTCACCATGACGGCGTCCCGGAAGAGCCTGACGTCTAGTCCCGTTTCCTGCTTCAGCTTGTCCAAACGGTAAAGAAGGGTATTCCGGTGGATATACAGCTTCTTCGCCGTCTCGCTTACATTGCAGTCCAAGGCGAAAAATGTCTCCAGCGTCGTGAGGATCTCCGGCTCCATGTAATAATCCGACCGGCTGAGCGTCTGCTCGATGAACTTGCTGCGCTCCCGTTCCGGAATGGCGCTGAGCAGCCTCTCGAGATTCAGCTGCCAAGGCAAATGAAGGTTGGAACCGACATGGAACCGCCGGCCAAGCTCGATCGTTTCCTTCAGCAGCGCCGCGCTATCGACAAGCGACTTCAGAGGCTGCATCGGC
>Ga0194137_10001427_pt1 | contig 14584 bp, 10 predicted proteins | sample TARM_MetaG_T3_14_FD_134025 | JGI IMG/M metagenome (GOLD analysis project Ga0194137, IMG submission 134025) | Freshwater microbial communities from Pennsylvania, USA, analyzing microbe dynamics in response to fracking - TARM_MetaG_T3_14 (version 2) | ecosystem: Environmental > Aquatic >... | reverse complement strand
GTGCGTGCCATATCTGCAAAGTTTGATAGGGCTACCATGATGTTGACTCCGATTATTCCTGTGGTCTTTTCTCGGGCTATGCGCAACTCTTCTTGCAAACCCCAAATGCAATTTTGGAGAAAATCACCGTGTCCTTTGTGGATTAATCCTAATCCGGCACACGATATAACTCCTACTCCTCCTTCATTTGCAACGGCCGATGCCAGCCCCGAAAGAGATACTCCAACTCCCATTCCACCTTGTACTATGGGGAGTTTAACTTCTAAATTTCCAATAAAAAACGATTTCATCATACTTGAAATATGTCTCACAATTATGGCATAAAGGTAGTAGTTGGAGCATGAACACAAGTAGGACTTTTTTGCCTATTACAGGTACTTTCTGGCGTTTTAATGCTTATTGGCGAAATTTTTCCAGAAAGACAGAAGGGGAGAGGATGACTTTTTTCTTGAATATACGCGAAAAGTAAGAGGGGTCTTCAAAGCCGAGGTGGTAGGCAATGGTGCTGACACTCAATTGACTGTACACCAAAAGGCGTTTGGCTTCGGCTATTTTAAGTTCCAGAAGAAATTGCTTGGCGGAGCTTCCTGCAAACTTGTGACATAGATCGTTGAGGGAGGCCAGCGATACTTGCAGGCTGTTGGCGTATTGTTCCATTGATTGAAACTTGATGTTTTTGGAAAGAATCAGTTCTTTAAACTGACTCAGCAGGGTGCTTTTTTCCTTATGATCAGTTTCAACTTCATGCATCTCTTCTGAGATGAGGGAATAAAAATAAGATAGGTCAATCTCAATGCCTGAAGTTACGTTTTTATTAATCATATTCTCAATGACCAGTTTTAATAACGGAGTTTTCTCGCAGCTGAGGTCTATATAGGGTGAATGAACGGCTATTCCCAGCTGCGCAGCTACTGCTTTGTCGAACATAAGTACGTAGCCTTTTGCGTCATTGCTATACAGGCGGTTGTGTATTTGTTCCGGTGAGGTAAGAAATATTCTGTTGGGTTGAATGGAATATTCTGCGAAGTCAATAATGGCTGTTCCATTTCCTTCCGTGAACCAGGTGATGGAATAAAAATTTCGTTTATGGGGCCATGCTAAACCGATTTGATCTATTTTTTCAAGCGGACAAACGTAATTTAATACCTGCTTAGATAACGCAGGGCATATATCTTTAATGGTGTACTCCTTTAACATGGCTCAAAGATATGAATAAAGTGATAGTTGCAGTTTAAATTCGAAACTTTAACTAAATAGTTCTGCGACTTTTATACACTTTCAAACATACGGCTACGAGCTAGCATGCATGCACCAATGATTCCGGCTTTATCTTTTAGTTTTGAAGTAGTGATAACTGAATCTTTATTAACTAGGTTTAGTGAGTATTTACGAATTGCTGTTCTGATAGGTTGGGTCATGTAATCTACTGTTAGTGAGAGAGTTCCACCTATGATGACAAGCTCGGGATTGAAAATATTGATAAGGCCGGCTATTTGTTTGCCTAGCTTCTGCCCAATCTCTTCTACTATTTCTATACATAGCACATCTTCTTTGTTCACGGCTGCGATAATCTCGTCTAATGTAATAGGAGTTTCACTGTTAATACGTTTTGATAAAATAGAGTTCTCACCTTTTTTTATACGTTCCAGTAAAATACGATGCAGAGCAGATCCTGATGCTTCTGTTTCTAAACATCCTTTTTTCCCACAGTGACATATTATTTCATTCTCAAAAGTGCTAACATGTCCAAATTCTCCTGAAAAACCGGATTTTCCTTTATATATTTTTCCGTCAATAATGATTCCGATCCCTAATCCCCAACTTACATTAACGAAAATAATATCTTTTTCTCCTTTTACGCTTCCTTGCATATATTCTCCGTAGGTCATGGCACGTGTATCATTGTCTATAGTGACTGGGTACCCGATTTTTTCGCTGAGTATATCAGCGAGAGGGCGTTCTTCAAAATTAAACTGACTAAAGCTGAAACCTGATTCGGGATTAACACGTCCGGACACGTTGACATTTATATTTAATATCTTCTCTGCATCTACTTCTGCATTCAATATGAAATTGGAAATAAGCTGGCATAATTTATCTAAACCTTCTTTGCTATTTTCAAATAAATAAGGAATATCCATTTTTAGCTCTACCATATCTCCTTTAAAGTTTATCAACCCGATATTAATTGCAAAATGTTTGATGTCTACACCTACGAAATAACCCGATTCCGGATTTAATCCGTATAAACTGGGGTGACGGCCTCCACTGGTCTCTAGCTTTCCGTAATCGTTTATGTAGCCGTCTTCACACATTTCACTTATAAGTTTGGTTATTGTAGGGACACTTAGATCCATTTCTCTAGATAAATCTGTCAGAGTTGAGCTACCATTATATATATAATGAGTAATAATCTTTTTCTTCAATAAAGCATTTTTGCTTCCTTTCTCTATTTCCTTTAATAACTGTTGGTTCATATAGTCTTATTTTATCTTCCTTTTGCAAACATAATAAAATATTTTATTAATATGCGTGTGTATATCTTCTTTTTTGTTTTTTAAAAGGTCTCCATTATTATCTAATGCAATAGGTTATTATATATTTTGCTTATACATTCCTTATTTAATGCTTTTTTATTTGTAATGAGGCGTTTAATTCCACTTTATATTAAATAAATAGCAATTATATAATAAAATATTTCATTATTTATTGTTTATATAATAAATATATGTATTTTTGTGGCATCTAAAGACTTTGTTTAGCTCAAAAAATAAATGGTATGAAAATGAATAATCGAAGAGATTTTCTAAAAAAAACGGCATTAGCTGGCGCTTCGTTGTTGGCCGCTCCATCTTTATTGGGAAATTCAATAATGGAAGTGGAGAAAAAAGTTACTTCAAAAGGTTTCTCAAGTGGTGAATTTCTTGTTCCAAAAAATAACGGATTGAAAATAACTGGTACTTTTTTAGATGAAATATCTCATGATATTCCTCATCAGAATTGGGGTGAGAAAGAGTGGGATCTAGATTTTCAACACATGAAAGGTATTGGTATTGATACGGTGATTTTAATCCGATCGGGTTATAGGAAATTTATTACGTATCCTTCCAAATACCTATTAAGTAAAGGTTGTTATATGCCATCTGTTGATTTGGTAGATCTTTTCTTAAAATTATCAGAAAAGTATGGTATGAAATTTTATTTTGGACTGTATGATTCGGGGCATTATTGGGATACGCATGATATGTCTTGGGAAGTAGAATATAATAAGTATGTGATTGAAGAGATCTGGAATATGTATGGCCAAAAATACACAAGTTTTGGAGGATGGTACATCAGTACGGAAATAAGTCGTAGTACCAAGGGTGCTATTGATTCTATTCATGCAATGGGTAAGCAATGCAAGGATTTCTCAAACGGTCTTCCTACTTTTATTTCACCTTGGATTGACGGTAAAAAAGCCATAATGGGAACAGGCAAACTAACTCGAGAAGATGCTGTGTCTGTTGAACAACATGAAAGGGAATGGAACGAAATTTTTGATGGAATTCACGATGTAGTCAATGCTTGTGCTTTTCAAGATGGACATATTGATTACGATGAATTGGATGCCTTTTTTGCAGTCAATAAGAAACTGGCCGATAAATATAATATGGAGTGTTGGACTAACGCAGAAAGTTTTGATAGGGATATGCCGATTCGCTTTCTTCCTATCAAGTTTGATAAACTACGTATGAAGTTAGAGGCTGCTAAACGTGCCGGTTATGATAAAGCTATCACTTTTGAATTTTCACATTTTATGAGTCCTCAATCTTCCTACTTACAGGCTGGGCACTTGTATAATAGATATAGAGAATATTTTAATTTGTAATATTCAGATATATGAAAGAAAACATCAATATTGGTTATCTTCTATTTCTAGCTGTAGTGGCTGCGGTTGGTGGCTATCTTTTTGGTTATGATACGGCCGTGATATCTGGTACGATATCACAAATCACAAATCTGTTTCATTTGGATAAGATACAAGAGGGGTGGTATGTGGGTTGTGCATTGATTGGTTCAATTGTGGGTGTTATATTGGCAGGTCGATTAAGTGATTGTATCGGTAGAAAAGTTACCATGCTTATTTCGGCCGTTTTATTTTCCATGTCGGCTATCGGGTGTGCAATCTCGGCTTCTTTTTTTGATTTGGTGATTTGGCGTATGGTAGGAGGATTGGGTATTGGAGTTATTTCAATCATTTCTCCATTGTATATATCTGAAGTATCTATTGCTAAATATAGAGGAAGATTAGTTGCTCTTTATCAGTTGGCGGTAACTATAGGCTTTTTAGGTGCTTATTTAGTGAATTATTTATTGCTGGATATGGCACAAAGTGGCACCTTGCTCGGAATATGGTGGCTCGATGGTATAATAGCGACAGAAGTGTGGAGGGCTATGTTGGGAATGGCTATGTGGCCGGCTATTGCGTTTTTTATTATATTGTTTTTTATACCCGAAAGTCCCCGATGGCTGGTTTTACGTGGAAAAGAACAACGCGCTAGAACAACTTTACAGAGGATCAATCAATCGGTAGATATTGTCAATAAACAGATAGCAGATATAAAGGAGGTCATTTCCTCAGAAACAAATACTGATTGGAAATTAATATTCAAGCCAGGAATATTAAAGGCTGTGATAATAGGTGCAAGCATTGCCATTTTAGGCCAATTTATGGGTGTGAATGCTGTTTTATATTATGGCCCTTCTATTTTTGAGGAGGCAGGTTTGTCGGGTGGAGATGCGCTTTACAGTCAGGTTCTAGTAGGAATAGTAAATATGCTTACTACAATCGTTGCGGTTTTGATTATTGATAAAGTTGGTCGAAAGAAACTGGTTTATTATGGCGTTTCTGGAATGACTTTGTCATTATTGCTAATAGGATTTTATTTTCATTTTCATATAGCTTACGAATTACCAAATCATTTTCTTCTTTTCTTTTTTCTGTTTTATGTGTTTTGTTGCGCCATCTCTATTTGTGCAGTTATTTTTGTCTTGTTGTCTGAAATGTACCCCACACGGATTCGCGGACTAGCTATGTCAGTAGCAGGTTTTGCACTTTGGGTGGGCACTTACCTCATTGGTCAGCTTACTCCATGGATGCTCCAAAATTTCACCCCCGCAGGAACATTCCTCTTGTTTGCTGTTATGTGTATTCCTTACATGTTAATCGTCTGGAAATTTATTCCTGAAACAACAGGAAAGTCGCTGGAAGATATTGAACGTTACTGGACTGATTCGAAACAATAACATATCGACCTTAAAAAAATATAGAATATGGATTTTAAACTATTAGCAGAACAGTACAAAAATGAACTGTTCAACCATGTTATTCCCTTTTGGCTTGAAAAATCGCAAGATTTGGAATACGGAGGATATCTCACTTGCTTGGAACGTGATGGTAAGGTGTTTGATTCTGATAAGTATATTTGGTTGCAAGGACGCCAAGTTTGGCTTTTTTCTATGCTCTGTAATCAAGTTGAAAAGAAGCAAGAATGGCTTGATTGTGCTACACAAGGAGGTGAGTTCCTGAAAAAGTATGGTCATGATGGGTACTATAACTGGTACTTTTCACTAGATCGTAAAGGAAATCCTTTAATTGAACCTTACAATATTTTCTCATACACTTTTGCTACAATGGCTTTTGGTCAGTTGAGTTTGGCTACGGGCAATAGTGAATATGCTGATATTGCCAAGAATACATTTGATATTATTCTTTCTAAGACAAATAATCCTAAAGGTAAATGGAATAAAGCGCATCCGGGTACGCGTGATTTGAAGAACTTTGCGCTACCAATGATCTTATGTAATTTGGCTTTGGAAATAGAGCATTTATTAGAACCTCAGTTTCTTGAGCAGACTATGGAGACATGTATACATGAAGTGATGGATGTGTTTTACAGACCTGAGTTAGGAGGTATTATTGTAGAAAATGTTTTGGCAAATGGTGAATTGTCTGATTCTTTTGAAGGAAGACAGATTACCCCGGGACATGCTATAGAAGCAATGTGGTTTATTATGGACTTAGGTAAAAGATTGGATCGTCCTGAGTTGATTACAAAAGCTAAAGATGTTACATTAACCATGCTTGAATATGGATGGGATAAAGAATATGGAGGTATATTTTATTTTATGGATCGTTTGGGACACCCAACGCAACAATTAGAATGGGATCAAAAGTTATGGTGGGTACATATTGAAACACTTATTTCGTTATTAAAAGGATACCAACTAACTGGTGATACCAAATGCTTAGAATGGTTTGAAACGGTGCATAATTATGTTTGGAAGCATTTCAGAGATCCTCAATATGATGAATGGTTTGGTTATCTGAACCGCCAGGGAGAAGTTTTATTATCTCTGAAGGGAGGAAAATGGAAGGGATGCTTTCATGTGCCACGAGGGCTTTATCAATGCTGGCAAGTATTGGAAACCTTGTAATCTATTAATTAATCTAGTTAACCTATATTTTTAAACTTTTAAATTCAGATTTTATGAGAGAAACTAGCCATGATTCAATTAAAAATTTTAGGAGGATAGTAACTTCTATATTTTTATTAATATTCTTGCAATTTTGCTATGTAAACAGCTACGCACAGAATATGGCAGTATCCGGAGAAGTAACTGACGCCGGAGGCGGATTTTTGCCTGGTGTCAGTGTCAGCGTAAAAGGTTCCAATATTGGTACTATAACTAATGAAAATGGAAAATACACATTAAACGTTCAGAGAAATGCAACTTTAGTATTCTCTTTTGTAGGCATGAAAACGGAAGAAGTAAGTGTTGGCGGAAGGAGAACTATTAATCTCAGAATGACGGATGAATCAGAAGTATTAGATGAAGTAGTGGTGGTTGGTTACGGGAACCAAAAGAAGAGTTCATTAACGAGTGCCGTTTCTGCAATGAAGGGAGATGAACTTCTAAAAGCACCTTCAACAAATATTTCTCAAGTTCTAGGGGGGCGTTTGCCAGGTATTTCTTCTGTGCAGGAATCTGGAGAACCCGGTCTTGACCAGGCTTCTTTAAAAATCCGTGGTTCAGTTTATAGTGTAGCATATGTTGTAGACGGATTTCCTGTAAATAATATTAATGACTTAGACCCTAATGATATTGAGAGTGTTTCTGTCTTAAAAGATGGTGCTTCAGCTGCTGTATACGGATTGCAAAGTGCTGGAGGTGTAATCATTGTTACAACAAAAAAAGGAGAGGCTGGAAAAACGAAAGTAACTTATGATGTTTCTTTTGGAGCTTCAATGAATGCTAACTTTCCTGATTTCATGACTGGACCCCAGTTTGCTTATTATTATAATATGGGTGATATGATGGATCAGTTGGCAAATGGTACTATAACAGATAAAAGTCAGTACGTGCCGATGTATTCAAAAGAAAATGTTGCAGCAATGCAAAATAACGATCCGACTGATGGATGGGATAATGTGAATTACATAGATAAAGTTTTCGGTACGGGATTTAATCAAAAACACAGTTTGACTGTTCAAGGGGGTAGCGAAAAAATGCGTTATTTTGCTTCTGTAGGATATTTGGGTCAAAGTGGTAATATTGATAACTTTAATTATAGACGATATAATTTAAGGACAAATATAGAATCTGATTTTGCTAAAAACTTTCACTTTACATTAGGTGTGGCAGGCAACGTAGGGAGACGTCATACTCCAGCATTTGCTTCGGGGGGAACAGATGGTAGTTCCTCTTTAGGTGAGCAGGGATGGCTCTCCATTGCTCATCAGGCAATTATGATGCACCCTTATTTGCCTGAGAAATACGAAGGCTTATATACTGCTACTTTACAGAATAATACGTCTTTACCAAATAGTCCGCTAGCTGCAATCTATGATTCTGGTTCTAAAAAGACTCGTAGCACAGATTTGCAAACTAATTTTTCATTATCATACAATGTGCCTTGGGTGAAAGGATTATCGCTTAAAATAAATGGTTCATATAATTATGGTACTTCTCACAATAAAAACTTAAATACTCCATATTCAACAATGGTGAGAAATAGCTCAATGGACTGGATAAAATCTGCTGATCCGCGTGGCACTGATCTTGGAATTAATATTGGTGAAGGACAATACACCTATGAACAGATGGTAGGGCAAGGAAGTATTAATTATGTCAATTCATTTGGTAAGAACAACATAGATTTGATGGCTCTGGTTGAGGCTCGTGATTATAAGGAGAATAGTATGTCTGCCTATGCAAAAAATCTGCCTTTTAAAGAATTGCCAGAACTCGGACAAGGTATTGCAACTGATTCGCCGGTAGGAGGATGGAGTAATGCTTCACGTTCAGCTGGTTATGTGTTTCGCTTAAAATATGATTATGATAGTAAATATTTAGCGGAAATTTCGGGACGTTATGATGGCTCATATAAATTTTATGGAATGTCAGGAAAACGATGGGGCTTTTTCCCATCTGCTTCTTTGGGATGGAGACTCTCAAAAGAAAAATTTATGAGTGGATTGTCTTTTCTAGACGATTTAAAAGTTAGAACTTCAGTTGGACTATTAGGAAATGATGGAGTGTCTGCTTATTCATTCTTAAGTCAATATACAAATAAGTATTCATCAAATATAGTGATAAACGGTGTTTTGTCCCCTGCGTATTATACAAACGTTATTGCGAATCAAAATTTAACTTGGGAAAAGACTTTGTCTTGGAATGTAGGTTTTGATTTTACGATGTGGAATGGACTGTTAGGAATGGAGGTTGATGCATTTTATAATTATACTTATGATATTCTCACCGCTATGGGGGGAGACTATCCACCTTCCATGGGAGGGTATTTCCCAACGTATGCCAATAATAATAAAATTGATGCAAAAGGTGTGGATGTATTGATTACTCATAAAAATGAAATACAGCTGGCCGGAGAGGCATTTAAATATGGAATAAGTGGTAATTTAACATTCTCAAAGACTCGCTGGTTGGTGTACCCAGACAGTCCTAATACTATGGAATGGAGGAAAATTACAGGCACAACTTACGGGTCACTCATGGGATGGCAAGCAGAAGGGTTATTCAAATCAGAAGATGAAATTACTAATTCTGCTTGGTATGGTACTCGTCCCAATATTGGGGATGTTAAGTATAAGGATTTAAACGGTGATGGAAAAATTACAGAGGATGACAAAGCTGTTATTGGGCGTAGCAATAGACCCCAGCTGACTTATGGATTAAATTTGAATTGTTCATGGAAGGGATTTGATTTAAATGCACAATTCACGGGAGGTGCTTTGTTCGATGTTTCCTTAACTGGTACGTATTATAATGGATATGATGATAATACTGTTTGGACACAGACTTTTAAGGAAGGCGCTAATTCTCCACTGTATTTAGTTGAGAATGCTTATAGTGTTGAGAATCCAAATGGAACTTTCCCTCGTATAACAACTGGGCATTTGACTCATGGGGGAGATAACGGGTTGTCTTCAACTTTTTGGATGAGAGATGGCAAGTATATTCGTTTAAAATCAGCACAATTAGGCTATACTCTTCCTAAAAGATGGTTGACTGCGGCAAATATACAGAATCTCAGAGTTTATGTGGAAGGCTCCAATCTTTTCACAATAAGTGGGCTGCCTGAAGGTATTGATCCTGAATCTCCGGGTGTAAACAATGGCTATTATCCGCAACAGCGAATAATTATGGGCGGTATTTCTGTTACTTTCTAGTCTAACTCTTAAAATTAAGTTTTATGAAATTTAAATGGTTCAACTTATATTTATTGGGAATCTCGTTTGGTTTGACTTCCTGTAATGATTATTTAGACATGACTCCAACGGATAGTGTATCTGATAAAATGGTGTGGAGTTCTACGCAAAATGCTGAATATGCAGTTAATTATTTGTATAAGTCGTTTTATCAATTGAGTAATTTTACTTTGGGACAATGTGCAGCTGGTATGACGGAAGGGCTTACTGATATGTTAAAGTATGGTTCCTCCAACTACAACGCTTTGCAATATATCCCGAGTGAAATAGCTTATGGAGGAACTACATTGACAGTTAATTATGTGAGCGTGTATTTGGGAAATTGGGATACGATGTATGATTATATTCGTAGAACAAATGAAAATCTGTATAACCTACATCGATATGGAACAATTAGTGAGAACGATGCAACTCGTCTTGAAGCTGAAATGCGATTTATTAGAGCGTTTCTTTATTTTGACCTTATTAAACGATACAAAGAGGTGATTATTTATGATGATGACTTGACTAAGATGACAAAAGATAAGGCTCTAAGCACTGAAAGTGAGGCTTGGGATTTTGTTGAGGCTGACTTAAAGTATGCTGCCGAAAAACTGCCAATGAAAGCAAATGCCAATGGACGTTTGGATAAGGGAGCTGCTTATGCATTCATGACTCGAGCTATGTTGTATGCAGAACGCTGGGAGGCAGTAAGAACTGCAGCCAACGAAGTGAAAAAATTAGGATACGGACTAGAAACAAATTATGCTGATTCATATTCTAAAACAATAAAAGACGGCAATAAAGAAGCCATTTTGCAGTATTGCTTTGATCAAAGTAAATTTTCCGTAGGACATGATTTTGATTCGTATTATGCACCTGGTGGTGATAAAGCACTAGATGGGAATACTGTTGTGGGAGGATTTGGTACGCCAACGCAAGAAATGGTTGAATCTTATGAATTGGCTACGGGGGGATTTCCTGATTGGACGGCATGGCATACAACCGAAGGGACGACAAATCAACCGCCTTATGTGAACTTAGAACCACGTTTCCAAGCTACAATACTTTATAATGGAGCCTCTTGGAAAGGACGTATTGTTGAACCTTATGTTAAAGGTACAGATGGATGGGCTACATGGATGGTTGATGCTAAACCTGAAGGTAGAACTACAACAGGTTATTATTTACGTAAGTTGGTCGATGAAGGTCATAGTTTTAAAACGACTCAAGTTAGTACTCAACCATGGACGGTAATTCGTTATGCTGAAGTATTACTTAATAATGCTGAAGCTTGTTATCGTTTAAATGATGCCACCAACGCTAACATATCTATTAAGGAAATACGATCAAGAGTTGGACTTCCTTATCAAGACAAAGATGGTACTGAATTATGGAAGGCAATTAAGCAAGAACGGAAAGTAGAACTTGCTTACGAAGGACAATGGTATTGGGACTTGCGTCGTTGGAAATTGGCTTCACAATCCTATGATAATGGAGGTTTGAATAATTACCGTGTTCATGGGGTGAAAATTGAAAAATCTGGTGATAATTTTATCTATACCTATGTGGAATGTGATACTCAGGATCGCAATTATCCATCAAAAATGTATCGTTTCCCTATTCCTCAAACAGAGTTGAATAACAATGCATTGGTTGAACAGAGTCAAGAATGGAAATAACACTAATTGATTTGAATTATGAAAAAGATATTATATTTTTTACTTGGTGCAATAATACTTTCTTCTTCATGCCAAGATCCGGAATATGTACTTGCTACAGCCAACCGACAAGGAATTACTAGCCTAACTGCTATATTTGTTGAAGGTGAATATGCAGAAAAAGTAGCCGTTGAATATAAAATAGCTGATGCTTCTACCGATAAATTAGTTATTCCTATTCCCTATTATTATCCTGAATCTAGTGATAATGAAACGGATCAATATATGTCAAAAATAAAGGTGCAGGCTGAATTGGCTCCCAATTGCCTCCTTTCTCCTTCACTTGGTATTTTAGATTTGACAAAGGAGAACTATTTTACATTGACTGAGCCTGACGGAACCCAAAGAAAAATAAGTATTATAGGTACTCGTAAAAAATCAAGTGCCTGTCAATTGTTGAGTTTTTCTTTGCCCGAGCTAGGAATTTCTGGTTCTATTGATGAAGAGAATAAAACGATTGCTTTACCTACATTAGATGATTTAAAACCTGTGAATGCTTCTTATGCGATCTCTCCCCATGCTAGTATATCACCAGATCCAGCTGTTGATAAAATTGATTTTAATCAATCAGTGACTTTAACAGTAACGGCGCATGATGGAACTCAATCTGTTTATACAGTAGAAAAAAAGATTCCTGAGAAAATTAGTTATGGCTATCGTGTAGGAAGTGAATCTTTGGCATATACAATTGATTTAACTACTAATGGAATGCCGGCTATATGTCATCCTACTATAGCTTTGTGTGGTGGATATTTGGTAGTTAATTATGGTGATGGATCGGCTCCAATTTATTTTAATGCAGCAACAGGAGGAGCAAAATTAGGCACAGTAAATATTGGAAATCTAGCAACAGGATCTATAACGAGCGATAATGGTGGTAACATGCTGTTTTGCAACTATGCTCAAGTTGGAGATACTTGGTCTCTATATACAACTAGTGACCTTAAAAAAGAGCCTGTTAAACTACTTTCTATGCAAAATTCTGGCAGTTTCCCGATTGGTTCGCGCTTGTCTGTTACTGGTGATATTTCAACAAATGCAATAATCACAAGTGCCTTTGATGGGGCTGGTACTGGAAGTAATCAATTTGTTAGATGTATTATAAAAAATGGCATTATTGGACAACCCGAAGTTATAACCATAAATGGTGTAGGTTATTGGTTTGCCATGGATGCTAACGCTAAGATTGCTTATCGTACTGCAGATGTTGCTGACGGATACTTTATCGGGCATTACAATTACAATGATCAGCTTAATTTTATTGATGGTAATTCCAACTCCGCAGTATCAGCTTTAGGAGGACAAAGTGATGGTAGTGCGTGGGGGTATAATAATAGTGTTGTAACAACTGTCACTTTTAATAAAGCAAATTATTTGGCTCTATATGCTGTTGGTTATTTCCCGCAATGGGGTATGAATTCTATTCTCTATCTGTATGATGTGACCAGTATGACAGGGTTTTCTGGAACTGTTAATGCTACTGATCTTTTGAAGATGAGTTCATCAGTGAAATCATACAATGGTGCTGATCCCACTGAACCTCGTACGGGTGATGTGTTAATGATGCCATCTGCCAATGGATTCAAGATGAGTCTGTTTTATATTGATAATACATGTAAGACGGTAGGGTGCTATGAATTTGATTGTATTAAAAAATAATAGTCATTGCATAGGGGACATTTCTGAAAGGGAATGTTCCCTAGACTATAAATTAGTTGAATTATGTATAAGTACTTGAGATTTTCTTTAATAGTTATAATTGGGCTGATTTGTAGCTGTTGCAGTGAGGAAACAAAGTCTAATGATTGGATATGGGATGAGGACCCCACTGCAGACGTGGATAATAAACCTCGTTTTGTATGGATTGATGCAGCTGCTAATTTTCCTGATTACGCAAATAATAAAGAAAATATTGAACGTGATTTGCTTAAGGTGAAAAATGCGGGTTTTACAGATGTAGTTGTTGATGTTCGTCCTACAATGGGAGATGTTTTGTTCAGAACAAACGTGGTTGACCAGGTTAAAAAATTAGATGTTTGGACCGCGGCCGGGTATGTTTATTATGAGCGGACAGCTCTTTGGGATTATTTAGACGCATTTGTAGAAATTGGACATAAACTCGGGCTTAGGGTAAATGCAGCAATAAACACTTTTGTTGGTGGAAATCTTTATTCTTATGGTTTGGGTAAACAAGGCTTGTTATTCAGAGATTCTTCGAAGAAAAAATGGGGAACTACCCTGAATTTGAAAGGAGGATTAACTAATACAATGGATGTAGATATTAAAAACGATCCGAATAATGAATACGGAACAAAGTTCCTGAATCCGGTAAATGAAGAAGTTCAGCAGTTTATTTTAGATTTATTAGGTGATTTGGCTAAGTATAATGTTGATGGAATCTACCTGGATCGTTGTCGGTATAACGATTTTGCTTCTGACTTTTCAGACATTTCAAAGAAACAATTTGAGGATTTTATTGGTGAAAAAGTAGAACATTTTCCTGATGATATAATTATCCCTGGTACGGCTAGTTATCCGCTACCTGCTTCAAAACCCATATACTTTAAGAAATGGCTTGAGTTTCGGGTAAAAGTGATTCATGACTTTATTGCTAAGGCAAAAGCTAAAGTAAAATCGGTAAATTCTAAAATAAATTTTGGTGTATATGTAGGGGGCTGGTATTCTACTTATTATGATGTTGGAGTAAATTGGGCTAGTCCTAAATATGATACTGCTGCTAACTATCCAGAATGGGCAACCGAGGATTATAAGAAGTACGGGTATGCAAATTTACTTGATTTTATGTTGGTTGGAGCTTATGCACCAGTGTCAAACATTTATGGTAATGGAGAATGGACAATGCAAGGATTTTGTAGGAATGCTCATAACTTATTGATGGGTGATGTAAAATTTGCTGGTGGCCCAGATATTGGTAATGCCACAGGATGGGAGAATGGAGGGCAAGGTTCCAAAATCCCTCAAACGGTCGATGCTTGTATTAATGCTGGCGATGGGTATTTCATTTTTGATTTGGTTCACATTAAGAAGTATGACTATTGGTCTGATTTGAAGGTGGGTTTTGATAGTTATTTGAAAAATAAAAAATAGTAT
>Ga0194137_10001425_pt1 | contig 14603 bp, 14 predicted proteins | sample TARM_MetaG_T3_14_FD_134025 | JGI IMG/M metagenome (GOLD analysis project Ga0194137, IMG submission 134025) | Freshwater microbial communities from Pennsylvania, USA, analyzing microbe dynamics in response to fracking - TARM_MetaG_T3_14 (version 2) | ecosystem: Environmental > Aquatic >... | reverse complement strand
CGCGCAGACCGGCATTTTCTCCAGTGTCCACTTTGACTTTATCGCCAGGCCGCATCGTCTCGATGGCTCTCGCCGATAGTGGCTTGTTGCCGTGTTTGTTATTCTGCATGCTTTGATCCATTAACTGATTGGAACGATAGCCATCGATGGCATTGATGAAACTCTGGCCATAAGTATAGCTTTTCATCATTTACAGCCTTTTTTGTTAAGGCGCCCACAACCCTACACCAAAAGCTATACTAAAACCTATACTCTTGAACTGGATTGCAGCAGATTTCATCAGACTCCTTTAGACGCTACACAGAACAAATTCACCAGACGACCCCCTCTCCAAAGGCGGTTTAGAGCTATTTTACGGGCAAACTACCAGTGAGCACAGACGATCTGAAAACTTCACACACCCCCATGATGCAGCAATACCTGAAGATCAAGGGCCAGCACCCCAACGAACTGGTGTTCTACCGCATGGGGGATTTCTACGAGCTGTTCTACGAAGATGCCAAGAAAGCGGCGGAGCTGATGGATATCACCCTCACCGCCCGGGGCCAGTCCGGAGGCAACCCGATACCCATGGCGGGCATCCCTTACCACTCCTCTGAGGGCTACATTGCCCGGCTCGTTCGGGCAGGTCAATCCATCGCCATCTGCGAGCAGATTGGTGACCCGGCCACCAGCAAGGGACCGGTCGATCGCCAGGTGGTCCGGATCGTCACCCCCGGCACCCTGAGTGACGATGCCTATCTGGAGGATCGTCGGGATAACCTGCTGGTGGCCCTTTATAACCACCGGGAGCAGTTCGGGTTTGCCTCGCTCGACATCTCCAGCGGCCGATTCGCGGTCTCGGAGCTGGAGAACCTGGACGCCCTGCAGGGCGAGCTCCAGCGGCTGCGCCCGGCGGAGATCCTGATCAGCGAGGATTTTCCCTATCAGGAGGTCCTGGAGGGCTTTACCGGAATCCGGCGCCAGGGTCCCTGGCTATTTGAGTCTGATACCGCCCGACGGGTAATCACCCAGCAATTACAGGTGCGGGACCTGACCGGGTTCGGCTGCGAGGATCTGAGTCTGGCGGTCTGTGCCGCCGGCTGCCTGCTGCAGTACGCCAAGGAAACCCAGCGCACCGCCCTGCCCCATATTCGCAAACTGACCCGTGAACGGCGCGACGAAGCGGTGATTCTGGATGCCGCCAGCCGCCGCAACCTGGAAATCGACACCAACCTGATGGGCGGCCACCAGTACACCCTGGCCTGGGTAATGGACCGCACCGCCACCGCCATGGGTGGCCGGGAGCTGCGGCGCTGGCTGAACCGCCCGCTGCGGGATGTGGAGATCGTGCGCCAGCGCCAGCAGGCTGTGTCTGCACTCCTCGACGGGTTCCATTACGAACCGGTCCATGACCTGCTGAAAACCGTTGGTGACATTGAGCGTGTCCTGGCACGGGTCGCCCTTCGCTCAGCACGCCCGCGAGACCTGGCTCGCCTGCGGGATGCATTCCAGGCATTGCCGGCGCTTCAGGAGACCCTGAAGCCGGTGAATTCGCACCATATCGTAAAACTGGCCACAACCATCGGCGAGTACCCGGAACTGGCAGACCTGCTGGAGCGCTCCATCATTGACAATCCTCCGGTGGTTATCCGAGAGGGTGGCGTGATACGGGAGGGCTTCGATGAGGAACTGGACGAACTGCGAAACATCAGTGAAAACGCCGGCCAATACCTGCTGGATGTGGAAACCCGGGAGCGGGAGCGCACCGGGATCAGCACCCTGAAGGTAGGTTACAACCGGGTGCACGGTTATTACATCGAAATCAGCCGGGCTCAGTCGGACCAGGCGCCGGTGGATTACATTCGCCGCCAGACCCTGAAAAATGCCGAGCGCTTTATTACCCCGGAACTGAAAGAATTCGAAGACAAGGCCCTCAGCGCGAAGAGCCGGGCGCTGGCCCGCGAGAAAGGCCTGTACGATGAGGTCCTGGAAACCGTGGCCGGGCAATTGGCACCATTGCAGGATGCCGCCCAGGCGCTGGCCGAGCTGGACGTACTGAGCAATTTTGCCGAGCGCGCCACCTCCCTGCGCTTTTCCGCGCCGGAATTCAGCGAATCCCCGGGCTTTGATATCGAGGAAGGCCGCCACCCGGTGGTTGAGCAATTGCTGGACGAGCCTTTCGTACCCAATGATCTGTTGATGGATACCCAGCGCCGTATGCTGGTGATCACCGGCCCGAACATGGGCGGTAAATCCACCTACATGCGTCAGGCCGCGCTGATCGCCCTGCTGGCCTACACCGGCAGTTTCGTGCCCGCCAACCGGGCGGTGATCGGCCCTGTGGACCGAATTTTCACCCGGATGGGCTCCTCGGACGACATCGCCGGCGGCCGCTCCACCTTCATGGTGGAAATGACCGAAACCGCCAACATCCTGCACAACGCCACCGAGCACAGCCTGGTGTTGATGGATGAGGTCGGTCGCGGCACCAGTACCTTTGATGGCCTGTCACTGGCCTGGGCCACCGCCGAGCACCTGGCCCGGGAAATCCGTTGCTACACCCTGTTTGCCACCCACTATTTCGAGCTTACCCAGCTGGCCGATGAGTTGCAGCATGCCGTTAACGTGCACCTGACAGCCACTGAGCATGACGACAGCATTGTGTTCCTGCATAACGTGCACGACGGCCCGGCAAGCCAGAGCTACGGTCTCCAGGTAGCCAAGCTGGCCGGCGTGCCCCAGGATGTGATCCGCAACGCCAAAACCCAGCTCTCCCACCTGGAAGGCTCTGCCTCCCCCAAAGCACCGGCAGTCACGGGCGGCGAACCTCAAAAAGACACGCCCCGCACCAAACCGGCAACGAAGGTCAGCGAGCCGGTTTACCAGGCCGATATGTTCGCCAGCATCGAGCCCAGCGCCGTGGAGGATGCGCTTAAAGAGCTGGATCTGGATGGGCTAAGCCCCCGGGATGCCATGAATCAACTGTATGAACTCAAGGCCCTGATGAAGAAATAGCGCAAAATTGATCTGTGTAATAAGGTTATAGCAGCCCAACGCTTGCGGCTATGCGGGTCGCTCCCTACAATATCGCGCACCAAAATATAACGGTGGCGCCCGAAGGCGCTCCTGATGAGACTGACCGACCACTGGACCAGGGATCTGACTATGGCGTTTATCGTTACTGATAACTGCATCAAGTGTAAATATACGGACTGCGTGGAAGTCTGCCCGGTAGACTGCTTCTACGAAGGCCCAAACTTTCTGGCAATCGACCCGGACGAATGCATCGACTGCGCCCTGTGTGAGCCCGAGTGTCCGGCCGAAGCCATCTTCTCGGAAGACGAGCTGCCTGCCGACCAGGTCCAGTTTGTGGAGCTGAATGCCGAGCTGGCCGCAAAATGGCCGAACATCACCGAAAAGAAAGACCCGCTGCCGGATGCCGAAGAATGGGATGGCAAACCGAACAAGCTGCAGTATCTGGAAAAGTAAGACTTCAGGGCTGGAACTCAAAAGGGAAGCTGCGGCTTCCCTTTTTCTTTGTGTGAAGAGTATTGTAAACCGTCAGGTACTGGCCAGCTTGGCTCCCATGGCCACGAAAAACCCACCGGTCAGACCGTTCAGCACCCGCTTCAACCGCGCGTTCACGCCCAGACTCCGGAAGGTGACCACCACCCAGGCCAGACCACACTGCCAGAGCATGGCCAGCAGGAAATGCACGCCGGCCAGCATCAGGGACTGCTGAAACGCGTTACCGGCCGGATCCACAAACTGTGGCAGCAGGGCCATATAGAACAGCGCGGTTTTCGGATTCAGCACGTTGGACAACAGCCCCTCACGAAACGACGCCACCATGGTGACCTTCCGGCGGACAACCTTTTCCTCTTTTACCGCAGGCCCTTCGCCGCGGCGAAGGGCCTGGCGCAACGAACCGATGCCCAGCCACACCAGATAACAGGCACCCGCCCATTTCAGGGCGGAAAAGGCCCAGGCGGTTTCCACCAACAGCAGGGAAATGCCCAGAGCCGAGAGCGTGGCATGAATGAACAGGCCGCTGCAGATGCCAACGCTGGTGACGCAACCATCCCGCAAACCACCCCGGCCGGTGTTGCGCATCACCAGAAGGGTATCAACACCGGGGGTAATGGTGAGCAGGGTAATGGCGACGAGATAGGCCCAGAACAGATCCGAGATCAAAATCACCCCCTCTCAAACTCTTGAACGAAACGCTCCAGGAACCCGTTAAAGCAACGTCAGGCCTCCTGCTGGAGAATCTTGCGCGCCGCGGTGGATTTATAAAACGGTGCAAGCCGCCGGCGAATCAGGGCCTCAACATAGCCCTCTTCACGCAATACGTCTATAACCGGAATTGCGTAGGCATCAATCTCCGCCATGACCACCTCACGGCTTACCCCCATGTCGGCCAGCAGCTCCGTGAGCGGGCGATCGCCATATTTTTCGAACAGACGGGAAACCACCGCCCGGGCGCAGCCCTCGAAGTATCCGGTTTTGCGAAACTGAAGCCAGAACTCATAGCCGAGCACCACAAACTCCTGCAGTTCCACATCTCCCAGGCCTTCATGCAGCTCGGCAATCGTGCGGTCCTCCAGCGACACCCAGGCCGCCATCACGGTGTCTCGCAGTTCATCGTCAGACAGCGCACTGTGCAGAAACTGCTCACTGCGGCTGATCAGGCCGGGCAGGCTGTCGGACAGCCAGGCCTTCAGGCGACGTTCAAAGGTTTCGTCCAGCCCCGGCACGGCCCGGTTGGCCATGCGCTTGCCGAACTTCATCATCGAACCAACGCCCGGCACAGACTTGGTGATCAGGTTATCCTCGTACAGGTAGTTCACCAGGCCGTGATAAACCACATTGGATACCAGCTCCTGATAAACCGGATGAGCCATGATCTCGCTGATCACCCGCTCGCGCTGGTGCTTCAGCTCCAGAGCCTCCTCCAGAAAGCCGGTGGCCTGCTCCCGGGTGATGATCTCGCCCAGGGTAGTCTGCGACTGCACGTCGGCATTGAGCACCTCGGTGGCCATTTCCGCGGCCAGCTCGGGAATGCCCGCATCCAGCTCCATATTCATGACGATGCGCTGGATGACACCCATCACCTGTTCTTCAGAGGTGATCCGGTTCAGGGTTATCTCACCCGCATAACTCCAAAGCTCATCCAGCTCCTGTTCCAGAAACTTGCGCAGCTTTGCACCCTTGAGTGAGGCCAGCTCATGCTTTACGTGCTGTTCCAGCAGCTGGCTGGCGAGATCCGTTTTGCCTTTGGTCATGGCGTCAGTTGTCCTGTTGTTGGGATGAAACACATGGCTCAGAGGCTAACATGAAGTGCGGGCTGGCAGGTTTGCCAAAACTACAGGTGAAAGGATGCGGCCGGGCCAGTCCGGGCCGGCCGCAAACACTACGGAGGGGTTACTGACAGAAGCGCTACTGGAAATCGTTGAAACTGTGGGGTTCGGCGGCCAGCGCCAGGCACAGACTGCCGGGGCCGACGTAGATACTGCTGGTGATCCCCATCTGGGAGAGTAGCAGTTCCACACCATTGCGCTCGCAGGCATCGCGCAGTCGATTGAGCCCGGGCAGATCCTCGATTTCAGTCCAGGTCAGGCCACAGGAGAGGCTCACGTAAGGCGTCAACAACCCTGCTTCCACTCGGGCAGCGGCATAATTCATCACCTTCTCCACCGCCACGTCAAAACTGCGGGTCTTGGCGGCCGGCTGCCCACCGGCGCCCTGCCCGAAGATCACCGGCGTAATGTTCAATGCCTTGCCCAGAAAGGCAACCAGTGCCGACACGCTCTTGTCACCACGGCGCCTCGCCCGCTCGCGGATGTAGTGAAGATCCCGGGGAATCACACAGGTATAGATCTTGTCGGTGAAGGTCTCCACCTCATGGCGCAGAGCATTCTTGGACATCTTCTGGTCGATCAGCCTGAGGGTATGCGCTGCCAGCAGGCCCTGGCCGGCAAAAATCTGCTTGCTGTCGATCACCCGCATAAAGAACCGGCCCTCGCGACCAGCGGCCTCACGCGCACTCTCATAATGCGCCAGGACACTGTTCATGGCCTCGGTGGCATTCTGGAAAATCAGGCTTCGGGTTTTTGTGACCGTCTCGCAGATGGCGACATCAAACTGGGTAACGATCTTCTCCATGAACAGATCGTGGATCTGCTCTGCGGTAAACGCCCGGGTTTCCGCCTGATGGCCTTTCTGTAACAGGCCACTCTGGTAAAACTCCTGGGTGCGGACCGGGTCATGCTCGTCTATGTAGGTCTGACCGTCAATGACAGCAGTTACCGGAAGAATGAACAGATCGTGCTTGCGACTGAACTCGTAAGGCAGATCGCAGGCAGAATCGACAATCAAACCAACTCGCATGGTGGGCCTCCAGCTCCGGGCAGCTCCTCGAGCGGAAGCCCCCTTTATTGTCTATTGTCGTTATTCTTTATGCCGCACAGTTTTACACACCGCGATCAGAATTTCAGCAAGCTCGGCCTATCCTGCAACCGATGTCATATCCAGTTCCCTCAGATTTCGCTCGAGAAGCCGGCGGTTATCCTGCTGCCAGGGATGAAACCCCTTACGGAAATAAGCCAGAAAATCCGGCAGACACTTGCGCAGTACCCCGGGCTTTCCCCACAGGAAGTTGAGACCACCAAGCCAGGTCCGAAGGCTCCAGAGTTTGCCATCTGCATTCAGCAGGCTACAGGTGTTCAGGAAGGTGTACTTGAAGAAATTCCAGGTCCTCGCTGACATCGAAATGGATGTGCCGGGGTGCGACAGACACCCCTTCCGGGGTCGAGCTGACTGACATGGTGGCCTCCTGTCGTCATGTTATTGTTATCACGGCGTTGAACTTCGTCTACTTTCTAACCGGAAGCGTCAGTTTAACCTCCCCCGGATTCTGCCGGAAAGACAACGACAGGTTAAATGAGACAATTTGTCACGATATGACAAGCTGTCAATGCACAGCGTCATTATCCTGCGTGAACAGCTCATGGAGAGCCGGGATCAGGGCCAGACCCGACTCAGTAGACATCTTCCAGATAACGCCCCTGTACTCTCAAATCATCCACCTCCAGCCTCAAGGGTTGAAGAATCTCCTCGAAAACCTGTTTCACCCCCGCAGCCATGTCCCTGCCGCCACACACCAGAACCTGGGCACCGGTTTCGACCAGCTTGCGCAAGGCCCTCTCATCCTGCCGGAGCCTGTCCTGCACGTAGGCCCTTTCATCGGATCTTGAGAACGCGGTACTCAGCCCTGTTAGCCGACGATCCTCCAGGTAGTGCCCCAGTTCCGGTTGATAGAGAAAGTCCGAATTCGCACTTCGACCGCCCCAATACAGGTACATGGGGTTGCGGGCGGTGTTTTTCCGGATAAATCCGGTCAGCGGGCCGATCCCCGCGCCGGCGCCAATCAGAATGACCGGCACTGCGCCAGCGGCCGGGCGAAACCCCGGGTTCTGGCGAATGAAGGCCTCAACACTGTCACCCGGGTTCAGGCCATGCAGGTAACCGGAGCAAAGGCCACCGGGCTGTTTGCGGACGCAGATCTCAAACACGCTGTCACTGGCCGACGAAGCCAATGAGTAAAACCGGGCATCCTGCCCCTGTGGCGGCAGAATGCCAAGCAGGTCGCCCGCCTCGAACGCTGGCAGGCTATAGCGGCCAGACCTGGAAAACCAGGCCCGCCACCCCTGCTGCGCGTCTGCCAGCCGGAAGCGCAGTATGCTGGTCGGCGCCTGCACTGCCAGCCCGTAATCCTCACGTTCTGCAAGCTCCAGCCGGAAAGTGCGCGGTGGGACCGGATCATGGTTCAGGGAAAGCGGAGTCCCGATCGCAGTGCCAAGCCGTTCACCCCACTCGCTGAACCGGGCAGCGGAGCAGCGGTCAATCAGCTCAACGGGCTGTATCCGGCTCAGCCCCTTGCCGGCGAGCGCTTCATCTACCTCCAGAGCAAACCGGCAGAAGTTCGGGAACTGCCGGTCACCAAATCCCAGTACGGCATACTTCAGCGTGCTTCCGGCCCGGAAGTCTCGAAGCTGCGCCATAAACTGCCGGGCAGAGGCTGGCGCATCACCATCACCGTAGGTGGAGGTCAGCAGAAGCAACATGGAGGCCACCGGATAAGCGTCCGCCAGTGCGTTCATCTCCGCACAATGCACCCGAAAACCCGCCCTGGTCAGCCCCGTCTGCAACGCCCGGGCAAAGCCCCAGGTGGCACCGCCCTCTGACCCCACCAGAACAATCACATCAGCCTCGGCGGAAGGGGCATTGTCCTGGGCCTGCACCGACGACCGGCGCCGCTGCCACCAGATGATGGCTCCGGTCACCGACAGCGCCGGCACGGCAAGCGCAGCCACACCAAGTATCAGGCCCAGCCACCAGAGGCCCTCACCGGTATGCAACCTCATGATCCATTGCTGGACCACGCTGCCGGTGGACCGGGGCTGGAACTGCAGCAGCTCGCCGGTAGCCTGATCCACGAATCCGGACCCGCCCGTGGTGGTCAGGGAATACACGTCCTGAGGGTCATCGGGATAGGGAAACACGAGTTCCCGGAGATCGTTAAGATCAACTTCTGACAGTGCCTGAAGCCGGTCGACCGGCAGCGGTTGGCCCCCGGAAACCTCGGCCGGGAAACCTGGCCCCGGGTCGGAGACCTCGGGTATCAGACCAAACCGCTGGGCCGACAGCAAACTGCCGGTCAGTGCCGACAACAACAGCCCCAAAACCGCCAATCGGGCCAATTCGGCGTGAATCCGTTTACTGCCGGTGCCGGCCAACGGCCGCATCAATGCTCTCCAGCCACCACTACGACGAGCCAGCAACACCATGCCGGATAGACAGACAAGCAACATCAACGCGGCCGAGATGCCCGCTACCATCCGCCCGGGTGTATCCAGCAGGAACGAGCGGTGCAGGTTCCTGATCCAGACAAAGAACGCGGAGGGCTGGTAAGCCCCCAGGCGCTCGCCGGTCAACGGGTTGACCCGATCGGCCCCGGCCTGGCCATCCCGGCTGTAGTAAACGACTACCTGGCCGGAAAGGTCACGCACAATCTGTTCAGTACCCGGGTAGTTTGCCACCACCCGCCCTGCCAGCTGGGCAACGCTGACCTCACCGGCCGGCGGAACCACTGCACCGGCCCGGTCCAACGCCGGCGCGAGGGCCAGGATTGAACCGGTAACAGCCAGTGTGGCCAGAAACACCACCGCAAACAGACCGGGCAGACCGTGCAATTTACGCAACATCAAACTTGCTCCTGGCTAACCATTAAAAATCGTAGCGGAACGAGCGAACATAACCCCGTCCGGAGACCGGCTTGCCCGCGCCCTCGGTGGTCAGCGGTACCGCAACATCGGCCCGGTTGTCGCGCATATCCTCAACCGCAGTGTCGACACGCACTTCATGGCCGCTGTCAATCAAAGCGTCATCAAGATCAAGGGTGATTTTCAGGGTCCGGCCGCTGGTGATGCTGGCGCCCGTCAGCCCGTCGTATTCCGCAGGGTCCAACCTGCTGCCACGGGCCCAGCCGCTCAGATGCTTGTAGTACTTGGACTTTTTGCCGGCAACCCAGAGAGTCCCCTGGTACGCCCCGGACAAATCGGTAAGGTAGAGGGCCATGTAGGCGCCATCTCCGCCGTAGTCGAGTAACTCGGTTGTGAAGGTCACTTCACGAGCCTGAGCAAGAGCGGGCAAGGCGACTGAGACAGCCAGGCCCAGAACAAGAAGAATCTTTTTCATACCGTACCTCTTCATACCGTACTTCCGGTATCACGTTGAATTGCAGAAACAGCGGGTAAAACAGTGGTTGGGTTATTCCACGGTCACTGTCGGACGCCCCTTGACGATGCCATTACTGGGAACCGGACGATCGGTCTGAGCCTTGTCCCGGGCCTGGCCGTCACCTCGCTCATCTTTGTTATCGTCATCGTCGTCTTCGTCGTCTTCATCGTCTTCCCGCTCCAGCTCCATCAGTTCAAGAGAGGCCGGTGCAAACAAAGCCTCAGCGCTGCCTCCCTCCGGAGCCAGGCCTTTCACTTCATAACAACCGTCATCCACCTTGATGCGGTAGACCGTCCAGCCTTCCGCCTCCAGTTTCTGACGCAGCTGCTCCCGTGGCTGCCAGTCAGTCATCGGGTCGTCACAGTCATCGTCTGCCAGCACCGGTGCGCTGAGGCAAAATAGCGCGAGGCTGATAATTACAGGTTTGGTTTTCATGGGATGTCTCCTGTTGAATCCACAACGTCTATTCTGGGACGCAGACCTGACACTGGCCTGAACGCCCCGGGAATGATTAACGGAACTGGAAGGCTTCCTTGTGGAAGCGCGACAGACGCATCGGTGCCGCCCGCAATCCCCGCTCCAGGGTCTGCCCCAGTCCTGCCGGGCCACAGAACCAGACTTCGGCCCTCGCACTCGAGGGCTCACTGGCAGACAGGGCTTCTGCCGAAAGGCTCTCTCCTTTGCTGCTGTCGTGAATCTGCAGCTTGATGCCCGGAAAATCCTGGCAAAGCGCCTGAAGCCTTCCTACCACCGGATCCTGGCCCGCGTTGCGGGTGCAGTAATGCAAATCCGCTTCGGGAGCGGGCTGGTTGGCGGCACTCGCCGCTTCGAGCCAGGCCAGAAACGGCGTGACACCAATGCCGCCGGCAATCCAGATCTGGTGGGCCTTGTGATTTATTCGGTTGAAATCAAAGCAACCGTAGGGACCTTCCACGGTCACCGGCTGCCCCACCCTGATCTTATGGGCAAGGTTGCGGGTGAAATCGCCAAGGGACTTGATCAGGAAAGTGACCCGGCCATCACCACCATCTGCACTGGCAATGGTGAAGGGATGAGAGCCTTCCAGCGTGTTGAACGTCACCAGGGCAAACTGCCCGGGCCGGTGCCCTTGCCACCCCTGGCCCAGATCCAAAGTCACCTCGGTGATATTCGGTTCCGGGGTATCGATGGCTGAGATGGTGCCCTGTACCTGACGACGGCGGCCGACTCTTCCGGCCAGTGACAGTACGCTGGCGAGGCTGCCACCGGCTAACAGAGCTGCCATCAGCCAACCGATGGGTTGCTGCCACCAGTCGAGCGGAGCAAGCCAGGCCGCATGGAAGGCAAGCAGCAGGTAAAGCGCAGGCATTGCCCTATGCAGATACCGCCAGTACCGATAGGGGAACTTGCGCCACAGGGTGATCAGCAACATGGCGAACAACAGGTAAATGGCAAACTCGCCCACCTCTTCTGCGGCATCGCGCATGGCTTCGATCAACCCCGAATAGTGCAGGTCGTCGAGTCGACTGAGGCCACCGAAGATCGCTTCAATCACATCGTCACCCATCTCGATCAACCAGTGCGCCGCCGCGAAGGTCACCGCAAGGATGCCCGCCCATTTGTGGGTGCGGTAGATCTTGTCCAGCCCGCCCATGGGCCGTTCAAGCCAGGCCGGGCGAAGGGCCAGCATCATGGTCAGGGACAGTAAGGCGATGGATAACCACCCGCTGAGCAAGAGGCCCTGGTCATAGACGGACCAGGACCCGCCGGATGTTGTCAGGCTCCATGCCCACAGGCCGGTAACCACAAGAATGAAAGGCAATATCAGCCGGATCATGATGTCTCCTCTGACCAACTCCGGGAATCTTCACGATCAGGCTAGCGCCGGAACCTGACAGCCAGCTGAAGCTGATCAGAAAACAGGACCGTTTCTTGACCTTTAAGGCTGCCGTCAGGTTGTGGCTGTAGTATCGTCCTCGGAAATTGCATCAAAGGTGAGCTATGCGGATATTGCTGGTGGAAGATACTGTGGGCCTGGGCGAGGCTGTGCGGGATCAGATCACCGAAGATGGCCATGCCGTGGACTGGGTAAAGTCACTGAGGTTCGCTGAAGCCAGCTTCCGAACCACCACCTACGACCTGATCCTTCTCGACCTGATGCTGCCGGATGGTCACGGGCTGGATTTTCTGAAAACCATCAGGGCCCGCGGAAATAGCACCCCGGTGATTATTCTTACGGCCAGGGACCAGGTATCTGAGCGCATTGAGGGACTGAATGCCGGTGCCGACGACTACCTGATAAAACCCTTCGATCTGTCCGAACTGTCCGCCCGTGTGGCTGCCGTCGCCCGTCGTTACAGGGGCAACCCCAATCCGCTGATACAGGTGGGGAACCTGGAGGTGGACCTGCGCGATCACCGCATCCAGTGCAACGGTCAGCCGGTGGAACTGACGGCCCGCGAGTGGGCGCTGTTCGAGGGCTTCATCCAGCGACCCGGAATGTTGCTCTCGAGGCAGCAACTGGAGGATCGGCTGTATGCCTTCGGGGCAGAAATCGAGAGCAACACCATTGAAGTCTATGTCAGCCGCTTACGGAAAAAACTGGGGCGCGACGCCATCGTAACGGTACGGGGCATGGGCTACCGCCTGGAAACCCATGAGTCGTAACCGCAGCCTGCAAAAACGCCTGGGTATTGGCCTCACCCTGGGAGCCACTCTCCTGTGGCTGTTGGGCGTTGCCGCGTCCGGGTTGGTGGCGCAGCATGAAATGAACGAAGTCTTCGACAGCGCCCTTGAGGAAACCGCCCAACGCATTTTGCCGCTGGCCGTTACCGACATCCTGAATCGGGAAACCAATACCGGAAACCGCACGGCCCCTGCCCTGAAAGAGCATGACGAATACCTCACCTATGTGGTCAGGGACCGCCAGGGCAACCTCCTGCTCCAGTCCCACGACGCCGACCCCGGTATATTCGCAGCACTGCCCCGCGATGGCTTTACCAACACATCCACGCATCGCATTTATGGAGCGTCGGCGGTCAGCGACACCCTCTACATCGAAGTCGCCGAACCTTTGGCCCATCGGCGCGAGGCCGCTCTGGAAGCTGGCCTGGCTCTATTGGCACCACTGTTTGTGCTGATTCCGGTCAGCCTGCTCGGAATCTGGTGGGTTGTCCGATTGTCCCTGCGCCCGGTGATCGAATTCCAGCACTCGATCGAAGCCCGGGGAGCCAGCGACCTCTCCCCCGTGGACAAAGACCGGCTACCAGAAGAATTCGAACCAACAGCGGTTGCCGTCAATCGGCTGCTGGAGCGTCTGAACCGCGCGCTTGACGCAGAACGGAGTTTCACCGCCAACAGCGCTCATGAATTGCGCACCCCGCTGGCCACGGCTTTGGCCAAGGTGCAACGGCTGAAAAAACAGCTTGAGGATCAGCACCTGAAAAAGAATGTGGTTGAGGTTGAAGAGGCGTTGCGCGGCCTGGCGACATTGTCCGGCAAGCTGCTTGAGCTCGCGAAGGCCGAAGGCGGAGGCGCCCTTTCACAAAAACCGCATGACCTTGTGCCGATACTTGCCATGATCAGCCGCGACTTTGAATCTCTGGCGCCTGGCCGGATTCGCCTGACCTTGCCGGACCATGAAGTGAACTCCCTCCTCAATCCGGATGCTTTTGCCATTCTGGCCCGCAACCTGATCGAAAACGCGCTGAAACACGGCTCCGTGCAACAGCCCGTAGATGTGATCATGACCGACAATGGCACAATGAGAGTCGGTAACGGCGGCGACGTCGTGCCACCGGACCAGTTGGCCTTGCTACGAAACCGCTTTTCCCGCTACGACACAAAAGCAGCCGGCTCCGGCCTCGGGCTCGCCATAGCTGATGCCATTGCTTCCGGTGCTGATATCAACCTGCATCTACGTTCGCCGGCAACCGGACGGGCGGATGGTTTTGAAGCAGAAATCAATGTGACCCATGCCGGCAGGAATTCTGGCCCGTGTACCTGACCTTGACCGACCTCATTCTGCTGACCAGCATTATTCAGGCGCTGAGCCTGGCTACATTTTTATTGCTTCCACCCAATTGTCGACTGGCAAGCAACCAGCTTCTTGTGGCGACACTCGTTTTCTTCGCGGCCGGACTTGGAGAGATTTTTCTCTATGGCAGCGGACTGGCGCTTGAACACCCCAATCTGGCGTACCTCGGCACCCTTATCGGTTTGCTGCAGGCCGGCACGCTTTTCCTGTACGCCCAGTCCCTGATGTATCGGGAGTTCCGATTGCGCAAGGAGCATCTCGTGCACACCCTACTGTTCTGGGTAGTCGGTGCCATTTTCCTGATCGAGTACTATTTGCAGCCAACCGGCGAAAAACTCCGGATTCTGAACGAACGTGACCATCCGGGCGTGTTGACCTCCCCTCTGCTCGCGGTCGCCATTCACGCTGTTTTCCTCGGGTACCTGTACGCCACCATCCCCGCCATCAACCGCTTCGGCCTCAGCCTCCGACAGATTTTCTCGAGCATCGAAAACAAACAGCTCTCCTGAGCGATAAACCAGGGGTTCGGGTGCAATTTCTTCGAATTTGTCTGTGGCTACCGCGTACAGGAGGCGAAACGCCGGCTTGCCGATCCTGCGGACACTTCCAGTATCCTGCAGGTGATGTACGATTCCGGCTTCAATTCCAAGTCCGTTTTCAATACGGCTTTCAAAAACAACACTGGTCTTCCCCCCAGCGATTACCGTCGCATGCACACTCGCAACGACAACAACCGCACCCAGCCCTCATCGTGAGAGCAGCCATGGCGTTCGACTTTGAGCGCCCGCAAACCAGAACCTGCAAT
>Ga0194137_10001423_pt1 | contig 14613 bp, 17 predicted proteins | sample TARM_MetaG_T3_14_FD_134025 | JGI IMG/M metagenome (GOLD analysis project Ga0194137, IMG submission 134025) | Freshwater microbial communities from Pennsylvania, USA, analyzing microbe dynamics in response to fracking - TARM_MetaG_T3_14 (version 2) | ecosystem: Environmental > Aquatic >... | reverse complement strand
GCAGTGCGCTGAGCACCGCCAGACTGGTTGTCCGCTTCATGGGAATGTTCATTGGTGTTGTCTCCGTCAGTATTGTCAGTATCAATCGATCCGGCACATTCCTGCACCGGCCGAGCCCCTATGCCGCAATCTTCCAGGCGCAGATCCTGCGTTTCCATCCAGAGCGGCTCTTTCTGTCCAGAAATGCTTGCTCCGATCTGCAAAAGTATTGCGACAGTCGGGAACCCGTCTTTTGTTTTCCCAATCGTTCGCCACTCCGGAATTCAAAATTGTTGTTTTATTTTCATATTAACCTTATTTTTTTACAAAACGAAATCAAACGAAACAAAACCGTTAAATTTATTCCTTTCATCCGCTTTTCCCGTCTTCACGGCGAATCGGGGATGGCATCAAAACGGTCCCTGGCCCCTGAATTCCTGGAATCTCTCGATCCGGCTTCCGGGCACAGCCGGTCAACCCGCAAAATCCGGATAAGCATCTGCGGAAACCTTCGTTTCCAATTCCGGCACCCTTCAATAGAGTTTCATTCTGCCAAGGCCGTCAAGGCCGCCCACGCTGAATACCGCGCCAACACTCTAGGGAAATCGACATGAAACTTGAAACCATCTCGGTCCATGGCGGCTATTCGCCCGATCCGACGACAAAGGCGGCCGCCGTCCCGATCTACCAGACCGTGTCCTATGCCTTCGACGACACCCAGCACGGCGCCGACCTGTTCGACCTGAAAGTGCAGGGGAACATCTATACCCGCATCATGAACCCGACACAGGACGTGCTGGAAAAGCGCGTCGCCGCGCTCGAAGGCGGCGTCGGCGCGCTGGCGCTGGCCTCGGGGCAGGCCGCGATCACCTATGCCATCCTGACCATCGCCGAAGCCGGCGACAACATCGTTTCCGCGGCGACGCTGTACGGCGGCACCTACAATCTCTTTGCGCATACCCTGCCCCAGTTCGGCATCTCAACCCGCTTCGCCGATTACCGCGAACCGGCTTCCTTCGACAGCCTGATCGATGCCAGGACCAAGGCGGTCTATGTCGAATCGATCGGCAACCCGCTCGGCAACATCACCGATCTGGAGAAGATCGCCGAGATCGCCCACCGCCACGGGGTGCCGCTGATCGTGGACAACACCGTCGCCACGCCCTATCTGCTGCGCCCCTTCGAGCATGGCGCCGATATCGTCGTCCATTCGCTGACCAAGTATCTCGGCGGGCACGGCAATTCGATCGGCGGCGCCATCGTCGACTCCGGCAAGTTCCCGTGGGCGCAGCACAAGGAACGCTTCCGCCGCCTCAACGAGCCCGACGTGTCCTATCACGGCGTGGTCTATACCGAGGCGCTGGGTCCGGCCGCCTACATCGGGCGCGCCCGTGTCGTACCGCTGCGCAATACCGGCGCGGCCATCTCGCCGTTCAACGCCTTCCTCATCCTGCAGGGCATCGAGACGCTGGCCTTGCGCATGGAGCGCATTACCGACAACACGCTGGAAATCGCGCGCTTCCTTGAGCGCCATCCGAAGGTCAGGTGGGTGAACTATGCCGGCCTGCCCGAGCACCGCGACCATGCGCTGGCCACCAAGTATCTCGGCGGCCGGCCTTCCGGCGTGCTGACCTTCGGCGTCGAGGGCGGCCGCGAAGGCGGAGCGCGCTTCCAGGATGCATTGAAGCTCTTCACCCGCCTCGTCAATATCGGCGATGCCAAGTCGCTCGCCTGCCATCCCGCCTCGACCACGCACCGCCAGCTCAACGACGAAGAACTGGCCAAGGCCGGCGTGACCGAAGACACGGTCAGGCTGTCGATCGGCATAGAACACGTCGACGACCTGGTCGCGGACCTCGACCAGGCGCTGGAAGCGGCATGACGGCAACCTGCCCGAAGCCGGCCTGCGAAGCATGACCCAGCAGCGCACCCTGCGCGGCGCGGATATCGTCGCCCGCACGCTGGAACGCCTCGGCACCGACAGGATCTTCTCGCTGTCCGGCAACCACATCATGCCGGTGTACGACGCCCTGCTGGAGACGGGCATCGAGATCATCCATGCGCGCCATGAAGCGGCCTGCGTGCACATGGCCGATGCCTACGCAAGACTCTCCGGCAAGCCCGGCATCGCGCTCGTGACCGGCGGGCAGGCCCATGTCAATGCCTGCGCCGCACTGGTGACGGCATCGGCATCGGCGGCGCCTGTGCTGCTGCTGTCGGGCCACGCGGCCCTGTCCGAATCCGGACGCGGCGCCTTCCAGGAACTGGCCCAGGCGCGGATCGCCGAATCGCTGACCAAGCTGTCATGGACTGCGCAATCGGCCGCCCGGCTCGGACACGATCTCGCCCGCTCACTGCGGGTCGCGCGCGAAGGCCGGCCCGGTCCCGTGCATCTGAGCCTGCCGGTCGATCTGCTGGAACAGCGGCTTGAGGCGGCGGACGTCGAAAAATACCTGCCGGCGCAGGACGGCGCATTGCCGGAAGCCTCGGTCCTGCCGAACGCCGCCTGCGCGGACATCCTTGAACAGCTAGCCTCGGCCGGCAAGCCGCTGATCCTGCATGGCTCGCAGTTGTGCGGCCGCCGCTTCCGCGAGCGGCTTTCCCGGCTCGAAGCCAGGCTCCGGGTTGCCGTCATCGGCATGGAAAGCCCGCGCGGCGTCCGCGACCCGTCGCTGGGCGCCTTCGCCGACATACTGGGCGAGGCCGACTTCCTGCTGCTGCTCGACAAGGACCTGGATTTCACGCTCGGCTTCGGCGCAGCGCCGACGCTGCGCGCCGATTGCCGGCTGGTCGCCATCAGCCCGGAAGGATCGGGCGAACGCGGCATGAACAGCACCCGCATCGAGGCGCATCACGCGGCGGATGCGATCGGCGCATTGCAGTCGCTGGAAACCGCCGCGCGGCAGGTATCGCCGTCACGACCGCAAGCGGAGCAATGGCTGGCCAAGGTAAGAGCCGCCCTGCAGCACCGTCCTCCGGAATGGAACAATGCCGCGCAACGGCACAAGTCCCTCAATGCAGACAACGTGCATCCCGTCGATCTCTGCGACGCCGTGGCGCGCGCCTTCGCGCGGCATCCGTCTGCAACACTGGTTTCCGACGGCGGAGAATTCGGGCAGTGGGCGCAGGCGATCATCAAGCCGGAACGGCGGCTGATCAACGGCACGTCAGGCACCATCGGCGCGGCGCTTCCTTTTGCGGTGGCGGCGAAGCTGGCCGACCGCGATGCGCCGGTCTTCATGCTCACCGGCGACGGCAGCTTCGGCTTTCACCTGGCCGAGATCGACACCGCGCTGCGCCATGACCTGCCCATCGTGGTCGTCATCGGCAACGACGCAAGATGGAATGCGGAGCACCAGATACAGCTGCGCAGCTACGGGCCGTCCCGCACCCATGCCTGCGAACTTCTGCCCTCGCGCTACGACTTGGTCGTGGAAGCGCTGGGCGGCCATGGCGAACTCGTCACGCGCGCAGATCGGCTCGATGCGGCGATTGCACGCGCCGTTGCCAGCGGCAAGCCGGCTTGCGTGAATGTCTTCATCGAATCCGTGCCGGCGCCGGTGATACGTCTTCCTGCGTGAGCTGCATGGCAAGCCCTGTCTGCAGCGCCTTCCTCAACGGCATCTGACGGAGGGATTCAGCGCATGCGTTCCTTTGAACCAAGCCATGCAAGATAGTGTTCGAGGCTTGTGAAGTGAAGCAGGTCTGCCGAGCCTTGCTCGCCCTCATGAGTGTCCGGCTGGGGCCGCCGTTCGATCGGGCCGGTAACTCCGGCGCGGCGCCCGGCGTCCGCCAGATCGATGCCAAGGATGCGGCGCATCCTGTCGCGTTCGGCGCTCATGTCAGCATCCTCCGGCGCTCGGCCCAGAAGTCGAGAATCCAGGCAGGCTCATGCCGTACCGGATTGCGCTTTTCTCGCTCGAACATCAGCCGCTGCATTTCGCGGCGTTCGTCGCGCAGGGTGAGCCTTTTTGCATGAGGCATCGCAACCTCCTTCGGGATGGCAGAACACACTGGAGCAGCCGCGCATCGCGCAGCGCGCCGGATCATGTTTGATACCTTGTATAAAGTGAGTGTGCCGGGAGAGATGCCGGTTCCTCGTCGGGCCGGTTGCCCTTGAGCGAGTTGCGGCAGAGAACCGGCCCGAAACTGTCGTGATTCCGCTGCTCTCTTGATGGTTCCTGCCGTCATTCCTTGCCCCATGCCCGATAGTGCGCGCCGTCCAGCTTCACGGCGATTCGACATGCATCAATCCCGCGCCCCGGATTTGCCGCAAGCTAGTGGGGTGAGTTGGAAATTTGCTGAAGGCAAAGATGGCGACATCGAGTCGAGACAAGGAAACAGGCACAGCAAGGCCGAGACCTTGCGCGCATTGTTGACATTGTTGACATTGTTGGCGCCGTATCGGCAGGATTCTCGTCCATCATTTGACCTACAGATTTCCTATTCACCCCACTAGAGCCTGTGATGCCCCCTGCAGGATCTGCACAAGCCGTAAGCGGCGTCCTTTCTCACCGGATAACAAGGAGACGACTCATGATCGATCAAACCCAGCTGGATTTCGCGAAGAATGTATGGGAGCAATCCAGGGCCGCAGTCCTGCAGGCCCATCAGGCCTGGGACATGGTGATGCGGTCCCAGAAGACGATGATGGATTCGATGCGCAATGCGGGCGCGCCTTACGCCCTTGCAGCCGACCAGTTCGACAAGCTGATGGAATTTCATACGAACCAGTACAACGCCGCACTGGAATACATGGACAAGATGTCGGCCGAGTATCAGCGGCTCCTGGCCCAAAGCAAGGCGTAGAAGCCTGACGCCATGAAGGCAACCAGGCAGGAAAGCGTGAAGCGCCAGGTCTGGCTGCAAGCGCCGGAGCTCGCATGAATCACCCCACCCCCTTTGTGCGAGAAGGCGGCGCCGGCCGCAGGGTCGTCTGCATCCACTCGAACGCCAGTACTTCCTCGCAGTGGCGCGGCCTGATCGACCTGCTGTCTGCGAATTATCATGTGGTCGCGCCGGATTCGTACGGCTCGGGCAAGAGCCCTGACTGGCATTCCGACCGGTTCATTTCTCTGAGCGACGAAGTTGCGCTGATCGAGCCTTTGCTTATCGATGGCAATGGTCCTGTCGTGCTGGCCGGGCATTCCTACGGTGCGGCCGTGGCCCTGATCGCTGCGCTTGCGCATCCGGAACGGATACGTGCGCTGGCGCTGTATGAGCCGACGCTGTTTTCCCTGGTCGATGCGGAAAGCCCGCCGCCGAACGACGCGGACGGCATTCGCAATACGGTCCGGCAGGGAAGCATTGCGCTCGACAACGGCGACCTGGATGCGGCTGCGGAAGGATTCATCGATTACTGGATGGGAACAGGAAGCTGGGCGGGCATGCCGGAATCGCGCAGGCCGCCGATCGCCGCATCGGTGAAGAACATGCGTCGCTGGGCGCACGCCCTCATGACCGAACCCACGCCGCTGGCGAAATTTCGGCGGCTCGACATGCCGGTGCTGTACATGGTCGGCGGCAGATCGCCCGCGTCGGCCCGCGGCGTGGCCCGCGTGCTGCTGCCGGCGCTTCCCAAGGCGCGTCTTCTGACCTTCGACAAGCTCGGCCACATGGGTCCCATCACCCACCCCGACGTGGTCAATGCGGCGATTGAACAGTTTCTTGAAGACATCTGATCCGGCAGCTACGCGCCCGCGAGACCGTCAGAGCATCGTTTCAAACGATTGCTCGATGCGCTGGCCGTTGTCCATCGACGGCCGATGCCGGTGCTCCTCGTCTACGCAAACCGCCTTCACCGACCCCGACGGGTACCAGCGTTCCAGCAGCGGCTGGAGCAGGTCATGCAAGCTCTTGCCGCCGGCATCGATGCTCCCGCTGGCGTGCCAGCCGATGTGCAGCCCCGCACTTGCCCGTTTGCGCAACCTCATGGATGAACGCCGGATAAAAAGTAGAGTCTTAACAACATTCGCCTTTGCACCATTACTAACAATGCCGCCGGCCCCGTTAACGAAAGCAGCGCTGCGCCAAATCAAAAAACAGGCGCTGAAGCAAGCTTAATTTTCCTGAGGCAACGAGGAGACAATCATCATGAAGAAGCTTAATTATCGATTGGCATGGCCCGCCATAGTCGCCATTGGACTTGCCGCGGCCGCCGGTGCCGCTGCACAGACGACGGCAGCCGCGCCGCCCGTAGAAAAACTCCAACGCTATCAGATCGACCGGGCGAAGGTCTTTGTCGCAGGCATCTCCTCCGGCGGCTTCGCTGCAGTGCAGATGCATGTCGCCCATTCCGCGACCTTCAAGGGAGCCGCGATCTATGCCGGCGGCGTCTACTGGTGCGCGGGCGCCGGCGGCGCCGCAACCGCTCTCGCCAACTGCGGCGGCCAGACCCTGCCGACGAATGAAGCGTCTTACAACAGCATGCTTGCCCAGTCGATCGCTTATCTGAATACCCAGTCCGCCTTGGGCACGATCGATTCATCGGCGAACCTGATCGGTCAGCCGGTTTACCTGTGGTCCGGCACCAGGGACACCACCGTCAATCCGCGCCAGATGGCCGACCTCAACGCCGAGTATCTTCACTATGGAGCCAAAGTGGTGTTCGATAACGGCTTTCCGGCCGCGCACGGCTGGGAATCGCCGAACGGTGAACTTGACTGCGGCACCGCGGGCAGCCCGTTCATGGTGAGATGCTCCGTCAACGGCGCTCCCTACGATTCCGTGCAAACCTGGCTGAAGCTCTTCCTGGGACGACTGAACCCGCGCAACAACGGCAAGCTGCAAGGCACGCTGTCGACCTTCGATCAGACTGAATTCGGCGCTGCGCCCAACGTGTCGCTCGATTCCACCGGTACTGTCTTCGTGCCCAAAGCCTGCGCCCAGGGAAAAACATGCGGCATGGTGCTCGCACTGCATGGCTGCAAGCAGTATTCGGCGCTCATCGGCAATCGCTGGGTGACCCAGGCGGGCATCAATGAATGGGCCGATACCAACGACCTCGTGGTTGTCTATCCCGACACCGTCGCCTCGTCCGCACCGGGACCGACCAACCCGAACGGCTGCTATGACTGGTGGGGCTACTCAAATCAGGTCGACCCCAACTACGCGCTCAAGAGCGGCGCGCAGATGTCGGTACTCTACGCGATGGTGCAGCGTGTGACGGGACGGCAGTAGAGCGCATCGGCATGGATGCGCTCGCGTCCGGCCGCTCATGAATCCATCAGCGGCGGGGCGTGAGCGTATGTCTTTTTGTGGGGGGAAACGTCACAGTCAGGGCCACAACCGAAAGGTCCGTTCGGGACGCCAGAGCAGACGCAGTGAAAACCGTGCCGATGGGCTTGTACGGCCCTGAGTGGAAATAGCTTCTTCGTGATAGCAGCCGTTCGGCTCTGGGTCATTGACAGATCGAAAATTGACTGGGAGCCAGTGTCGATCCAGTCGCAGCAGTGCCACTAAATCGCTTCCCTTGCTGGCTGGTCATACTGGTTATTCACATAGAGGGGGATGCGTTCAATTCCTGCCAACTTTACCTCTTGTTTTAGGCAGCCGGCGAACACATCCATATTGCCGACAAGATCAATACAACCCGCGCTTCCAGGGGGCCTCCACCATGAATAAAAAATCTCCGAGCCCACTCTTTTTGGCTTGATCAACGCTTTGATGGATTGGTATTCGATGATATCCCCACCCATGAGCATGGGCGGCTAGACTTTTCCCTATGCTAGGGAACTTAAGAGCTGCAAACAGCTTTGCGGAGAGATCGTCATCAAGTTCGAGTTCATGTACCTCGCGTTGGTTTATCCAGTACGTCCCGTTTGGAATTGTGAGGCATGAAGGCATCCACCCATGCCTTGGATCTCGAGAATACCGTTCCCAGACATGTAAACCTTGAATTTTTTCAGCTATAGATCCGGCCCGAAAATAGGTTGAGCCGGGTCCCCTCATCCCGGCCCTCTCCCAGAGGGAGAGAGTGAGATCAGCGGCCCGAAAAAGGAACCATTTTTCGGGCCGGATCAATAATGCTTCCGGCAAACCGTTTCGCTAGCTGCTCCCGTTCGAAGGTCTCCACAACAAAATCGATGAATGCCCTCGTTTTAGCCGGCAAAAGTGAACGGCTAGGATAGTAAATGGAAATGGCGCCGGCATCGGCATACCATTTTGGCGCCAGCCTGACCAAGTCGCCGCGTTCCAACCAGGGAAGCACATCCGACACTGCCAACGGTGCCACACCCAGACCGATCAGCGCAGCCTGGCACATGGCGGCCGGGTCATTGAACGATATTTTTTCCGTCAACCTCGCCGGCATCTCGTTACCTGCGGCATTGCGCATGGCCCACTGGCGCACACGGCCTGTGTTGGCCGACCTCATCACAATACCGTCGAGTTCGGATAATCCATCCGGGTCTACCGGAAGTGTTCGATGTGCCATGTAGGCAGGCGAAGCCACGGCAATGATATGAGCCGGCGCTAGCGGCCGCGATACGAGGCCTGGCGCCAGCTCGAAGCCGCCACCGATGGCAACATCGTAGCCCTCGCCGATCAGGTCCACCTGCCGGTTCTCAAAATACCAGTCCGGGCGAATCAGCGGATAACGCTCCATGAAGGATGGTAGTAAAGGAAGGATGTATGTCAGGCCGAATGTCGGGGAAAGGCTGAGCTTCAATACACCTGCCGGCTCGCCGGTATCCCTTGCCACGGAAGCTATCACGCCCTCCAGTCCTTCGAGATGCCGCCTGACTCCCAGAAGAAAACGCTCTCCGGCCTCGGTCAACATCAGCTTGCGGGTTGATCGCTGGAACAGGCGTACGCCAATGTTCTTTTCCAGTATCGACACGTTGCGACTGACTGCGGCAGGCGTGAGCCCCAGTCGCCGCGCAGCCTCGGAAAAACTACCGGTTTCAGCGCTGCGGACAAAAGATTCCAGATTTGCCAAAGTTTCCATTTGCCGCCTTCAATTTGGATTTGAAGATAATTCAATACATTACTCACTAATCATATCGTAATCGAGAGCCTATGATTCACTCCATCAACACACATGAAGGAGTAAAACCAAATGACCACCGCTACATCCACGACTCTCGCTGGAAAAGTCGCTCTCGTTACCGGAGGCTCACGTTCAATCGGTGCCGCTATCGCCAGGAAGCTGGCCGCCGACGGCGCCTTGCTGGCGCTGACCTATAGCGCTTCGCCCGACAAAGCCCAACAGGTCGTTGACGCGATCAACCACGCCGGCGGCAGGGCAATTGCCATACAAGCCGATGCGGGCGACCCTGAGGCAGTACGCGCTGCGGTCGCAAAGACAGTCGAAGCTTTCGGCGGCATCGATATTCTCGTCAACAATGCGGGTGTTGCTTTGGGAGGCCCTATTGAGCAGATCACTTTTGAAGATTACGAGCGCATGATCGCTGTCAACGTGACGGGAGTTTTCGTCGCCACGCAAGAAGCTGTTCGCCACATGAAGGAAGGTGGCCGCATCATCCATATCGGCTCATCAATGACCCGTTATGCTGCCTTTCCTGGCGCATCCCTCTACACGTTGACCAAAGGTGCTGTGTCAGGCTTCAACCGTAGTCTGGTCCGTGATCTGGGTCCGAAAGGAATCACCGTCAACACCGTCCATCCTGGCCCGACCGATACCGACATGAACCCGGATGGCGGACCGGTCAGCAAAATTGTCGGCCCTGGGATGGCCATCGGCCGTTATGGAAAATCGCATGAGATCGCCAGTGTGGTTGCCTTCCTTGCCAGTCCGGAAGCCGCATTCGTGACGGGTGCGGACATCGTTGCAGACGGCGGATTTACTGCCTAATCCCCAGCCAATACATAGATAAAGGAGTCATCATGCAAGCCATCGGAATCATCGGCGCGGGTGCCATCGGCTCGGCCTTTGCCAGAGCCATCGGCAACAAAGGCATTCAAGCTATTATTTCAAATAGCCGTGGCCCGGAATCGCTGAAAGAACTGGTTCGGGAGTTAGGGCCGTCCATCAGGGCGGGAACTCGGCAAGAAGCCGCCTCTCAAGAGATTGTACTGGTAGCAGTCAACTGGTCGAAACTGCCCGAGGCGCTTGCAGGGCTGCCGGATTTTAATGGACGCATCGTGATCGATGCCAACAATCCGATTGAAGCTCCATTGTTCAGGCCTGCGGAACTGCATGGCCGTCTCTCGACGGAAGTGTTTCGTGACTTGGTTCCGGGGGCTCGAGTGGTCAAGGCATTCAATCATCTCCAGCCGCAACTGCTCTTGAAGGATCCTGCTTCCGACGGTGGCAAGCGAATCTTGTTTTATTCAGGCGACCATGACCAGGCCAAGGCCGTCGTAAATGAATTAATCAGTCAGCTGGGATTTTTCGGTATCGACCTGGGTTCGATCAGTATAGGCGGCAGACTGACCCAGTTTCCCGGAGGCCCCCTGCCAGCTCTCAATCTGGTGAAGTTGGGATAAGCGAACAGTATTCCAACCGAGTCTCGGCCGTTGGCCAGTGTTTTCTCCTGGCCGGACGCGACCCAAACCAGTCAGTTGGTTTCCTCGAAAGCGGACATGGCCGGGTCGCTTTTCAACGATTGAGCGGTCACGGCCAAAGCGTCGTTGTCGAGCAAGGAGTTGTGCTTGGAACCGTTTCTTCCGAAGGCTGGCGACGTTTTGTATGCGAGGACGATTTGGAATCTCAGGAAGGCACGTTCGTGAGACGCTCGACGAAACGATAGCGCACTGATTGACCGCCTGCTTCCATTTCGCAGGCGGTGTCTTGCAGTCTTTCTTATGTTGTGCAAGGCATGAAGCCGTTACCGGTAAAAAGGCTCAACCTTGCCTTTTAGCTTGATCGTCATCGGATTGCCCTTGCGGTCACGCGCCTTGCCGGCCGCAACCTTGATCCAGCCTTCGCTGATGCAATATTCCTCGACATTGATGCGTTCCTTGTCATCGAGCTTAATGCCAACATCGTGCTCAAGGACAGCCGCATTGTAGTAAGGGCTGCGCGGATCGACCGAGAGACGGTCAGGAAATGGGGGAAGTTGTGTCATGTCGTTCATGGAGGGGCATTATCTACTATTCTCTTGCGCAAAACAATTTTACGGCACTCGCCTGAGTAGGGGCGCAAAGTGATATCGCCCCGAGGAGAGCAGGCGTCTCGACCTGCAACCGCGCATGCTGATAATTCCGCTAGAATGCTCATTTTTCACCGTCCCAACACCATGAAACGAGAACGCATGCTCATGGCACCCGGCATCGCCCAGCGCCTGGACATGGACCACACGGTCATCCGCCAATTCCTGCACTTGTTCCACGACAAGGGCTGGGCCGCTGAAGCGGAGAATGGTTGCTGGCGGGCGATGCATGCGGGACATGATTACCCTGGAGGAAGCTCGGAACAGAGCATTTCCCTGAAGTCGCTCGGGTAAGCTTCCATGGCAATGACCTACGAAGCTTACCTCGATGAAGTGACCACGCTCATTACCGAGATGTACGACGTAAGCGAGGAAGCGGCGATCAGGCAGGTGATGCGCGCGCAGGCAGCGGACTTCTTTACCCTGCACGATGACATTCCGGCGATGCGTACGCAGGAGCGTGCGGTACAGGACGCGAAGACGATTTACCAGCAAATCCAGCAGGCGTGGACGGCAGCGGCGCTAAAGCAGCCGAAGCCAACTCAACAACCACGGCAGCCGAAACAAGCCCGGTCCAGCACGCGCAAAAAGTAATCGCAAACACAAGGATGCAGCAGACAACCCCATGGACGACAGTTTGACGAAGGACGAATACGAAGCGCTGGCGCAGATCAGGAAGACGCGCAAGGGTGAACGACCAAGCGCTTGCGTTGCGCGAAATGCAAAGGCACTGATCGGCCTGAAATACGTCACGCGCGCGAAGGATGGCACATTCATGCTGACCGAGAAGGGACAGCAGACATTGTTCGTCAAGCGTTGCATTGACGGCTTGCGTACGATGGCGGCCAGTGCCGTTGCTACCGCTGCACCCGCGAAGCTGGAGGGCGATGTTGCCGCCTTCCTCAGCAGGAAGGGATTGATCACGCCACATACAGCGGGCGAAGGTTTCGAACTCACGGCACGCGGACGCGAATCGCTGGCGGATATCGAATCGCGGGACGGCAAGCCATGAGATGAGTGAAGGGCCGAAAAAACCCAATTTCTGGTCCGGCTTATTTCTACGCTGATCCTGGGACGCCTTGTCATGGCGCAGGCGAACAATCCCGCGCGCCAAAGCACCCATGCCGGTTGATCTTCGGTCTGGAACGGATGCTACGGCTTAAGTGGGACTGGAGAGCCGGTCAACTCAGCCCGAAACGTTTCTGCGCTGCGACTGATGTGCGACACCGTGTAAATGGTCACATGCGAACGGGAACGGCCGAGGTACGCCAGGAAGCGGACAACACAGTCCGAGCGGTCAACCGCTCGATTCGCCCCAAACCGGAAGCACCATGCCCGGATCCTAAGTTGGGGAACGCAGCGACAGCACACATCAGCGCTCAGCACTGGCTGCTGAAGTTGGCCTGTTGTCCTCTGTATCTTTGCACGAATTATTTCGCAAGGGACAGCCCTTACAATACAAACATTAGGCCGGAATAAAGAGCCACCGAGCCTACAAAAACCGGAAAGCAGGTAGGATGGTTATCTGAGAACTCGTCCTGAATAATCATTAAGACAGCACTGCCAGCAACAAAAGACAGGAGCAGTGCAAGAAGCGGCGGGGAAATGGCGACTTGCGTACCGATCCCCCAACCCGTCATGAAAGCTGCGATAAGGGCCCAGCGCCCGAACAGCGTGTAGGCGCGCTGGTGCATTTCCAGTAAATGGACATCCATCACAAGAAAGTGCAGTCCCATCGCCACAGTGAAAACACCAAGGGATATCCATCCGTCAGTCCGGGTCAGCAGATAACCAAGCAACACTTTGTACAGCGAAAGCCCAACGATGTGTACCCAAAAATGAACGGACAGGTTTATCTGGTCTGTGCTTGGTTTCTTCGGCGAAGACTTCTCTATCCATTTTTCCAGACCATAGAACGAAGTAAACCCCACCAGCAACGGGAAGAATGGATGGTGTTCCATCCAGCCGAGAATTGTGTCGGCGCCACCTCCAAACATATATGTGCGGTCATGATGCTCAGAAGTTTCGTGCAATAGATGACTAATTTCAGGCAACAACTGCAGGAAGATGTAAGTGATCGACACGCCATCGGCCAGCGCAAACCAATATTTGCGCCGTTCACCCGTGTTAAGGTGGAGATAAAGCGCCCACTGATGCACAAAGGCAAGGAGCAGCGCGGCTGCAAGCGTAGAGAAAACCTGAACATCGCTCATGGCGAGCTTTCGGTCAAGCGACATCCGACATGACAATTGGCACACCAGACTCCATATGAAAGAGCAGAAAGACACAAGAAACGCAGTTGCTGTTTCCCTGATCGAAACAACATAGATAAGCTCTGATATGGGGACGGCTCTTTTGTTCAACACGGCGGCAAAGACCCCGAAGCAGTCGTAGGTCAGTTTCGAACCAGCGGACGCTGCCCGCCGGCAGGCGTCCGGTACGTATTCCAGCCTAGCGGCAACTAGGCGCCGCAAACGGAACAAAGGCATCACAAAACCGAGGCGCGCAACGCGACTCTTACCGGCCTGTCAGCTCTCCCGATAGCGAGCGCTCAGCATTCGACATGAGCAGCTTGTTCCGGAATGCAAAGCATGCTGGAACCAGTCCGCGCGATGGGGGGCCAGGTGTCATTGCTCGGTGTCGAGTTGGGCCCCGCCTGCGCAAATGCTCGTTTGCGAGTGAAAGAGGGGAATCCGAAAGCCGATGCCCAGGGTGAAAGTGGGGGCGGATATGACCCGGGCCAAACAGTGCATAGGAAAAGCAGCCAACTGATGCAGTCATTTTCGGGCCAGCCGGCAAATGAGCGCGGCGAAGGTGAACCTCGCAGGTCCATGCCACAGGATCACGCGTGGCCAGGAAGTTGGAGGTGTACCTGATCCAGTCGGGGTTTGCGCAGTCAAGGCACCGCCCCATCCCACGACGCACGTAGATGTTCGTGTGGCTGCCCACGGCTTCGGCGAACGGCAAGCAGGACAACTCCGCGACTTTTTCACAGCAAAGCGAAGCTGCAAGTCGAAGAACCCGACGCTGTAGCTCTCTGTAGTCGCCGGTGTTCCGTGGCCGTCGGTGCTCAATGTGCTGCCAGACTTGTCATATATCGTAAAGTGCCAGATGAAGATGGCACGCTGTCGCCCAACACGGGCCTACCAAAATCCAGCAGGCCGCGCGAGTGATACCTTTTAGCTATTTTGCTGTTCAAAATGACAGGTTCAATAGAATCGACAAGCTACTCAGGACCTAGAAAGGACCGTAGTTGCTCAGCGAGCGACGTTTGCAGTCGGATACCTGCTTTAGAAGAGTACGCCCACCGGCCGGTTTTGGCCGGACTCTGTCTCTACCCTTGTACTCGTCAATGACCGCGTCAGATGCCATAACTGCCGCAGCGCTTGTCACGACATTGTTGAGTATCACCGAAATCTGACCCACGATTTTCATCGAAATTTGACCCACCTTCGTACTACATAGATGGCTATCTTTCTGTGGATAAGTCGTCGATCTTTGGCTTGATTTCTCCCTTTTT